>Ga0208300_100719_pt1 | contig 20075 bp, 18 predicted proteins | sample 23_taG_FD_184096 | JGI IMG/M metagenome (GOLD analysis project Ga0208300, IMG submission 184096) | Marine viral communities from Cariaco Basin, Caribbean Sea - 23_WHOI_OMZ (SPAdes) (version 2) | ecosystem: Environmental > Aquatic > Marine > Oceanic | place: Caribbean Sea: Cariaco Basin... | reverse complement strand
GTCCTCCCATTTCGACTGGGAAGACGATGTCATCTTCGACCAGCTATCACATCTGATCAGCCAGTACCCGGACTGGAACTGGACCATCAGCAGCTCCCGGCGAACGCCGCAGGCGCTGCTGAGCCGATTGGACGAAATCGCCGGGCTGCGAATTACTGTTGTTCACCCGAGCCAGACACACGAAGACTGGCTCAGCCATCGGCTTGCCGCATCCCGGGCCGTCTGGGTCACGCCGGACAGCATGTCCATGGTCTGCGAGGCGGCGACCTCGGGGGTGCCAACCGGGCTTTTTGAGTTGCCGGCCAGATCCGGCAGCCGGGTGGCCGAGGGCGTAGACCGATTGGTTCAGGGCGGATACGTTGCCAGGTGGCAGGACCACGCCCTCGTTATGGCCGACATCCACGGATCATCCCCCCACCTGTGGGAAGCAGATCGAGCGGCCCGCTGGGTCCTGTCAACACTGATGCAGGAAGGCCAGCCATGAAGGTGTTGCAGGTATTACCAGCGCTCGAAAGCGGCGGTGTGGAACGGGGCACCCTTGAAATCGCCGACGCACTCGTTCGTGAGGGCCATGACTCCCACGTTGCCTCGGCCGGCGGTCGTTTGGTTGCCGATCTTGAGGCAGCGGGCAGCAAACACCACACTTGGCATCTGGGTGACAAGACCCCGACGATCCTGTTTCAGATTCGCCCGTTCCGGCAGTGGCTCGAATCAGAGCAGTTTGACATCGTGCACGTCCGATCGCGCTTACCGGCCTGGATAACCCATTGGGCTCTGAAAAGGTTGCCCGCATCATCGCGCCCACACTTCATAACGACGGTGCATGGCCTGAATTCTGTAAGTCGCTACAGCGGAATTCTCACCAGGGGTGAAAGGGTGATTGCAGTCTCGCGAACCTGCCAGCAGTATGTTCTGGACAATTATCCGGACACCCCTGCGGAGAAACTGCGCGTGATACCAAGAGGGATTGATCCCGATTACTGGCGGCGAGATTATCAGCCCTCCTCCACCTGGCTCGATGGCTGGCACCACGAATTCCCGGGGCTGGCTGGCCGCTTTATTGTCACGCTCCCCGGGAGGCTCTCCCGCCTGAAGGGGCACGAGGACTTCTTGGAGATCGTGGAAAGATTACGGGCAGAGATACCCGATATTGTGGCGCTGATCGTCGGGGGAGCAGCACCGGGCAAAGAGCGTTATGAACGGGAGCTTCGGACGATGTGCAGGCAGCGGCATCTGGACGGTACCGTAGTATTCACGGGCCCCCGGCAGGATATCCGGGATATCTACGCCATATCTGATGTCGTGCTGTCGCTGTCCAACAAGCCAGAATCATTCGGCCGGACGGTTCTCGAACCGCTGGCCATGGGAACGCCCGTCGTTGGTTATAACCGTGGGGGTGTTGGCGAAATCCTAGAGGCGCTTTTTCCAGAGGGTGCCGTCCCGCCTGCCGATACGGAAGCGGCCGCCAATTCGGTATTGTCCATCCGGGCGGGCCGGACCATGGAAGTCCGCACCAACCATCAGTTCCTGCTTCAGACGATGCAGGAGCAAACCCTGGCTCTGTACCGGGAGGTAATGGCGTCATGACTGCAATGGTTATGGTGCTGGCCGGCATTGGTCTGATCTGGTTCTCATGGCGGTATGGTTGGTGGCTGCCAGCAAAGCCTTACAACCAGCCCCGGATTCTTATGTACCACATGGTCTCCGAATGCCCAACCGGCGCCAGGTTCCGTGGCTTAAGGGTCCAACCCGATTTGTTCCGGAAGCAAATCGCTTTTCTGGCCCGCAACGGCTGGCAGTTTGTAACCATGAATGAACTCATGGCCTTCAACGGCACCTCACCGGAGAAAACGGTCGCCATCACCTTTGACGATGGCTATCTGGACAACCTGACCAACGCCCTTCCGGTTCTCAGGGAATTCAATGCTAAAGCGACCTTGTACCTGGTGGTTGATCGTCACGACCGGGACTGGTCCGTCGCCAAAAAGGCGCATCACAATTCCGGAGAATTGGCCCGCGAGCCAAAACTGGATGATACTCAGGTTCAGGAACTGCTCGAATCCGGATTGATTGAGCTGGGTAGCCATACGCTCACACACCCGAACCTGCCCGCCAGCAGTCCGGACCAGCGCTGGCATGAAATCCATCAAAGCAAACTCTTGCTGGAAAATCGTTTTGGAGCCTCCGTGACCTCGTTTGCCTACCCTTTCGGGCTTTACGAACCTCTGGATGCCGAGCTTGCTCGCAAGGCAGGTTATACCAATGCGGTGACGGTTGAGGAGGGCATTGAAGACCTACCACATCGCCGCCCCTTCGACCTGCGACGGGTGAAAGTGAGCGGCAAGGAGGGCATGCTCGGTTTCCGGATGCGACTGCGGCGTGGCACTCGAGGTGCTTTCCGATGAAAATCGCCATGGTGATGGCCGGTGACGAGGAAGGTGGGCTGGAAAAGCATGTGGAAGAGCTGGTTGCGGGACTTGCAGAGAGAGGCCACGAGGTCACCTGGATCGCTCACCCCAAATATGCCAATCGGGTGCGGAACGGCGCCCGCTTTGAGCCAGTGGATCTGTCGCGGTCACGACGCCACCCACTGGCGCTCTGGACCCTCTGGAGGGCGCTGAGGCGGAATCAGCCAGACATCATCCACAGTCATGGGGGTAAAGCACTGGCCATGACCAGCAGCGTACGCCCCTATCTCCGCTCGGCAGCTGTAACCACTGTGCATGGCAGAAAGAAGCGCCATAGGGGGCTGTCCCGAACGGATGCGGTGATTTCGCCAAACCGGCAACTGAGCACTGACGTTAGCAACGCAGAAATACACATTGTCTACCATGGTATCCAGCCACGCCTGGTTTCGGCGGATAGATCAGCCGTCCCGTCAGGACAAGCTGGGCCCGCCCCCTGGCTCGCAGTGGGCAGACTGGTCCAGGAGAAAGGCTTTGATGTTCTGATCAAGGCCATGACGCTGGTGCCTGGGAATCTGCAGATTGCCGGTGAGGGACCGGAGCGTAGGGCGCTCGAAGCCCAGATTCGCGAGCTCGGCCTTGAGGAGAGGGTATTGCTGCTGGGTCATCGAGACGACATCGCAGAGTTGATGCAGCAATGCCAAGGATTGGTGATTTCCTCCCGCCGCGAAGGATTTTCCTACGTCTTCGCTGAGGCCCTGTTCAACCGATGCCCGGTGGTATCGACGGATGTCCCGATCCCCAACGAAGTGCTGCCGCCAAATCTGATCTGCCCGGCCGATAATGTCGACGCACTGGCTGAACTGATGAACCGGTTCAGGCCAGATCCTGCACTGATTGACTCTCTGTTCGTGTACGCCGCGACTCACCTCACCCTGGACAGCATGCTGGACAACACACTTGCCGTGTATCAGTCGGTACTTGACCGGAGGGCATCATGATCATTCTGAAAGATCTCAAACCCTTCGCAGAAGGCGATAATCGCCTGTGTTTTGCGCACCCGGAGGACAACCGCCTCTGCCTGAAAGTACTAAAACCCGGCAGCTTGGCGAAGCAATACCGCACGGCAAAATGGCACAAGCGGATCCGGGGCCGGCACACTCTCGACGACAACTTCCGGGAAGCCGATGCCTACCAACAACGAGCTATCGCCCGGGGCTCGGAAAGAGTGTGGGAACATCTTGCACGCTGGTATGGTCAGGTGGAGACGGACCTCGGCACAGCCAATGTTACACAACTGGTTGGGCCCCAGCCGGGGCAGCCGGGCCCTACTCTGGAAAGCTTACTGAGAAGGGACGGTCTGACACCCCAGATTCATTCGGCCCTCGAAGAGCTCGCCGCGTGGCTGAGAGCCACCGGCGTGCTTACGCGAAACCTGCTGCCCCATAACCTCGTTGCAGTCGAGCAGACATCCGGACTGAAGCTGGTCATCGTGGATGGTTTGGGGGCCCCGATTGCGGCTCGGGCAATGAGCGTGAGCCAGCAACTACGAAACCGCTACATCAACCGCAGAATCCAGCGTATGTGGCTGAGAATTAACTGGGAAGCCAACGGCCGTGACGGTCGCTGGGAAGACGTAGAACAAGCTGATCGCTAATCCACAAAGCAAACCGGCACCATATCCTGCCACTTGTTCGCTGCGATTCTGAGTGATTCCGGATGCGGCTCGGGCTGCCCGTCTTCGGAGCGTAATGGCCGCTCATAAAAATAAAGCTGGTAGCGCTCGTCAAACTGTTCTGAATACCAGGTCTCCACGCGATTGAAACTGGATTTGAATCTTTCAGGGTAGTCAACACCGGGCTCGTGAAAGAAGCGTTTGCCCTCGGGATCCGTGGTTTGCTCCGCGACAATCGGCACCGGCATTATAGCTATCCCGCCCGGCCTGAGCACCCTTCGTACTTCCGCGATGGCTTTGGCATCGTCCTTAGCATAGACCAGAACGTGAGAGGCAAAAACGAGATCAAAACTGGCATCTTCAAAGGGCATGTCCTGAATGTCACACTTCACGTCCACATCATTCCGTAGTAAATCCGCCGAAAGATAGGATGAACTGACATGGTTCAACCATCGCCCCAGAATCCGCTCAGGAGCAATATGCAATGTCGCCGGCTCTGCACGGCCTTCAAGCACCTTCCGGGCTACGAGAAACTGGAGTCTTTCCCGTTCATTGGACCGGCAGACCGGGCATTTTGCATGGTCCCTTATGTGGTTATAACGCCTTGTAACCTTCCGCTTGAACGGACCCTGATAGCCGCAAAGCGGACAAAGAAAAACCGGCCTGAACGGCAATGCCAGCCTGAACAAGGGGCCAAACAGGTACTTTCTCCAGGTAGAAGGTGTATGCGTGTATGAAGCAGGCACAGCTCGTTCCATGTCGGTTTCCAGTGTAACCACAATTTGGGTTGGCGAAGTCTGTCACCTGGGTGAGACAGCCCCAACCGGTAACGTGTTAACATCGCAGTATAAGATTCTTCAGGGAGGAAACCCATGATTTACCCCGTTATTATGGCCGGCGGCACCGGTTCTCGTCTTTGGCCCTTGTCCAGGCAGCTGAACCCGAAACAGTTCCTGAGACTGACGGATGATCACCTGTCCATGCTGCAGCTCACTGTTGCCCGGCTGGACGGGCTGGAATCTGCAGACCCAATGCTGATCTGCAATGAAGAGCACCGTTTTCTGGCGGCCGAACAGATGCGCCAGTCCGGCTATGAAGATGCCCGCATCATTCTTGAGCCTTGCGGACGTAATACCGCGCCGGCCATTGCCCTTGCGGCCCTGCAACTGGCAAAAACGACGGATGGTGAGGCCAACGATCCCCTCATGCTGGTACTGGCGGCAGACCACCTTATCCAGGATGTTCCGGCATTCCAGAATGGCATTGCCAGGGCTGTCCCGCTGGCACAACAAGGCAAACTGGTCACCTTTGGTATCGTTCCGGGCCATGCAGAGACAGGGTATGGGTACATTCAGCGTGGCCCCGAGCTCGCTGAGGGCAGCTTCCGGGTGAGCCGGTTTGTTGAAAAGCCCGACCAGGAAACCGCCGAAGAGTACCTTTCGTCCGGCGATTATCTCTGGAACAGCGGCATGTTCATGTTCGGAGCCCGCCAATACCTGGCAGAGCTGGAAAAACACCGCCCCGACATCCTCGCCATCTGCCAGGCGGCCTTCGATGGTGCCAGCGAAGATCTCCACTTTACTCGCATCGACGAGAGCATCTTTGCCGAATGCCCGGAAGACTCGGTCGATTATGCGGTGATGGAGAAAACCAACAATGCCGCCGTGGTCTCCCTCGATGCAGGCTGGAGCGATATCGGCTCCTGGTCCGCACTTTGGGATGTCTCCGATAAAGACCAGAACGATAACACGTTCACCGGCGATGTGATCGCCCAGGATACCGAGAGGACCCTTGTACGAGCGGACAGCCGGCTGGTAGCGACAGTGGGAGTCAAGGACCTGGTAATCATAGAAACCAAGGATGCCCTGCTGGTTGCCCACAAGGACAAGGTTCAGGACGTCAAGAAAGTCGTGGAGCGCATCAAGGGAGACGGCCGGCACGAGCACATGAACCACCGGGAAGTCTATCGCCCCTGGGGCGTTTATGACTCCATCGATAACGGCAACCGCTACCAGGTCAAACGTATTACTGTGAAACCCGGTGCGAAGTTGTCGGTGCAGATGCACCATCACCGTGCGGAGCACTGGATCGTGGTCAGTGGCACTGCACGGGTCACCAATGGTGAAAAAACCTATCTGGTGACCGAGAACCAGTCCACCTACATTCCGATTGGCCAGGTCCATTCACTGGAGAACCCCGGCGTCATCAGCCTTGAGCTGATTGAAGTCCAGTCCGGCTCCTACCTCGGCGAGGATGACATAGTCCGGCTCAAGGACATGTACGGCAGAACCTGAACACGCTCCCCGAATGTGCTCCCGGACGCCGGGAGCAGTAGCCCGCCCCCGCGGAAAGCACGGATTTCACTGTCCGGTCATCACACGGTAAACTCCCTGTTTTTCTGAGGGGCTCGCCCGCTTCCTTTCAGTGGCAGGAATCATCTTTCATGACCCGTAGTAACACATCTTCAGCACAGCGCGCAGTCTGGGCGGCCTGGTTTATCTTTGCCAACGGCCTTTTCGCGCTCCTGGTGGGCCTTCGCTATCTGCCCTGGATGAGTATTCCGGATGGCGAAACTGCGGCCTATGTCAGTGTCCTTTATCCCGGGCAGTTTGCCATCCTGGCCTGGCTGGGCGGCCTTCCTCTGCTGATCCTGGCCATCCTGTTGCCGGCCAGACGGACGCTCTCGGCAATGGCGGTGCTCTACGCCAGCGTCGGCATCGCGCTCCTGGCCATCGACACGGTGGCTTATTCGCTTTACCGCTTTCACCTGTCCGCCTTCGTATTGGAGCTGGCACTCGGAGGCGGGACCGAGATTTTCTCCTTCTCCTGGCAACTCTGGGCCACGGCCTTCGGTATTTTCGCCGGTATCCTGGTGATCGAAGCGGTTATCGCCACCCTGCTCTGGCGCAGGCGCCCCCGTGCCCGCTGGCTGGGCGCCGGTTTTGTGTTGCTGTTTGGCCTTCAGCTTGGCGCCCATGGCTGGCACGCCTGGGCCGACGCAAACTACGACACCCGGATTACCGGCATCACCCGCCACGTGCCGCTCTATTATGCAGCTACTGCCAAGCGTTTCATGGATGAGCATGGGCTGGTAGACCCACAGAAAGTCCGGGACAACCAGGCTTCGCAGGCCTTGGGCAATGTGAACCAGGGCAGTCAGCTGAACTACCCCACCGAGCCCCTGCAGTGCACTGAACCGGACCGAAAGCTGAATGTGCTGATGATTGTGATCGATGGGGCCCGCTGGGACATGCTCGATCCACGCTGGATGCCAAATATCCATGAATATGCCCAGAGCAATCTGATATTCGAAAAGCACTACAGCAACGGCAATGCCACCAAACCCGGCATATTCACCCTGTTCTATTCCCTGCCCGCCAGCTACTGGGATGCATTTACTGCCGCCAAGAAACCACCGGTAACCATCAGCCGCATGCAGGAACTGGGTTACCAGACCCAGGTGCTCGGTTCGGCCACATTGGTTAGCCCGGCCTTTGATCAGAATGTGTTTTCGACGATTCCAGACCTACGCCTGGAAACCCCCGGGCAGCGCACCTGGGATCGCGACACCCGGATTACCGATGACTGGCTTGCGTTTACCGGCAGCGAGCTAAACCGCAAACAGCCTTTTTTCGGATTCCTGTTTTACGACACACCCCATAATCATGAGGTGCCGGAGGATTATCCGGTCAAATTCCAGCCTTTCTGGGAAACGGTTAACAAGCTGGAACTGGGCCCGGATTTCAATCCGGAACTGATGAAGAACAACTACAAATCCACCCTGCACCTCGTTGATAATCAGGTGGGCCGGGTTCTTGAGGATTTGCGCGAGAAAGCGCTACTCGACAGCACCATCGTGATGATTACCGGCGATCACGGCCAGGAATTCAACGAGTACGGAATGAACTATTGGGGGCATGGCAGCAACTTCGGCCAGTACCAACTCAGAGTGCCCATGGCGGTTCATTGGCCCGGCAAGACTGCGCAGCGCTTTGACTATCGAACCGAAAACTTCGACATTGCACCCACGCTGATGAAAAATGCCCTGGGTTGCAGCGCCACACCCACGGAATACTACGCTACGGGCAACGGCCTTTTTACTCCGCGGGAGAGGAACTGGAGCATCGCCCACAGCTATATGGACTACGCACTCCTGACCAACGACCTGAAAGTGGTCACCCATGCATCCGGGAACGTGGATGTGGTAAATCATGAGCTGGAAGCGGTGAAAGACTACCAACTCAAGCCCTCGCTGACACTGAAGGTGCTTGAGGAACTGTCCCGGTTTTATCAATAATTGATGTCCGACTCTTTCAGGCCCGGATTTATGAAGCTTTCCGTCATTATCAGCACCTACAACTCGCCCGCCTGGCTCGAAAAAGTACTCTGGGGCTACAGTGTGCAGACGCACAAGGATTTCGAGCTGATCATTGCCGATGACGGATCAACAGGCGAAACACGCCAGTGTATTGATCGCATGCGAGAGACAACCGGTCTGCCGATAAAGCATGTCTGGCAGGAAGACGACGGCTTCCGGAAATGCCGCATTCTCAACTTGGCGGTTCTTGAATCGGAATCGGAGTATCTGGTTTTCACCGACGGCGACTGCATTCCAAGGCGTGACTTTCTTGAGGTGCATGCCTCCGAGGCCGAGCCCGGGCGTTACCTTTCCGGCGGATACCACAAGCTCCCCATGATCACCAGCAAGGCAATAACCCGAGATGACATTACCTCCGGCCGCTGTTTTGAATTACCCTGGCTGAAAGCCCATGGCCTGAAGCCCTCCTACAAGAACAGCAAACTGACGGCAAACCAATGGCAGGCCCGCCTGTTCAATGCGTTGACTCCCACGCGCTGCCGGTTCAAGGGATCGAATGGGTCGGCCTGGAGAAACGACGTTCTCGCCGTCAACGGTTATGATGAAACCATGGCTTATGGCGGCGAGGACCGGGAGTTTGGCGTACGGCTTGTCAATCTGGGCATCAAACCGAAACACGTACGATACAACGCCATCGTCATTCATCTTGACCATGCTCGCGGGTATGTTGAACCCCACATTGTCGAAGCAAACAAGCAGCATCGAATAAACGTCGACAACGAAGGTATTATCCGTACCGAGCATGGCATTGAGCAGCATTTTCCGCACCAGGCCGCAGGAGCCCGCAATTGATTTTCTTCGTGTTTTCCTACAACCGTGGCCCCCATCTGAAGAACTGCATTGAGTCCATCGAAACCTGTGCTCCCGGTCACCGCGTGATTGTCTATGACGATGCCAGCAACGACCCGGAAACCCAGCAGACTCTCCGGGACATTGAGACACGGCACGAGGTAAGAAGACGTGATGACAAGGGTTCCGGGGACCAGCACGGCGCGCTCTACACGAACATGCAAAGAGCAATTGAGTCCATCGAGGACGACTGTCTGATCTGCTTTTTGCAGGACGACACCCAGCTGGTAAGAAAGATTGACGAGCGGGATCTCCAGTTCATGGAGAGTTACTTTGAAAAGTTTCCGAATGGCGGCTTTCTCGCCCCTGTTTTCCAGAAACGTATTACCCGGCAACGAACCCTTGACCGCTTTGTCTATTACGAAGACCGTGGGGTCTATGTTTGTGAACACCGAAGCCGAAAACAGGTAGCTGGCGTTTACTACTCCGACATTTCGGTGATCCGGAGTGATCGCCTTAAAGCCGTGAACTGGAAATTTGTCCCCGGCGAATTCGAAAATGAACAACAGGCGAAAGAGAACTTCCTCGAGATGGGCTATTTGTACGCGCCCTTCGCCATGTGGTTGCCAAACCCACCAGCCTATCGCAACAAAAAGAAAAGCTTTACCTTCATGCTGGCAGAGATCGTTAATAAAGCAGGGCTGTATCCATTCCGAATAATGGATGACAGTATGGTTCAAAAGTTGCGAACCCGCCCAAAAAGCCAGGTTCCGATTGCCGAGGACTACCTCGACGTTACCGTGGAAGGCCTGAAATCACCCTGGATCTATGACCCGCTCAGGCGTTATCGAATTTTGCGTAAACTGGCAAAGTTTGAGGCATTCCTGAAGCGCATTGGCACTTCCAAAAACTCTGGCCGGGCAAGCTGATACATCAACCGATCTCGTGCGGCAGAAATGCAACTGCATCGTAGTTTTCCGGGAGCACCTGATAACCGTTTCTATTGAAGAGCGAGACCAATTCGTCAAACTCCTCTCTTGTCATCATTCCATCTGCCATGCCGTGCTCGAAGTGAATTAATGCGGGCCGCACTTTACTGAAATTGATGCTGCGAATGATTTCCGCGTCGTAGCCCTCGGTATCGATTTGCAGAAGGTCGACCTGCTCAAAGTTCTCCCGATGCATCAGGCCGTCAAGAGAAACGCACGGAACCTGAATTGCCTCAACGAAGGAATCCGGCACTTCGGGCTTCACTACATGGGCGCGATTGAACGACGCGGTACCCAGCGCCCACTCTGGGACCTGTGATTCATAGTCCTCCCCAACTACATAGAGTGTGGCTTCGGATTTTTCGTTGTGAATCGCCGCGTTGATCGGTCTTATATCAGGCTTACCCCTGTAGACTTCTTTTAATGCTCGGTAAAAACGTGGAACAGGCTCGACCGCCAGACCCACCAACGAATAGTTCGGCGATATGGCAAACTCATACAGGGGATCAAATCGGCGCCCATCATTGGCACCAACCTGGATGAATTTCAATTGTCGACCGCGGCGATCGAGATATCGTAGAAGAATAAGCTCAAAAAAATTAGGATTGTGAGTTCGTACGAGTCTGTAACCGCGAGGCAACAACCTTCGGTTCAACCGATTTCTACTTTTACTCAAGAGCGGCTCCGAGCAGGAATAGCTGGCGTTTCATAAACACATTAAGGAGGAGCACGAGCATATCACCGAAAATCCGCAAATGAGGCGAAATCAGAATTCTTAAACCTGAAATTGTGAACTTCCCTGGAAATCTTGCCTTTCAAAAGGTACCAGCGCCAGCGCAGACGCATTAACCCTTGTCTTGCTTTGGCGGTATCAATACCTGACTCTATGGCCGACTGAAAATCGGGGTTGTGGGTGAGGCAGGGTTCGAGCACACCATAGCATTCAACGCCGTTTGCCCAGAACTGGTCCATTTCGATATCCACCGGTTCCGCCCACCGCTCGCCATACCCGAGAAACTTCCGTGCAGCAGAGGGCGTAAGGTAATAACCGGTCGTACTCTTGTGGCCACGGAGAAATTTGGCGATCGAGAGCCCTTCTTTGTCAAAAACCTTCAGGCTTTCCGTGTTTCGGGATTTGCTCTCGAAGAGCCGGACGCACTCGATCTCCGGAGGAAGATCAGCTGCCCGTCCAACAAACTTCAAAAATGGCTCCCGGAACAGCATCACGTCGTCTTCCAGGACAATCATCGGCTGGCCCGAATCGGCGCAACGCTGCCAGACAAGGAAGTGGCTCGCGTAGCAACCGAGGTGGCCTGGCGTAAGGGGAATTTCGCCAATCCGCCGCGCCTTTTCTGCGTCGTAGCGAACAAAAAGCTCATGCCCCTGCTTTCCATCAACCGCGTCGAAAAAGCTGAAGGGCAAATTCAGCTCGGAAAACTGTCTCTCCACAGATGCCCGCCTTTCGGTCGCTCTCTGCAGACTGATAACTACAATTTCCGGTGGTTCCATCATGCTATTTATCCACTTCGAAAGATTTCCCGGACACTTTCTGCGGGAGCAACCCGGCTACTTTGCCTTGGCAATTCAGGATTTGAACCATCGCCGGAAAGCGACCTCGAGGTTATTCACGTTTTTCAACAACCTTAATCCCGTTAGCGGGTTGTAGGTCCAGGGCACGGGTGGCGAGAAAGGAGAACATTCAAGAAAATCTTCCGCAACCGGCAATCGTGGCGGTTCGTGTTCTCTGGCCTGTTCAACCTCATCATCAGAAAGGAGCTTGAACGGATAAAAGCCAACGCGCTTCTTCTTTTCCGCCAGACGCAACCCGAGCGTTTTTTTCTTGCCTCGATAAGCTGGCACCTCGGGCAACCACATTGCAAACGGAAGCCACATGTAAGCCATCAGGCCGAACAGCGCTCTTGCCTGCGTATCGTTTGCCGGTTCCGACTGACGAAAACACCAACCGGCATCAACAAGCCGGCCAGGCTTGAACACCACCAGATCCGAATAGTGAATACCTGCACTTTGCCCCGTATCCTGGCGATAAAAAAATCCCGGGGCGGGGCCGTCGAGAGGTGTAACCTGACGTTTTTTGAGGTCGATGCCCCGAATAAAACACGGGTGCACGAAACCGAGCCCTGGATTTTTCTCGAACAGCTCGCCAATCTCTTTCAGTTCCGAGGAAGAGACGGGCCGCACCATCTGGGTATCGTCCTGCAGAAAGCAGAGCATGGGGCTGTCCCTGAGCAGGTCCAGCGCGGCATTCATATTGTGATAGAGGCCCCCATGCTTGATGGTCCCGACCTCCCGCGGCTCCACGATCCGGCAAAAATCCCCGATTTTCTCGAGATAAGCCAGAGTCTCTGGATCATCGCTGTTGTCATCAAAAATGACGATGTCCGCCTCAGGAATACAGGCGCGAATGGACTCCACACAGTTGCGGAGATATTGACCACGATTGAATGAGAAGATACAGACCGTCAGGGTTGTCATAGCTCGCTTATTTCCCTGTAGTTTTCCATCACATCTCCCACATTTTTTGGTGGCTGCCGATAAGTGGCCCAGGTCCAGACGAATAAGAGAGGCAGCCAACCGAAGAGCCAGATTGGGTGAAGCGAAGTTAACAGAGTGTATTCATCCGAGAAGGTAAGCAACAGAAACAACCCAAGGATTGCCAGCAAATGTAGTTTGCTTGTAACGAGAAAACGGCTGCGGAAGACCGCCAATATGGGCAGAAAGACAAGCCCGGCCTGCATCAAAATACCCACCAGGCCGGTTTCAACGAAAGCACCTAGCCAGATATTGTGAGGATGGGAAATATCGAGCCCCATTGGCTCAAGGTAAAGCCTTGAGGCCTCCGTAAGTTCGAAATCCAGACCTGCTCCATTTCCGAAAAGAAAGGATTCGGGAAGGTATGTCAGATAAGCCGTCCAAATATCGAGCCGATAAGAGGCTCCCCTTGCCAGCAGATGGTCGAGAAATACATTCAGCCCCATCAGCCATTGAACCATTCCGATAACGGATGCGGCGACCAAAATGAACAGATAAATCGTTGAAGGCCGACGATGCTGAAAGCATAAGAGAACCGCGAAAAAGACAAGATACAAAATCAGCGAAATCAGCGGCCCGCGACTCTGGGTAAGAGTGACAAACGTGCAGACCGAAATAACTGAAAAAAAGGCAAGAAGCAGATCCGCACGCCTCGAGCCTCGCGGACTCTCGAAGGTTAAAAAGAGGCCAACAGCAAGAAAAACGATTGCTATCGAGGCCCCCTGAATTGGATGTCCCATCGCCCCGACTCCCTCGATTCTGGCCCCGGCCACTATCCCCGGCACAGAAGACAGAATACCCCCAAGAGCCCCCACAAGCGCTAATAAGAGAAACCACTTTCCCCACAGTCGTTCCCGAGACACTACAGAACGCATCCACAGGAAAAAAGCTGTCATGCCCAGCGCTGCCTCCAGGCCCCAGCGGCTGGCCTGAAAGTCATCCTCGACAGGACCATCACCTAAGAACCAGGTCGTAACCGCCATGTATCCACAAAAGACCAGAAACAATCGGACGAACGAGTCTCTCCACAGAGCGCCGGAGTCTCTGCGAATCAGCAGAAAGGCCGTCAGAGGGTAAATCAGCGCATGAAAAAAGGTGCGGTAGACTTCCTCCGGCGTAGTGACCGAAAGAAGAAACCAGCCGGCGAACAGAATCTGTAACCACCTTTCCGCACCCAGCCCCCTCAGGGTTGAAAAATTCGTTTCGGAGCGTTCAATCGATGTCTGCACAGTTCAGTTGCCACGGTTTAACAATGATAAAAGGGGCTTCAGATAAGCCTGCGAATTCCAGTTTTCCCGACCACTGGCCTGGGAGTGAATGGTCACGTAGTGAACTGAGGGATCGCCGATCATTTTACCGACCGTCTCAATCACTCGCTGAGGATTGCTGGTGTCATACACATAGCGGAAGAATAACGGTTCACGCCATTCAACGGCACCCTCTGGAACCCGGTATTTCAGGTAAGCTTTGTAAAAGCCGAACTCCGACCACCGGCGAGGTGGCCGGTCCAGCAAAGCAAACCACCAGGATTTGCCGGCATTCCTCTCAAGATCGGTTAGAGCCGAGACCAGAAGCCCACGATCAAGCACAAAGGGTGTGTCGAAATACACATTGACGGGGTCAGCACTATAATCTGCGCCCACCAGGCGTTCCGACTCGACCACCCAGTTTTTCACCTTTCCCTCAAGCTGTGCTCTACTGCGCCACTCCGCAAAACATACAGCTCCCGAGTCACTCAGGAAGTCCCCGGCCACAGCAGAAGGAGTCACCAATACATCGGAATCCAGAATGATGGCGGCATCACAATCCAGCTCACTGGCGAGCTTGAGCTTGCAGAGTTGCTGAGTGTGCCAGCCCGTGTAGGACGGCCACAAAGGCCAGGAAAGCTTACGCTTGAGACTGCCGCAAATCCGGGTGAAATCCCTGCCGAAACGGTCCGAGAGCCTACGGGCCCTGACCCGCCTGCGTTCCACGAGCTCCGGCAACACGTCTTTGGTCGAAAGCAAGGTGAGTCCGGGCCGCCCTCGAAACTCCTGAAACAGCGGCAGGTCTTCGTCCTGAACAATGGCATAGTGATCAAAGCCAGCAAGCTGTGACCGCTCGAAAGAGTGTCTCATTACCCGGAAGTGATCCAGGTCACCGGCCCAGGTAGCCGTGATGAAAGCGATACTGGGCTGAGCACTCATGACGACTTGCCCTGACGCCGGTCCCGCCACCGCGATTGCCAGACCCGCAGCCATGTGCGGAACTTACTGCGGGTTTCACTGCCGCTGTACCGCCCCTTGGCAATATGCCGTATGCGGTACACACCAGGCACATCAATGGGCTCACCCTGGCTCCGTAACAACCAGCGGAACGCGCGATCCTCGTGGCACTTGGCAAAGCTCTCCACCGGCTTCTGATAAAGGTCTATATTCCGGCAGTAACCCACCGCGCGACAGACATCGCCGTGGGCGATTTGCAGTGGGCCGGTCGCCTTGGCGATCTTTCGGGTGGTGAAAGAACTGGTGTCGATATCCAGAACCTGAGGCTCCCTGAAACCGGCGCGAAGCATCGGGTTATTCTCCGCCAGCAGGTCGGTCGTTCGTTCCTGTTCAGGGAACAGCAGCGCGTCCTGCCGGCCCTGAAGGGCCTCTGCCAGGGTGTCGAGGCAGCTGTCCCGGAACATCAGATCGCAATCGGTAAACCAGACCCAGTCGGCTTTCGTTGCCAGAGCCGCGCGGTTTCGACCGATGCCCCGGCGGAACAGCTCCTGCCTTCTGACCGGCTGCCAATTCCAGGTTACGCCCGGAACCGTCTGGCGACCAAACCAGGCCAGAAGCTCCTCCGTTTTTTCATCTTCCGGGCTAAAGAAGACCGTCATGGTGACATCCAGCTTTTTGGGCGGGAACAGAATCAGGGAACTGAGCTGGTATGCAAGGAAATGAGAGTAGTTCCAGCAGTGACTGACCACTTCCAGCTGCAGGTGCCCGGTACGCGCCGCCCGTTCGGTTTCAGCGGGCAGGCCCGGCTCGAACCACCGGGCAGGAACCCAGCCTCCCGCTGCGAACCGAAGGAATGCCAGTTTTATCTGATCCCACATATACCCTTGCCCAGACTGCCGAGTGATACGGCGCGTTTACCTATTCCGGAATTGCGCCTGATGAAAAGCTGCGGAATTCTACCATGGAGCGAGGGCAAAAACAGTCGGAGGGGCCCGTTGTGGACTTCCGTTCATCTTGTACGGCCAGACCGACAATGGTACTTTTTTCGCCCTGTTAATTCCTGAATGGATCCTCTTGTGACCGGTCATCTCATAAAGCTGGTTTTTCGTCTGTTATCGCTCCTGAGCCTGGCCAGTGCTCAACGGCTCGGCCGATTGTTGGGCAGCGTGGCGTGGCGGCTGAATGGGCGCTCCGTGGAAACGACTCGAAAAAATCTAAAGGCGTGCTACCCGGACATGAATGACCATGATATCGAGATTCTCGGTCGTGAAAGCATGCGGGAGACGGCGGCAACAGCGCTCGAGATTCCGCTGATGTGGGAATGGCCCATTGAACGGTGCCTTGGACTGATTCGCGAAATAGAAGGCGAAGAACTTCTGGATGACTACAAGGCGGGCAGCCGTGGGTTGCTCCTGCTGGCTCCCCACCTGGGTAACTGGGAGCTGGCCGGGCTGTTCTTCGCCTCACGGTACAAGATGGCGGCGCTCTACAGCCCACCGAACCAGCCGGGCTTTGAAGACTATATGAAAAAGGTCCGCGGCCGCAGTGGCTCCGAGCTGGTGGCCACCGACCGGCGAGGAATCATGCGGCTTTTCAGCATCCTCAGGGAAGGCGGTGTGGTTGGCATTTTGCCGGACCAGACACCCCGTCAGGAGGGCGGCGAATTTGCGCCGTTTTTCGGTATTCCCGCCCTCACTATGTCCCTGGCCTCCAAGCTTATTCAAAAGACCGGCGCAAAGCCTCTCATCACCTACGCACAGCGGCTTCCCGATGCCCAGGGTTTCAAGATGGTAATCCGGGAAGTGGAGCCTGGCATGGAATCCCGGGACATGATTGAATCCCTTACCGCCCTGAATCAATCCGTCGAGAAATGCATTGCCGAGGCTCCGACACAGTATCAGTGGGAATACAAGCGCTTCCGCCGCACGGCGCCGGGCGAGAAACCCGTCTACTGATCAGAGGCCTGGTAACCCTCCAGAAACGCTGCCCATAGCCGCGCCCGCAGGCCGGCATCCAGATTCGCCAGACATTTATTCAAAGAACGCTCAAGCCGCCGGATATTGGCCGCCTTCCAGTCCCCGCGGTTTCCTGTTGACATGAGTTTTCCGCGGTCAAAGTCAATCAGGTATACCTGGTCACTCACCATAATATTCATCAGGTTGAGATCGGCGTGAAACACCTGGGCATCGTGGAAACGGCGCACACAGGCACCAGCCGCCCGCCAGGTGGCGGCGTTGGCATCGCTGGCAAACTCAGACAGGGGTTGCGCACCGGAAATGCGGCGAACAATCAGATAGGCGTGGTAAAAGATCCTGCCCCGACGGTTGTAACCGGCCGCAATCGGTTCCGGCACGGGAAGTGCCATCTGCCGCAGCGTGTCAAGCAGGCGAAATTCCGCAAACGACCGCACGGCATCCGGGTAGGTGTAGACGTATTCCCGCCGGACGAACCGCCCCGGGAATCCGCCCCGACAGAAGTGCCGGAGCACAAGGTCTCCGGACTCCCGCCGCAGAAACCAGGCGGAACCCCGCCCGCCTGCGGTCACCGGCACAGCCCGGCGCCCCCAGAAGGCGGGATCGAACCAGTCCTCATCGAACTGGCGCTTTAACGAACGGGCCACCAGATAACCGCCAGACGGCCTGACATGCCGGATAAAGGAGTTCCCCATCCGGAGCTTATCTCACGGGCGTCAGCCAGCTGCTGTGCTCGGGCAGCTTGCCCTTCACCGCATCAAAGTACATGGCCTGGAGTTTCTCCGTTACCGGGCCGCGCTTGCCGGCGCCAATGATCCGGCCATCCAGCTCACGGATCGGAAGCACTTCCGCGGCAGTGCCGGTGAAGAAAGCTTCTTCAGCGACGTAGACTTCGTCACGGGTGATGCGGCGCTCTTTCACCTGCAGGCCAAGGTCTTTGGCAAAGTCCATGATCGTGGCGCGGGTGATACCCTCCAGGCAGGAGGTAAGCTCCGGGGTGTGCAGCACGCCGTCTCGAACAATGAAGATGTTTTCGCCCGAACCTTCGGCAACGTAACCCTCGTTGTCCAGCAGCAGGGCTTCCTCGGCACCACCGGAGATGGCTTCGTTCAGCGCCAGCATTGAGTTGATGTAGTTGCCGTTGGCCTTGGCCTTGCACATGGTGATGTTGACATGGTGGCGGGTGTAGGAAGATGTGCGCACCTTGATCCCCATTTCTCTCGCTTCCGGAGACATGTAGGAAGGCCAGCTCCAGGCCGCAACCATCACGTGCACCTTGAGGTTATCAGCGCGCAGCCCCATACCCTCGGAACCGAGAAACGCCATCGGGCGCATATAGGCTTCATCCAGATTGTTTTCACGTACTGCCGCGCACTGGGCTGCGTTCAACTCATCTTTGCTGAACGGCATCTTCATGTTCAGGATGTGAGCGGAGCGGAACAGGCGGTCGGTATGTTCTTTCAGGCGGAAAATAGCCGGACCGTTCGCGGTGTTGTAGGCCCGCACACCTTCAAAACAGCCCAGGCCGTAATGCAGGGTGTGAGTCAGGACGTGGGTTTTGGCTTCGCGCCAGGGAACCATTTCACCATCCAGCCAGATTACGCCATCGCGATCAGCCATCGACATTCTTCATTGCTCCTAAAAAAGCGGTTTTCGGGGGAACCGGCATTCTAGCAGGAAAATCTTCCGGAATTGAATTTGCCTTAGGCATCGATCATGACTTTTTTCCACATGGCCCGGATATAGTCACGCTCCTCCGGGAAGGCGTTCCCCTCCACCTGGCTGTTGAGATTCTGGAGCGCCCGCCGGTGGATAGTGGAACGCAGGGCGATGAAGGTTTCCCGCAGTTTTTCAGCGTCTTCTACCGCCATCACACCGGCTCTGCCCAACTCTTCCATCTGCCGGATGTTATCGGACCACTGGGTCAGTTCGGGGTGTTCGGAACACCATGCCAGCATCAGGTACTGGACAATGAATTCGATATCGATGATACCGCCGGTGTCGTGTTTGATGTGGAACACCTCGGCCTGCCGGCTTTCCGGGGTACCCAGGCTTGCACGCATTTTCTCGCGCATCTCAACGACATCCTGGCGAAGCTTGTCGCGATCCCGGGGCTGACACAGGATGTTGTGCCGGATGGACTCAAACCCTTCAAGGGTTTCAGCGCAGCCGGCCACACCGCGGGCCCGGGCCAGGGCCTGATGCTCCCAGGTCCAGGCATCGTCACGCTGGTACTTTTCGAACGCGTGCAGTGTGCTGACCAGCAGGCCGGAATTGCCGGACGGCCGCAGCCGCATGTCCACTTCATAGAGCTGGCCGGAGGGTGTCTGGGTATTGAGGATATGAACGATCCGCTGGCCCAGCCGGGTGTAGAAAACGGCGTTATCGATTGGCCTGTCACCGTCGGTGGCCAGCTCCGGGTCGGCGCTGTGTACGAACACCAGGTCCAGATCGGAGGTATAGCCCAGTTCGATACCGCCCAGTTTGCCGTAGCCAATAATGGCGAAATCCGTATCGCAGGCGGAGCCATCGGCTCTCTGTGGATGACCATGACGAGCGACGAGATTGGCGAACGCCACGTCCACCACATGATCGAGCACGACCTCGGCAATCCAGGTCAGGTAATCGCTGACCTTCATCAACGGCAGGGTGCCCTTCAGCTCCGAGGCCGCTACCCGCAAAATATGAGCCTTCTTGAAGTGGCGCAGGGACTCCATCTGCTCCTCAAGGTCTTCAAAGGGAATCCGCAACATCTGCTGCCGCAGGTCGTCCTGCAGCTCGGCCTTTGCGGGCGGGTGGTAAAGACTCTCGGCATTGAGCAGCTCATCCAGCAACAAAGGCGTTTCCGCCAGTTGCCGGGCAATCCAGGGGCTTTCGCTGCACAACCGGACCAGCTGGTTGCAGGCGCCCGGATTTTCCAGCAGCAACACCATGTAGGCGGTTCGCCGGAGAATCGACTCCACCAGCTGCAACACCCGGGACAGAGTCTCAGAGGGATTCTCGACCTGAGTAAGCGCCTCCATCAGCATGGGCATGAACTGATTGAGCCGTTTACGGCCCTGGGTCTGGAGCGTCTGAACCGTGCGGTCTTCACGAAGCTCGACAAGATCGG
>Ga0208300_100714_pt1 | contig 20269 bp, 15 predicted proteins | sample 23_taG_FD_184096 | JGI IMG/M metagenome (GOLD analysis project Ga0208300, IMG submission 184096) | Marine viral communities from Cariaco Basin, Caribbean Sea - 23_WHOI_OMZ (SPAdes) (version 2) | ecosystem: Environmental > Aquatic > Marine > Oceanic | place: Caribbean Sea: Cariaco Basin... | reverse complement strand
CGGCGGATGATTACCTGCCATCGCCCGAAGCCTGTCTGATTACCGGCATTACCCCGCAGAAAGCCCTGGAAGACGGGTACCCGGAAGCAGAGTTTATCGCGCAAATTAACGAGGCCTTCAGCCAGCCAGGCACCTGTGTGGTGGGCTACAACAGCCTGCGCTTTGACGACGAAGTAACCCGCCACACCCTGTACCGGAACCTGCGCGATCCCTACGCCCGGGAATGGCAGAACGGCAATTCCCGCTGGGACATTATCGACATGGTGCGCCTGACCTATGCCCTGCGCCCGGAAGGCATCAACTGGCCCCGCAAGGAAGACGGCAGCCCCAGCTTTCGGCTCGAAGAGCTCACCAAGGCTAACGGGATTGCCCACGAAGCGGCCCACGATGCCATGTCGGATGTCGAGGCAACCATCGCGGTGGCCAAACTGATCAAGGAGAAACAGCCCAAACTCTTTGATTTTGTTCTGCAGAACAAAGACAAACACTCGGCCCGCGCCATGCTGGACACCGCTACCATGAAACCGGTGTTTCATGTTTCCGCCAAATACCCAGCCAGCCGGGGTTGCTGCGCATTGGTCGCCCCGGTGGCCGAGCATCCCACCAACAAGAACCTGGTGATTGTGTATGACCTGCGGGAAGACCCCAGCGAGCTGATTAACGCCAGCCCTGAGCAGATTCGTGAGCGGGTGTTTACTTCCCAGGCGGAACTGGGGGAGGGCGTCAGCCGGTTCCCGCTGAAAGGCGTGCAGCTGAACAAGTGCCCGGTGCTGGCGCCGGCGAATATGCTCTCAACCTTGTCGCAGGAACGACTGGAAGAACTGGCCCTGGACGGCGACACCCTGCGCGCCAATCTGGCCAAGCTACGCAAGGCACCGGATCTGCCCGAGAGAATTGCCGAGGCCTTTGACCAGCCCCACGAAAGCGACCTTTCAGACCCGGATGAGCAGCTCTACGCCGGTGGCTTCATCAGCAAGATCGACCGCGAAAAGCTCAACTGGGTACTGGCGCAGCCGGTGGAAACCCTGGGTGAACTGGATGTGACCTTCGAGGACGGCCGCCTGCAGGAATTGCTGTTCCGCTACCGGGCCAGGAATTACCCCGGCAGTTTGATGGGGGAGGAACTGGAGCGCTGGGAGGAGTTCCGCAGCCAGAGGTTGATGCACCCCAAGAAGGGCTGGCGGTCGTTGGAGGCGTATGCCCAGGAATTACAGCGCCTGGCGGCGGACCCGGAATTGACGCCGGAGAGGCGGCATATTCTTGAGGATTTGCATTTGTATGGGGAGTCTTTGATTCCCTATATCTGACAATCATGGAGACGGGGTCAGATGAAAATATCATCTGACCCCAAGTTCACGCTCACCGCCGCTTCAGGAAATAGACACTCAAACTCTGCCCCATCAAACTCTGCACCTCACTACCCAGTGCCTCCGCCTGAATCTGCTTCTGAACCGGCCCGGTCGCCAAACTGTGGCCGTCCTCATCCCGGGCTTTCACCAGCTTCCATTCCACCTCATTGCTCACCATGGCCATCAGTTCTTTCAGCTGGGCGGTATCCTGGGGCCGGAACCAGCGGTCGCGGCAGCCGCCGAGGCTGTAAAAATTCGCGTCGGCGGTCAGTTCCTGCCAGCTTGCATCCTTCCGATTGGCCAGGGCCATCCGGCGGAACTGTCGCAGGGTCTGACGGGTGGGTTGGAGCTGGTGTTCGTTGACCAGTTTGCGAATCTGTTTGTCACCTGCGGTCTGCTCGGCAATGGCCGTGTGCATGTGCACGACAGCGCCGGAGCCGGTGGCTTCGTTAATCAGCGCCGCCAGTGACAAGCTGGTCATGGCCGGCGAGGGCAGGCGGCCGACTTCCATCCAGTGCACCTGGTGGCCATCGGCCACGAAACGCTGGGCAATGGACCAGGGCCAGAACACGATGTTGTCCATGCCCATGTCGTTGGCCATGCGGGTGGCTTTTGCGACGTTGGCGAGGGATTCATCCACCGCAATCACTTCCACATCATCCAGGTAGCTGGCCAGTTCCATGGCCCGCTGGCCGGACTGGGCACCGCAGACCATGATGCGCAGGGTGGCCGGCAGGTTCTCGGTGGCCAGCCCCAGTTCGGTTGCCATCAGGGTTTTCAGGCTGCTTTCGGCGCGGTAGGCCAGCTGCGCCCAAGCCGGCCAGGCCTGGGGAACCTCGGTTTTATCCAGGCAGAGTTCTTCGGCTTTCTCATCGAAATTCTGCTTGATGGCCTCTTCTTCGGCCCGATTGTAATAGCTGGCGGCCAGAACCGGCTGCAGCGCCAGCGGCCAGTCCACCAGGTTCCATTGGCCAAGCCGGACGGCAAAGGTCTGATGGAAGAGGGCACCGTACATGGCGCTGATCATCAGGGAGCCGATCAGCCCATCCTGCTCCTCGTCCAGGGCGAATTGCGCCTGAATGCTGTCGTTAATGGCCGAGACCAGTCGTTCTTCATCATCTTCGGCAGCGAGGGCATAGCCGGTTCTGTCGGCATACTGGGCGATGGCCAGAGTCAGCCGCTGGAGCTCATCACGCAGCTCAACGGCTTGCGCCACTTCAGCAATGATCGCCCGGCGCAGCAGGGTGACCAGTTCCTCAACCGCCGGATTGGGCATCAGGGTTTTCTGCAGGGCCAGGATCAGCAATTCATCCTCGCTGGCGGCTTCCAGGAAAATCTGCGCGTCCGGGTTGTCCAGATCATATTGTTGATGAATGATCGCGCCGACGAACCGGCCAAGCTCCTGATGGGGCAAACCGTCCCGCTGGAGCAGGGCAATGGCATCCCGGGCCAGGGCGGAATCTGCCTTGTTCACTTCCAGGTGCTGGGCGCATGTGAGCATGCCGCTGTAAACGGAATCCCATTCGGCGCCGGTTTCCAGAAGTTTGCGGTAATGCAGGTAGGCCGCATCGAACTGCCCCTGCAACCGCTTGGAATGGGCAACACCGCAGAAAGCGGCGGCGGATTGCCGGTCGCAGTCCAGAGCCTGCAGGAAATATTGTTCAGCCAGCGCCGGCCGCTCGGTTTTCAAGGCCCAATAGCCCAGGTTGCAATACTGTTGCGCCTGGCCCGGCTGATGGGTGAGGCTGGCGTTGAACAGGGTGTGAGCCTTTTCAAGCTGGCCTTCGTCCAACTCCACTCGTCCCAGAAGCCCCAGAGCCCCGGCGTTATCTGGCTCAATAGCCAGCGCCCCGGTCAGGTAATCCCGGCATTCATGGCGTGCCTTCAGCCGCTGGATATGGCTGAGGCCATTGCTGTTGGATTCCCCGTAGGCAAGGTTGGCCTGCAGAAGCAGACGGGCAGCCTGGGCCTGTTGGGATTGGGATACCTGAACTTGATGCTTGGCTTGCATGGAACACCTCGTATACTGAATGCCAATGTTGGCGGCATTGGGATTCGGTTTTTTGACGTTATTTGGATTCTTGATTGGCCTGTGCGAAAGATGTGCCAAGTTCTGGTGTGTATTTTTTACTGTTGGTTTTTATTCGGTGAGGACAATCCGCTAAACTCGTAATCCACAAAACGATTTCCACTCAAGGTTCGACAGATGCGCCCAGATCAACAAGAGACGGCTGAGTCATTTCTACGGCGAAAAGCAAAAAACCTCGAATTCTTTAAGCGACGGTTTCCAGCCATACACAAGCACTACGGCGACCTGCTGATGAAGCGGGTGGAGCTGGTGGTGAGCCCGGTTGAATCCGATGTCGACTTGCATGTTGAGGGCAGAAGCCTTTATCAAGGACGGGCTAAAGCGACGGGGCTGCGCGAAACCGAGATGTTCCTGGCGGACAATGAGCCATACCAGACGCTGAAGACTTTCCGTCCTCCGAGCGTAAGCGGTTTCAACTACCCCCGCTTTGCCAGCCGCAGCATCCGCAACTGTCTCGAGACGCTTCCTGATCGCGAGACAGAATTTTCCGGTTACCCGATGGGCAATTTCTTTCCGTTCATTGTGTTTCTCGGGTGTGGCCTCGGCTATCAGATAGAAACCTTGGTAGAGCGCGCCGATGTGGTAAATGCCCTTGTCTTTGAACCCGACGAGGAGAAATTCGCTGCCAGCCTTTTTACGGTGGATTGGGAGTCGATTTGCGATCGATTTCTGTCCAGGAAGGGCTATGATATCCGGTTTGCGATCGGCGTAGACGCCACGGAGCGCAATCTCAAAGAGCTGCTTGAGCGTAACCTGAATAAACGGGTACCCCTGCATCCGGCCATGACTATTTACTTCAACCACCAGGCCTGCAACATCAATCGGAGCATTGCCGAAGAAGTCCGCAAGGATCTGCCAACGCTCTTTGCCTCATGGGGCAACTATGACGATGAAATGAGGCGACTGAACAACACCGTGTTCAACCTGCGTGCCGGCAGCAAGTTCCTTCGCAATTCCGTGACTGGCGCCTTTCACAAGCCAGTGGTGATTGCTGGTAGTGGGCCGTCCATTGACGCCAGACTGCCACTGATCCGCGAGTGCCGCGATAATATCACCCTGGTGTCTGCCGGTACCGGCCTGAAAGCCCTGATCAACAACGGAGTGAAACCGGATTTTCATGTGGAGCTGGACCCGGACTACGTGATTTATCAGTTGCTAAATGATATTGGCCGGGACAAGTTGAAAGGCATCACCTTGATTGCGGTGAATGAGATCAACGGCCGTGTGCCCGAGTTGTTTGATGAGGTGGTTCTCTACACCAAGAAAGACAACCCGGCGCCCAAGGGGTTCCGCCTTGAACAGTATGCCTTCGAGCACTGCAACCCCACGTGCACCAACGCAGCTTTCGCTATTTTCCAGCAGCTCGGGTTCCGGAATTTCTTCCTGTTTGGAACCGACTATGGGTTTAAGGACAGAACCAAACACCATGCCTCCGGGTCCGCTTATGGCAGCCTTGATGAGAACAGTGAGGTGTCGGTGTTACTGAACGACCTGGCCCGGAAGCACTTCCTGGAAGGGAAGCTGATTGAAGTGGATGCCGTGGACGGCGGCAAAATCTTCACCCGCCCAGATTACTTCACGGCCATGCGGAGCGTGGAGAGCTTGTTGCACTGGGCCCGGGAGCGGGATGACGACGTTCAGGTCTGGAATTGTGCTGACGGCGCCGTGATATCGGGCGCCCCATGGCTTGCGCCTGACGATTTTGCCATCACGCTCAACAGGATTCTGGACGGGACCGCCCGAGAGCCGGAGCCCGGCGAGGTCCTCGCCGGGCTCGTTGAAGCTCACCATGATCCCGAGCTGGAGGCGCGCTTGGCTAAGGTTAGGACATTCCTAGCTGGCCGCGTGGGTAAGCTGAGACAGATCTTGCGTTCTTCTCTGAGAGGGAAGAAGGATGTTGTCCGATTGATGTCCCCGCTGATTGATGGCTCTCAGGCGGTAGAAACGCCAAAAGGGTTCAATGTACCTCAACCCGAGCAATATGTGGCTCAGCATTTGCTGCGAGGCACATTGATGCATTATATGGCGGTGGGACTTTGTCACGTAATGGCAACCAAGGATGACACCGAGGCGAAGGCTGTCGCCGCCCGTTGGAGAGAGGCTTTTGCCGGCTTTCTTGAAGCCGTACCGGCGCACTATGCCAGCGTCATTGCTGACCAATCGACTGGTGAAGGCCAGCGTTGGCTTGAGATGACTATTCATGATCGCGAGTCTGCGGTTGAGGAATAAAAAAAACGGGCCGCGGAAAGGGCCCGTTTTTATTAACATTCCCCCAGTCTTAGCCCTGGAGCAACTGCAGCACCTGCTGGGGTCGGGCGTTGGCCTGCGATAGGACTGACAGCCCGGCTTGTTGGAGCACCTGAGTGCGGGCCAGTTCCGCCGTTTCTTTCGCGAAATCTGCGTCCTTGATCCGGCTGTTGGCAGCGCTGAGGTTCTCACTGGTGGTGGAGAGGTTGGCGATGGTCGACTCGAACCGGTTCTGGACCGCTCCGAGTTCACTGCGCAATGCATTAATGAAGGTGAGTGCGGAATCAACCCGGATGATTGCGTCGTTGGCGCCTTCGACGGTTTTAATACTCACACCTTCAAGGTTGCCTGTCGTCAAATAGTCCGTCGAGCCGGAAGCACCAAGAAGCCCATTTGTGTCGTTGATGGCGAAGGCCTCCAGGGCCTGGATCTTGATATCCCCTTTCAGCGGCGTTCCCGACGTTCCAATCACTGCTTCGCTGAAGCCTACTCCAGAGCCAGCGACGCCGGATACTCCCGTTCCGCCTTCGGTAATCACCAGGTCTTCACCGCCTCGAACGGTAAATTTAAGGCCGCCGGTGGTTTCGGAAACTTCAAGATTCTGGATGTTGGCATCTTCCAATGCGACAGCCACGTTGCCCTTGGTTACCGTTCCTCCGGAACTTACGGGCACCGCAACGGTCACCGCGTCTTCATCGCCTATTTTAACAGTGACGGTATATTGTCCGCCGCCGGTACTCGTGCTGTCCGAGACACCGTTAAAGGCGAGGGTCTGTTCATTGGAGGCTGTCGCCAGTGCTACGCCCTGTATATTGGCATCGTTCACCGCCGTGGCGACGTCCGCGGCAGATGCGCCGGAGGCGATTTCAACCGTTACGGGGTCATTCGAGCCCACTTCGACTGAGAAGGTGCCTCCCCCTGTAGCTGGCACTGTCAGGCCGCTGGCAATCGCGATTTTGCCGATATCTTCAGCCGTGGAGCCGTTGGATAGGTTGACATCAATGGTGTCGCCGGCGTTCGCGCCAACCTGAAAGCTCTGGATTCCGAAGGACCCATCTAGGACCTTGAGGCCATTGAACGTAGTCTGCTTGGCGATTCGATCAATCTCCTCGACTCGTTGTTGCACTTCCTGGTCGAGGGCAATCCGGTCTGAGGCACTATTGGTGGCGTTGGCAGACTGGATGGACAGTTCCCGAATGCGCTGCAGGTTGGAAATAACTTCCGCCAATGCGCCTTCCGTTGTCTGGGCGAGGGAGATGCCGTCGTTGGCATTCCGGGTGGCCACGTTCAGGCCCTGGATCTGTGATTCAAAGCGAGTGGAAATGGCCAGACCAGCGGCATCGTCTTTTGCAGAGTTGATGCGAAGGCCGGAGGAGAGGCGTTCGAGCGCAACGTTGGCCTCACCTTGAGAGCGCTCAAGATTGCGCTGGGCGTTCAGTGAAGCAATGTTCGTGTTGATTACCTGAGGCATTGTCATTCCCCTGTTCTGGGTGCCGAGGCCTGTTTCAGAAAAAATTCAGGTGCCGGCGGTTTCTTTTTTCAAGCGTTGGCGGGGTATAAGCGAATTGTGTGCCATTTATCCGGTTATCCTCTTAACTCGCTGATATTAAATAGGTAAAGGCGTTTTTTTATCGACGGGACTGATGTGTGGCAAGGCGGCAATGGCAGGGTTTTGCCGTTTATCTGGAAGGTTTTACATTAGTTAACAAAAACTTTTTTCAAGCGCCTAAAGCAATTCGGGGGATGGCCGTTAACTTGATCAACAGGGCAGCGCACCGGGGCGAGACATCGGTCGCTAAACCTTTTAACTGAAGACACAAAGGTTAAGGAGAAGCACATGGCTCTCGGAATCAACACCAACGTGGCGTCAATTTCCGCCCAGAACCAACTGAACAAATCCCAGGAACTGTCCAATCAGGCGCTTGAGCGTCTGTCCTCCGGCCTTCGCATCAACTCTGCAAAAGACGATGCCGCTGGTCTGGCCATTTCTACCCGTTTCCAGTCGCAGATTTCCGGCCTGAACGTGGCCACCCGGAATGCCAACGACGGCATCTCTCTGGCTCAGACCACAGAAGGTGCGCTGGACGAGATTACCAACAACCTGCAGCGTATTCGTGAGCTGGCGGTTCAGTCTGCCAACGCCACTAACAGTGCGTCTGACCGAGCTGCCCTGAACGACGAAGTTCAGCAGCGCATCGAGGAAATCGACCGTATCTCCAAGCAGACTGCCTTTAACGGTTTGAAGGTACTGGACGGTTCGTTTGGTCGTCAGGACTTCCAGGTTGGCGCGAACGCCGGCGAAACTATTGGCATCGATCTTACCCAAGGCACAACCAAGGACTCCATTGGTCAGATTGCATCCACAGGTGATCAGGCCATCAGCTCTGGTGGTGGGACCTTTAGTATCAAGGTTGGTTCAGCAGACGCGGTAGATGTCACGGTCGCCTCTGGCTCAAGTGCCAAAGACGTTGCCGAGGCGATTGAGGCTGAAAATATCAATGGTCTTTCCCTCGTGTCTGCGACCAACGAAAAAGACCTGGCCTTTAGTGCGGTTACTGATTCTGCCAGCACTGGTGGCTCTACCTACAGTGTAACTCTCAAGGTCGGTGATGCCGACTCGGTAACCGTTTCTGTTGATATGGCTTCTAGCGGTTCCGTCACTAGTGATGAGCTGGCAGATGCAATCAACTCTGCAGGAATCGAAGGTCTGTCCGTTGAGACAAGCTCTGCCGGTTTGAAGTTCACCGTTGCTGACGGTGAGAATTTCTCAATTACCGAGAATGCGATTTCTGGTGCCGCTGGCTCGGGCGGCTTTTCTGACGCGGTTACCTCAGGTGCAACCTCTGGTGTTGGGGCGGTCCAATACGGATCGGTAAGCATCAATGCTCTAGAGTCCTTCTCTGTCACTGACGCCAGTGGAGTGATTGGTGGAACCAAAGATTATGGTGTCTCCGGCAACCTTGGTGGTGTCACAGTGGATACGGTCGACAACGCCAACGACGCGATTCAGCGAGTGGACTCGGCACTCAAGACAGTGAACGGCCTGCGCGGTGAACTTGGTGCGATTCAGAACCGCTTCGAGTCCACCATCGCGAACTTGGCGACTTCTGTTGAGAACCTGAGCGCCTCCAACAGTCGTATCCTGGACGCGGACTTTGCGGCGGAGACCGCCAAGCTTTCCAAGGCCCAGGTACTGCAGCAGGCCGGTATCTCGGTCCTGGCCCAAGCCAACGCCCGTCCGCAGCAGGTTCTGTCCCTCCTGCAGTAAACAGGGGCTAGCGGTGAGAGCCGGAACCTTCGGGTTCCGGTTTTCCTCCGTTAAAGGATAGCGAGGTGAGCTATGAATGGCGTTAACCTGAACAGCCCGGATCTGAAACTGGTTCGAACCAGTGAGCAAGTACCGGCTCGGGCAATTTCGTCATCTGAGGCCGAGGGCAGAAATGCCTCCGACCCGGTTTCTCCATCAGTGAGGCCTGCTGCAACTAATGAGTCGGCTTCCGCAGCTCAGAATGTTTTCAGGGCAGAAGAGCTTAAGAAACAGAATGAGGCGCGGCGGGAAGATCTGGATGATGCGGTGTCGCAACTGAACGATTTTGTTCAGAGTGTTCAGCGGGATCTTCAGTTCGAGGTGGATAACGATCTGGGGCAGACGATTGTAAAAGTGGTCGATCAGCAGACCCAGGAAGTGATTCGCCAGATTCCTGATGAAGTGGCTTTGAGGTTGGCAGAAAAATTGCATCAGGATGAGCCGCTGACGTTGTTTAATATTAAAGTGTAATAGCTTGCCGCTTTTACGCTGATGGAAACGACGGTATTTCAGCACCGCCGCACCTGAGAGGGTTCGGCGGTGTTTTGCGTTTCAGGAAGGAGTTTACCCACTCTTCCCTTGCGGGAGAGGGGTTGTAGGGTTACGCAGTGTTACAAATAGTCGAACGAAAAAGGCAAAGTTTTGCCGCCTTTTGCCGATAAAGTAGTCAGTAGAGAAATTTGCCCCTTCAAGGAGGCACCGTTATGGCCGGAATTTCATCATTAGGGATTGGTTCGGGGGTCCTGAGCTCCGATCTGGTGGACCAGCTGGTGGCTGCGGAGCGCAAGCCTGTGGAGGACCGCCTTACGCTGGAGACCCAGAAGAATGAGGCGCTTCTCTCCGCCTATGGCAAGTTGCGCAGTGCTGTAACGGAGTTGCGTCTTCCCATGCGCCAGTTGAGCGCGGCTGATAACCTGACAGCTTATTCCGCGACGTCCTCGAACGACAGTGTGGAAGTAAGCCTAGATAACAGTAAGGCCGGGCGGGGTAGTTACACCGTCGAAGTGCTGGCTCTTGCTCAGGCGCAGTCGCTTGCGTCTGGCACTTTTGCCGACAAGGACGCAACGACGCTGGGTACCGGCACCATTACCCTGAAGTCGGGAGACGCCAGTAAAACGCTTACCATTGATGGCTCGAACAATACGCTTCAGGGTCTCGCCAATGAGATCAATGAGTCAGGTATCGGAGTGACCGCTGGTGTGATCGATACTGGCAACGGCTACCGGCTGGTAATGTCCTCTGAGGAAACCGGTACAGCTAATGCTATCTCCCTTGATGTTAAAGACGACGATGGTAACAACATTGACGCCGCGGGCCTTTCGCAGTTTGCATTTAACGGCACCACAGGCAATTTGACTGAAACAGTTGCGGCCAAGGACTCGCAGGTCCGGATTAATGGCATTGAAATTTCCCGCTCCTCCAACAACATCGAGAACGTGATTGATGGGCTGAGCTTTGAGGTAAAGGAAGAAGGTGTCACTTCGGTTATCAAGGTTGACCGGGACCTTGGCGCAGTGGCTGATCGCGTTCAGTCGTTTGTTGACAAGTTCAATGCGCTTCAGGGAACTATCGATGGTCTTGCCGGGTATGATGCTGAAGCGGGCCGCGGGGGGATTCTCAACGGTGACTCCACGGTGCGAGGTATCCAGAACCAGTTGCGCAATTTGCTGACCAGGGTCGTTCCGGGGCTTGAGAATGCCAGTGTGAGAACTTTGGCGGATGTCGGCATATCAACCAATCCGGATACCGGCGGCCTTGAGCTTGATAGGGCAAAATTTGAAGAAAAGCTGGCCCAGAACCCCGATGATGTGACTGCCTTGTTTGCGGAGCAGGGGCGGGCTTCCGACAGTCAGGTCGAGTTCGTCCGCAGCGGTACCGGCACCGTTCCTGGCAGTTACGGTATCAATATCACCCGTGCGGCGACCCAGGGTTCTCTGTCCGGGAGCGCGCCGGTAGGTTCGAACGTCTCCATCACCGCAGCCAATGATGAAATGACCTTCCAGGTGGACGGTAGCACTTCTGTTTCCATCACACTGGACGCGGGTACCTATGCGACACCTCAGGATCTGGTCGATCAGATTCAGGCGAAGCTGAATGATAATGGGGCGCTGAAAGCTGCTGGCAAGTCGGTAGCGGTAGGTCTGGACGGCACGGGGGCTTTGAGGTTTACCTCTGAGGCATTCGGCGACAGTTCCAATGTAAGTATCACCAGTGTTGAGGATGGCTCAGCCTACGGCCTCATTCCGGCAACTGGGACAGCAGGGCAGAACGTAGCGGGTACTATTGATGGAAAGCTGGCCGAGGGTGATGGCCAAGTGCTGTTTCTGGGTTCCGGTCGTGGTGACGCTTCCGGTCTTCAGGTGAGAGTTACTGGTACTGATATTGGCAGCCGCGGCACGATTACCTTCATTGAAGGTGTTGCGGAGAGAACGGTCAATCTTGTCACGGGCATTCTTGGTGCTGACGGCACCATAGCTTCCCGTACCGAGAGTCTTAATCGGGCATTGGAGGACATTCAGCAGGATCAGTTGGATTTGGAAGAGCGTCTCACCTCCTATCGTGAGCGCCTGGTCGCCCAATTCAGCGCCGCTGATTCCCTTATTGCCCAGCTCAACAGCACCCGGGATTACGTAACGCAGCAGTTGGCCGCACTGGCCCCGCAGAACAACCAGAAGAACTGATCACTGAGCATCGGTTTTAGAGACAAACGAGGTTAACTATGAACGGTTTACAGGCATACCAGCGCGTAAACACCCAAACCAGCATCACCGATGCCGACCCGCACAAGCTGATCCAGCTTCTGTACAGCGGGGCCCTGGAGCGCATCAACATGGCCAAGGCCCGGATGCAGGCGAAGGACTACGAAGGCAAGGGCAAGCTGATCACCAAGGCCATCGAGATTATTGGTGGGCTGCGTAGCTTCCTGGACTTCGAGCAGGGCGGTGATCTGGCAGCCCGACTTGAAGGGCTTTATGACTATATGGAACGAACGTTGTTTGATGCTAACGCCAAGAACGATGTCACCAAGCTGGATGAGGTGGCTAATTTGCTTCGTTCAATTAAAGAAGGTTGGGATGGTATTCGGGACGAGGCGCTAAACTATGAGGCAAAGGTTGGCTAAATCAGGCTGGACATAATAAGAGGAGTTTCCATTATTTTTCTGCGTGTAAAACGGTGCGAATCCGGGGGATCTTGTGAGAGCTATTCTGTATAAAGGGCAGTCGCAGTACGACGCATTGAGGAGTTTTATTGATTACGTGGCTGCGGGCCTCCAGGAGCTCGGTGTGAAAACTACCGTTATTGATCTTTTGGAGAAAGATGCAATCCAGAGAATAAATACCGAAATAAAAAGCGAGAAGGTTGATTTCTTTCTTTCTTTCAATGGCATGGGGTTTAATTTTAAAACGGATGATGGTCGGTCAATATATGAGGTGATGGGTTGCAAATTCGTCTCCATCTACGTAGATCACCCTTTGCACCATATGGACAGAATTAGAAATAGTCCTAAAAATACCATAGCGACATTTATAGATCGGGATCATCTTGACTTTGCCCGTACCTATCTCGATCATGATGGATTTTCGGCGTTGGCATTCTTGCCTCATGGCGGGGCTGGAGATCTTCGGCCTGCCCCCGATTTTCGAAATGGTCAGACAAAGATCATCTTTAGCGGTAGTTTTAAAAATAACCTAGAGAAGGAATGGCGGAATCCTACCTTCGATAGCGACGTTGGTATGATTGTAGATGAGGTTTGGCGCGAGATAAATGAATTTGCGGATTTGTCGATCGATAAAGCGGTATCTAAGGTAATTAATGCTAAGGGATTAGTTTTAAAGAAAGAGCAGTTGATTAACCTCAGCTGGGTTTGCTTTTCTTCGATTGCCGCTTTGAAAACCTCGAAAAACCGGCTGTCTTTGTTGGAGCATTTCGACCAGAAGGGCATTGAAGTTGATGTTTATGGCCCTGCGACTTGGGATGCCTACTGTAGAAAAAGCCGTAGTCTGATCTACAAGGGGCAATTGAGCCTTGAGGATACAATCGAAAAATCTGGTGAATATCATTTTGTTCTTAATGACAACAATGACTTTACTGATGGGTCGCACGAGAGATTCTATAATTCTTTGTTTTCAGGTGCTATTCCCGTTACTCCAAGCAATAAGTATTATGAAGAGTTGAATGGCGGTGAGTTGGGTGTTTTGTTTGACCGGGTTACGTTGACTGGCTTGCCCACCTCGCATGAAGAGCTCAAGGAGCTCTTCGTAAAGAAAAGGGCCGTGCTTGAGAAAGAAATAGATGATTTGAGACGGAATCACTCTTGGGCTGCTAGGGCAGCGAGAATAATTCAGTTGGTGAAACTCTCCTCTCTGACCCTGGACAAAGGGACGTAGCCAACGTTTAACCACTCCCGTACAATACTGGCCTTCTTTTCAATACATCCATTCTGTTCAGTCTGGAGCAAGGGCATGTCTGATATTAAAAAGGTGGTGCTGGCCTATTCCGGTGGCCTGGATACTTCCGTAATTGTTCGGTGGTTGCAGGATACTTATAACTGCGAGGTGGTGACCTTCACCGCCGACATCGGCCAGGGCGAGGAAGTTGAGCCGGCGCGGGCGAAAGCCGAGGCGTTGGGCGTTAATGAAATCTACATCGAGGACCTGCGCGAGGAGTTTGTGCGCGATTACGTGTTCCCGATGTTCCGAGCGAACACCATCTACGAGGGTGAGTACCTGCTGGGTACGTCCATTGCCCGTCCTCTGATTGCCAAGCGTCTGATCGATATTGCCAATGAGACCGGCGCTGATGCCATCTCCCACGGTGCGACGGGCAAAGGTAACGATCAGGTCCGTTTCGAATTGGGTGCCTATGCACTGAAGCCGGGCGTGAAAGTGATTGCCCCCTGGCGTGAGTGGGATCTGAATTCCCGCGAGAAGCTGTTGGCGTACTGCGATGAGCGCAACATCCTGGTGGAGAAGAAGAAGGGCAAGAGCCCGTACTCCATGGACGCCAACCTGCTGCACATTTCCTACGAAGGCATCAATCTTGAAGATCCTTGGGCGGAAGCCGAGGAAGATATGTGGCGCTGGAGTGTGTCTCCGGAAAACGCGCCGGATGAGCCGACCTACGTTGAGCTGACCTACAAGAAGGGCGACATTGTTGCCATCGATGGTCAGGACATGAAGCCTCACGTGGTACTGGAAACCCTTAACAAGCTGGCGGGTGCCAACGGTATCGGCCGTCTGGACATCGTCGAGAACCGCTACGTGGGTATGAAGTCCCGCGGCTGTTACGAAACCCCGGGCGGCACCATCATGCTGCGTGCCCACCGTGCCATTGAGTCCATCACTCTGGATCGCGAAGTGGCGCATCTGAAAGACAGCATCATGCCGCGCTATGCCGAGGTGATCTACAACGGTTACTGGTGGTCCCCGGAGCGTGAGGCGCTGCAGGCGCTGATTGATCAGACCCAGCACTATGTGAACGGTACCGTTCGCTTGAAGCTCTACAAGGGCAATGTGGATGTGGTTGGCCGTAAGTCTGAGGATTCCCTGTTCGACGAGAAGATTGCCACCTTTGAGGAAGATCAGGGTGCCTATGATCAGAAAGACGCGGAAGGTTTCATCAAGCTGAACGCGCTGCGGTTGCGGATTGCGGCAAGTAAAGGTCGGAAGCTTTAATTTTATTTGTAGGCAGGTTCGGACTGAACCTGCCTTTTTCTTATTTTCGGGCTTTAATTAGTTGTCCGCGCCCAGACTAAGACAATCTTGTTCTTCAGAATTTTTATATTCGGCATTTCGTCTTTGAGTGTCGTGCTTTTATTTTAGCTCTTAGTTAACCCTGATAAAGGCTGGTATGTGGGAGATCGGGAGCTTTTCGATAGTGACTTCTTCTCCCAAGAAAAACTCGTCGATTGCCCTCGTCTCTCCAGAAACTGTTCCAAAATCATCGCAAACAATGATCCCTCCTCTTACGACCTTTTTAACTAAATTTTCTAGAATAGCTCGTGTTGGTTTGTAAACATCAACATCTATGTGGAGTAAAGCTATTTTGAGTTCAGGGTGGGCTGATGCATAATCAGGCACCGTTTGCATGATATCGCCTTTTATTAACTCGTAATTTTTGAAGCCTTTATGTGAAAGTACTTTCTTTAACTCTTCAACTGGGGCTGCCTCTCCAGAAAGAGCCTCGAAGTTATCAATAAAGTCCTGATCTTCTACAGCTTTCTGGTCAGGGAACTTTCCGAACGTGTCAAACCCAATAATTCGCCTGGAATAGGGGCTTTCTAGGATTTCTCTATAGGTGCAAAACCTTATTAAAGATGCCCCTTTAAAGACTCCGCACTCGACGATGTGCCCTGGTAAGTTGACTATAGATTTGTATAGCTCGTAGTGCGCGAGCATTTTCGATAATCTTGTCACGTGGCTCGTAAGGTAAAATCCATTCTCATAATCCCACTCCTTGGCAACGTCAAAACCGAATAGTACGTTACTCATATATCCCTCGTTTATTTAGTGTTTATCGATATTTGTCATCACTATAGAATTTTTATTGAGATCCTATACCTGTTGTGTTCCGCGTAAGCTGTAGTGGTTCAATGATTCCGGCCATCACACCTTGTCAGGTATAGTCGGCTTCCAGTTGTGGGGCAATAGCTCGTCGATGTCGTTGTTTTTCTGCGTCATCCTCAAGAGCGATCTGGTTGAGCGAACAACGGAGTCTATAACAAATATAATGTTGTTGATGGGGCTTGAAGATTTGTACATCCCGCCTGATTTCGATCTGCCAAAGAAGCGGTATTCCCGAGGCTATGTCGGCTTTAGTCGTCAGCTGTCTTATTTTGGATGAACCTCTCAACCTGATCAAAGTCGTTTGCGCAGTCGATGTCGGCTGAGCGCGAGGCTGGCATTTTGATGGCGCCAATGTGATTGGTGGGAAATCCGCCAGCTTTTATAAAGTCACTAGCTGAAAAGACATACACCGCACCGTTAGGTGCATAGACGGCTGGTAATTGCTGTCGGTTCTGAAAACAATATTCTGGTTCGCGCATCGGCTGGAACTCCTCTCCCCGCAAAAGCCCATACTTCAGAACGCTACGATCGTGCTCGACTACACTCATAACTAGGTCGTAGTCACATTCGTTATACAGCTGTATTGCCCGGGCAATATCCTCATCACTGCGTAGGGGCGTAGTTGCCTGTAATAAAACCAGTGTATACGACTCCAGGGCTTCGGTTTCAATCAGATGTCGGATTACATCCGACATGGGAGTTGTATCTGTGGCCAGTTGGGTAGGTCGTTTTATTAGTCGAGCACCCTGCGGAAGATCCGCTGGGATAATGTCTTCAATATCGGTGCTTAGAAGGGCCTCGCCGATGGTTCGGGTCCCTTGCCGTACTGCATATTGGTAAAGGGGAAGGCCCGCCAACTCTCGAACGTTTTTTCCAGGAAGCCCCTTTGATCCGGAGCGCACCGGGATGATGGCAATTGTCTTGTTATCTTTAAACTTGGTCATTCTACAAAGTATTTTTGAAAAGGTTTGTCTGAATCACTGACATTGCCTAGAAAATCTACAAATTTTCTGGCCGCGCTACCCGTGCCAAAATTGTCGTTTGAGGGAAACCGCTTTCCCCATGCCTGCCTCAGAAAGTTTGCAATTTCCTGCTGATCGAAGGCAGTGCATCGCCAGATTGAAGATGCATTCCCTCGATTGGATTGCCTTGTGCCGACATCCAGCGATGGCACCCCAAGGAATGGTGCTTCCCTTACGCCCATACTGGAGTTGCCAACGATTAAGCTGGCATTACGCATCAGTTCAGAGAAAAAAGAGAACCGCATGGACGGGAGGACCCGGAATTGTTCCGGTGGCAGGGATTCTATAACCCGAAATATAGCATCGGAACCAGGGTCATTGTTGGGCAGGATAACTACGAAATAGCGTTTAGACTCGGACAACGCTTTAAAGAGGTATTCTGCTTGCTCGCCCATTGAGCCGCTTTCCGATGTGACCGGATGAAAGACGCAAATGCCGTAGTCCTGATTCGCAATTTCATAGCGTTCGCGCACCTGCTCAATCGTTACGCCGGAGGGTTGGCCGTGTATATCCAGCTCCGGTGATCCTATGGTGTAGACCGTCTCCGGCGCTTCGCCAAGCCGGATAACCCTGTCTCTAGCTTCCTGGGAACTGACTAGGTGATAACTGGAGAGCTTGGTGTTGCAATGACGGAATTGTTCGTCGATGGTACCGGAAACTTCGCCACCTTCTACGTGGGCACAAAGGATGTAATTGCTGGCACAGACAAACGAACACGCCAGCGCCTCTACCCTGTCGCCATGGATGATCACAAGATCTGGGTTTTCCTCTTTCAAAAAATCCGAGAAGCCAATTACGGTCTTGGCCAGGATAATATCTTGCGGATCCCCGTGGCGTTGATTAATGAATTCGACCACCTTGAATCGGGATTCTCTTTGAACTTCCTTTTTCGTGAGGCCATATTTCTCCATCATGTGCATGCCGGTCACAAAAAATGTGATGTGGTAACCTTCTTTGAGGGCGGCCAAAGCAAGGGGCTCCAGTTTGCCATAATCGGCGCGGGTGCCCGTTACGAATAGCAGATTTCGGAGATCAGGTTTTGGTGGCATTGGAGGTTCCCAATCATTCATGAAAATCCGACCATTTTAGCTGGGTGTTGCGCGGTATGCTCCGTCGCAAACGACGCCCCAAAAGCGTGTCAAACTGATCGGCAGGGATTTCCCCATTTCCGGGCCTGCGGGCCCAGATATCATGTTCGCTGATTTGTTGACCTGCCGCTAGGTCTTGGTCAGCGACAATTGATCCCCGGGCAAACCTGTAGACCGACTCCTCCGGCTGGGTTCTCTGTTTGGGATTATGGGCGGCTATATGGATTTCCCGGGAACGGTCGACAAGAAGTCGGAGCTCGGAGGGATCCATGGAACAGCTTATATCGGGCCCGGTGCGATAGCGGGAATCAGTAAAATGGCGTTCAATGATACAGGCCCCCAGGGCTACTGAAGCTAGGGCCATTTCTGGGCCAATAGAATGATCCGAGAAACCTACGATAGCGTCCGGGAACGTGTTCTTCAGTTCTGTGATACCTCTCAGGGATACAATCTCGGCCGGTGAGGGATAAAGATTCGTGCATTCGAGTAGTGCAAACGGTATGCCTGCGTTCCGCAGTATCTGAACGGATCGCGCAATCGATGTGACCGTTTGCATTCCGGTGGATAAAATTACTGGTTTGCCAAATTTGGCGATATGACGGATTAGCGGAAGATTGTCAGCCTCGCCGGAGCCAATCTTGAAAGCCGGCACATCAATCTCGGCCAGGAAGTCGGCTGCCTTTCGTGAAAAGGGAGTTGAGATGTAGATCAGTCCCAGGTCTTCCGCGTGATTCTTCAGTTCGACTTCTTCTTCTGCTGACAGTGCGCATTGCTTTATAACCTCCCAGATTGAAATGTCAGCATTGGGAGGGAAAATTTCTTTAGCTTCGTCTGTCATTTCATCCTCAATGAAATGCGTCTGGTGTTTCACGCATTCGGCACCAGATTGCGCCGCAAGACTAACCATGCGTTTGGCAACCTCTAGATCACCTCCATGGTTTATGCCTATTTCGGCAATGACAAGAGGTTGAAAGGCATCCCCGATTTGTCTGTTTCCAATCTTCATACTGATCGCCTTTAATTGAGCGCATTAATTCTTCTGAAGGCTTGCCGCAGTTCAGCCCTGGGCTTTTAAACCTGTTTTGACTGAAAGGGCAATATAGCTCAGATGCTACATGTGTAGCCACTGTTGGAGCAGGATTGTTAACTTAAAGAAGAAGCATAACGCTTTGAACTATAAGGGGCTGGTAGGAGCAAATTCGTATCAGTGGTATAAGCCTGAGCGGAACGCTTTTCGCTTGCGGATTGCTGCAAGGAAAGGTTGCAAGCTTTAAGGGGTGAACCTGGGGTCAGAAGAACTTTTCTTCTGACCCCGTTTTCATCCCGCTCTGAACTCTCCGGGCGTCTTCCCTGTGACCGCCTTGAACTTCCTGTGAAACGACGTAGTTTCACTGTACCCCAGCCTCAGTGCAATATTCGGAATGGCCAACTCGCTGTTGCGAAGATAGTCCTCGGCCATTTTCTGCCGCACTTCATCTAGCAGTTTCTGGTACGAAACGCCTTCCTGGCTCAGCTTTCGCTGCAGCGTCCGGCTGGTCATGCCCAGACCTTCGGCCACCATGTCCTGCCGTGTAATGCCGTGCATCAGTTGTTGCTGGATGCTGTGGCGGACTCTGGATGTCAGGTCGCTGTCGGTATCCAGGGAGGCCAGCTGGCTCAGGGCGTGGGCTTCCAGGGTTTTTCGGAGCAGGGGGTCGGGTTGGCGCAGGCGGGTTTCCAGCAGGCTTTTCTTGAGGGTGACGCTGTCTTCATCGGCAGAGAAGATCACCGGGCAGTGCCAGCGTTCTTGATAGGCCTCTACAAACTCTGGACCCGGTGAGGCGCGGCGGAGTTTTACCGAGCTGGGTGACGCCTCCTGATTATCCGCAAGCCAGCGGGCGTAGTTCACCCAGGAGGCAAACACGTTATCCACCAGTTGCGGCCGGACGATGGGATCGGTGTAGTTGCAGTTCCAGGTCAGCTTGATGTCTTCGCCTTTCATGGCGAGGCTGGTGGTTCCCATGTCTCCGACGAGTTTTTCGAACGGCGCAATGCGTGCCACGGCCTCGCCCAGGGTGGCGCAGCTCATGGTGATGTAGCCAAGTACGCTGTATGAGCCGGGCTGGACAAAGTCGCCGGTTTCCAGGCCCAGGATGGGGTTGGCGGTTTGTTCGCACAATAAATGAATAAAGTGCTGGAACTGCTCGCCATTGATGCGGCCGTCGTCGGTGTCGAGGATGTTCTGGTCCAGTCCGGCCTGGTCGAAAAGCCGATTGATGTCCATGCCGGCGGATTCGGCTGCACGAACGTATTGGCGCATGGCGGCGACGGAGGCGGTTCCGAGGGTTTTCATGGTTACAGCACTGTTTTTGGAGTCGTTATAGCGGGAGTATAACGGAACTGGTGCGGGAACGTCTGGAGTGGAAAATAAAAAGGCCAGCTAAAAAGCTGGCCAAAAAACAAGGAAAGAACGAAAGTGCCTGAAAAATTCGTTGATCCGGTGGATTCGTTTCCCCATATGGCGGCGGAGGTACTACTCGGCTCCTCCGCCATGGGGGATACTGCTTAAATCCACAATTGCAGAATAAGTCTTCCGCGCCTTCCTGTCTGTTTGTGAAGTGT
>Ga0208300_100713_pt1 | contig 20271 bp, 20 predicted proteins | sample 23_taG_FD_184096 | JGI IMG/M metagenome (GOLD analysis project Ga0208300, IMG submission 184096) | Marine viral communities from Cariaco Basin, Caribbean Sea - 23_WHOI_OMZ (SPAdes) (version 2) | ecosystem: Environmental > Aquatic > Marine > Oceanic | place: Caribbean Sea: Cariaco Basin... | reverse complement strand
TTTAGTTGCTCTGCATACGCAAAAGCTTCATCACGTAAGACATCCAGCTCTGAGGTGACGATATAAGTGGGGCAGACGTGGCTGTTGTCCCCCAGCATAGGCGAGTTGAGAATGTGTTGTCGCGGTAAGGGGCTGTTTTTTAGACATGCCGCGTCAAACACCGCCACATCGTCATGATCTAACAACAAGCCTTCGCCGTATAGCTCCCAGCTTGGATAGTCTGTCTCGATATCGGTAACAGGGTAAAGCGGCATTTGCGCAAGTGGCTGAGGCAAACGCTCTAACAGCGCAAACATATCTTGCCCCGCTTCGCCTAGGTCTGCCCAAGCTTGTTTGGCAGGGGCGGTGAGCTGCTGAGCAATAAGGGTCGATAAGCCGCCACCTGCGCTGTCGCCTGCCAAGACGATACGTGATGGCAGCGCGCCAAACATATGACAATGCTCGGCCAGCCAAGCATAAGCGCTGATACAGTCTTTTAGCGCGGCTGGGGCGGGGTGCTCAGGTGCCAATCGATAGTCGACACTGACGACAGGCCAGCCAGTCTGCTGGCTTAGCGCATGACAAAACTCGTGATGCGTATCGATACCGCCGATACAAAACCCACCACCATGAAAAAACAATAACACGGTCTCATCAGGATTGTGCACGCTGCCTTTTTTGATTGTCTTTCTATAAGTGCTAGCATCTGGCTGATAGCAGCGAATGGTCATATCGCCATCATCAGCATTTGCAATCACCTTATCAGTCCAACGAACGCTGACCTCACCTTTTTTGCGAAAGCGCTTTATATTATTCATCAGCGTATCACCCGTCTGTTGCCATACCTTTGGAGACTGCATGGCCACGGCATCGGCAGCGAACCTCTCACGCAGCTTAGGCATCGGCGTCAGCTCAAGCGGGGTTTTTAGCTTACTATTTATCGCCAAAATCAGCCGTAGATGGGCATCGGCATGCAAGTATTGCTTAGAAGTCGGGCCGCCAAGGTAGCTGACCAAACTTTCTAATAGCGGCAATGGCAAATAACCCAGACCTTTTATCGCATAATGCAAGGTATGCGCTTGATGATGAACGACTTGCTGATAACCCAAACATGTGCTTTTTAACGCAAAGCATTGACGCTTAGCGCTATCTTTTGGTACAGCTTCTATCTCAGGCGCTAGCTTGTTTGAGCGCTTTAGATTGATCAACGCTCTATTTAATAAGGTGTTGAGCGATATGGTTGAGTGAGACATAACACCTCGGATACATGATGGTTAGTGTTTGAAATAACAGATGTTTTTGACCATAGTAAAGTAAAAGAAAACAAAATTGAGTATATTTTAGTAATGGATTGAATGAAAACCGTAAAAATTTTGGAATAAACCAAAGGTTTGGTAGCGGGTGTGAGCTATAAAGGTAAATCAATACCAGTAGGAGGGTACCTCTTGCAAAATAAATTGGCTAGATTTGCCTGTTTGTTCCAACGTTTTGTTTCAATGTTTGGCCTCACTGTTTATGTCGTTGTCAGCACCATATCTCTAGTCCCACGCTCGTTGGTACAGCAATTGTTGTAAATAGGAAAAAATCCTCAGCGCAAGGCTTGAAATTTGTCCTCATCACCTTTATCAATCAGCTATCAAAGCATATTCGCAAAAAATCAGTGATATCTGTTGATTATCTTAATAAAAGCGCAGATATCTAATAAAAGCGCAGACTAATAAGAGTACAGCATCACTTGCTGCCAGCAGGTTTGTTGTGCCATACATTAATCGTCATTATTAAAATTCTAAGGAGCTATCATGAGCGAGCAAAACAATAACCACAAATCCCCTGAGCACAATGTGGCGCACGACAATGTCGAGCATAATGACAGTATTTTAGAAGAAACCATGCAAGAGTTTGATCCAAAAAACAATTCAGCTGAAAAAGTCACCATCGACAACGAAATCGATATCGACACTTTCAAAGCACGTATTGCTGAGCTCGAAGGCGAGGTCAAGCAGGCCCGTGAGACCACCGCCCGTGCTAATGCCGAAGCTTACAATGCGCAAAAACGCATGGAGCAAGAAGCCGATAAAAGCAAAAAATTTGCCCTACAAAAATTTGCCAAAGAGCTATTGGAAGTCGTTGATAATCTAGAGCGTGCGATTGAAAACGCCGACGCCAGCGATCCGGTGACCGAAGGCGTGCAACTGACGCACAAAGCCCTGCTGTCTGTCCTCAACAAAAACGGTATCGAAGTGATTGACCCTCAAGGTGAAAAGTTCAATGCCGATGTCCACGAAGCGGTGGGTATCGATGCCGACGCCGACGCTGATGTGGTCGGTACAGTGCTACAAAAAGGCTATAGCCTAAATGGTCGCCTACTACGTCCAGCGATGGTACGCGTGGGTCAGTAGGATTTTTTACTTGATTTTAAGCATCTAAACCTTACTTATATAAAGGGTTTTGACAAAAAATCACACAAAAGACAATTTTTGCTTGAGGATTGCCTTGAAAAAACCGACAGGCAAACCGATATATAGCAATAAGTGACCGACTATGGTCTGAATATATAAGTAGTTATATTTAAAATATACATTAGGAGCATTTGATTATGGGTAAAGTAATTGGTATTGACTTGGGTACAACCAACTCATGTGTGGCAGTGATGGAAGGTGACAAAGTCAAAGTCATCGAAAACGCTGAAGGTACCCGTACCACACCTTCTATCGTCGCTTATAAAGACGACGAAATCCTCGTTGGGCAATCGGCTAAGCGTCAAGCGGTCACCAACCCAAAAAACACTTTGTTTGCGATCAAGCGTCTGATCGGTCGCCGTTTTGATGACAAAGTGGTACAAAAAGACATCGGCATGGTGCCATACAAAATCGCCAAAGCGGATAACGGTGATGCTTGGGTAGAAGTAAACGGTAAAAAACTAGCGCCACCACAGGTTTCTGCTGAAATTTTGAAAAAAATGAAAAAAACAGCAGAAGACTATTTGGGCGAAAAAGTAACAGAAGCGGTGGTAACCGTACCTGCTTACTTCAACGACTCACAGCGTCAAGCCACCAAAGATGCCGGTAAAATCGCCGGTCTTGATGTAAAACGTATCATCAACGAACCAACTGCCGCCGCTCTTGCTTATGGTATGGACAAAAAGCAAGGCGATAGCACCGTTGCTGTATATGACTTGGGCGGTGGTACTTTTGATATCTCAATTATTGAGATTGCAGATGTAGACGGCGAGCAACAGTTTGAAGTACTAGCGACCAATGGTGACACATTCCTTGGCGGTGAAGACTTTGACTCAGCATTGATTGATTACTTGGTCGATGAATTCAAAAAAGAGCAAGACGTCAACCTAAAAGGTGACTCACTTGCGATGCAGCGTCTAAAAGAAGCAGCAGAAAAAGCAAAAATCGAGCTATCAAGCGCTCAAAGCACTGAAGTGAACTTACCATACATCACCGCTGACAGCAGTGGTCCTAAGCACTTGGTCATCACTATCAGCCGCTCTAAGCTTGAGAGCTTAACCGAAGATCTGGTACAGCGTACCATGGGTCCTTGTAAGATTGCCCTTGAAGATGCTGGCCTAAAAGTCGGCGACATCAACGACGTGATCTTGGTCGGTGGTCAGACTCGTATGCCACTTGTACAACAAAAAGTACAAGAGTTCTTCGGTCAAGAGCCACGTAAAGACGTAAACCCTGACGAAGCAGTAGCAGCGGGTGCCGCGATTCAAGGTGCGGTATTGTCTGGTGACAAAACTGACGTTTTATTGCTTGATGTGACACCATTGACGCTTGGTATTGAGACGATGGGCGGTGTAATGACCCCAATCATCGAGAAAAACACCATGATTCCTACCAAGAAATCACAAGTGTTCTCAACAGCAGAAGACAACCAGCCTGCGGTAACCATTCAGGTTTATCAAGGCGAGCGTAAAATCGCTAACCAAAACAAACTGCTTGGCCGCTTTGACTTAACAGATATTCCACCAGCGCCGCGTGGTCTGCCACAAATCGAAGTGACTTTTGATATCAACGCTGATGGTATCATGAACATCTCAGCGACTGACAAAGGTACTGGTAAAGCGCAAAGCATCCAGATCAAAGCAGACTCTGGCTTGTCGGATGAAGAAGTTGAGCAAATGGTACGAGACGCTGAAGCCAACGCAGCTGAAGATGAGAAGTTTGCAAATCTGGCGCAAGTTCGTAACGAAGCGGATGGTCGTATCCATGCGGTACAAAAAGCGCTAAAAGAAGCGGGTGATAAAGTCACTGAAGAAGAAAAATCATCAGTAGAAGCGGCAATCTCTGAGTTAGAGACAGCGACTAAAGAAGATGATCATGACGACATCAAAGCCAAACTTGAAGCGCTAGACAATGCTTTCTTGCCTATCAGCCAAAAAATCTATGCTGATAGCGGTGCAGGCGCAGAAGGTATGGATCCAAGCCAGTTCCAGCAAGGCGCGGATGCAGCAAGCAACAACCAAGCCGACGATGATGTTGTCGATGCTGAGTTTACAGAAGTAGACGACAAAAAATAAAACGGCTGATAAGCTGACCGTTGATTAATGTGACATAAAAACGCACCTTTCGAGGTGCGTTTTTTTATGGCAGTTATCCATTTGATCAACGATCGATATTTGGTTCAACGATCAATATTTGACCCGATAAGCTGAGCGCTAATAATCAGTGCCTCATAAGTGAGTATGACACCAGCGTCTCCCGCCTCATCTATCGCCGAAAACTGCTGCCAGTAGCGCCGCTCAAATTGCTGTAAGCTCGATTTGTTCCAAACGAAAGCCACGCGCGGGCTGGCTTTGTTTTGCGCTTGATTGGTCGATACACCAGTGAGTTTCATATGTTTGAGTACCGCATAAGGACTAGAAAACGTCACATCAAAGCGCCGTGTCGATAGCGCAATATTGTCAAACCCAGCGTGATGCAATGCCAAGCGCCATTGCTGCATGTCAGGATAGTGAAGCCCTTGACCAGTCAGGGCTTTGATTTGCAAAAAATTATTAGGCGTAAAGGTGCTAAAGGCCAGCTGGCCACCTGCTTGGAGGCGAGAGGCAGAGTGGGTAACAAAGCTGAGAGGGTTATCAAACCATTGCACAGCATTGGCGCTGACAACCAAACTATGTTCTCCTTTGAAGTCGATAGTTTCAGCGTCGCCGATGGCGATCTGAGCATTTGGCAAAATGCCTTTCAAGGTGGCTGTTTGCTCGGCGCATAGCTCATTGATCAGCCAGTGCTGGCTTTGAATGTGCTCGGCCAATAGGCGGGTCATCTGACCTGTACCTGCGCCAATCTCTAAGACGCTGTCTTGCGTTTTTTTTGAGATGGTCGCCAGCAAGTCGTGACAGATCTTTTGCTGGATAGTGGCGTGCTCATCATAATGACTGGCATTGGCAAAATGGCGCGCGATGGTTTGCTTTCTGTGATCTAGCTTGAGTGCGGCTGAGTGTGTCATCTATGCTATTACATCCTGTCGGCGAGCCATTTTTCCTAAACCATATTATCAGTCTGTGACTGATCGTAAGGCATCTGTACGTCATCGCTAGTAGCGATTCAACCTATATTTAAGACAACTACAGCTGCTGAATTAACCGCTCACAGTCATCATAGGTCAGTTTGGCATTCATCACGAGACGAATGCGCGCGCTATTGGCAGGCACCGTAGGCGGCCTAATAGGCAGTGCATAAAACCCAGCGGCCTGTAGCTGCTGGGCTTTGGCCAGTGTGCGCGCATTATCGCCCAATATATAAGGGACGATAGGCGAGGCGTAGGCGCTGCTGGCTGCGCTGGTAGAGTGCTTGCGAGCAATGGCCTCGCTCAGCTCGGTAGACAGTAGCGCCAAATGCGTCCGTGCCGACGTCAAGCTTGGCATTTTGGCCAACACAAAACGTGTCCAAGCATGGTTGATGGGCGGCAATGCGGTACTAAAGATAAGTGAGCGCATGTGATTGACCAGCCAGCGCTTGATAATTTCATCACACATGATATAAGCGCCAACGGAGGCAAATGCCTTGCCAAAGGTACCAACCAAATAATCAATCTGCCCGAGTGTCTGCGTTTCCTCTGCCAGCCCAAGCCCTGTCTCCCCTAAGACCCCGATAGCATGAGCTTCGTCGACATACAGCTCAATGCGCGCATCTTGAGCTTTTATTTGTACCAGTTGTTGTAAGTCTGCGCGATCACCATCCATACTAAACACGCTTTCGGTCACGATAATGATGCGCCTGATATCGTCATCAGCTTGCTCGATAAGCCGAGCCAGATGCGCGTAGTCATCATGACGATAACGGCGATAGCCAACGGTTTTGTTTTGGCTAAGGCGCAGCCCATCGATGATACTGGCATGCACCAGCTTATCTGCTAATACCAGCGTTTTGATGGGTAAGGCGGTCAGCGCGGGCAAAATACCGATATTGGCATGGTAGCCGCTGTTAAATACCAACACAGATTTTGGCCTACTCAGATTGCTAGGGCTGCTAGGACTATTAGAGGCATCTTCTTGACACACTGCCGTTTGATACCATGCTTGCATCTCAAGCTCTAAGGCTTGTAACTGCGTGTCGTCTCCTGTGAGTAGCCGTGAGGAGGTGGCACTCATCTTAGGATAATGCGTGTCAGACAATTGATCCATCTGCTCAAAAAACGCTCTTTGTAGCCTACTGTCGCTGCCCAAACCCAGATAGTCATTACTGGCGATGTTTAGTAAGCGTTTGCCTTGATAAACAACATAGCACCCATCATGTGCCAGCGTAGGTATCTGCCGATATTGCTCATTTTTCTTTAACGTCTGTAGTGCTTGCTCCAGCTCGTCCTTGAGGGTCATCATCTATTTTTTCCTGTTATTTTGATAAAACAAAGCGATTTTGTAGCCCTTTTCGGTCTCTTTGTCCCTTGCGACTAGGGCATGTATTCTATCAAGCGATAATCGTCTAACTGGGTGAAATATGAGGATACGCTCGGTAAAACCTAATGCTCAGATACACGCGTTGCCATCGCTTTCGATGAAATAAGTAGGAATTATTGCACAAAAACAGAGGTTGTAACAAAAGATTTCATATCTTTGCCTTTGTAACCCACCCGCTGATAAATACTTGCAAATCTTAACTCTCACACCATCAAACACTGACAGAGAGTTTGAAATAGTTTGTTACTATGTACCCATCGTTAGCAAACAAGGCGATAGGGCCAAAAGGTCAATACAACTAAATAACTTGTTTGTCCAAATTTGCTTGAAGGAGCTAATAATGAAAACTCTACAAAAAACTATACTTGCACTAGCCACTGGTTCTTTACTGACTGTAGGTGCAAACGCCGCTGTCACTTATGGTAATGGCTACACTGGTCAGCCATACGTTGGTGCCAAGATCGGTCAATTCGACAATGATGTAAACGGTGATGATCCAACTGCTTATGGTGTATATGCTGGTTATAACTTCGATCCTAACTTTGGTTTGGAAGTTGAGTACGTCGGTTCAGATGATGCCGATCTAGATAACAATGCTGGCGATTATGACACCAAAACTTATGGTGCGTACGGTACTTATCGTTATATGTTCCCAAATACTGCACTATATGCCAAAGGTAAGCTTGGTGTTGCCAAAACAGAGTTAGAAGCTGATTTTGATAACGGTAACAACGACTCAGTCAGTGATACTGGTATTGCTGGTGGTATCGGTCTTGGTTATGCAGTAAGTCCTAATTTCAATGTTGAGACAGAGTATGCCATGATGGATAGTGATGCAGATACTAAGCTACTTACTGTAGGTGCTAACTTGAAATTCTAAGATAAAATTATGTAGTCATATATAGTTGAACATAAAGAACGACCATTATATATGGTCGTTTTTTGTGCTTAAAAAATATTTTTTACGACACATGCTTACTTTGATTGATAATTTGATATGATACCGCCACTACTAACATCAAGTGAAAAAGAGTTGAGTAGTATTTGATAGTAAACAAAAAGTTTGCTCAATAATTCTAAGGTCGAGAATCGTTTATGAAAAATCTACAAAAAGCGTTACTTGCAGTAATCGCAGGCTCAGTAATGACAATGAGTGCGCAAGCGGCACTTAGTTATGCAGGTCAGCCTTATGCAGGCGTGAAAATCGGTCAATACAGCCCAGATGATGCAGAAGATGATGCGTTTTCTTATGGTGTGTATGGTGGCTATAAGTTTACACCAGAGTTTGGTCTTGAAGCTGAATACTTGACGACTAGTGATACTGATGCTTATGAAGATTCTGTTGAAAAATCAGAATATAGTGCTGATGTTTTAGGTCTTTATGCGACTTATGACTATGTATTTCCTACCACTGCATTGTACGCAAAAGGTCGTTTAGGGGTTGCTAAAAACGAGATTGATGTAGAATACAAGGATAAAGTTTTTAATACTAGTGAAAGCGAAAGCTTTTCCGATACTGGTGTAGCTGGTGGTCTTGGTTTGGGTTATAACGTTAGCCCAATGGCGAGTGTGGAAGTGATGTACAATTTTTATCCAACCATCGATTTTGATGATGGCGAAGACTTAGATGCCGATGGTGTCACATTAGGCGCACACTTTAAGTTTTAATCAGTATAAAAATAGCTCACAAACGATCGCTTTGGCGGTCGTTTTTTTATGTGGCAAAGGTTGTTTGGCGCTTTTTGATTTCATCTAAGATATGGGCGTTGTGTTATGAGTGGTGTATATTGATGATTTTTAAGAGGTTATAGATGCTAAAAGTATGCTACATTGAAAGCTAGGATGATTCAAACAGGGTGGGTGGCAATGATGGAGATGTTTTTGATGATTGAGCCTTGGCATTGGTTGGTACTGGGCTTTTTGTTGCTGATTGTTGAGATGTTTGTGCCGACATTCGCCAGCCTGTGGTTTGGTGCCGCTGCCATTATTGTCGCAGCATTGGCTTGGCTCTTGCCGATTTCTCTTTTTGTGCAAGTTGTCATTTGGTTGGTGCTGTCGGCGGTGTTTTTAGTGGCATGGTTTAAGTTTATCAAGCCTTTATCAGTGGACCGTACCAAAGCTGGATTGGGCGGTGGTGTCATCGTGGGTGAGACAGGGATGATTGTGCTATCACCGCAGCCCGAGCGCGCAGGTATCGTGCGCTTTAGTGTCCCTATCGTTGGCGCGGCAGAGTGGATGTGCCGCACCACAGGAGAGGAGATTGCAGTTGGTGAGCGGGTGGTGGTGACAGATATCGTGGGCAATGAGCTGATCGTCAGAAGTATGCAGTCGCCTACGCTGAGCCAAAAAAATAGGCAAGTTTGACTGCCAATCAAATACAATTATCAATTATAGGGATGAGTTATGGAAAGCTTTAGCATTGTGATGGTGGTGTTGATTGCACTGGTAGTCTTTACCGTGTTTAAAGGGGTGCGCATCGTACCGCAAGGTTATAAGTGGGTGGTGCAGCGACTGGGTAAATATAGCCAGACGCTAGAGCCTGGTCTCAACCTTATTATCCCTTATGTCGATGACGTCGCGTATAAAGTCACCACCAAAGACATCGTACTTGATATTCCATCGCAAGAAGTTATCACCCGTGATAACGTGGTAATCATCGCCAACGCTGTCGCTTATATCAATATCGTGCGCCCCGATAAGGCGGTCTATGGTATCGAAGATTATGAGTATGGTATCCGTAATCTGGTACAGACTTCCCTGCGCTCGATCATCGGTGAGATGGATTTGGATAACGCACTATCTAGTCGTGAGGAGATTAAAACCAAGCTCAAGCATGCCATCTCAGAAGACATCGCTGATTGGGGTATCACACTCAAAACAGTCGAGATTCAAGACATCAATCCTTCTGATACTATGCAAGCATCGATGGAAGAGCAGGCGGCGGCTGAGCGTTTACGCCGTGCGACAGTGACGCGTGCCGATGGACAAAAACAAGCGGCTATCTTAGAAGCAGATGGTCGTCTTGAGGCTTCACGCCGTGATGCTGAAGCACAAGTGGTGCTGGCCAAAGGCTCTGAGGAGTCCATTCGCTTGATTACCGCTGCGATGGGCGATGAAGAGATGCCGATTGTTTATCTGCTAGGCGAGCAATACATCAAGTCGATACGTCAGCTTGCAGAGTCTGATAACTCAAAAATGGTGGTACTGCCTGCCGATATCTTAAGTACGGTTAAGGGCATGGTAGGCGATAAGTTTAAGGTGTAACAACGCTACGGTTGAGCGCTCATATTGACATAGCAAAAGACCTCAAAAACGAGGTCTTTTTTGTGCATAAAGTATTTTTTAAAGTACGTTAAATCACTTTAGAAAAGCGGTTTTTATGCTTTTTGTCCAAATATTCATCAAACACCATGGCGACGTTGCGACCGAGTAGACGACCTTTTGGCAGCACACGAATACCAGCGGCATCCATATCGACAAGTCTGTCCTCTTGCATCGCACCTAACTGCGCAATCTCATCAATAAAATAGGTGATGGCATCGATACCAAATTTTTGATTGACGTCTTTAAAGTCGATGTAGTCGTGACACAGCAGATTCATGATCACATACTCGCGCAAGCGATCTTTGATAGAGGTTTTGATCACTTTGACCGCAGGCATGATGGCCAGATTGTGCTGCGCAGCATCGATGGTGGCTTGATAAGCTTGCAGGTCGGTATCGTTTTGTAAGATATAGCGACTATTGGCATTGGCGATTTGACTGATCGATGAGACCCCAAAGCCGAGCAAATCACAGTCGCCCATGATGGTATAGCCCTGAAAATTGCGATGCAACTTACCCTCGCGCTGTGCCACAGCCAGCTCGTCATCGGGCTTGGCAAAGTGGTCGATGCCGATGTATTGATAGCCTGCCTCGGTGAGCGTGTTAATGGTGTTGCCCAGCATGGTCAGTTTGGCCGCAGGGCTAGGTAAATCCGCTTCTTTGATTTGGCGCTGGGCTTTAAAGCGCTCCGGCAGATGCGCGTAGTTAAACACCGACAGCCGGTCGGGTGCCATCTCGATGATGCGACGTACGGTTTGCTCCAATGTCTCAGGCGTTTGATGCGGCAGACCGTAGATCAGATCGATATTGATAGAATGAAAGCCCAATTCGCGTGCTTCAGTAAGTACGTTTTCGATTAATTCCGCTGAATGCACGCGGTTGACGGCGATTTGGACGCTCTCATCTAAGTCTTGTACCCCTAAGCTGATGCGGTTAAAGCCCAGATCGCGTAGTACCTTGAGGGTGTTGCCGCTCAGCTCACGCGGATCGATTTCAATAGAATAATCGCCTTCGTCTTCAGGCAAAAACTCAAACTGGGTTTGTAAAAACTCCCACAGCTGTACCATCTCTTCATCACGCAAGAATGTCGGCGTACCCCCGCCTAAATGCAGCTGCTTGACGACTGGGTTCTTGCTATCTTCAGTGGTCAGCAAGCGCCGCTTGAGTTTAATCTCAGCGATGAGATACTCTAAGTAGTCGCCTGAGTCGCTATTTTTCTTAGTGATGATTTTATTACAAGCGCAGTAATAGCAAAGGTGACGACAAAAGGGAATATGAAAATATAGCGATAAGGGCGCGCGTGCTTCACGGCTCTGAAGGATTTTAGTCTCTAAACCATCAGCTATCTCTGTAAATTCTAAAGCAGTCGGATAGGAAGTGTAGCGTGGCCCTGAGCGATTGTATTTTTGGATCATCGCTTCATCAAACGCTGGCAGCTGCTTGCTGGTGATACTGCCGCGCGTACTGGCATATGGATTGTCAGGCTGCATGACAGGGCGCGTGGTCGTCGGCTGCTCGTCAGCGCGGTTGTAGGGCTGCTGAGTATCTGGTTGTGAGTATTCTGTCATACGGCATTCCTCGGGTTGACCATACAAGCTGCGGTTTTGGGTGTCGCTTTTGGTTGTATAGAGATGACTGACTTGCTACCGCTAGTATAACAAATCCCTATCAGTAGTGGGGAGACGACTTAGAGCAGTCGGGTAAAGACTGGGATGTGGAGAAGTGATAGCGGGGGTGTAAAGGCTTAGAATTGCTACGCTCTTGAAACGGCGCTTGCTCAGCAGAAAAAAAGACCTCAGCGGTGTGATCTGAGGTCTTTTGATAAGGTTAAATAGCAGTTGGTTTACTCGGTTAATTGCAGCGTATCGCCCACCGCGTGAGTTGCAATCTCACCGGTACTAAACGGCAGGCGAATCCAGTCTTTTGCCGAGTAACGCCGCGTCTGGTCACGGTGATAAGGGCGTGTGCTATCCGCGGATTGCGAATACGCCAGTAAGGCGTTGACCACAGGGCCTTTGTCATCAAACGTCACCGCTTGCATATATGTCGGGCCGTTATTAATAAAGGCATACTCGCTGGCATCGGCGTTTGGTGCTGGGCCGCGCGCTACGTTAAAGACGCCTTCACGTCCTTGGCCGCCATGCATCGGAATACGCTCGTTGTTTTTGCTGGCATCAAGGGTGTATTGTAGCTCGCCCAATGTGGCATCGAGCGCCACGCCATTGTTTTGAAAGTAGGCAATCGCATCTGCCAAGGCGGCACGGGTGCCCGCTGTGATTTTAAGATCGCGCGGTGTGTTGATAGGGTCAGACTCATCAAACGGCACATCAAAGGCATCATCAGTGGTTTCGGTAAAGTCGACATTGCGCCAAAACTCTCTAAAGACATGAGCGCCCCTACTGTCTAAGTTATTACGGCGGTCCCAATTGCTCAGCACTGTGCAGGCTTGGGTCGCGTCGATACTACCACCGCTCGATAACGTCCTTTTGCGGTGATATGCGGGATGCCAAACTCGGTGCGCTGGATGTCCACCTCGTAGGTGGTCGTGGGCTGGGCGGTATCAGCGTTATTAAAACTGTTGTCACTATCCGAACAACCGAATAGAGCTAAGGAGACGGCCACTGTCAGTAGCGTAAGGGTCGGCACACGTCGATGCTTAAGCACATTGATGCTCATAACTTATCCATCCTTGGTTGGTTAAAAAAAGCGTGGTACATAAAGCTCGACTCAATCAGCTTTATGAGGCAATAACATCCTTTTATTGCGCATGCGTTTAAGACTAGGGTTGAGATTAAGACGCATCTATTCATCATATAATAATATAGAAGTGTGATGCTAGTGCTGCCTTATTTAACGCATCGGTATTAAATGATATTAAAATTGAAAACAAAGCGAGTGAGACACGACATTTGCGCACTGATAATTAATGTTTTATTATCGATTGATTCCCTATATTAGGAAGTACTGATGTCGTTTGCCCAAGTCTATACCCGCTCAGTCGTCGGGCTGCATGCCCCCAAGGTCATCATTGAGGTGCATTTATCGCAAGGCTTGCCTGCACTCACCATTGTGGGTTTGCCAGAGGCGGCCGTCCGTGAGAGTAAGGATCGCGTACGCTCCGCCATCTTAAACTCAGGTTTTCAATTTCCCAATCGTCGTTTGACCATCAACTTAGCGCCAGCGGACCTACCAAAAGATGGCGCGCGGCTGGATTTACCGATTGCGATTGGTATCTTAGCGGCGAGTGGTCAGATCGAGCCTGAGGGCTTGTCCGCGTTTGAGTTTATCGGCGAGCTGGCGCTAAATGGCGAGCTGCGCCAAGTCAGCGGCAGTCTGGCAGTAGCACGGGCGATAAAAGCAGAGGGGGTAACGGCGCGGTTAGGGCAGATGACAACGACAGCTGACCCAAAAGGCTGCGCGCAAAAAGAAGATCAGAAAGAAGCTAGCGCGCAAAAACTGCCGCAGTTGATCGTGCCCATGGACAATGGTGCTGAGGCTAGCCGCGTCGAGGGTGTAGATGTATTGGCCGCTGAGAGCTTGCAGGCTGTGTGTGAGCACTTACAGTCACTGACTGACCCAAACGAGACCTCTCAGCGTTTACCCATTGTCACGCCCAGCACCGTGCAGCGGCATGTCGGCTATCAGGTAGATTTGGCTGATGTCAAAGGCCAGCATCATGCCAGACGGGCATTAGAGATTGCGGCAGCAGGCGGTCATTCGTTACTGTTTACAGGGCCGCCTGGCTCTGGCAAGACGCTGATGGCATCGAGATTGCCGACCATCTTGCCAGATTTGAGTGATGAGGAGGCGCTGGAAGTAGCCAGTACTTACTCGGTGGCAGACAGTGATTATGATTATGGTACACGGCCCTTTCGTCAAGTGCATCACACCATATCGGCAGTGGCGCTGGTGGGTGGTGGCTCACGTCCGAAACCTGGTGAAATAACACTTGCTGATAAGGGGGTTTTATTTCTCGATGAGCTACCAGAGTTTGATCGTACTGTACTCGAGGTCTTGCGTCAGCCGTTGGAGGCCAAGCAAATCACCATCAGCCGTGCCAACTCACAAATGACCTTTCCGGCCAGCTTTCAGCTAGTAGCGGCGATGAACCCTTGCCCATGTGGCTATGACGGTGATGGTTCGGGACGCTGCCGCTGTCGACCTGAGCAGATCAAGCGCTATCAAGACAAACTCTCAGGGCCGCTACTTGATCGTATTGATTTGCACATCACTGTACCTGCAATACCCATCGCAGACTTGCAGAGCGCGCAGACAGGCGAAACCTCCGCCCAAGTCCGCGAGCGTGTTGCCGCCGCGCATCAACGCCAAATAGCGCGGCAACACAAGGTCAATAATGCACTGAGCCCAAGCGAGATCGATAAGTATGTGCCACTGGGTGAGGGCGAGCAGCAACTGTTGCAGTTGGCGCAGCAGCGACTTAATTTATCGGCGCGTGGCTATCATAGAGTCTTACGCGTTGCTCGTACCATTGCCGATCTTGCCGCTAGTCATGATGTCACCAGCGCTCATTTGTCCGAGGCACTCAGCTATCGGGGCAAAGCATAAGAGCAAATCAGGCTCGCCTAAGTTAAAGGTCTATAGGCTGTATTATCAATGTATAGACTGTATTTTATCGCTTATGCATCGGTTTGCAGGATCCATTGCACTAAGGCGGCAAAGTCATCAAACGCATGGGTGGGATTTAGCTTACGAATATCTTGTCCATAGTTATAGCCATAAGACAGCCCCAGCGTGTCCATACCGGCGTTTTGGCCGGCCAAGATATCATTTCTAGAGTCGCCTATCATGATGGCTTGTGCTGGCGTGACGCCCAGCGTTTGGCAGACATGTAGCAGCGGCGCGGCATCTGGTTTTTTTTGCGGTAAGCTATCGCCGCCGAGCACAGCACTAAACAGCTCTTGCCAGCCGAAGGACTGTAAGATTTTTGGGACAAAACCAATGGGTTTGTTGGTGACCAAAGCCAGTGTGTAGCCCGCTGCCTTGAGTTGTTTGAGACCATCATCGACGTCTGGATAGGCGACCGTTTTGCTACCGCTGATATCTTTATAAGCTGCAAAAAACACCGCTTCGGCGTGATCTAGAGTGTCTGTATTTAGCTCGTCTTCTAGCACCTCTATTTTGCCGACCAAGGCACGTGCCACCAGCATGCGTGAGCCGTTGCCGACCCAATTACGTATGGTATCAATAGGGTAGGTGTCTTTGCCAAGTGTGCTCAGCATGGCGTTTACGGCATCGGCCAGGTCTGGTACGCTATCGATGAGCGTACCATCAAAATCAAAAATCAACAGTTGCTTATCCATTATCCCTCTCGGTTTTGTGTTGCTATAGCGGATTTAAGATAGCTTCGATGCCCAAACAATACCAAGCAATATAAGGCAAGGCAGGCAAGCGACAGTGTGCAATGAGTGGGGGCGCTGCAAGCGAGCCAAGCGCTGTATCTATTTTATACAAGGATAGCTATCTTGATCGTCTGTGCTACCATAGCACAGCTAAGCTTTTGCACCCACTTTTATGCAGGCTTAAATATCGCTAGTCGACATCTTTATAGCGCTCGCGGTGCGCTTTTTTCATTTGTAGATAGGTGTCATTTTTACGGCACGCGTCCCATTTTTGCTTAAAAATACGAGCGGACTCTGCTTTGATAGGATCCTCTTGCTGACGCGGTAACTCTTCGCGGCCATGCGCGCCGCTTTGGCCTTTTTTATCGTCAGGTACCGCCCCTTTGTATTTTTTGCCGCTCTTGTGATTGGCATAGCGCCGCGCGCGTGTGTAGCCCATTTGGATAAACTTGCGCGCCATGTCAGCACCGACAAAATCATCCTTTGCCAAGTAATCCAAAAACATCTGATAAATCGTCTCGCTGCTTTGCTTGGCAGCCTCAGGAGTGGCAAAGCGCCAGTATGGCAAAATCTCAGACTTATAAGGCTCGACCAACAGCACTCCTTGCTCGCCGCGCCCGACTCGGTATAGCTCAGGCTGCGCGCGCAGGTCTAGGTTTTTATAATCTAAGTCATAATCAAACTCTCGCATCGTGCCCTTATCCTTTGTATGATGTTTACGGCTACTATCGAGTATACTGAGCGCAGCTGTCTAAAAAACAGCGCAAAAGTGTTATACAACCGTGACAGTGAGCGATTACTATATGAATCACCGCTGCTGGCTTTATCGTTAAGGCCAGCATTAGATAGCGTTTGATGATTACTGAGTGGGTCAAAACCATGACAATAAAACGTATAAAACCATTTGGCATCACCTCGGTTTTATTTTCAAAATATAGGTTGGGTGTCGCGGCGCTACTCATCAGTGTACTCAGTACCACGGTGGCATATGGCGCGTGGTTTGAGCGTTTTATCCCGCAGGGTGAGACCTATACCGTACGTGAGATAGACCGTGACTTGGCCTTTGTGATAGATGGTTTTATCTATGATGCGCGCACGTCGTGTTTTTTGGCGGTGGGGGATCGGGTGGTGTTTTTTGAGGGGCGTCATGGTATTGATTACCGCGCGACGGTGTATGATTTGGATTCGCGCGAGCGCTGTGAGCTGTTATTGCGCGGTAGGCTATACCAGCGTTAAGTGAGTATTAATCCATAAAAATCAGCCATAAAAAAACCCCAAACATTTCTCAATGTCTGGGGTTTTAGAATCTAGTAAACGAATGGTGGCTCGAGGCAGGATCGAACTGCCGACACACGGATTTTCAATCCGTTGCTCTACCGACTGAGCTATCGAGCCGTCTTCGTTGAGGCGCTATTAAACTAAATATCGCCGCTGCTGTCAAGGGGTTTTTGCATTTTATGTGATAAAAGTCTCTATATCCATCAATATAAGCGAAATAATCGGGTTTTGTCTTACTTTGAGTGATTGAATTGAGGACACGCCCTAGTCTTTGATGCGCAGCAGCTCATACTCGCTCATGATACGATGAATAGCATCATCGGCAGGGACGAACTCTCGCACGCCTTTTTTGACCTCGGCATCATAGACCAGCTTGATAAACTTGGCATCAATCGCGCGTTTGCGGTTTTCTGGATGTACGGTGAGGTACTGTAGGCGTTTGGCATTAGTTTGTCCGTCATCGAAGCAAGCCACCGCAGCGATGGGCTTGTCATTAAACATGCCGACGTATAGATATTGCCCACGGCTAAACCCTTGCTCAACGAGCCGAAGCACCTCTGCACCACTAGGCTGGGTTTCATCGCTGTCATATAGTGCCGCCAAGCGCTCGGCCAGCTCATTGTCGCGTGCAGGTTTTTTGATCAGCGGGGCGTCTAAGCGGTTGATGGCAATGGCTTCTAAAGGCATGGCAGTTGTTCCTATCAAAAATGGAATGTTATAAATAGACAGTGATAAGGTCAGGTCGGTATAAACAAGATAGCACGCGGCATCACAGCGTCACAGCATTGATGATTGATAAAACTCAATGCACTATTTTAGCAGAATACGCAGATTTTGTGCGTGGTTTGGCGCTTGGCCGTGGCGGTCATGGTTAGGGTTTGCTATGATGCAGGTAGGCCGCGTATTGTCTCTGGCAGACAGGCTGCATTTAGCCCGTGCGCGCCAGCCATATTTTAGTCTTTTTTAATCTTTTGTAATTGACAGACTTTGTTGACACCGCTCGCAACGTACGAGTGTTTATTGGACGTTTATCGTCCTATTTTATTGAGCACATTTTATTGACCGCTTTTATTGATAGAGAGTAGCCATGACCGCCAATTCGACCACCCATACCCCTGAACAGTCCTTGCCTCAAACCCCAAACCTATATGGCCGTCCAGCGCGCACCGCCACTGTCGAGCGCAATACCGCTGAGACCCAAGTCAAATGTACGGTCAATCTCGATGGCACCGGTCAAGGCGTCGTCGACACAGGGGTGCCATTTTTGGATCATATGATCGATCAAATCAAGCGTCATGGTCTCTTTGATTTAGATATAAAATGCACAGGCGATACCTATATCGATGACCATCACAGCGTCGAGGATACCGGTATCACCCTTGGGCAGGCATTTGCCAAGGCGCTAGGCGACAAAAAAGGCATCCGCCGTTATGGGCATTTTTATGCGCCGCTCGATGAGTCATTGACTCGCGCGGTCGTCGATCTCTCAGGGCGTCCAGGTCTGCATATGGATATTCCATTTACCCGCTCACATGTCGGCACCTTCGATGTCGATCTGTTTAGCGAATTCTTTTACGGCTTTGTCAACCACTCATGGATGACCGTGCATTTGGACAATCTCAAAGGCAAAAACAGTCATCACCAAATCGAGTCGGCCTTTAAAGCCTTTGCTCGCGCCCTGCGTATGGCCTGTGAATATGATGAGCGCGCGCTAAATACCTTGCCGTCGACCAAAGAGGCGTTTTAAGGATAGGTGCGGTGCTGCTACGGTCACAGCCGCGCTTATTGCACAGCTTGTACAGTTGGTGCTTTTGCTCGTAGCAGGATTTTATCTGTACCTCATCCGCTGTTATCAAATATAATAAAAACGATTCAAAAACGAGAACCAATCAATGACCAAAATCGCCTTATTAGATTATGGCATGGGTAATTTGCACTCAGCTGGCAAAGCATTGTCAGCGGTAGGGGCAGACGTCTCTATCACCAATGACCCAAAAGTTGTCGCTGCTGCCGACAAAATCGTCTTCCCCGGTGTCGGTGCCATGCGCGATTGTATGGCTGGTATGGCCGCTGCGGGTATCGATGATGTCGTACGCGACGCGATCTTTAACAAACCCGTGATGGCCATCTGTGTCGGTATGCAAGCGCTGTTTGAGCAATCGGCAGAAAATGGCGGCACAAATTGCCTAGGCATCCTAAATGGTAGCGTAGAAGCCTTTGATCCGGCGTGGACAGACAAGCAAGGTGCGACGATTAAAGTGCCGCACATGGGCTGGAATACCATTAGCGGTATGGACTTTCACCATCCATTGTGGCGCGGTATCGATGACCATGCGTATTTTTATTTTGTGCACAGTTTTTACTGCGCGCCTAACGATAACTCTCAAGTCGCCGCTGTCTGCGACTATGGCCAGCCATTTTGTGCCAGCGTGATCCAAGACAACTTGTTTGCCACCCAGTTTCACCCCGAAAAAAGCCATACCGCTGGCTTGCAACTGTTAAAGAACTTCGTTGAGTGGGATATATAGCCAGACAACGCTGTCTTTTTCATCAGTAGTCACGCTGAACAGATATCAGCTTGAAAGGTGAGTCGACGGCGCTGTTCACTTCTTATAGGCCGCAGCTATTGCTTGCTGTTATATATGGAAAACACCAGTGGATTTTACCGCGTTTAAAATCAATATCATCGACGTCACAGGCCTAGCCAAAGATGCGCTGCACATCTATGTCGGTGTCGGGGTCTATCTGCTGTGCCTGCTGATACTGCGCCCTCTTATCAAAAATCAAAATCTCAGAGCTTTTATGGCCCTGCTGGTGGTGATGAGCGTGGCGCTACTCGGGGAATATCTGGATAATCGCCATATCATCATTCCAAAAGGGGTGTTTGCGCTGGGAATCTTGGATATCAAAGCCAGCCTACACGACCTGATAAACACCTGCCTGCTGCCCTTGGTGCTGTATGCGGCCAATAAATGGCTAAAAATATTTCAGCCCACCCCTCATGCCAAAGTCTTGCTTAAGCGCCATAAAAAAATGGACGGCTAAAGCTAGCTTCTGCTGTCGCCTGTCACTATAGTCAATCCGATATAAAAACGATACAGCGAAAAGACACGTGGTTTTTCGTAGCCTTGAGCGGCGTAGGCACAGCACGCAAGAAAAATTTGTACCAGTTGCAGGCTCATAAGCGGCCTTATCTTTACAAAGCTTACGAAACATAAAAAGTCTCGTCTATTTCACGTTTCCTTATTTTGCTACTTTATAGGTGTCATCTTTCTTGATGAGCCAATACAAGTCATAAAACTATAAGCAATAAAAAAGGAAGCACTATGAATATCCAAGAGCTATTAGACAAAGCCAAAGACACCTTAGACAACGCCAAAAACACTCTAGGCTTAGAGCCGCAAGAAACTGAAGCAGG
>Ga0208300_100712_pt1 | contig 20350 bp, 22 predicted proteins | sample 23_taG_FD_184096 | JGI IMG/M metagenome (GOLD analysis project Ga0208300, IMG submission 184096) | Marine viral communities from Cariaco Basin, Caribbean Sea - 23_WHOI_OMZ (SPAdes) (version 2) | ecosystem: Environmental > Aquatic > Marine > Oceanic | place: Caribbean Sea: Cariaco Basin... | reverse complement strand
ACATTTCGAGGTTTGAGCGGCATAGTTCCGCGTCATTTATTTCGACGCGCTGGTTTTGGCGCGCCCGCGATGTAACGAATCATTCAGCAACGAATTTGAGATTTTCAGGAGTTTTACGGTGGCAAATACCCCGCAAGCCAAGAAGCGCGCACGTCAGAACGAGAAGAACCGCAAGCACAATGCAAGCCTGCGTTCCATGGCTCGTACTTACATGAAGAAGATCCAGTCCAAGATTGAGGCCGGCAACTACGAAGAAGCCCAGGCTGCTTTCCAGCAGGCCCAGCCGATTCTGGACAGCATGGTCAACAAGGGTATCTTCGCGAAGAACAAGGTTGCTCGTCACAAGAGCCGCCTGAGCGCCAAGATCAAGTCTCTGAAGAGCGCGTAAGTCGCCCGACTTCAGAAGCATAAAAAAACCGGCCAGTTGGCCGGTTTTTTTATGCTTCAGTTATCAGAAACAAGCATTACACTATAACGAGGTTATCCCGGTGTATCATTTCCTCGCCGGAACTGTAGCCCAGAACCTCGGCAATCCGGTCACTGGATCGACCGGCGATCGCCCTGGCCTCGTCGGCATCGTAATTCACAAGCCCCCGGGCAATCTCCTTGCCAGCCTGATCAACGCAGGACACCATTTCGCCACGGCGAAACTGCCCGACCACACCCTTTACGCCCACCGGAAGCAGGCTGCGCCCGCCGAGACACACCACCTTCACCGCACCGTCATCCAGGGTCAACTTGCCCCGGGTCTGTAAATGGCTGGCCAGCCACTGCTTGCGGGCAGCGATCCGGCCCTGCTCCGGGAGCAGCAGGGTGCCAATCACGTCGCCTTGGCGCAGCCGGCCGATCACCCCCTCGATACGACCACCAACAATAACGGTAAACGCACCAGACCGGGCGGCCAGGCGAGCCGCACGCAATTTGGTCATCATGCCACCCCGCCCCAGCACACCGGCCCCGCCTCCGGCCATGGCATCCAGCTCATGATCACCAGCCTTGCGCTCAGTGACCAGCCGGGCATTGGCGTTCTTCCTGGGATCCTTGTCAAACAGACCAAGCTGATCAGTCAGGATAATCAGGCCGTCCGCCTCAATCAGGTTAGCGACCAGTGCGCCAAGGGTATCGTTGTCACCGAACCGAATCTCGTCGGTCACCACCGTGTCGTTTTCGTTGACGATCGGCACTACGCCAAAGTCGAGCAGCGCCCTGAGCGTGCTTCGGCCGTTGAGGTATCGCTTGCGGTCCGAGAGGTCATCGTGAGTGAGGAGAATCTGGGCAGTGTGGATATCATGCCGCTTGAACTGGGCCTCCCAGGTCTGAACCAATCCCATTTGCCCAACCGCGGCGGCGGCCTGGAGTTCGTGCAACTGCTCCGGCCTCACTGTCCAGCCAAGACGGCTCATCCCCTCAGCCACCGAACCGGAGGAGACCACGACCACTTCCACCCCTTCTTCGACCAGCTCTGCAATCTGATCCACCCACAAGCCCAGAGCAGCCACATCCAGCCCCCTGCCATCGTTGGTCAGCAGGGCGCTTCCGATCTTGATAACCAGGCGGCGGGCCTGGCGCAACTGTAGGCGTTCAGTCATGGTGCTTGAGCGGTCTCCCTGGTGTTAATCCTGCTTTACTCGGGCGCGTAAACCACTTCGACGTCGTAGTCATCATCGTCGAAGTCATCGTCATCGTCGTCCTCGCGGGCAGCACGGCGAGCCTGACGCTCCGCCTCGATACGGACCCGGGCCTCTTCATCCATCTGTCGACGGCGACGGGCTTCCCGCTCAGCGACCTCGGGATTCTGGGCCTCTTCTTCGGCCTGCTCTTCAATCCAGCGCATAACCGCCTGAACCAGCGGCCTGGTGCCCTCACCACTAAGCGCGGAAATCCGGAACACCGGCCCTTCCCAGCCAAGCTCATCAACGATGGCCTGGCAATGGGCATCGCGGTCTTCCTCAGCCACCATATCCACCTTGTTCAGCACCAGCCATCTGGGCCGATTGGCAAGAGTCTCACTGAACTTCTCAAGCTCATGCTCAATCGCCCGGACGGCATCCGCCGGCGAAGATCCGTCGTAAGGCGCAACATCCACAAGGTGCAGCAAAAGCCGGGTGCGGACCAGGTGCTTGAGGAACCGGATACCGAGCCCGGCGCCCTCGGCTGCGCCCTCGATCAGGCCGGGGATGTCGGCAATGACAAAACTCTGATGCGCCTGCACACTGACGACCCCGAGGTTAGGCACCAGTGTGGTAAAGGGGTAATCCGCCACTTTCGGGCGGGCCGCCGACACCGAACGGATAAAGGTGGACTTACCGGCATTGGGCATACCCAGCAGCCCGACATCCGCCAACACCTTCAGCTCCAGCCGAAGGTTGCGCAGCTCGCCTTCAGAGCCTTTGGTGGTCTGCCGGGGCGCACGGTTAACCGAGGACTTGAAGCGGGTATTGCCAAGGCCATGAAAACCGCACTGGGCAACCTTCAGACGCTGCCCTGCATGGGTCAGGTCCCCGAGCACCTCATGGGTGTCCATATCCACAACCGTGGTGCCCACCGGCACTGGCAGGACAAGATCCTCACCCTTGGTACCGGTGCAGTTGCGGCCGGAGCCTGGCTCACCATTCCGGGCTTTGTGTTTACGCTGGAAACGGTAGTCAATCAATGTATTGAGCGACTCGTCTGCTTCCAGATACACGGAACCACCATCGCCCCCGTCGCCACCGTCGGGGCCGCCCTTGGGAACGTATTTTTCACGCCGGAAGCTCAGGCAGCCGTGACCGCCCTTGCCGGCTTCCACAATGATGGTGGCTTCGTCTACGAATTTCATGAATCAACCCTTTGCGCGATGCGCATAAACTAAAAAGCCCCGCAGCCTCAAGGAAGCTTTGCGGGGCTCCGGATGGCTCTGAACACCTGATGATATCAGGATATCAGCGCCACCCAAGGTTCGACAGAACCGGATCGCCGCTGCTTACGCAGCCGGAACGATGCTCACGAACTTACGGCTCTGCGGGCCTTTGACTTCGAACTTCACCTGGCCGTCTGCTTTCGCAAACAGGGTGTGATCCTTGCCAATGCCAACGTTGCTACCAGCGTGGAAACGGGTGCCACGCTGACGAATGATGATGCTGCCTGCAGAAACAGTCTCACCGCCAAAGCGCTTCACACCAAGTCGTTTCGACTCGGAATCGCGACCGTTACGGGTACTACCTGCTGCTTTTTTATGAGCCATTACCAGCCTCCTTCTCTAGGGGGTAATTCGAGAGCCTCAGCCCTGGATACCCGTGATCTTTACTTCAGTAAACCACTGACGGTGGCCCTGACGCTTCATGGAATGCTTACGACGACGGAACTTGATGATCTGAATCTTGTCGTGACGGCCGTGGCTAACCACTTCCGCAGTCACTTTGGCACCATCAACAACCGGCGCACCAACCTGAACCTTGTCACCATCGGCGATCAGCAGAACGCGATCAAACTCAACGTTACCGCCGGTTTCAACTTCCAGCTTTTCCAGCTTCAGGGTTTCGCCTTCTTTTACACGGTGCTGCTTACCACCGCTGACAATAACTGCGTACATTTACTCGTTCTCCGCGATTGACCCATCCCTGCTCTTATCCACCTGGTTCTAAGGGAAGCGCTCTGGCGACCCTATAGCAGGGAGCGCAGGTTGGGATGAGTTGGGCGCGTGATTGTACGAGAAGACGCCATGCTAAGCAAGTTGAACATAGGGTCAGAAGAAAGCTTTCTTCTGACCCCGACTTCGCCGACTTAACGTTGACACCTCAACCTGCAATACCTAGCATTGCCGCGACCTGCCTTTATTATCAGCGAACGCAACGACGACAACACCAGCAAGGGATCCACAAGCCGCATGACAGCCCAGCGCATTCACGACACCGTGGCCGACGACTTCAGCCGCGTCAATGACCTGATCATCCAGCGGCTTTCCTCAGACGTTCCCCTGGTGGAAAAAATCGCCCAGTACATCATCGAAAGCGGCGGTAAGCGGCTGAGACCCTTACTGGTTTTGCTTTCCAGCCAGGCTGCGGGCTACGACAAAAGCGACCACCTGAAACTGGCGGCTGTCATCGAATTCCTGCACACCGCCACCCTACTCCATGACGATGTGGTGGACACCTCCGACATGCGGCGGGGCCGGAGCACGGCCAATGCACGCTGGGGTAATGCCCCGAGCGTGCTGGTAGGTGATTTCCTCTACGCCCGGGCCTTCGAGATGATGGTGGAGCTCAAAAGCCTGCCTATCATGGAGGTTTTGTCCCACGCCACGGCCGTGATCGCCGAAGGCGAAGTCATGCAACTGATGAACGTGAAAAATCCGGACCTGACCGAAGACCAGTACATGAAGGTCATTCACAACAAGACCGCCATGCTGTTTGAAGCCGCGTCCCACACCGGCGCCCTGCTCGCCGGGGCCGGTGACGACCAGGAACGGGGCCTGAAGGACTACGGCAAGCATCTGGGCCTGGCGTTCCAGCTGGTGGACGATGTCCTGGATTACCGGGGCGATGCCGAAGCCATGGGCAAAAATGTGGGCGACGACCTTGCCGAAGGCAAGACCACCCTGCCCCTGATTTACGCCATGGCACACGGCACGGAAAATGAGCGCCAGTTGATCCGCCAGGCCATTCGCAAAGGCGGGCTGGACGACCTGCCCAGGATTCTCGAAATTGTTGAGCGCTCAGGCGCCATTGAATACACCATGACCAAGGCCCGGGAACAGGCGGACCTGGCCAAAGCCTGCCTGACAACCCTGCCGGCCTCAGACCACAAAGAAGCCATGGAGCTGCTGACCGACGTCGCGGTGGCCCGGGTGAGTTGACGTAAAAATGGGGTCTGAAAATGGGGTCAGATGAAAATTTCATCTGACCCCGATTTCACGATTTCAACTCAGGCGCTCGCGCCCATGAGGCTCGTCAAAGTTCAACGCCGGCCCCACCGGCACAATCTGGGTCGGGTTGATGGTCCGCTGGCTCACGTAGTAATGACGTTTGATCTGGCCGATATCCACGGTTTCGGCCACGCCGGGCTCCTGATACAAATCCCGCACGTAGGCAGAAAGCGCCGGAAAATCACTGATCCGCTGGCGATTGCATTTGAAATGGCTGTAATACACCGCATCAAATCTAATCAGCGTGGTAAACAGCCGCCAGTCCGCCTCAGTTAACTGGCTGCCCACCAGATACCGCTGGCCAGACAACCGATCCTCCAGCCAGTCCAGCGACTCGAAAAGAGCGTCGTAGGCTTGCTCGTATTTATCCTGAGCGGTAGCAAAACCCGCCTTGTAGACACCGTTATTGACTGTGTCATAGACCCGGGCATTGACCTCATCAATTTCCCCCTGCAGTTCCTCGGGATAGAAGTTCCGGTCCGAGCGAACACCCTCCAGCCCATCGAAGGCCGAATTGAACATCCGGATAATCTCGGCGGATTCGTTACTCGCAATCGTCTGTTTTTCTTTATCCCACAGCGTCGGCACCGTCACCCGCCCGGAATACTCAGGCGCAGCTCTGGTGTAGACCTCATGCATGAAACGGAAGCCATGCAAGTAATCCCGGTGCTGCTCACTGTCAGGCCGGAACTCCCAGCCATTCTCTACCATATCCGGGTGCACAACAGACACTGAAATATGCTTCTCCAGCCCCTTCAGCTTCCGGAAAATCAGCGTCCGATGCGCCCACGGGCACGCCATGGACACATAAAGATGGTAGCGACCGGACTCAGCCTTGAAACCACCTTCACCATCCGGCCCCGGCACGCCGTCTGCGGTCACCCAGTTCCGAAACCGCGCCGCCTCCCGCTCAAACTTGCCACCGGTCTTATCGGTGTCATACCACTGGTCATGCCATTTGCCGTCAATCAAAAGCCCCATAAACCCTCCGATGAAAAACCTTGAAAGTGTGGCCCCTGTAACAAGGGGGCGCCGGCAAAAAGTCTGCCAAGGGTATTGGAGAAGGCCTTTGCAAACCGTGCATTGCCAAGGATGGCAATGCCGAGCCCCCAGGGAAGGGTTCACGGCGTGTTTGCAAAGGCCTTCTCCAATACCCGCTGCCCCCAAAACTGACAGCGGCCCTGTTACCTGCCCTCCAAAGCCTGATAATTTGAAGGAAGAATACCGGCGACCCTGCTACCCTCTCAAACAAGCATTTCTGGCCAACAACCTCAGATAATTCGAACATGCACACAGCCATCACCATAGACGCCCTCAAAGTCCTTGACGCCATTGACCGCAAAGGCAGTTTTGCCGGCGCCGCCGGCGAACTCTTCCGGGTACCCTCGGCCATAAGCTACACCGTGCAAAAACTGGAAGAAGACCTGAACGTTGCCATCTACGACCGCACCGGCCACCGCGCCAGGCTGACCCCGGCGGGTCATTACCTCCTGGAAGAAGGCCGCACCCTGCTGGAGGCGGCAGAAAACCTTGCCCACACAACCCGTCAGGTGGCCCAGGGCTGGGAAACCAGATTAAAGATCGGATTCAACTCATTGCTGCCGGCACAATGCCTGTTCCCGGCCATCCGGGAATTCCATGAACTCGGAGTGCCGGTCGATGTGCAAATCGTGGAAGAAGTGTTTGCCGGCACCTGGGACGCCCTGCAAAGTCGCCGGGTCGACCTGATCATCGGCGCGGACAATTTCAGCAAACCGTCGGGAAACTTCACAACCAGAGCCCTTGGTGAAATGCCTTTCGTGTTTGCTGTCGGCCCCAATCACCCGCTGGCAAGTGCCGAAGAGCCTCTCTCAGAGGAGGATATCTCCCGGTACCCGGCAGCCGTGGCGGCTGATACCTCGCGTTCGCTGCCACCGGGACATGCCGGCATTTTTCGCCGGCAACGAACCCTGACCGTTGCCAACATCGACCAGAAAATTGCGATTCAGGCCGCAGGTCTCGGCGTCGGGTGGCTGCCCAGGGCAAGAATCAGCCAACAGCTGAAAGACGGTAGCCTGATCTCCAAGCAGGTGCACGAGCCCCGGCAGCCCATCATGCTGCATCTTGCCAGACATGCTGAAGACCAGGGCAAGGCCCTTATGTGGTTCTGGGACCGGCTCAGCCGGGAAGAAGTTGTAAAACCAACGCCCAAGGGAGTTCTCTGATGCGGCAGCTGTCGGAACTGGATGCCTCGTTCCTGTACCTGGAATCGGAAACGACCCCGATGCATATTGGCGGGATCTATCTCTTTGATGCCAGCGAACGAGAAACACCACTGGCCTTCAGTACATTTGTTGCCTACCTTCGCAGCCGGCTCCACGTGGTGCCGGTGTTCCGTCAGCGTCTCAAGGAAATCCCCCTGCGCCTGGGCCGCCCCTACTGGATCGACGACCCGAACTTCAGCATCGAGCGCCACCTCGCCTATGTCAATCTCGGCGAACATGGTCGCAAAGCCAGCCTTATGAAACTGGCCTCCAAGATTCTGGAGGAACCCCTGAAAAGAGACCGTCCTCTTTGGCACATAACGTTCGTGGACGGTTTCAAGCTGGATGAGGAGGATGCCGGCAGTGCGGGCTTTGCGCTGATCGTGAAGTTACACCATGCGGCTATCGATGCCTTCAGCGGCGAAGAAATCATCGGAAAGTTACTCGAGTACACTCCGGAGCCTCGCTCGATTACACCACCCCGGCCCTGGCACCCCCGACCAGAACCTTCGGAAGAGCGGGTCATGTTGCAGGCAGGCGCAAATATCCTTCGAACACCACTGCAATTCACCTCGCTCGCCGTCAATGCCGCCGAAGCCACCGCACGGGGGTTGATTCAGAAGCAGTTACGCAAACTGCCTCTGCCACTGCCGCTGTTCTCTGCCCCCCATAGCCCGTTTAACCGGCAGATAACCGCGAACCGGCAAATTATCGCGGCCAGTGTTGAGCTGTCTCGCCTGAAAACGGTGAAGGCGTCCCTTGGGGACGTCACCCTGAATGACGTGGTTCTCGGTTTGTGCGCCGAGGCCCTAAGACGGTACCTGATCAGCGAGGGCTCGGACGCCGGCAAATCCCTGGTGGCAATGACTCCAATTTCTGTTCGCTCAAACAGCTTGCGCAGGGCGACCGGAAACCAGATGTCCGCCATGCTGCTGGATCTCGCCACCAACGAGCCAAACCCTGCGCAACGGATTCGCCGGATTCATTGGAACGCAGTCGCCTCGGAGCCCTACCGTGAGGCCATAGCCGCCGACCGGCTAACGGAACTTTTACCGTCAACCATGCTGGCCCTGTCCGCCAGACTTTACTCGGAGTTGCAGATTGCCCAGCGTTATCAGCCGGTATTCAATCTGCCGATCACCAACGTTCCGGGCCCCCAGGTACCGCTATATCTGCAGGGAGCGCGTCTGGTTCAGCAGTACAACACGGCGCCGCTGTTCGACAGCATGGGGCTGGTGATAGTGGCGGTAAGCTATGAAGGCAGGCTGACACTGAACTTCACCACCTGTCCGGACGTGGTCGCAAACGGGGATTCATTGCAGGCCCATGTCGCCGAAAGCCTTGATGCGATTGAGGAGGCGATACACCGGCTCGGGGCAGACGACGGCCACGGGCCAATTCCCGCAAGTTCAACCCAGACCCTGGCGGACGATGCGATGACGGCGCTGGAGGGACTTCTGAAGAAAGCCTTGAGCCGTTTCCGGGGCTGAACACGGCCCGGAAACGGCGGGCGCAGGATCAGAGATTATTCAAACGCCCAACGGAGAAACGCTTTTTTCTCCTCGTCGCTTGCCGTTGCCCAAACCGCCTTAAGCTGGTCGAGGGCATTAACATCATTCGCGGAAGCGCCCTCAGACGGGGATTCAGGGATGGGAGTCCGGGCTACCCTGCTTGCTTCAGCGGGATTCCATTCGGTCGAGCTTGCCACTGAATCCCCCGCCGAGGACACAATCGTTGCAGAAAACTCCGGCATCATCCGTTCTGCTTCCTGCCGGGAATCCGGTTGCTTGAATTCAAAGCGGTAAGTCTCGCCAGCGATGGCTTCGAAGCGGGCCTCCTGAGGCTTGCTTTCGATAACGTGAACTTTCGATTCCTCGTTTCTGACCACCCCGCTCTTTGCCCAAATGGTTTTGTAGACGAAAACAACCTCGTTTTCACCGGGCAGCAAAGCATAGTCCAGCGCCAGGTCGTTCATTAGGAAGTTGCCCGTGGTGCGGCCATTCACCCGGGTAACCCGAATTTCACCCGGTGTTTTCAGTGTCGCGGCGTTCGTCGCTGCCTCTGGATTGCCGTCCCAGGTCTCTACCCTACTTACCGGGGAGGCACAGCCCACCAATGACAACGCAAGCAATGCTGCCAGCCCGGCGCGAAGGCTAACGGCGTGTTTATGCCAGCCTTTCATCGCCGATTTGAAACCACGGTTAACGTGACAAATGCTCATTTAATCTCCTTGGCTATGAGGAACAAAACAGATTCAGGCTCGCGCCGGACCCGTAGCATTTTGACCAGTGCATCTGACAAGGGCAAGGCAATGGCATAGCTTTGCCGGCCTGTCCCGAGCCGCGGTCTCTGATCCCGTTTGAGACGCACCCCGTAAAAATGTAAAAAAATGTTGAATTCGTCCTGAATTGGATTAATTTTAAACAGATCGGCAGACATTAACGCGGCGCCCGAAAAAGCAGAACAGAAAAGCGGGCACAGGAGACACCATGGATACCCAATGCAGAACCGGAGAACAAGGGCCGGTTCCCTTTCGCAGCAGTCGATTCTTTTGTGTGGGGAGCAAATGGTACTTCACTACCCGGGAAGGGTTTGACAGTGGCCCGTTTGCGTCACGGGAACGAGCCGAGACTGGCTTAAAGCGATTTTTACATGTTGTCCGGTTGTTACCCGAAGAACAGCAACTTCATTAACAGGGAGCCTCATTGAGGCCCCCCTAAATCATTACCGGGATCAGCCAGCGGTCAACTGCCCAAAGGCAGACCAGAGCCATAACCCCCGCCAGCACATCGTCCACCATGATACCAAGCCCACCGGGCATTCGTTCGTCCAGCCACCCGATGGGCCATGGTTTTGCGATGTCAAAAAGACGGAAAAGCAGAAAAGCGCCCAATACGCCGTAAATGGTATCCGGAAACAGTCCCAGGGCGATCCACATCCCGACAAATTCATCCCAGACAATGCCCCCGTGATCGTGGACCTTGAGGTCCTCAGCGGTTTTTCCGCACAGCCAGATACCCACGACAAAAGCCAGCAACACCACCAGCCAGTAGGCTATCGGTGGTAACCAGGCGAAGCCATACCAGAGAGGAATTGCCGCGAGACTTCCCCATGTTCCGGGAGCCCGTGCCGTTGCACCGCTACCAAAACCGAAGGCCAGCAAATGGACCGGATTACGCAGGAATCCCGGAGGCAGGAGAACTTCGGGAATTTCCGGTTCGGACGCCTCATCTTTCTGGCTCATGGTCTGCTCCTGAAATGATCGAACCCGGCATCTGCACCACACGGCTTACCATCGAGAATCAACCCGGGCGGGGATTCAACCGTACCAATCACCGACAGTTTTTTCCGGACCGCGTCCGGGGCGTTTCTCCAGCACTCTGCGGGGATGGTCAGGCACAACTCATAGTCATCCCCGGACCGCAGCGCATAATCCAGCGCTGCATCGCCTTTCAGGCGCTTCAGATGCGGTGATACCGGCAGTCGGGCACTGTCGATGCTCGCCCCGACGTCAGAGGCCTCAAGAATATGCCCAAGGTCCGCAAGCAGGCCGTCAGAAATATCAACAGCGGCACTCGCAATGCCACGGACAGCGCTGCCAAGTGCCAGCCTGGGCCGCGGTGAATGATAACGATCCAGCAGGGCTGTAACGTCTGGCGAAGGGCTCGCCTCGTCAAGGTAGTCCAGCGCCGCACCGGCGTCTCCAAGCGTTCCGGAGACCGCGACAAGGTCACCAGGCCGGGCACCCGCGCGCCGAATGGCGGCTCCATGCTCAACGGTTCCGTGCACCTGAAGAGTCAGAGTAAGCGGACCGGAGGTTGTATCACCGCCGGCCAGCGCCATCCCGAACGCATTGCTGGCACTTCTGAGCCCGCCGGCAAAACCTGCAAGCCATTGTTCGTCTGCAGCAGGCATGGTCAGTGCAAGGGTAAAGCACTCCGGATCGGCCCCCATGGCGGCCAAATCACTTGCCGCTACGGCCAAAGCACGCCAGCCAAGGTAATCCGGGCGATAATTCCTGGGAAAGTGGACACCCTCAACCAGGGTATCCATGGAGAAGACGAGATCCCGGCCCGCGGGAATATGCTGAATTGCGCAGTCATCCCCCGGCCCCAGAATCAGGGACCGGGCTGTCTGCTGCCTGGCGAGCGGCAAAAAATAACGCCGAATCAGCTCGAACTCGCCCATCAGCTAGCGGGCACGGGAGCGTGTCTCGGCAAGCCGGAGTCGGCCGCTCAGCTTGTCGAGGATGCTGTTGACGAATTTATGGCCCTCGGTGCCACCAAAGCGCTTGGCCATTTCAATGCCTTCGTTAATAACCACCTTGTAGGGCACATCAAGACGATGTTTCAGTTCATAGGCACCAAGCCGGACAATGGCCAGCTCCACCGGATCCACCTCATTGATCGGGCGATCCAGGAACGGCTCAATCAGCTTGTCCAGTTCGCCCTGCTCCCGGTGTACACCACGGAGCAGGTCGCGGAAGTACAGCAGATCAACCTTGCTCGTGTCATTGTCAACCATGAACTCGGCCTCAATGTCGGAAATGGCCGTCTTGCTGAAGTGGCGCTGATAAAGCCCCTGCATGGCCAGAGCCCTGGCGCGGCGTCGATCACCGGCTTTCGGCTGGCCGGCCGGTGCCGGCTGCGGTGATGTACCTTCAGTTTCGCTCATTACTCACCCAGTTTCCTGAACAGGCTGACCATTTCAAGGGCCGTGATGGCCGCTTCGGCGCCCTTGTTACCAGCCTTGGTGCCCGAACGCTCGATAGCCTGTTCGATGGAATCCACCGTCAGCACACCAAAGGTCACCGGTACGTCTGTATCAAGGCTTACCGCGCCGATACCGCTTGACGCTTCACCGGCAACGTATTCGAAATGCGGGGTGCCGCCACGAATGACGGCACCCAGCGCAATGATGGCATCGTACTCGCCGGTTTCGGCAACACGCTTGACGGCCAGTGGCATCTCATAGGCGCCAGGCACCCGCACAATGGTGACATCATCATCGGAGATCCCGTGGCGGCGCAGGGTATCCAGCGCGCCTTCAACCAGGCTTTCAACAACAAAACCGTTAAAACGGCCTACCACCAGCGCATAACGCCCGGTGCACTCGGTAAAATCACCTTCAATTACTCTGATATCCGCCATCGATGGCTCCTTCACGTGTCGCGGCACCAATGCCACGACCGGGTTTATCATTCAGGGGTATAGGGAACGTACTCAACAACTTCCAGATCAAAACCGGAAATGGCCGAGAACTTGATCGGCGGGCTCAGCAGACGCATCTTGCCCACACCGATGTCCCGGAGAATCTGGGAACCGGTGCCCACGGTGAAATAAACACCGGAGCTGCCCTTGCCGGAGGACCCTTGCCCTTCATCAAAAAATTCGTGGATGCGGTCTTCCAGGTTATAGCTGTCTTCGGCGCTGTTCAGCAGAACAACCACACCCCTGCCCTCGGTTGCCACTTTTTCAAGGGCGTGGTGCAGAGGCCAGCTTCGTGAATCCTTGCGGCGGGCACCCAGAAGGTCCCGCAAGGTGTCGGTGATGTGTACACGTACAAGAGCCGGCTCTTCCTGGGAAATACTCCCCTTCACCATAGCCAGGTGAGTCGCACCCTGGATATTGTCACGGTAAGTACGAAGGCTGAAGACACCGTATTCGGTGTCCAGGTCGTTCTCTTCCACACACTCAACGGTGCGCTCGTTCATGGTGCGGTAGTGAATCAGGTCGGCAATGGTACCAATCTTGAGATCATGTTCTTCGGCAAATCGTTCCAGGTCTTCCCTGCGGGCCATGGAGCCATCGTCGTTCATGATCTCGCAGATCACACCCGCCGGCTCGCAACCAGCCAGTCCGGCAAGATCGCAGGACGCTTCGGTATGGCCGGCGCGACTCAGAACACCACCCGGATCGGACATCAGCGGAAAGATATGGCCGGGCTGAACCAGGTCACTCGCCTTCGCGTTGCGGTCTACCGCCGCCTGAACCGTGCGGGCACGGTCTGCGGCAGAAATACCGGTAGTCACGCCCACGGCCGCTTCAATGGACAGAGTAAACTTGGTACCGAAACCGGACGCGTTCTGCTGGACCATCAACGGAAGACCTAACTGCTCACAGCGATCCCGGGTCATGGGCATGCAGATGAGGCCGCGGCCAAAACGGGCCATGAAGTTGATGGCTTCAGCCGTGCAATGCTCGGCGGCCATCACGAGATCGCCCTCATTCTCGCGATCCTCGTCATCCATCAGTATGACCATCTTGCCCTGACGGATATCTTCAATGATGTCTTCAATGCTGTTCAGTGCCATATGGTTTTGCACCCTTGCGGAGTTCCGGCAGCCATCTGCTGATGAAACCTCCTGAATGTATGGATTACCGGCGAGCGAGAATCAGGCGCTGATCCTCCCCTAGCTGACGTCGGTCCAGCACCTTCCATTGTACTTTATCTGCCATGGTTTCCAGCAGCAGGCGCGCGGTCGGACGTCCCGTACTACCGAGGAAAACCGGCGCCTGATAGAGCCAGAGTTCGTCTACCAGGCCTTCGCTGATGAACGTGCCTGCCAGTGTGGGGCCCGCTTCGACCAGCAGCTCATTGATGCCGAGTTCCCCGAGAGAATCCAGCAGTTCGGCCAGATCAATGCCGTTGTCCTTCCAGGCCACCCCGGTGAGACTGATGCCCAGTGCCGCCAGATCCTGGGCCGGTGTCGTCGCCAGAGTTGACGACGCACAGAACACCTGCACATTGCCACCCTGCAGGATCTTCGCCGAACAGGGCGTCCGCGCATCCCGGTCGGCGATCACTCTCAGGGGCTGCCTCGATGGCTCCGTGGCGTCACCGATATCGCCCAGCTCTTCACGGCGAACAGTCAACGATGGATCGTCCACCAGAACGGTACCGACACCCGTGAGGATGGCATCGCTGATGGCCCTGAGACGCTGCACATCCCGGCGGGCATCGCTGCCGGTTATCCACTGGCTCTCGCCGGAGGCCATTGCCGTGCGGCCATCCAGACTGGCCGCCATTTTCAGACGCACCCAGGGACGACCGGTGTTCATGCGCTTCATGAAACCCGGATTCAGGCGGATGGCTTCATCCGCCAGCAGGCCTTCAGTAACCCGGACCCCGGCTTTCCGAAGCATATCCAGTCCACGCCCGGACACCGAAGGATTCGGGTCCTTTGTCGCCGCATAGACATGGGCCACTCCGGCGTCGATCAGAGCCCTGGCGCAGGGCGGTGTGCGGCCGAAATGGCTGCAGGGCTCCAGAGTCACATAAGCCGTGGCACCCCGGGCATCCGGGCCAGCCTGGCTCAGCGCACGGATTTCGGCATGGGCTTCGCCGGCACGCTCATGCCAGCCCTCCCCGAGCACCAGATCGCCCCGGGCGATGACGCAGCCCACCCTGGGGTTGGGGTGCGTCGAGTACCGACCGCGCCAGGCAAGCTGGACAGCCCGGGCCATCATGGCCCTGTCGCGGTTTTCGATCATGCTTTTCCTTCTGCAGAGCGGTTATCTGCCAGTGCCTTGGCAACATCAACGACTGTATCTCCATTGCTGGCAGACAGGCGCTCGATTTCTTCCTTAAACTCGTTGATATCCTGGAAGCTGCGATACACCGACGCGAAACGGACATAGGCCACTTTGTCCAGTTGCCGCAACTCGGTCATTACCTCCTCACCCAGCTGCATCGATTTCACTTCCCTTTCACCGGTCGCCCGCAAACGGTACTTGATGCGGTTCAGGGCGGCATCGATCTGCTCAATGCTGACTGGCCGCTTCTCCAGTGCCTTCATCAACCCCGAGCGCAGCTTTTCCTCATCAAAAGGTTGCCGGGTGCCGTCCTGCTTCACCACCCGCGGCATCACCAGCTCGGCAGACTCAAAAGTGGTGAAACGCTCACGGCACGACAGGCATTCCCTGCGGCGACGCACCTGATCGCCCTCGGCCACCAGCCGGGAATCAATCACCTTGGTATCTGCTTCACCACAGAAGGGACAATGCATAGTCAGGAGCTCCGGAGAGGAAGCCGGGCCGACTGATCGGCCCGGCGGGTCATGCCTGTAGTCTAGCTATAAAACGATCAGCCGTAGACAGGGAAACGGGCGCACAGAGCACTCACCTGCTCACGAACCCGACTGTTTACCGCCTCATCCTCCAGGTTATCCAGGATGTCGCAGATCCAGCCAGCAAGGTCACGGCACTCAGACTCACCGAAACCACGGGTGGTAATCGCCGGAGTACCAAGGCGCAGACCGGAAGTGACAAACGGAGAGCGAGGATCGTTGGGGACCGCGTTCTTGTTCACGGTGATGTGTGCCCGCCCCAGCGCCGCATCTGCGTCTTTGCCAGTGATGTCCTGCTTGATCAGGCTAACCAGGAACAAATGGTTCTTTGTGCCACCGGACACCACGTCATAGCCACGATCCACAAACACCTGGGCCATGGCAGAGGCGTTCTTGACCACCTGCTGCTGATAGGTCTTGAACTCGTCGCTCATAGCTTCCTTGAAGCAGACGGCCTTGGCGGCAATCACGTGCATCAACGGGCCGCCCTGGCTGCCCGGGAACACCGCAGAGTTCAGCTTCTTCTGCAGATCAGCGTCGTCACAGGCCAGGATCAGGCCGCCACGGGGACCACGCAGGGTCTTGTGGGTGGTGGTCGCAACCACGTGGGCGTGGGGAATCGGATCCGGGTACACACCGGCGGCTACCAGGCCGGCAACGTGCGCCATGTCGACAAACAGAAAGGCGCCAACCTTATCCGCGATTTCACGGAATCGGGCAAAGTCCAGTTCCTGGGAATAGGCGGAGAAGCCGGCAATGATCATTTTCGGCTTGTGCTCAACCGCCAGCGCTTCCACTTCGTCGTAATCGATCAGGCCGGTTTCCGGGTTCAGGCCATACTGCACGGCATGGTAGATCTTGCCGGAGAAGTTGACGCTGGCACCGTGGGTAAGATGACCACCGTGCGCCAGACTCATACCGAGAACGGTATCACCGGGTTTCAGCAGCGCCATAAACACAGCAGAGTTTGCCTGGGAGCCGGAATGCGGCTGCACGTTCGCGTAGGCGGCACCGAATAGCTCTTTGGCGCGCTCAATCGCCAGATCTTCGGCAATATCCACAAACTCGCACCCGCCGTAATAGCGCTTGCCCGGGTAGCCCTCCGCATACTTATTGGTCAGCATGCTGCCCTGGGCTTCCATCACCCGGGGGCTGGTGTAATTCTCGGACGCGATCAGCTCGATATGAGCTTCCTGGCGCTTCTCTTCCGCCTGCATGGCGTTCCAGAGTTCGTCGTCAAAGCCGGCGATTTTCATTTCACGATTAAACATGGATGCGCTGCCTCTGTGTGCTTGGCTGGCCCGGAGAGCTTTGGCAATCTCCGGAGGCTCCCTGAAAAATTGGGCCGCTATTCTATCTTACAAACGGGTGAAAAATCATCCTTTATACCGTCCGCAGATACCGGCATGCGGCCAACGCCGGTTTCTGCTCAATTGCTATCACTGGTAGGTTTCGATACCTTACCGGGTCAATAGCACTAGCTCGGATCAAGGGCGGCGGGGCTGGCCTTCCGGGATCGTCAAAATCAGGGATGATTTTGTCGAGCGTACATGGACGTATTCACAGCGTATCCCGGAAGGCCAGCCCCGCCGCCCGAACCATCAGATTGCGAATTCACGAACCTGTCTTACCAAGAGGTTTACGCCAACATGGCCCAATACGTATACACCATGAACCGCGTGGGCAAGGTGGTACCGCCCAAGCGAGAGATTCTGAAAGACATCTCACTGAGCTTCTTCCCCGGCGCCAAGATCGGCGTTCTTGGCCTTAACGGTGCTGGTAAATCCACCCTGCTTCGCATTATGGCCGGCGTGGACCAGGATTACATCGGCGAAGCCCGCCCCCAACCGGGCATTAACGTGGGCTACCTGCCCCAGGAGCCGGAGCTGGACGAAGAGAAAACCGTCAAGGAAATCGTCGACGAGGCGGTCTCCGGTGTTCATGACGCCCTGGCGGAACTGGACCAAGTTTACGCAGCCTACGCCGAACCGGATGCGGATTTTGACGCCCTCGCCAAGAAACAGGGCGAACTGGAAGCCTACATCCAGGCCACCGACGGCCACGACATTGAACGCAAGATGGAAGTCGCCGCCGACGCGTTGCGCCTCCCGCCCTGGGATCAGAAAGTGCAAATCCTGTCCGGTGGTGAGCGCCGCCGTGTTGCCTTGTGCCGCCTGCTGCTGTCCGGCCCAGACATGTTGCTGCTGGACGAGCCCACCAACCATCTGGATGCCGAATCCGTGGCCTGGCTTGAGCGCTTCCTGCACGATTATGAAGGCACCGTGGTTGCCATCACCCACGACCGGTATTTCCTCGACAACGTCGCCGGCTGGATCCTGGAACTGGACCGTGGCCATGGCATTCCCTTCGAGGGCAACTACAGCCAGTGGCTGGAGAACAAGGAAAAGCGCCTGGAGATGGAGTCCAAGCAGGAGGCCTCTCACCAGAAAGCCATCAAGCAGGAGCTGGAATGGGTTCGCAGCAACGCCAAGGGCCGTCAGTCCAAGAGCAAGGCCCGCCTGGCCCGCTTTGAGGAGATGAGTTCCCAGGAGTTTCAGAAGCGCAATGAAACCAACGAGCTGTACATTCCGCCTGGACCTCGCCTCGGCAACAAGGTGATCGAAGTGGACGGTATCAGCAAGTCCTTCGGTGACCGCCTGCTGTACGAAGACGTGTCCTTGAGCGTACCACCCGGTGCCATCGTGGGCATTATCGGCGGCAACGGTGCCGGCAAATCGACCCTGTTCAGGATGATCGCGGGTTACGACCAGCCTGACTCCGGCACCATTACCGTCGGTGAAACCGTGGAACTGGCCTACGTGGACCAGATGCGCGACCTGGACGGCAGTAAAACCGTCTGGGAAGAACTCTCCGACGGCAACGATATTATCAAGGTAGGCAACTACGAGACCCCGTCCCGGGCCTATGTGGGGCGCTTCAACTTCAAGGGCAGCGACCAGCAGAAACGGGTTGGCGACCTGTCCGGGGGTGAGCGTAACCGCCTGCACCTGGCCAAACTGCTCAAGGAAGGCGGCAACGTCCTGCTGCTGGACGAACCGACCAACGATCTGGACGTGGAAACCCTGCGCGCCCTTGAAGAAGCCCTGCTCAACTTCCCGGGCTCCGCCCTGGTGATCTCACACGATCGCTGGTTCCTGGACCGGGTAGCCAGCCATATCCTGGCGTTCGAGGATGACGGCGAAGTGGTGTACTTCGAGGGCAACTTCACGGAATACGACGAAGACTTCAAGAAGCGCAAGGGCGATTCTGCCATGCAGCCCAAGCGTATGAAGTACAAGAAGCTGGCCTGATGTTAGTAAAAGAGGGGTCATGAAAGAGGGTGCTAAAAGAGGGGTCAGATGAAAGCTTTCATCTGACCCCGTTTTCATGAACCCGTTTTCACATCTGCCCCCGCTTTCATCCATTATCCCCCGAGATCGCCATGGCCAAAGCAAAAACCGCCTATGTCTGCACCGAATGCGGTGCCGACTACTCCAAATGGCAGGGCCAGTGCACCGCCTGCCAGGCCTGGAATACCATCAGCGAAGTCCGCGGTGTCAGCAGCAACACCAAAGGCGCTCGTGGCGCCCGCTTCGAGGGCTTTGCCGGCAGCCTGTCGGAAGTCCGGAGCCTGGACGACGTCAGCCTGGCTGAACAGCCTCGCATCAGCTCGGGCATGCAGGAGTTCGACCGGGTTCTCGGTGGCGGCCTGGTGGAGGGGTCGGCCGTTCTGATGGGCGGCCATCCGGGCGCCGGCAAGAGTACCCTGCTGCTTCAGGCAGTATGCCATCTGGCCGCCAGCGTCCCTGCGCTTTATGTCACCGGTGAAGAATCCCTGCAGCAGGTCGCCATGCGCGCCAAGCGGCTGGGATTGCCCACCAAAGATCTGAAGATGCTGTCTGAAACCAGTGTTGAGCGGGTGATGCAGGTAACGGAAGCAGAAAAGCCGCGGATTCTGGTGGTGGACAGTATCCAGGTGATGCACGTGGCAGAGATTGAATCAGCCCCCGGCAGTGTGTCCCAGGTACGCGAAAGCGCCGCCTTCCTGACCCGCTTTGCCAAGCAGACCGGCACCATCCTGTTCCTTGTCGGGCACGTTACCAAAGACGGCAGCCTGGCCGGCCCGAAAGTTCTGGAGCACATGATCGACTGTTCCATCCTGCTGGAAGGTTCCAGCGACAGCCGCTACCGCACACTTCGCGGCATCAAGAACCGGTTTGGCGCGGTGAATGAACTGGGCGTATTCGCCATGCTGGAACAGGGCCTTAAGGAAGTGAAGAACCCCAGCGCGATATTCCTCAACCGTGGCGAGGAAGCGGCGCCCGGCAGCGTGGTGATGGTGGTCTGGGAAGGCACCCGGCCCATGCTGGTGGAGATCCAGGCACTGGTGGACATGGCCCAGGGCGGCTATCCGAGACGCGTGGCGGTTGGCCTGGACCAGAACCGGCTGGCGATGCTTCTCGCCGTATTGCACCGTCACGGCGGCATGCATGTATCTGATCAGGATGTGTTCGTGAACGTGGTCGGCGGTGTGAAGGTGAATGAAACCAGCGCCGACCTGGCATTGTTGGCCGCGATTGTCTCCTCCTTCCGCGACCGCGCCCTGCCCCAGGATCTGGTGATTTTTGGCGAAGTCGGCCTTTCCGGCGAAATCCGACCGGTCCCCAGCGGCCAGGAGCGCATTTACGAAGCCGCCAAGCACGGCTTTACCCGGGCACTGGTGCCCAAATCCAATGCCCCCCGCAAGGCCATCGAGGGCATGAAAGTGATTCCGGTGACCAAGCTCAGTGACGCGCTCTCGGCTCTGGAAGATCTCTGAGTATCTTGTCTTGGGAGTTGACGGACAGGATGGCTTTTCTATTTCCAAAAACCGCTACGAGCACATCCATGTGGGCTTGTTTCCGGCCATCCCTGGCCTCCAACATTTTTGGAAATAGAAAAGCCATCCTGTCCTGCATGCTTGGCAGTAATAGTCCCACCCTCATATCTCTTAGCTTTTGACCCGCAACGTAGGTCGATGAGATGGTCTCCTCCCCTCCTAATCGGCGTCGCAATGCGCCAGGATAGGGAAGGAGAATTTTCCTATCAGAAACGAGTGGGAGGAGACCATGAGTAAGGTTACAACGGTTGGCATTG
>Ga0208300_100709_pt1 | contig 20397 bp, 20 predicted proteins | sample 23_taG_FD_184096 | JGI IMG/M metagenome (GOLD analysis project Ga0208300, IMG submission 184096) | Marine viral communities from Cariaco Basin, Caribbean Sea - 23_WHOI_OMZ (SPAdes) (version 2) | ecosystem: Environmental > Aquatic > Marine > Oceanic | place: Caribbean Sea: Cariaco Basin... | reverse complement strand
TAATCAAACGGTTTAAAATGGTCGCTCATAAATATCGCAATCGTCGTCAGCGCTATGATCTTAGAATGAAGCTGTTCGCCGGTCTTGTTAATTTCGAGCTTAGCTTATGACTTTTGCAAGAGGTCTATAGAGATGTATGATATAAAAAAACATTGGCACCGAACCGATGACGACCAGTGGTTTTATCCATGATTTGGTTTCAATCTTTTGGAGCATCACTAATAAAGCCAGTCCTATACCCACATTCCACAATATAAAGAGTAACGATGGTGGATATTTAGTGAGATTCATAAAGCTCATGAAGGTTTCACTCAGAGTCGGCATCATCAGCCATGCTTGATCACCGTATACATTGGCCAGTCGCAGTACCACAAATAACGCGATACTCACCATGCCGAATGTAAGTAACGTACGATTTCTCTTTCGCACAGACGTAGAGTCACCGAATACAGATGTACCGATACAATAGCCTAGTATGATAACGCCAATCCAAGGCAGTACAGGATAAGAGGTTCTGAAACGAATCACCTCACCAAACTCAATCCAGCCGCGTTCATGAAGTATCAGCCACAGTTGATGCATCATAGGAATGTCGGCAAAGGAGACGGTATCTAATAAATTGTGCCCAAATATAATCACTAAGCTCAGTAGCCACAGCCACTTCTTAGGCAGACCAATAACCGCTGAGAGCGCAATCATACTGAATCCAATCGCCCATATCACTTGGAGGTAAACTACATCAGGTGGAAATTGTGCTGTCCAAGCAAAATTAATTACAATCAGCTCCAAAAACACCAAAAAAAGCCCGCGTTTGATTAAAAATTCGCGGGTCATTTGAATACTATTGTGTTTGTGTTGGTACAAATAAGCAGACAGTCCCGTCAGTAACACAAAGACAGGCCCACATAAATGGGCAATCATTCGGCTGAAAAATAGTGGTTCATCCGTTCCTGGTATCAGCATTGGATCAGGAACTTGATGGTGTAAGTAAAAGGTCTCTCGAACATGATCCACCATCATGATGAGCATCACAAGCCCTCGAAGTGCGTCGATCGCTTGCAACCGTTGAAAAGGTGTCGCCATACAATAGCCTTTGTATAGTTAAAACGAAACATTATAACATATCAATTATTAGCTACTACTGATTTAAGTACGCATTTTCGCAGAGGTGCTCACTGATTTGGATGTTTATGCTTGTCTTAACTTTTTATGCTGTGTCTGACCTAACGATAGCGTACCGCTGTTAAAACGGCGCGAAATTATCAGGCTGACTGTGCGTATCAGTCCAACGTTGATTGGCATCAATATGACTATTAAGCCCAACTCCTCGTGGTACTTGCATATTATCGCCATACAGCCAAAGCACCATATTGGTACGTTTGCCACTGGTGATTGGATGTGCGGCATGAGGCACCGAGCCTCTATGAATAATCGCCATGCCAGGTTTAAAAATGGCACGTTTGGTTTGCCCTAAATGGCGATCGACAAAGTCAACTTCTGATCCAGTAAAGTCTTCGCCTGGCAGATTTAGGTTAATATTCATAGTCACTGCTGAAGCATCAGTATGAAGTTGTAGCGATGTGTCGCCTGTCGGCTGGTATTGAATTGAGAACCCAAAGGTCTGAGTGTCATAGCCATAAACATTGGCAAATAACAACCGAGCGATAGGGCGCATATATTGATTCATGACTCTATGATAAAACGCCTGAAAATTAGGGGTGGCCAAATAGCCTGACGAGCGCGCATCTAGCATAGCCCCATTACTGTTCAATGCGATACCGTAAGGAGGACGTATAGGAATGTTAGCGTCTGCGATTGCTTGCAGATAACGGCGCAGCGTTGATAGTTGTGCTGGGTCAAAGAGTTGCCCTTGGTATACGTCAGGTAGTATCTCTTGCCATAAGTTTTTAACAGCCGTCTCCGTAGAAGGAGTGCGCCATGCTTGCGTCACTGCATCACGTAGAGTTGGATCAAATAATGAGTCATCAAGTACAGGTAAGTCATGCTCAGTGGTTTCCCATTCTGCCCACGCTTGCTCTAGTAACTGGCTGTTTTGATGCCAGAAATGCTCTACCGATGGTGCACGTCTCAGCATATCTGATTTTGACGGTAGTGGTAAGTTGCGTGCCTGCTGTAGTGCGCTCTGTTGAGTATCTCCATCATGGTCGCTATAGTGTTGAGTGTCCTGTGTGCTCGTAGGCCGTATTATAGTATCCATCGTGTATCTCCAAATGTGTGAGTGAACCTTATAGGTGCATGCTACTATAATTAATGATTTTGATAATCAGCAGGTTTAGAGAAATAGTTTCAATAATTTTTATATAATGATGAGGCTAGCAGCAGCAAGTGATGGTGTTTGCTAAGTTAGACGCTAATTGAACGAAGGCATGACGATGAAAAATTTGCAGGATTTACGTATTTTTATTGAGACCGCTCGCTTGGGTAGCCTATCTGCCTGTGCTCGGCACTTAGGTCTGTCGCCTGCAGTTGTGAGTGCAGCGGTCAAGCGATTAGAAGCGGAAATTGAGACGGTATTATTTGTTCGCTCTACTCGTAGGCTGCGTCTAACTAGCAAGGGTGAGCAATATTTAAAGCATTGCCGAGATGCGGTGGCTATTTTAGACAACGCTTATGCAGGACTACATGACAATGATGCTGAGCTGACGGGTACCATTCGGCTGTCGGCATCATCAGATTTGGGACGAAACTTAATTTTGCCTTGGTTGGACGATTTTATAGACATTCACCCAAAAGTGACGGTGCAGCTACATATGTCAGACAGCTATGTGGACTTGTAAGGTCAGCAGATTGATTTGGCACTACGTTACGGCGCACCTAAAGATTCATCACTGGTCGCACTACCCATAGTGTTGAATAATCGACCTATACTGTGTGCGTCAAAGGAGTATTTGAACAAGATTGATAAGGATATCGGTATCCCAAAAATGCCGGAAGATTTGTCGCATCATAATTGCTTACGTTTGGGTCATGATGAAAAATATTTGAGCGAGTGGACTTTTGAAAAAGAGGGCAAGACTAAACGTGTGGAAGTGGATGGCAATCGCAGAAGTAAAGACGGTGACGTTGTACGCCGCTGGGCAGTGGCGGGAAAAGGCATCGCATTAAAGTCTCAGTTAGATATCGCTGGCGATTTAAAGGCAGGGAGACTGGTTGAGGTAGAGTTGGACGGCTGGCAAGTGGCCAACTATCCACTATATTTGATTTGTCCAGAACGGCGCTTAATCGATCCATTGTTTAATGCGGTCAAAGAATACTTGATTGAACGGGTAGAGCAGGTATTAAGGTAAAACGAGAACCAATGATTACCCTGTTTGATCAGTTTTAAGATAGTTAACATTTAAATTCTTTACATGAGGTATGTTTAATTATAATAGCTATCCAGCAATCCCTAGACAGTAATTGCTGGATAGCTATTATAATTATTGCCATACCTTATCAAGCACCGTAAACCAGTTTTTTGACGTTATCTTTTCAATCAATTGATCAGAGAAATGGCGTTGCTGCATTCGCTCAATCAGCATGGAGATTTGACTGATATCAGATAACTCATCAGGCAGTAGGCAACCATCGAAATCAGAGCCAAACCCAACGTGATCTTCGCCTAGATGGTCGATCAGATAATCAAGATGATCGACAATCACATCAAGCGAAGTTTGCGTATTACGTTGCCCATCTGTACGAAGAAACGCCACATCGAAATTCACTCCAACCAAACCATCGCTTTGTTTAATAGCAGCCAGCTGCTGATCAGTCAAGTTCCGTGCTTGCTGACAGAGAGTATGTGCGTTTGAATGTGTAGCAACAATAGGCTGGCAGGCAATTTCTAGCGTATCCCAAAAAGCGCGTTCATTCATATGCGACACATCGATCAACATCTGCTTATCACGACATGCCAAAATAAGCGCTTTGCCCTGAGCGGTCAAACCAGATCCTGTATCGGGAGAATGCGGAAAAGACGCATTTAAGCCATCACCGAAGAGACTCTTTCTATTCCATAGTGGGCCAATGCTTCTGAGGCCTGCCTCATAAAACATATCAAGCAGGTCAGGCTGTATGGATAAAAACTCAGCACCTTCCAAATGCAATACAATGGCCAGTTGCTTATTCTGTTGACAGGCTTGGATTTGTTTTAATGAGGTGCAAATCTGAATCTGACCGTCAGATCTTGCCTCTAGTTGCTGGGCTAGTTTCAATTGTGTGCAGCAGATATCGACGATTTCTTGCGGAGTAAAATCCGAATTTGAGGGGTCAGATAGTTTTTCAGGATGGTTGTTTTTCACATAAGCATAGGGCGGTAAAAATATAGAAAATAATCCGCCCATCCAGTTCGCGTCTTTGCAACGTTGTAAGTCCAAATGCCCTGGTAGCGTGCCATAAATAAAATCATGTACCGGATCGGCAGTTGAACTTAGCCAAAGGCGGGTCAACAGATCGTTATGTCCATCAAATATCACAGGCTTAGTATTAGCATTCATATTTCACCTGTTACCATACGAGTAGGAATCAATTTGTCTTTATTCAGCTGTTTGTTACTCAGTGATTTAGAATTCTTTGGATTGCGAAAGCGCAACTCTTTAAAAGGTACAGGCGTCTCGCTGTTGATACGTGCCTCCTCAATCAGGTAGTGATAAGGCGATTTGCCACAGACAGGATCGGCATTTTTGGCATCCCCAGTTAGCATAAACGCTTGGCAACGGCAGCCGCCATAATCGCGCTCTTTATCTGGGCAGCTTTGACAGATGTCGGGCATCCAGTCATCCCCGCGAAACTGATTGAAGCTCGCAGACTCATACCAAATATCTGACAGTGGTGTACGTCGTACATTAGGGAACTGTATTGGCATTTGTCTGGCAGCATGGCAAGGTAGGGCTGTACCGTCTGGGGCCACTGTTAAGAAAATCTTGCCCCAGCCATCCATACAGGGCTTTGGACGTTCTTCATAATAATCAGGCACCACAAAAATAAGTTTGCATTTGATACCACGTTCTTCAATATGCTTACGGTATTCATTGGTAATGCGTTCAGCTCGGACCACTTGCGTTTTGGTTGGTAGTAAACCCTCTATGTTTTCAAATGCCCAGCCATAAAACTGGCAAATAGCCAGCTCAACCGTGTCGGCTTCAAGCTCTAAGCACAGCTCAATAATCTGGTCAATCTGATCGATGTTTTGCCGATGAATGACAAAGTTAAGTACCATCGGATAGTCGTATTGCTTAACCAGACGTGACATCTCATACTTTTGCTCAAAGGCATGTTTTGAACCTGCCAAGGCATTGTTGACCGTTGGATCACTGGCTTGGAAACTAATCTGAATATGCTGAAGACCTGCTTCTTTTAAACGTGCAATCCGAGCCTCAGTAAGCCCCATACCTGACGTGATTAAGTTGGTATAAAAACCTTGGTTATGCGCATAAGCGACCAACTCTTCTAGGTCTTGACGAACCAGTGGCTCGCCGCCAGAAAAACCAAGCTGCACCGCGCCCATTTGCCGCGCCTGATCAAACACATCAAACCATTCCTCTGTCGTCAGCTCCTGCTTATATTGAGCATAATCAATGGGGTTTGAGCAATAAGGGCATTGTAAGGGGCAGCGATAGGTCAGCTCTGCAAGTAGCCATAGTGGAAGCCCGACTGGTGCAGTCATACTAAATCAATCCAATGTTCACGCTGGGCAACCAGCATATATTCAATGATGTCTTGCTCGATTTCAGGAATATCGCCAAACATAGCTTGTACCTTTTGGATAATATCAGCAATGGACGCTTTGCCATCAATATGTTGCCCAATGATGCTGGCACTGTCATTGAGCTTAATCATGCCTTCAGGGTAGAGTAAGACATAGGCGTTTTGCGCTGGCTCAAACTGAAAACGATAACCGTGACGCCATACCGGTACGATGGATTGATCCAGCTCAGGTAAACTAGCAGGTATACTCATTTGAACAATCCTTTATGCCAAACATTGTCAGTGGTAACGCTTTGATAAGGGGCTTGATTATGCACATAGGCCAAGCTCAATGCATCCAAGATCGTCCATAAGATATCGAGCTTAAATTGCAATATCTCTAGCATTCGCTCTTGTTGCTCGGCTGTCTTAAACGAGTCGAGTGTGATAGTCAGACCATGCTCAACATCGCGGCGCGCTTGACTCAAGCGTGAGCGGAAATAGGTATAGCCTTGCTCCTTTATCCAAGGGTAGTGCTTGGGCCAAGACTCTAAACGCGACTGATGAATCTGCGGAGCAAACAGCTCGGTCAGTGAGCTACTCGCCGCTTCTCGCCATGATGTCCGACGCGCAAAGTTCACATAAGCATCGACGGCAAAACGCACACCCGGTAGCACCAGCTCTTCAGAAATCACTTGCTCACGAGTCAAACCAACTGCCTCTGCCAGACCCAACCATGCTTCACGACCGCCGCCATCAGGATATACGCCATCTTGATCAATCATACGCTGAATCCATTCTTGACGTACGCGCTGATCAGGACAGTTTGCCATAATAGCTGCATCTTTCAATGGGATATTGATCTGATAATAAAAACGGTTAGCGACCCACGCTTGGATTTGCTGCTGTGTCGCTTTGCCTTCATGCATCATAATATGAAAGGGATGATAAATATGATAATACTGACCTTTTGCCATAATCGCTTGTTCAAACGCTTCTGGACTGAGTGCTGTGTTTTCTTCTTGCATTGTTCTCACCTTACGATTGCTGTCTTTGCCTTACCTTTTGTCTTAAAGCTCAATCTGCATCCCATCAAATGCTACTTCAACACCATGTTGTTTTAATGTCGCAGCCTGTTCAGACTGTTCATTCAATATCGGGTTGGTGTTATTGATATGGATCAGCACCTTACGAGCGTTATCTAACTGATCTAGATAATGCAGCGAGCCGTCTTCACCACTAATATGTAAATGCCCCATGTCTTGACCGGTCTTTGTACCGACGCCGCGTTCTTGCATCTCGTTATCTGTCCATAGCGTACCGTCAATCATCACACAATCAGACGCTTTCATGATTTGCATAACGTCATCGTCAATTTTGCCCAAGCCTGGCGCATAAAAGAGTTGTTTTTGTGTTTTTAAATCTTTTACAATCAGGGCAATATTGTCGCCATCATGCGGGTCATTACGATGCGGAGAGTAGGGCGGTGCAGAGCTTCTAATCACTAAAGGCGTCAATTCTAAATTGTCAAATCCTTCAATCTTAAATGTCTTTTCTGGATCAATCTGATTATATTGCAAACCGCCATTCCAGTGCTTCAACATGTTAAAGAGAGGAAATCCTGTCGTTAGATCTTGATAGACCATGTCAGTACACCAAACAGGCATCGGACAGCCTTCACGCAGGGTCAATAGCCCCGTCGTATGGTCAAGTTGACTGTCCATTAAGACCACATTGGTGATGCCTGTATCTCTCAATTGACGTGCTGGCTGTGCTGCCTTGAACTCAAATAATTGTTGGCGGATATCAGGTGACGCGTTGAATAAGATCCAATCCACACCATTTTCTGATATGGCTATCGAAGATTGGGTACGGGTTTTTGCCTGAATCGTGCCTTGACGGACACCGTGGCAATTATCGCAGTTACAGTTCCACTGCGGGAAACCGCCACCAGCAGCTGAGCCTAAAACGTGAATATACATAAATCAATATTTCCAAAAAAATAAAAGCCCTAATCATCTAGGGCTTTTAATGGATTGAGTGCTAATGAGTTTTAGCGTGCTTCGAAATACATAGTCACTTCGAAACCGATACGAATGTCTTGAAAAGCTGGTTTGGTCCACTGCATGGGATTACTCCGGAACGATCTTACTATTTAAGAAGTAAGATTAATAAAGTGAATGAGTGATAAAGGGTAGTATAAGCTGCCCCCGCTGTCAATTTATTAGATGTTAGTAAAGCGTTAACGAGCATCGATTAAGCAGTCTGTTATAGCATAAATGAAAGCCGATTTATCATACCGAAAAGACAGTATATCGAGCATAAGATTAAAAATACCTTTGAATAGATTGAGCATAAATTATAACTATAAAAAATCTGCTCGAGGGGAGTTAAGCGTATTCGAGAACTTATGAGTTATACACGTATATTGCAAAAACCGAATTTATCTATAAAGTAATAGATTAAATTGATAGATACTGGAGCCTGAAGATGATTGCTGAATTACAAGGCAGTGAGTTAACCAAAGCCATCTTGGAAAATGTCAGCAACTATGTATGGTGTGCTGTCAGCAACGTTAGCGATGATTATGCTGTAGCAACCATAGATAATGGTTACTACGAATTACTGGTTCCTATAGTAGCTTTCGATAACGACCAGTTCGTTTGTGATAAAGGTGATCTATGGAAGTACGCTGTCTCAGTGAAGAGAGTGGCACTTACTCATGATGATGTGGGGCTATAACTCATTATCAGTATAATGACTGTTATACTCTAAATGCAGGTTAGTTTTACAGCCTATGCATGAAAATCTACCATCTGTCTACAACCTCTTGTTCTAGTTGACAATACATCTGTACTATCTATTTATAAGCTCATCTGTCTAGCCACTAATATTTTGCAACGATAGATAAAACAAGTTCGAAGATGCTCAAGTAATTGCTGTTATGAAGCCACTTGTTTAGCTTACTAATCATTGTCATTGAATAGGAGTAACAACATGGATACGGTAATTGTTGGAAGCGAACTAACTCGTTCAATGCTTGAGGACGGTCATCAAAGTATATGGTGTGCTGTAAGTGATGAGAGTGATGAGAATGCTCTAAAAGATCAGGTAGGTAATGACTTCACATCTCGCATTGTGGCTTTTGAAGATGGCCAGTTCTACTGTACGGGCGGTATGCCTTGGAAGTATGCAGTGCCAATTGAAATAATTGCATTGACGCGATATGACTTTTCTCTTTAGTGAACAACATAACTTAGATAAGTTTGGATAGTCATCGCCGAAAGTAAATCCTAATATTAAGATATTTAGTTAGATAAAATGCGCGACTGACAAGGCCATTCAAGCGATGCAATATACAGCTTGAATGGCCTTTTGTGTTTTAGAGCCAGTTTGAAAGCGGTTTTTTATTTCAAAAAATCAGGCTGCATAAAGGCTGGGTTTGGATAAGTGTAGAAACCTTCACCAGTCACGAATCCTAGTTTGTTTTGATCGATTAATTGCTCTTTTAAATATTGAGCAGCCTTGAACCTCACAGGATTTTGAGTTTTTTCAGCAGATAGTTTTGTGATGTTGTAGGCAGTGTTGATACCGATAGTGTCCAATATGGCAAAGGGACCTGACGGCGCGCCAGTTACTATCATCCACGTTTTATCTATCGTATGTGGGTCGGCAACCTCTTTTGCAACCAATTGCAAAGCTGCATCTATAAAAGGCGCCAACAAACTGTTCATGATATAGCCGGGTTGCTCCTTATCCAGCGGCATTGCCACCATACCGATGGCAGTAACAAAAGCAACAACCTCATCAAATACTTTAGGATCTGTGCCAGGATGTCCCATGATTTCGGCGACATTATGCATCCAAATCTTATTGGCAAAGTGTAGCGCTAAAAACTGCGCAGGTCGTCCCGTTGATTCTGCAAACTGGCTAGGGAGTAGGGTTGAGGTATTGGTGGCAAATATGGTTTTCTCTGGCGCTAGTTTGGCAAGCTTTTCATAAAATTCGATTTTAATGTCAGTAATTTCGGGAATGGCTTCAATCATTAGGTCAGCATCTTTGACTGCTTCTGCTAAGTCTGAGGTATAGCTCAGATTGTCAAAGGCCTTATCCAACTGCTCTTGAGTTGCCCTCAAATCCTTTCGAAAAGCCTTGCACATCAATTGAAATTTTGACTTTGCTTTTTCTAAAACCTCATCATTGATGTCATAGACACTGACATTAAAACCATGAAATGCGGCCTGAAAAGCAATTTGATAGCCTAGGATGCCGCTTCCAGCGACAGTTACATTTTTATACGTCATTGTATTTATTTCCTAATAGTAGTGGATATAAGTTGCTAGATAAATGTCTAGAACTTATAGATCTATTATTAGATGGTTTTACCTTATTATTCAACCTTCATTTTTATAAAAACATTAAAGAGAACCTAAAAATATCACTATGCAAGTATCAGATAATTTCATACTACTTAACTTATTATATTATTAAATAATTCAACAGCTTACTAATAATATTACTAACTTTACACCTAATGATTTTATGATAATTGAAGGCTAATTTCATATCATAACGACATTTTTAATGACTGTTGGTGTCAAAATATTGTCGACGAGGTTGTAAAGGAGGACGTAAGCAGTGATGTACGATGAAAGTCGTATTTAACGCATTAAGTATGCAAGGCAGGCTATTATCCCTATTATTATTCTTACGTATAAATCCGTTGCCACATTCGAAGGTTTACACCTGTATCACGCACCATCTTCCAACTGTGCTTATGTGCGTAAGGATTGCATTATCGAAGAATGCAGCTAGAGTGGACAAGCCTATTGACCTGTCTAAAGGTTATTAGCAGTAGTAAGCCTGTTTTTGATGTAATGATTCTCGCAGATGCGCTACAAGCAGTTTCAACTTTTGGTCCGGTTGCCGTGCCTTGGGGTAAACCGCATACATACCCATTTTCTTTCGTGTAAAGCGCTGCAAAATCTGAGTGAGCGTATTTTGCTGCATTTCTTCATAAACAAGTGCTTGTGGTAAAAAGGCGATACCTAGGTCGCTGAGAGTCGCTTGTTTAATCGCATTAAGATGATTGCTATGAAACCGACCCTGTACAGGAAGCAGTTGCTCCGTGCCATCTATATATAGCGGCCATATACCATTCGCCGTATGATCAAACTTATAGACCAAACACTCATGACTCCGTAATTGTTCAGGGGTTTGAGGTGTACCGTGTCGCTCTAAATAGTCTGGTGTTGCACATATGACCCATTGGCTATCTATAAGGCGTCTTGCAATGAGTGATGAGTCTTCAAGCTCTGCTGTCCTTATCGCCAGATCAAACCCTTCTTCTATCAAATCAACCAGTCGATTGGTAATCTGTAAATCTACTGATATTTCTGGGTGTTGTTTACAGAATTCAGCAATGGATTCGCTCAATATTAGATTTGCAGAGACCGCTGGCATGGTTATACGTATGTTGCCTTTCATGTCCTCACCATAGCCTGTTACGGCATTTTCGGCTTCCTTAAAGGCAAATTTAGCGATTTTAGCTTTGTCATAAAGCGTCCTTCCTGCATCGGTTAAGCTTAACTTTCTGGTTGTCCTATACAGTAGCTGTGCATTTAAGCTTTCTTCTAATCTTGCAATACGTTTGCTTACCACTGAATTCGTTAATGACAGCTTTTCAGCGACCCGAGAAAATGACCCTTCATCAACCACTTGGACGAATAAAACCATATCGTCAGCTTTGCCCATACTTGTTCCCCAATTGGTGTAATACGTTTTAGATTATAGCAAAAAAAGAAAATAACATTGTCCTTTGATGCAATATATCAATGTATCGACAAGGCGTAGAATATTTTAGGGAATTTTGAGCATTTGTTTATTTAACCATTCTATTAATCATGTCACTGACAGAGATTGTCTTCGGCTTCGTCTGACCGACAGCGTGAAGTTATAAAAACAAATGCTTAAATGAAGTTGTTCAAGGAAGATTACACGATAAAAAAAGGACTATGATTTTGAATCAAACAATATATGGACTGTTGGCATTACTGCCAATCGTTCTCTGTGGTATTTTTTTGATAGGCTTGCAATGGTCAGCCAAAAGAACCATGCCAATCGTTCTGGCGGTTACTGCCGCGCTTGCCCTCTTTGTATGGGATATGACGCTTAATCGCGTGTCTTCATCTATTATTCAGGGAATGGTCATTACCGTCTCAGTATTGTGGATCGTATTTGGGGCTATTTTTTTACTGAATACGTTGAAGCATACTGGTGCCATTGCTGTTATCCGTGCTGGGTTTACCAATGTATCGCCAGATAGGCGGGTGCAAGCCATTATTATTGCTTGGTGCTTTGGTTGCTTTCTTGAAGGAGCTGCTGGCTTTGGTACAGCGGCTGCTATTGCCGCGCCTTTACTGGTCGCGATAGGCTTTCCAGCGCTGGGTGCTGTGCTGATGGGAATGATGATACAAAGTACGCCTGTATCGTTTGGGGCAGTCGGTACGCCTATCGTTATTGGAGTAAACAAGGGGTTAGATACAGTAGCCATTAACGCCCAACTGGCACAACAAGGACTAGAGTGGGGCGATTTTTTACAACTGATTACCAGTCAAGTCGCCATTATGCACGGGGTCATTGGTACGTTTATGCCACTCTTTATGGTAATGATGCTGACTCGATTTTTTGGTAAAAACAAAAGCTGGAAGGAAGGTTTTGCGATTTGGCCATTTGCTATTTTTGCAGGTTTGGCATTTACGCTTCCTTATACTTTGACTGGTATCTTTTTAGGACCAGAGTTTCCGTCACTGGTCGGTGGTTTGGTTAGTGTCGCCATCGTTGTTAATGCGGCAAAACGTGGATTTTTAGTGCCAAAAACTACATGGGATTTTGAGCCGCAAAAAAACTGGCCAAGTGAATGGCTTGGTAAATTAGTAGTTAGTAAGGAAGATTTGACGCCGAATGTAGATGGTAAGAAAATGTCTATTTTCATGGCATGGTTCCCTTACTTGCTGGTTGCGCTGTTATTGGTTTTTTCAAGAGTGTTTGCGGGCTTCAAAGCTTTTCTTACTAGTGTGACGTTAGACTTTACATCAGTATTGGGCGAGACGGATATTAGCGCTGATTTTAGTCCTTTATACTTACCTGGTGGGTTATTGTTAATCAGTGCTTTGGTTGCCGCTTTTTTCCAAACCAAAAAGCCAGGTAGTGCACTAAATAGTGCGTTCAAAGAGTCAAGCAAGACGGTATTGAGTGCTGGTTTTGTTCTTATATTTACGATCCCAATGGTCAGGATTTTTATCAATTCAGGCGTCAATCTATCAGATGTGGCAAGTATGCCAGTTGCGAGTGCAGAATTATTTGCAGGTGCTTTTGGTAATGTTTTCCCCTTAATCAGTGCAACGATTGGAGCACTTGGGGCCTTCATCGCAGGTTCTAATACTGTCTCTAATATGATGTTTAGCCAATTTCAGTATGAAGCTGCAATTAGCTTGCGTATTTCACCTTCTATAATCATCGCGGCTCAAGCAGTTGGCGCCGCTGCTGGTAACATGATTGCAGTACATAATGTGGTGGCTGCATCGGCAACGGTGGGCCTACTCGGTATGGAGGGCGCCACACTTAGGCGTACTATTTTACCTACTTTATACTATGTATTGTTCTGCGGAATAATCGTTATGGCTACCATTTACATTTTCGGTTTTCAAGGTCCTTTAGCACCATAAAGCACATGTAACCTCCAAGATAAAGAGATTGATATGCATTCATCAAACCTTTTCTCATCAAATATAGCGCATCAAGACACACTCCATCCTGAGCAAGTGTTAGACAAGCTAACCCATTTACTGGGAGCTAGCAATGTACAGGCTGATCCAGAAAAAAACGAACACTATAGAATGGGGTGGCGCTCTGGTGGTGGCAGCGCTTTGGCTGTTTTGTTTCCGCAAACACTGCTCGAGATTTGGCGTAGCTTAGAGATATGTGTGGCAGGCGACTGCATTATTATCATGCAAGCAGCAAAAACAGGACTGACTGAAGGTTCAACACCGAGCGGTAATGACTACGATAGGCCAGTGGTTGTGATCAATACCCTTGCAATGAATCAGTTGTATTTGGTGAATGATAACGAGCAAGTGATTAGCTTACCTGGCGCCACGTTGCACCAATTGCAAAGTCAGCTTAAAGCCGTAAATAGAGCGCCTCACTCGGTCATCGGTTCATCGACGTTAGGTGCGTCAATTATTGGCGGTGTTTCTAACAATTCAGGTGGGGCACTGGTTAAAAGAGGTCCTGCTTATACCGAGCTGGCATTGTTTGCCCAAATAGACAAGCACGGTCAGCTAGTGCTGGTTAATCACCTAGACGTAGAATTGGGCGACACTCCAGAAGAAATACTTACTAACTTACAAACAGGTAATTTTGATAAAAGAGAATTACCTAACACTGGCAAGCTCGCATCTGACAAAGAGTACATCGCCAGAGTAAAAGATGTTGATGCAAGCACACCAAGCCGCTTTAATGCGGATAAGCGAAGACTGTATGAGGCTAGTGGCTGTGCTGGCAAGCTAGCGGTATTTGCAGTGCGTCTTGATACCTATCCAACCGCTGTAAAAGAGAAAACCTTTTATATAGGCACCAACAGTGTGAGTGAGCTTGCACAGTTGCGACGGCAGATATTATCGAGCTTCGATAATATCCCTGAAGTGGGTGAGTATATGCATCGTGATATATTTGATGTATCTGCTAAATACGGAAAAGACACGTTCCTGAGTATTAAGCATCTCGGTACCAATGCTTTACCTAGATTGTTTTCTATCAAAGGCGCTATGGATGCAAAGTTCCATAAATGGCCATGGATGCCAAAGCATTTCACTGACAAAGTCATGCAGTTCGTCGCCAATATGTTCCCAAAGCATTTACCGAAGAGAATGACTGAATACCGAGATAAGTACGAGCATCATCTAATCTTAAAAATGAGTGATGAAGGTATAGAGGAAGCACAGGATTTTTTGAAGGCGTTTTTCGACGCTTCAAATACGGGTAACTATTTTGAATGTAGTCAAGAAGAATCAGAAAGCGCTTTTTTACATCGTTTTGCTGCGGCAGGTGCCGCACTAAGGTATGAAGTCATACATGAAAAAGACGTCGGCGATATCTTGGCATTGGATATTGCTATACCACGTAACGAATTAGAATGGCTCGAAACGCTACCTAAAGACATTAAACAGCATTTGGAAAAGAAACTCTATTACGGACACTTCTTTTGCTATGTATTTCATCAGGATTATATTTTGAAGAAGGGCAGCGATGCACACCTTGTCAAAAAAATGATGTTAGAGCTGTTGAGCGCACGCGGAGCCAAATATCCCGCTGAGCACAATGTAGGTCATCTGTACGAAGCGGAACCTGATTTGCAGAACTTTTATAAAAGTCTAGACCCAACCAATACCTTTAATCCGGGTATTGGTAAAATGTTGAAAACCAAACGCAATTGCTCGTGTTGTTTATAACTGAACTTTAAAACTGAACTATAAAATTGGTATTAGGCTGATTATTTATCAGTAGCTAAGTAGCTAAGTAGCTAAGTAGCTAAGTAGCTAAATAGTTCAGTGTTTGTCTATTATAAATTGTTCAATACACCCTCAGAAGCACTGCCGACTGGTAGTGCTTTTTTATTATTTCTCGGTAAATGTATCAGCAGCCTCGAGTTCAGAAGTACATTTATTCAAAATGATTTTGTTATCTATTGTTAAATACCAGTCGATGCTATGTATAATGCAGCACTAGCATAGCTTTCACTCAGTATGGCTTTCACTCATATGCCTTTAATAAGAAGATTACATTATGTCAAACAAGCGTCCTTTATATATTCCTGTTGCTGGACCCGCTCTTTTAGAGACACCTTTATTGAATAAAGGTAGTGCTTTTTCATCAGAAGAACGTAGTAGCTTTAATTTAACGGGGCTATTACCTCATAATATTGAAACGATTGAGGAGCAATCATTACGTGCTTATCATCAACTAAGCTCATTCACTGATGCGATGGATAAGCATATTTACTTGCGTAACATCCAAGATACCAATGAAACCTTATTTCATCATCTAATTGAGCAGCATATCGAAGAAGTCATGCCGCTCATTTATACCCCAACCGTTGGTCAGGCGTGTGAAAAATTCTCGCAAATCTATCGTCGTAAACGGGGTTTGTTTATCTCATATCCTGAGCGTCACAAAATTGACGACATGCTACAAAATGCCACCAAACAAAACGTCAAAGTGATCGTTGTTACTGACGGTGAACGTATCTTGGGCCTAGGGGATCAGGGTATTGGCGGTATGGGCATTCCAATCGGTAAGTTGTCTTTATACACGGCTTGTGGTGGTATTAGCCCAGCCTACTGTCTACCTATTTTGCTAGATGTCGGCACCAACAACCAACAGCTGCTTGACGATCCTATGTATATGGGCTGGAGGAATCCGCGCATCTCTGGCGATGAATATAATGAATTTGTGGACTTGTTTATTCAAGCCGTTAAGCGCCGTTGGCCAGAAGTATTATTGCAATTTGAAGATTTTGCTCAGGAAAACGCGACCCCGTTACTGAATAAATATCGTGATCAGCTATGCTGCTTCAATGATGATATTCAAGGGACTGCTGCTGTATCGGTTGGTACTTTGATTGCAGCCTGTCTAAATAAAGGTCAAAAACTTAGCCAACAGAATATCGCATTTTTAGGCGCAGGATCTGCGGGTTGCGGTATTGCTGAGCATATTATTCGCCAAATGCAGCGTGAAGGATTGACTGAAGAGCAAGCTCGTAGTCAAGTATTCATGGTTGATCGTTATGGCCTGCTAACAGATGGCATGACAGAACTGCAAAAATTCCAAGAACCATTAGTACAAAAGGAATCAGCTATTGCCAGCTGGGATAAAAGTAAGAAACTCGGCTTAGCGCAAGTGGTTAAACAAGCAAAAATCACCGTATTATTTGGTGTTAGCGGACAAAAAGGTCTGTTCACCCAAGAAGTGATCGAGTCGCTATGTGCTAATACTGAGCACCCAATTGTACTACCACTTTCAAATCCAACGTCTCGTGTGGAGGCAACACCGCAAGAAGTCATGAATTGGAGTAAAGGTAAGGCCATTGTTGCGACGGGTAGTCCGTTTCCTCATACCACTTATAACGGTCAGTCTTTTGAGGTTTCTCAGTGTAATAACAGCTATATTTTCCCTGGTATTGGCCTGGGTGTTTTAGCAGCACGTGCGACAGGTATCAGCGATAATATGCTAACGGCAGCAAGCCAAGCCCTTGCAGATATATCCATGGAATACGAAAAAGCACCTGGTGCCATACTACCGCCAATTAAAGTTATCAGAGAGATCAGTGAAAAAATAGCTTATGCAGTGGCTTTGCAAGCTGCTCAAGACAAGCTAGCACTACCTATCACATCGGAAAATTTACAACGCCGATTAAAAGCGAACTTTTGGTTACCTGAATATCGTAACTATCGCCGTACTTCTTTCTAGGTTAGATAGTTAGCTATTATCAATATTGCAAACACCATAAAAAACCACCTTAACTTGAACAGTTAGGGTGATTTTTTTATCTATGTAGTGATATAAAACTATAGCGTCTGTATGGTCGCTTGTTTTGGTGGTGAGTTAGTCAACGCCTTGATAATTTCAGATATTTTAAAGGTATTCTAAGAAGTGTTAGTCGATACCTTTATCATTAAGGTATGGAAGGTTAGGGTGTATTATAGACACGCAATAAAAAACCCTTGCAGCGTATGGCTTACAAGGGTTTAATCGGTACTACTCATATCTTAACTGGTGCGCCCACCACGCAACGCCTAACTTAACATAACCCTTTATTATTAAGGGATAAGGTAGTTAAGTATTTATTTTTAACAACAAATTTAACAACTTCTTAAGGTCTATTGATTTGCCATCCGATTGAGATTGGCTTTTATATCATGAATGACCTGATTTGATAATTCTTTCTCAATGTTATGATCTTTAATAACAGTCAAAAAGTCCTCAGCAACTGATGCTACCTGATCAATAATAGCTTGTGCCTTGTTTTGCTTAATATCAGCAAGTTTAGCCAACTTTAATAAGTGAGATCGGGTAGGGTATTGCGCTTCACCAGTTACATCCATTTGGTGATAACCATTCATACCTGAGTTATAAGCGAGATCATAGACGGGCGATAACGACCACCTGCCAGCCTTGTCCATCATAAAAGAGAAGTTTTTGCTATGATCGTCTTTATTATTAAAGATGACATTAAATACAGCATGTCTAAAACCCTCTTCTACAGCAACTTGCGATTGGGTCAACATACGCACGCAGCGCAAATACTGCAAATAATCTATTGAAGGAATGCGAAAGTCAATATCTAACAAACCCGCCAGTGTATGAGTATGAACGCGTTGATTGCCCATGCGGTCAAAACGCTCAACCCCAAAAGCAGCATGTTGTTCACCGATATCAAAATAATGATGCGCAGGCATGTTTAGGCCTGCTTGCTTAGCCCTATCAGCATAAAGTGACTCTAATAGACAAACGCTTTTATGCTCAGATTGGGCAGGGAACTTAATCAGCCACGGCGTTGCGGATGGCTGTTCGCTTGTTAAGTCCGTAGCAATAAACTCGGTTGCCTCATCATATAGGACAAGTGCTTTTGGTCTTGCACCTTGTGGTGAGCCGCCGATAACGATGAGCTCAGCCAGTATGTTGCTATCTTGTCCGGATAAAATCGATTGATTGGCAGCGGCCAGTTTGGCTAAAGTAAAATCATTAATATCGATATCAGCGGCCAATAAATCTTGTTGTGGCTCAAAACTAAGTGCTCCCATTGCTGAATTACCAATATAAGCGAGGCGATCTAAAACATTGATTGACGTAGCATGAGACATTGTTTTTCGAAAGAATCTATCCATTAGCAGCATTCCCCAACCATCAGGCAAGCTGTCTGATAATAATCCGCATAAGTAATGGCTTGACGCATGAGCACCATAGTAAGGTTCTGATCGTAATGGCATCTCAATTGGTGACAGCTCCAGTCCATCAGCCAGCCACGCCGCATCATAGCCAAAGGTAGGGCGTCGTCCATCCATCGTTAATTTACCGATAAGACGTTTGTCTCCGAATCCTTGGTAGTAAATATTGACAATTGATATCGGTTGATACATTGAAATGGCTACCTTATATCAGCTTTTGTTTGAGGCGCGCAAGCGTGGATTTTGTTTAGCGATAACATCTTCTATATTGGTAGGTACTACATCAAATAATTCAGAAAAGTGATTTACCATGCCAAGAGCCATAGCGAGCCTGATTATATTGTCTAGTGTACCGCCCTGACCAGACTCAATACGAGCAACAGTACTGATGCCAGTACCAGCCTTATCTGCTAAAGCGGCTTGCGTTAAGTTTAATGCCAGTCGCTGCGTTTTTAAGCGTTCACCTAAAATCTCGGAAATCTCACTTGGCGTATAAAAATCAAATCTTATGTTCATAATATAATAAATCATATAAGAGTGTTAAAATACTATTTTAGCACTTAGTCGTTCAAATATGAATGCTTGTTTTTCTGAAATAAATAATTAACAAAAAATATTTGTAATCAAACCCCGATATTAATAGCGTCCCCTAAGAAAATTCAATTTCATACCCCCGCCCTCTACACTATATAAATAATAGCATATAGAGCTTTTCCAGTTTGTCAGAGTAAGATTGTTCCATGGCATATGCAAATATTGATGATATTTTAAAAACCATAATCTAGTATCGATTTGAATGTTGAGCATAGCTCGACTATAAAATTGACTACATCAGTGTATTTATACGGACTCTAATGCTTGCTGGCAAGCTTCAGCTAAATAAGGGTCAACCGTATCTTGTTTTAGTAGCCACTTCAGATATCCAGCCCCATCTGAATGGGTAGCCAAATCTGCAATAGCCTCACCTCTATGCTTGCCAAAACTTAAATGCGTGGGTACACGTGCCATCTGGCTAAATTCATATAGGCTCTTCACATCACTTATTTCATGACCCTGACTATTAGCCAAGTCAATCAAACTACCAAGCATCAGCTCAGCAAAGTAAATATCGGCAATGGCAGCATGAGCATCTCTTGCTTGAGCACGCGCTATATCTCGTTGAAAATGATAGAGGAGGGATACTAGCTTATGACTTTCCAGCATAGGAAGAAGGAAGTTAGCCATTGCATTGGTGCATATCAACTTAGGTGTATGAGTCACACCCGCATTTTAAGAACTGTCATATCAAAATCGATATTATGACCAATTAAGTAATCAACACTGTTAGGCAGTCTAAAATCTGTATGAGGTGGTTCACCTGCTACATCCTCATTACAGATATGTGATATCGCCATAGAGTCCAAGCTAATTTCTTTTAAAGGGTTGAAGCGCTTAGCTCTCGGCTCCTGCAGCACAGTCACCTTGCCATCGATGATATCAACAATAGAGTAGGCGGCCTCGGTCATATGTGGCCAGATTAATCCTGTTGTTTCTGTGTCAAGTATATATGTGGTCATAATTAGCCTTCATAAATATGAGGTGAGCTATGCTGAAAAAACTGTAGAACCAAACTTGGTAAACTAACGACTCAATGAGGAGTTTATCATGACTAAGAAAATCAGAACCTATAGTGCAGCATTCAAAGCTGAAGCCGTTAAAAAGATAG
>Ga0208300_100708_pt1 | contig 20410 bp, 18 predicted proteins | sample 23_taG_FD_184096 | JGI IMG/M metagenome (GOLD analysis project Ga0208300, IMG submission 184096) | Marine viral communities from Cariaco Basin, Caribbean Sea - 23_WHOI_OMZ (SPAdes) (version 2) | ecosystem: Environmental > Aquatic > Marine > Oceanic | place: Caribbean Sea: Cariaco Basin... | reverse complement strand
TAGCGGTAGATATTCTAATATAAGAAATTTAAAAGCTCTATAACATCAAAACAAAGTGCCGTTAGTTGTGAGCTAACAGTTGCTGTAAATCCATGACTGAAAATGGATAGTCTAATCGTTTTGATGGAGTCAAAATCACAGGGATAGACGTGGCAAAATCCATCATAAGCGCCTCATCAAATTCTGCAATATCGACATTTTGGTAAGTGATTGGCTGTACCGACTGAAACTGTGCAAGTATTTGCTCAGCGATATCACACAAATGACAACCAGAGGTCCCTAGTAGCCACCATTGAGGATTATCTTCAGTGACACTAAGGTGTGGACTTGCGGCGATAACACGCGCTCGTAATACTTCTATATTATCATCGTACATGGTTAGTCTCTTATCTTCATACTGATTGCAAAGCGCTGATGCTCAGCACGCGCTTATTTAAAACATGAAATACTTTAACGGTCATTACATCATAAAGAAGTGGGGTAAATAATGACAGCGATTGTGAGATTAGGTAAGATGACCTGCTATTGATCGTTATTAATGACTAATGCTCAACAGTTAATGATTGGTTATACACAGCCCATTTATAATCATTGATTCTTAGTTGATGTCTCATAGTCATTGATAGAGTATCAACCTTATCTTATTACTTTTTTAACCACTCGGATATCGCGCATGGCAAGTTTTGGCACATTTATCAAACGTCTGTTATTGGCAATTATGCTATTGGTTGTCGCATTCCATATATTGGTCGTCGGGCTATTATTAATTTGGAAAACACAGCCAATTAACAACAGTATGTTTATGTTGACGCATCGCCTAACGGGCGGCACAGTCACTCAGACATGGGCTGAATATGATGCGATTGCCAAATCTGCCAAGCAAGCGGCGATTGTAAGTGAAGACTCGACGTTTAGTCAGCACAGTGGTTTTGATTTTAAAGGTATCAAAGCGGCGCAAAAGAAAAATGAAGAGACAGGCAAAATGTCTGCTGGTGGCTCAACCATTACGCAGCAGCTAGCAAAAAACCTATTTTTGACTTCGCATCGCTCTTATGTGCGTAAGGCAGAAGAGGCTGTCATTACTGTCATGATAGAAACGCTGTGGAACAAGCAGCGTATCTTGACCGCTTATCTTAATGTGGCAGAATTTGGTAACGGTATCTATGGTATCGATGCCGCCGCGCATCATTATTTTGATAAATCTGCGGCCAATCTGAACCGAGACGAATCAGCGCTCCTCATTGGGATGCTTACCAATCCGAAGTATTACGAAGACAATCAAGGTGACAGAGGCTTGCGCAACAAGCAACGTATTATCAAAAAACGCATGAAAAATGCGGTATTACCGCAAGCGTCTTAATCTTTTAAAAGAAGCCTTAACAACAAGAATAACGGGAAAGAATAATAGTTAATAACCTTTAAGACGATAGTATAAAGACGACGGCGTATCGATAACGCAAAAGGAGTAGTGACGTGGTAGAGATGACTAGTAATCAGGGCAGCGGTGATGTTAACGATATGATTGACGTTAATAATGTGAACGAGGGTGCTAATGAAACCCTTGATAAAGGTATCAGTGTAGGTAGTAACCAAAATGACTTGGCCGAAATCGAATGGCAACGCTCAGAAGATGGCAGCTATTCACCCAGCAGTTATATCAATCGTGATTTGTCTTTATTGCAGTTCCATCTGCGTGTCTTGGCACAGGCATCCAGTCCCCGCCACCCATTGCTTGAGCGCTTATTTTTCTTGATTATATTTTCATCCAACCTCGATGAGTTTTTTGAGATTCGGGTCGCTGGTATCATGCAAAAGCTCAATATCGGTGATGTATCGACCAGTGCTCATGGCATGCGCCCTAGCGAAGTGCTAAACGAGATATCTATTATCACTCATGCCGCAATCAGTGAGCAGTATCGTATTCTCAATGAGGATATCTTGCCAGCGCTTGCCCTTGAGGATATTCGCTACTTAAAACGTGATGAGCTAAACGCTGAGCAATCTGCATGGATGAAGCGTTATTTTACGGAGCAAGTCGTACCCGTATTGACACCGATTAGCATTGATCCGGCGCATCCATTCCCGCGTCTTGTAAATAAAAGTTTAAACTTTATCGCTACCTTGGAAGGCAAAGATGCGTTTGGACGCGATATCAACTTGGCGATTGTGCCTGCGCCGCGCAGTCTACCGCGTGTGATTCGCCTGCCAGATGAGCTAACTGGTGGCAAAGAGCATCATGTGATGCTATCCGCTATCATTCATGAGCATATCGGTGAGCTATTCCCTGGAATGAGTGTGACAGGCTGTCATCAATTTAGGCTGACACGTAATGCTGATTTAGATTTGGCTGATGATGTCGAAGATATTGCCAAAGCACTAGAAGGCGAGCTTGAAAACCGCCGCTTTGGTGATAAGGTGCGCCTTGAAGTCACAACCGATTGCCCAACGCATATCAGTGAGTATCTGCTTAATGAGTTTGAGCTGCATGACAATCAGCTATACCGTGTCAATGGCCCAGTCAACCTAACGCGCTTGCTATTTGACTTTAATATTCCTGCGCTACGCTACCAGCCATTTACTCATGTCGTGCCAAAGGCATTCCGCCGAGAAATGGATAAGTCAGATAAATCGACCAGTATGTTCGCTGCCATGCGTAAGAGCGATGTGTTGGTTCATCATCCTTTTCATGCGTTCTCACCGATTATTAATTTACTTTGGCAAGCAGCAAGCGATCCCAAAGTATTGGCGATTAAACAAACGCTATATCGTTCAGGCACCAATTCAGAAATTGTCAAAGCACTTGCAGCCGCTGCTCGTAATGGCAAAGAAGTTACGGCTGTTATCGAGCTGCGTGCGCGTTTTGATGAAGCGTCTAATATCGCAGTTGCCAACTATCTACAAGAAGCAGGCGCGGTCGTGGTCTACGGTATCGTCGGTTACAAGACCCATGCCAAGCTCATGCTAATCGTACGCCGCGAGGAAGACCGAATCCGTCGTTATGTTCATCTAGGCACTGGTAACTATCACGCGGCCAACGCCAAGGTTTATACGGACTATGGTCTGTTTAGCGCTGACCCTGATATCTCAGAAGACGTTCACAAAATATTCCAAGAGCTAACCGGCATGGGCAAACCTGCCAACCTCAAAAAATTGCTACATGCACCGTTTACTTTGCATGAGAAATTGATGAGCTTTATCGATGATGAAATCGCTCATGCCAAAGCAGGCAAACTTTCTCATATCATTATCAAGGCTAATGCGTTAACTGAGCGCCGCCTCATTGATAAATTATATGATGCCTCGCAGGCAGGCGTTAAGATTGAGCTGATTTTACGGTCTATGTGTTGTTTACGTCCGCAAGTAAAAGGACTCTCTGAAAATATTACAGTACGTTCTGTTATCGGTCGGTTTTTGGAGCATACGCGCGTTTATTATTTCTATAATAATGGCGATGAGCGTCTATACTGCGGTAGTGCAGACTGGATGGATCGTAACCTATTCCATCGCGTAGAAGTGGCGTTCCCGATTGAGAACAAGAAACTGTTTAAGCAGATTTATCAAGATGGCTTAATTAACTACTTACAGGATAATACGCAAGCGTGGACACTTGATGGCACTGGCGTTTGGCAGCAGTCACAGCCAGCAGCAGGTGAGGAGCCACACGTCGCACAAGAGCATTTATTAAAAACGATCAATCGTGTCGAAGAGTCTAGCTAATTCGTAAAAGCACCTTTAGGCGATAATCAGCTATTCGATTGTCTATCTAACCAAGCACTGGTAAATACTGGTGCTTGGTTTTTTTGTGCTCACCAATTGCAAAAGTTACAAACTGACTTGCAACCTCACATTTATTCACATATTGATACGGCAGTACACTGGTGAATCTCACAGTATCCTACCTATAATTAATATCAGTTCTGGTGCAGTTTATTATTTTTATCAAAAACCTCATCACTCATCTATCTAAAAGTAACTGAACAAAAGCAACTGTCTAAAAGTGGCTGAGTACATAATGATGCCGCACCGGAGAAACTCTAAATTCAGTCAACAATAAAAATAGGAACTAAATCATGAGTACGACGAACAATGATACCTCAGACATCAAAAAAGCAGCAGAGCAAGCAAACGGTCAAGAGATTGAGAAAAATCTAGAAGACAACAAAAAAGTCGATGCGCCTGAATCACTAAGTGAAGAAGAGCAAATAGCGTTCATTGAGGATGATCTACGCACTGACAAATAAGAGTGTGTTTGCAGCATACGTCCAAAGCACTAATCAGATAACGATAATAAATAATGCGAGGGAGACGCCATGACCATGCCAGAAAAAAACAATACTGAAGAAAAATTCCTTGTAGAGGATCCAGCCGTTACGACGCAAGAAAATCCTCAAGGCAGCTACGAAGGCCGAAAGTACCAGCCAAATATAGATGGGCCGGAACAAGCCTCACAAGAGACCGACGAAGTTTATGCTGATCCACGTAAAGAAGAGAATCTTCCAGCTGGTGGCAAGAATGCAGCAGAACTAAGTGCCTACGACTTGAGCCAAAAAGGTAACGAGTAAAGGACTATAGATAACAGTGTGCTAACCAAATCGACAAAATTATAAATATAAAAAAAGGATATGATAATGCAAGCCAAAGACTCAGCAATAGACAAGACAAAGGTACTAGGATCTGATGATCATAGTGCAATTGAAAAAAATACTACCGAGAACAAGGGAACTGATACTTTTGATAAGTCTGTGGTCGACTCAGAACACGTGAATGATAATGACAATCCAGCGCGCCAACCAGATCGTCGTGATCAAGAAGGTAGCACCGCATTTGATGACAATATCAATGAAGATACGGTCGGTAGTGCAGCACCCAAGAGTGAGGGTATTAATGATTTAAATCGTTATGCCAACATTGATAACGCACAAACCCGTGTCTTAAATCCTGATGAAAAAGACTAAATAGGTGTAAATCTCAAAAGGTATATAGTGTTTCTTGGGTTAGATAAGTAATTATCATAGTAGGGAGTACCAATGAATAACTCACATAACGAAAGCGTCGATAGCGATCATAACTTAAAAGATGCAGATGACAATAATGGTATTGTCCCTGATGATGCATTACAAAAAGCAAATCCAGCCGCAGCAGAAAAGGCTACAGAAGATCATGATCCGCATAATGTCGCTAAAAGTAATAAACAGTATGACAGTCCATTGATGGAAGATAAAAAGTAAAATGTCGCTAAAAGTAATAAACAGTATGACAGTCCATTGATGGAAGATAAAAAGTAAGAATTCACTGCATCAATATCTATTAGTATTTGTACATAAATAGGCATTTGTACATAGATAAAAAGGCACTGTGTTTGGTAAGAGTATATAACTCGTATCAAACACAGTGCCTTTTTTAGTTTCCTGCATTTTTACTTTCTACATTATTAGGTAATAGGTAAGGCGTCGGCCTTATGCAGGTGTGCCACTATGAAAACGTAGCTCAGCATCTGGGCTACTGATTAATTCAGCTTCTACTTCTTTAAAGAACGCGACTCGCTCGTCTATATTCTCATCTGACAGTGTTTGAGCAAGCGCAAGATAATCTTCGAAATGACGGCTCTCTGACTTGAGTAGATAACGATAATATTTTGCTAAACGCTCATCATTGATGACTTCGGCCAAAGTGGCAAAACGTTCACAAGAGCGTGCTTCAATAAATGCCCCGATTATCAATACATCGACCATCGCTGCTGGCTCGTAAGTGCGTTTGTGCTTCAACATACCTTTGGCGTAGCGTCCAGCACTTAGATATTTCCACTCTTGACCGCGCTCATTCATGATACCCAGTACTTGCTCGTAGTGCAGCATCTCTTCACGTATCAGCTGTGCAAGTTTACGCTGCAAGTCATAAGAGAACTCATAACGAAATATCAAATTCATGGCAGTGCCAGCGGCTTTTTTTTCGCAGTTAGCGTGGTCTTGAATAATCATAGGTAGGTTTTCAATCGCAGCATCTACCCAAGCTTGTGTGGTTCGCGCACCTAAGAAATTATAAACAGGAGATAAGTCTACCTTTATAGGAGTGCGCAGATGCGTAATGTCGATGCTATCTTCTTCAGGCAGTTCTTTTTCGATTAGATCTGCTTCAGCACTATTATTTACAGTTTGAGAGATGTTTTCTTCGACAGATTTTTTCTCGATACTATCGTTATTTATAGTATTTGCTGTTGATTGTAATGTCGTGAGGTCTTGTTGATTGATAGTCATAGTCTAAGAAAGCTTTATTTATGAATGGTGATACCAGTAATTATATCGTTAGTCTGACCTAGATACGATGCTAAATATCTGACAGTCATCAATAGGTGTTTATTAATAGATAACGGTTAAGCATAATTAAAGGTATCAATGATTACTTACTGTTTATATTAATTTTTCTGCATCTAATTCCTAGATGATGATTATAGCTCCTAGAGTAGGCCACTTATACATTATCATTATTAAACAGCCTAAGTATTTACTTAGTGAATGTTGTTTCCTTGTTAATTTTATTATTTGATAGTAGGATGAGATTTTGCTGTTTAAGCATTTCGTCTTACTTTTATGATTCACTATTAGTAAAGAGTAAGTCTAATATTAATAAGTCACCTTTTATTAGAACATCAAATTTGTAGATATATCTTCGTAAAAAAATTAGAGAATCAAAGATTCCACAATGAATGAGATATGAACGTTTAAAACCTCACAAGATTAAAAAATCTTAAAAAATTACTGTCACAACTCAGTATTAATACCCCTCACGAACAGATAAGGATAACAATATGAGCCAGTCTTCTAACACCAATCGTATTCAAAAAGGCAGTCTTGCCATCGATCAGCAGTTATATGACTTTATTGAAAACGAAGTATTACCGAAAGTCGGTGTGGATTCAGACGATTATTGGTCAGGTTTCGAAAAGGTTATTAAAGAGTTTACCCCGCGCAATAAAGCACTATTGGAAACTCGTGACAAGATTCAAGCACAGATTGACCAATGGCATCTAGATAATCCTGCAAAAGATGGCGAAATCGACTATCCAGCTTATAAGACATTTTTACAAGAAATTGGTTATTTGCTACCTGAAGGCGAAGCATTCACGGTTGATACCAAAAACGTCGATGACGAAATCGCGCACATCGCAGGGCCGCAGCTAGTCGTACCAGTTCGTAACGCTCGTTATGCGCTTAATGCGACCAACGCACGTTGGGGTAGCTTATACGATGCTTTGTATGGCACCGATGTTATCAGTAGTGAAAATGGTCAAGAAGCGGGTGGTAGCTATAATCCTACTCGCGGTGCTGCTGTTGTCGCGTATGCTAAAGCGTTCTTAGATGAGCACTTTACACTAGTATCAGGCTCTTACAATGATGTGACTGGTTTTAAAGTAGTCGATGGCAAGCTAGAAGTCGTACAAGGTAATAGCAGTACTGAGCTAAAAGATGCGGCTAAGTTTGTCGGTTTTGTCGGTGACGCTGAAGCTCCTACAGGTATACTGTTAAAGAACAACGGCTTGCATGCTGAGATTCAAATCGATAGCAACCATCCAGTGGGCAAAGACGATCCAGCAAACATCAAGGACGTACTGCTTGAATCGGCCATGACAGCCATTCAGGATTGTGAAGACTCAGTCGCTGCGGTAGATGCAGAAGAAAAAGTCGAAGTCTATCGTAACTGGCTTGGCTTGATGAATAGCGACCTACAGGAAACCTTTGAAAAAGGTGGTAAAACCCGTACCCGCAAGCAAAACCCAGATCGTGAATATAACACACCAGACGGTGGCAAGCTGATCTTGCCAGGTCGTTCGCTGTTATTAATCCGTAACGTCGGTCATCTAATGCAGAACCCTGCCATCTTGGTCGATTTGGGTGATGGTCAAGAACAAATATTTGAAGGCTTGATGGATGGTTTAATCACGCCACTCTTATCACTTAATGATATCAAAGGCAAAAACGAGCTATCAAACTCGCGTCAAGGCTCAATGTATATCGTGAAGCCAAAAATGCATGGCCCTGAAGAAGTTAAAATGGCCAATGACTTATTTAATGCGTCAGAGGATCTATTAGGTCTAGAGCGCAATACGCTCAAAATCGGCATCATGGACGAAGAGCGTCGTATGACGGTCAACTTAAAAGAAGCAATCCGCCAAGCCAAAGAGCGCGTTATCTTTATTAACACAGGTTTCTTAGACCGTACTGGTGACGAGATGCATACCAGCATGAATGCAGGTCCATTTGTACCAAAAGGCGAGATGAAGTCCCAAGCATGGCAGCCTGCTTACGAGCAGTGGAACGTCGATATCGGTCTAGAGACAGGCCTACAAGGCCATGCTCAAATTGGTAAAGGTATGTGGGCTAAGCCTGATGAAATGAAAGAGATGATGGATACTAAAGCCGCTCATCCTAAGTCTGGTGCCAGCACTGCATGGGTACCATCACCAACGGGCGCTACCTTGCATAGCATACACTATCACCAAGTAAGCGTAGCTGATGTACAAGACACGCTAAAATCACGCGAGCGTGCTAGCTTGGATGACATTTTGACCATTCCATTAGCAAAAAATACCGATTGGACTGATGAAGAGAAGCAGCAGGAGCTTGAAAACAATGCTCAAGGTATATTGGGTTATGTCGTACGTTGGGTAAATCAAGGCGTTGGTTGCTCCAAGGTGCCTGATATCAACGATGTCGGTCTCATGGAAGATCGTGCTACTTTGCGTATCTCAAGCCAACATATTGCCAACTGGTTGCATCATGGTGTGGTTAGTGAGCAGCAAGTGATGGATACAATGAAACGCATGGCCAAGGTCGTCGATGAGCAGAATGCAGGCGATGATGACTATCAATCAATGGCAGATAGCTTCGATAGCTCTTACGCATTCAAAGCCGCCTGCGATTTAGTATTCAAAGGCCGCGCACAGCCTAGTGGTTATACTGAGCCATTGTTGCATCAAGCACGTTTGGATCTTAAAGCAAACGCTTAGAACAATAGACTAAATATGACAGGCATTTGAGCATACTTGATGAGCAAGTATGCCACTCAGTCTCGCTCATTTGTAACTGATAAATTTGTTCAAATAGATTATTAACTTCTCTTAATTAGCGCTATTTATTTTTTAGTAAATAGCGCTTTATTTTGGACTATTATTCGATGTTTATTATAAAAATTTAAGAATATTAGTAATCATATTAACCAATATTATTCGTATCTAATTGAGTAAGCGGAAGTTTTTTAACAATCGTTCAAATAAAATGAAGGGTCTGTTATTTGATAATAGATGTATTGAAAAGGCAAAAAAATATGTTGCAAATTATGTCAAAGTTGTTATGCTTGTACTCGAAGTATAAGTTTGGTAACGGATGTTACGCAATGGAAGGATAAAAACTAAAGATTACATGGCAGTTACTTTTTTAATCCCAGTTATGTAAATCATGGTTTTTTTCATCTTACTGTAATAGAACTTCGCCACACTTGTTTCTGACTAATCTCGGTAGCCAGTTACACATTATATCTTTGAGGATTTGTGACGATACCAATATGGGCGCCAGCTAATCATAGCTTGCTCATTACTACAATTGTAAAGTGGAGATACCCCATGAAAAAACTACTTTTAGCTACAGCAATCGCAGCCCTATCTGTATCTGCAGCCAATGCAGCCCCAACTCTATACGGTAAAGCTTTCGTTACTGCTGATTATGTAAATGCTGAATTTGATGCAGCTGGTAGCGCGAATGACCGCGATGAAGATACTGTAGAAATTAACTCTAACTCTTCACGTATCGGTATCAGAGGCTCTGAAGCCTTAACTGCCAACACTGACGTTATTTATCAGCTAGAGTATGGTACTCGTGTTGACGGTGATAAAGATGGTTTCACTAACCGTGATACATATCTTGGTGTCGTGAACAAAAACTTTGGTGAGATCCGTGCTGGTAAAAACCAATCTACTTTAGATTATGTAAACAACGTAATCGTTAACGATGGTTATTGGGATAACCTAGGTGGCAACAAGCTTGAGTCAAATGAAGAGCAAGGTGGTTTGAACATGGCAGATAGTGGCCGTATCGCTAGCTCTATTATCTGGAAAGCACCTAAATACAACAACCTACCGTTAGCGCTTGCTCTCATGTACAGCTCTGATGAAGACAATGGCAATAGTGATGACGGTTTTGGTGCATCATTGATGTTTGATCAAGGTACTGGCTTTACTGCTGGTGTGGCATATGATAAAGACCAAAACATTAATGGTGATATCATCCGTGGTACAGCGACTGTAGATTTAGGTAAATACGTTTCAGCTCCAATCACATTGGGTGCATTGTATCAAGTAGCTGATTATGATGGTGCTGATGCAGACGGTGATCTTACAGGTTCTAAAGATGAGAAAGGTTTCGTTCTTAGTGCAGCAATGGGCTTAACTAACTTTGCTCGTCCAGCAACTATCTATACTCAGTATAACAATACTACTAACCTAAGAGGTTTTGATAACGCTGATTCAGATCAAATCGTTGTCGGTGGTAAATACTACTATCAAGACAATATCATTGCTCATGCTTACGCAGGTATGAACAAAGCTGATAATGTTATGGCTATGGATACTAATGTTGTTGGTGATGCTGAAGTGTTGGTAATTGGTGGTGGTCTAGAATATAAATTCTAATCTCACTCGCTATCAAGTTCAATTAAAAGACTCATCCTTCGGGGTGAGTTTTTTGTTGTGCAACAGTTTAATAATAGAAAAATGTTTGCTACCAGCACAAAAACATAAGAGTTTCAGACAGTTTGCATTTTTGCCCTATATTTTATGGCGTATTTTTAGTAAAATCCTTCTTTACCAATTACCGACAGAGTACTATGACCAAGTTTATATTCGTGACCGGTGGGGTAGTGTCCTCACTAGGAAAAGGTATCACCGCCGCTTCTCTTGCAGCGGTCTTAGAAGCACGTGGCGTGACTGTCACGATGACCAAAATGGATCCGTATATTAACGTCGATCCAGGTACAATGAGCCCGTTTCAGCATGGTGAAGTATTCGTCACTGAAGATGGCGCAGAGACCGATTTGGATTTGGGTTATTACGAGCGCTTTTTGCGTCACTCAAAAATGAGTAAGAGCAATAACTTTACTAGTGGTCGTATTTATCAAAACGTCTTGAATAAAGAGCGCCGTGGTGAATACCTTGGCGGTACGGTACAGGTTATTCCGCATATTACTGATGAAATCAAAAACAAAATCCTTGCCAGTGGCGAAGGGTATGATATCGCTATTATCGAAATTGGCGGTACCGTTGGTGATATCGAATCACTTCCGTTTATGGAAGCCGTACGTCAGATGCAAGTAGAGCTTGGCCGTAATAGAGCCATGCTAATGCATCTTACTTTAGTACCTTATATTGCCAGTGCCGGTGAGACCAAAACCAAGCCAACGCAGCACTCCGTAAAAGAGCTACGCTCTATTGGCCTACAGCCTGATATCTTAATCTGCCGCTCTGACCATCATATCTCACAAGATAATCGTCGCAAGATTGCGCTATTTACCAACGTTGAAGAGCGTGCGGTAATCATGTGTGAAGATGCACAAAGTATCTATCAGATACCGCGTACATTGCACGAGCAGGATCTTGATGATCTAATCTGTGAGCGTTTCGGTCTTGATGTGCCTGAAGCTGATTTGAGCGATTGGGACAAAGTGGTTGAAGCACAGTTGAATCCAGAAGGAACAGTTACTGTTGCGATGGTCGGCAAATATGTTGAGCTTCCAGATGCTTATAAGTCTATTAATGAAGCATTGCTACATGCAGGTATCACTCATAAAGTAGACGTGAAGATTGACTATATCGATGCTGAACGTCTAGAAGATGATGATACTTTACTTACTCAGCTAAATGATGCCGATGCTATCTTAGTACCAGGCGGTTTCGGTGAGCGCGGTACGATGGGCAAGATAAAAGCCATCACTTATGCTCGTGAAAACAACGTTCCGTATCTAGGCATTTGCCTTGGTATGCAGTTGGCTGTGATTGAGTATGCGCGTAACGTACTTAACATTAACGCCAACTCTTCTGAGTTTGATCGTAAGACAGCTGAGCCTATCATTGGTCTGATCACTGAATGGTTAGATGAGCGCGGCGAGCTACAGATTCGTAGTGATGATTCAGACCTTGGTGGCACGATGCGTCTAGGCGCACAGCAAGCAGAGCTGGTTTCTGGCAGTAAGCTAAGCCAAATTTACGGTGCGAGCAATATCACTGAGCGTCATCGCCATCGCTATGAGATGAATAACCGTTATATCGAGCCGTTAGAGCAAGCAGGTATGACCATCTCTGGTTATTCTGCCAAGCAGCATTTGGTAGAGTCGGTTGAGATTTCTGAGCATCCATGGTTTGTTGCTGTACAGTTCCATCCTGAGTTCACTAGTTCACCACGTGGTGGTCATCCACTGTTTAATAGCTTTGTAAAAGCCGCTAAGAACCATAGCGAAAAAAAGTAGTTCTTACAACGTAGTGCAAAGTGAAAGCGTTTATTATAAAAAAGACTGATCTTCGGATTGGTCTTTTTTTTGGCTAATAGTTATTAACAAGTCAATATCCTCATTAATAATCTCTAATTACGCTTGCATACTTTTTTTAATCAGGCTATCGGTTACAATATGGGATAGAGATATTAATAACAAAATAAGAGGTAATGGCTTCATGGAAAATTTATTGACCGCACAATCACATATCACGCTCAACACTCCTAACAACGATACGATTAATATTGGTAACGACCAGCCTTTTGTATTGTTCGGTGGTATGAATGTTTTAGAGTCTAAAGAATTGGCATTTGAGATTGCTGAGCAGTATGTTGATATTTGCAAGCGCTTGGGTATCGGCTATGTTTTTAAAGCGAGCTTTGATAAAGCCAACCGCTCAAGTTTGCATTCGTATCGTGGGCCCGGTTTAGAGCAAGGTATCGATTGGTTAGGTCAGATCAAAGAAAAATTCCAAGTACCGATTATCACTGATGTGCATGAGCCACATCAAGCAGCACCAGTCGCTGAAGTGGCTGATATTATTCAGCTACCTGCATTTTTGTCACGTCAGACGGATCTAGTGCATGCGATGGCAAAAACAGATGCCATTATTAATATCAAAAAGGCGCAGTTTTTGGCCCCTCACGAGATGCGTCATATCGTCAATAAGTGCCTAGAAGGTGGTAATGATAAGCTCATACTTTGTGAGCGTGGTAGTGCCTTTGGCTATAATAATTTAGTCGTGGATATGCTTGGTTTTGATACCATGAAGCAGATGGATATCCCCGTATTCTTTGACGTGACGCATAGCTTACAACAGCCAGGTGCACGTAGTGATAGTGCTGGTGGACGTCGTGAGCAGATTACAACGCTTGCCCGTGCAGGTATGGCCACAGGGTTGGCAGGGTTGTTTTTAGAAGCGCATCCAAACCCAGAAACTGCAAAGTGTGATGGTCCATGTGCGCTGCGTATGAGTCAACTAGAGCCTTTCTTACGTCAGCTTAAGCAAATTGATGATTTGGTCAAAGGTTTTGAAGTATTGGATACTCATTGATACGGTACGTAATAAGAGGGCTATACAATGGCAATTCAGATGGCGCAAGTAAGCATCGAAAATATCGATGATGCAGAAGGCTTAGATAGCGTAATGACTGTGCTTAAAAATATCTCAGGCGTGACGGCTATTAATTTGGATCCTAAGCATAATGTCGCAACGGTAAGCTATGATGATACAGATACTAGTATCCATGCCTTAACGGCGGCGATTAGTATGGTGGACTATGTGACTCAGCCATTTCCGATTGATTCACCACAGAACCCGCACCATAACGATTTATAATCACAAATAGCTATTGTTATAAACTTGTCGATGAGCTCTTTTACGTTTTTATTAATAAGTTACTGTCTCGTTAATAGCATCTCGTTAATAAAGCAACAACCAAACGGTCTTGTTGTCGAGGATAATAGGGCTTATGCTTATTTAATGTAGCTTTGATAGTTGCTCTTACTTTGATAACTTAAAAAATATCAAAGTAAGCATTAACAGAATCACTATTAGAGTTACTCGTTACTAATAAAAATAAGGAGCCCAATATGGCAGATCAAACACGTATTATTAAAATTGACGGTATGACTTGTGGCGGATGCGTAGCAAGCGTACATACAGCAACAGCTGATATTGATGGATTAGAAACTATTACCGTTGACCTAGCTGATAACCTAGCGACGATAACCTTTGATGATAGCAAAACCAGTGCAGAGGCTATTGCTTCAGTTATTGACGATGCTGGATTTGAGGCGACAGTTGCTAACTCATAAATCTCATCACTTATTTACAGAACCAGCTAACATGTTATTACAAGCATGATAGCTGGTTTTTTAATGATTAACGATTATGAGCATTCAGTCTCAATACTTTGATACATTGCTACTTTGTCTAAAATACTCATACTGAATACAATATAACCCAATTGCTTTATTTGAATTGTTTGCCCACCCACGGATATTTTATCGTGGTTCCTACAAATTTATAGGCACCATGACGAGTTTTATTTATGAACGATACCACCCGTACTACCAAAGATGAGTCTTATGATGTCGAAACTGATGTTGAGTCCAACACGCCACTGACCCCGCAACGCGCGCATTTGCAATTGGCGATTGATGGCATGACTTGTCAGGCCTGCGCCTCAAGAATCGAGAAGGTGCTTAACAAAAAGCCTTCGGTGTACGAGGTAAGTGTAAGTTTTGCTGGCGAGACTGCCAATGTCGATTATGATCCGACCCAAACGACGCCCGAACAGGTGACGGAGTGGGTGAATAAAACAGGCTTTTTCGCTAATGTGCAGGCAGCCGATAGCTTATTTGCTCAGACTGACGAAGATACCGCCACTCAATACCCATGGCGTTTAATCGGATTATGGGTTTGTTTGGTGCCATTTTTAGTGGGTATGGCAGGTATGTTGACGGGTTTTGGCATGGCGTGGATGCCGCCAGTCTGGGTTCAATTTATTTTAGCGACTGTAGTACAGTTTGGTTTAGCGTTACCATTTTATAAGAGCGCATGGGCATCTATAAAGGGCGGCCTTGCCAATATGGATGTGTTGGTAGTCATTGGTACAGTGACGATATGGGCGTATTCGACTTATCTTTGGCTCACGCATGGCGATGGTACTTTAAACAGTCTATTGCAAAGTGGGCATTTGGGCGAACACGGTGTGAGTAATAGCCCAGCCGTATATTTTGAAGCAGGGGTGATGGTCATTGCCTTTGTACGTACAGGTAAATATCTTGAGGAACGTACCAAGAAGCACAGCCTAAACAGTATTGATTTATTATTGTCATTGACACCTGATGAAGTAGAGCAGCAGCAGCCAAATGGTGAATTTCATAATATTGCGTTATCTGATGTACAAGTAGGTGACGTCCTACGTGCAAAACAAGGCAGCCGTGTCGCTACAGATGGTACCGTCATAGAAGGCAGCGGCTGGTGCGTGGAGAGTCATTTAACTGGCGAGTCGGTAGCTCTCAAAAAAGAACAAGGCGATGGATTGCTGGCAGGCGCTTTGGTAGAGAATGGCAGTCTGCTATACCGTGTCAGTGCGAAGGGCAGCGACACGAAACTCGGCGATATGGTACAAGCGTTAAGTGATGCACAAGGCTCAAAAGCTAATCTAGCGCGTCTCGCTGATCGAGTAACGGCTATTTTTGTCCCTGTGGTAGTAACGATTGCGTTGGTTACTTTTGGAGTCACGTGGTGGCTAACAGGTATGGTTGATACTGCTTTAATGCACGCAGTATCGGTATTGGTCATTGCTTGTCCTTGTGCACTTGGTTTGGCCACGCCAGCGGCAATTATGGCGGGTATGGGCGTTGCTGCGCGTCATGGTGTGTGGTTCAAGGATGCGCAAAGTCTTGAGGCAGCAGGTAATATAGATACGGTAGTACTCGATAAAACAGGTACATTGACCATTGGCAAGCCTACTATCGTCGATCATGTCATGGTTGATAAATCGCTTGCTGTGGACGATGTATTGCAGATTGCCGCCAGTGTCGAGGCGCATGCCAGTCATCCACTAGCAACTGCCCTCGTCAATACGGCTAAAGACCGTCAACTGTCTCTATTTAATGTGACTGACATCAGTGTGATAAAAGGCGCTGGTATACAAGCAAGTATCGAAGGGCTTGGATTAATAAAAGTGGGTACGGCAGAGTTTGCGAACTTGACGTTGCCAAGATTTATGCCAAAAGTATGGCAAATTGCCAGTACCGTTGCGATTAGTATTAATGATGAGCCATTAGGCGCGTTTGCCTTAGCTGATGATTTAAAGGCAGATACGCCGCAAGCAATCAATGCACTACAAGATGCGGGTATCAATGTGATCTTGATGAGTGGTGATAAGCAGTCCGTTGTCGATCATGTAGCAGGGCAGTTGGGTATTGATAAGGCTTATGGCAAGATGAGCCCGCGTGACAAGGCCAGTCAAATTGCACTATTGCAAACTGCTGGTCATAAGGTGGCGATGGCAGGAGACGGCGTCAACGATGCGCCAGCGATGGCTACTGCCGATGCCAGTTTTGCGATGTTTGAGGGGACTGATGTCGCTCAGCATAGTGCTTCTGCACGTCTAATGGGTGAGTCGCTCATGCATATCGATGCGGCACAAAAAATCGCTCAAGCAACGCTACGCAATATTAAACAAAATCTATTTTTTGCCTTCATTTATAACTGTCTTGGTATTCCGCTTGCTGCGTTTGGGTTTTTAAATCCGATGATTGCTGCCGCTGCTATGGCGCTTAGCTCCATCTCAGTACTCATGAATGCACTACGATTGACACGGTTTAAGACAGAGGTTGAGTTAGATAATACGGTATCCACCTCTCATACGGATAAAGAGCGTTTAGCAAAAGGGTAGCTATCATATTTGCTTTAAGCTTCTATAAATATAAAACAGACAGGCATCGCATATATGTATCTATAAGATTGTTTTTATGACGGCAAGTCGGTGTAAGATAAGGGAAGTTTGGTAAAATATATGCTATGATGCCAAGCACTATAGCCGACTATTAATCTGCTTTATATCCCTCTAATTGCTGGGTAACTATAGCCACAAGATGGAAAGGTATGAAGGGTTTTTAGGATTACGCGCTATATGATATTTTGCTTTATCTTTTTTGTATGCTAGCTGCCGTTATTTATCTCACAAACTTGGCATGACCAAAGGAATTAACAGACATTATGTACGCTGAAGAAACCAACAACGTCACCGCAATTAAAGACATTCGCGCTCGTGAAATTTTAGACTCGCGCGGCAACCCAACTATCGAAGCTGATGTTATCTTAGCTGACGGTACTGTCGGCCGTGCTGCTGCTCCAAGTGGCGCATCAACAGGCTCACGTGAAGCGCTTGAGCTACGTGATGGCGACAAGACCCGCTTTATGGGTAAAGGCGTCAAAAAAGCCGTTTCTAATGTCAACAGTCAAATCCGCAGTGCCTTGATTGACAAAGATGTGACTGAGCAACAGGCGATTGATGATGCCATGATTGCGCTAGATGGTACAGAAAACAAAGAAAGCTTGGGTGCTAATGCTATGCTAGCTGTGTCACTTGCTACGGCCAAAGCGGCAGCCAAATCACAGAATCTGCCATTACATCAATACATCGCTAATCTACGTAATCAAACGTCGTTGACCATGCCTGTACCGATGATGAACATCTTGAACGGTGGCGAGCACGCGGACAACACGGTTGATATCCAAGAGTTTATGATTGAGCCTGTAGGCTTCACAAGCTTCTCAGAAGCACTACGTGCTGGTACAGAGATTTTCCATAGCTTAAAGTCTGTGTTGAAATCACAAGGTCTCAACACTGCCGTTGGTGACGAAGGTGGTTTTGCACCAAACCTACGTAGCAACGAAGAAGCCATTACGGTTATCATGCAAGCGATAGAACAAGTCGGCTACAAAGCTGGCGAAGATATCCACCTTGCGCTAGATTGTGCAGCTAGTGAGTTTTACAAAAACGGTCAATACGTTTTGGCAGGCGAAGGTAACAAGGCCTTTGATAGCCAAGGGTTCTCAGACTATCTAGTTGGGCTGGCACGTCAGTATCCTATTATCTCTATCGAAGATGGTCTTGATGAGTCGGACTGGGATGGCTGGAAATATCTGACCGAGCAGATTGGCGATAAAGTTCAATTGGTTGGTGATGATTTGTTTGTGACCAATCCTGCGATCTTGCAAGAAGGTATTGATAAGCACATTGCCAATGCAATTTTGATTAAATTTAACCAAATTGGCACCTTGTCAGAAACGCTAGATGCGATTTATATGGCTAAGAAAAATGGCTATGCAACCATCATTTCACATCGTTCAGGTGAAACGGAAGACAGCACCATTGCAGACTTGGCAGTTGGTACCGCTGCTGGTCAGATCAAAACTGGCTCGCTATGCCGTTCAGACCGCGTAGCGAAGTACAATCAATTGCTACGTATCGAGCAGCAAGTACGCGCAAGCTACCGTGGCCGTGAAGAATTTATCGGTCTACGTGGCTAAGAGTTTGACTGGCTCTTTGGCGCGTAATATGCGTTAAGTAATATACGCTAAAAAGCCTAAACTCATCAGCTGAAGTCAATATTTGGGCGATATATAATCATTTGTATATCGCCTAATCAGCTTAAATTTTACTATCCTCTTTTATACCGTTTGGCGTTATCACCTTATGAAATATTTTAGCCAATTTATACTACTTGCTTTAGCCGTTGCAGTGCTTTTAGGATTGCAATATCAGTATTGGTTGGGTGAAAATGGCCGTTTTGAACACAATAAGTTGACAGCTCAAATCGAAGAGCAACAACGTTTGAATGACAATCAAGTTGCAGTAAACAACTTACTACGCACCGATGTTCAAGATTTAAAAACAGGACTTGAGGCTGTAGAAGAGCATGCTCGCTTAGATTTAGGTTTAATCAAACCCAATGAGACTTTTGTCCAAGTATCTACCGCACCAACCACGCACAGCAACTATTAGCTTTATAAATACACTGGCTCTCACAAATAGACTATTTTTCACGGCATGACTTAACTTTCATGACGTAGCATTATAATGTTGTTATCTGACACCATTCATCACACTTAACACCTGCTTTATTCCTCTTTACATATACTGTCATGGGCTCAAACCATGAGTACACCACTATGAATACAACCCCTAATATACATGCCATGATCGTCGCAGCTGGTCGCGGTAGCCGTTTTGGTGCGTCTATTGCCAAGCAATATACAATGCTAGAAGGTCAGACGCTGTTGCAGCATAGCGTGGCACGACTTGCTTGTAGTGATTACATCGATAGGTGTCTATTGGTCATATCAGCCGATGACAGCACGGCTCAACAATTAGAGTTTGCACTTCCTGTACGCTATGCAGTCGGCGGAGCAGAGCGTTGGCAGTCAGTACAGGCAGGTGTTGAAGCGATTAGTCAGACAGGTGCTGATGATTCGGATTTGGTGCTTATACATGATGCAGCACGTCCCGCTGTACCGAATGTAGATATCGATCAAGTGATTGAAGCAGCGATGTTGGAGCCTTACGGCGCTATTCTAGCGACACCAGTGGCCGATACGTTAAAAGCTTCCTATCAGCAAGCTACCTCCGTAGAAGAGAGTCGTCCACATTCTTATACCAAATCTACCATTGATCGTAGCAACATGTGGCAAGCACAAACCCCGCAAGTATTCCGCTTAGGTCAATTAAAAAAAGTCTTAAAATATGTGTTTGAACATCAGCTAAGCATCACAGATGAAGCCAGTGCTTTTGAACAACTAGATTTACCAATACGCTTAGTCTCTGGTAGTCGCCAGAATATAAAACTGACCTATCCTGATGATGCGCTGCTGTTAACAGCGATTATGGCGCTTCAGTCTTAGTTTCAACTCTGCTTCCGCTAACGAGCATCAGTTTTACTCCTTTTATACTTAATAGTAGCCATGATAAGTATTAGGGATTCAATACTCACCATATCCTCGTTAAAATTTTCTGTACTATTCTTAAAAATTAATGAATTCAAAAATCAACTTTTACTAAAGCCTATACCAAGAATATATATAATCTACTTTGGAATATAATATGGTTATTACATATGTTTTTTGTGTGTGAGCGGGCCTATGTCCAGTAATAGGTTGCTTTAATGACCAAACTAACCTATGATGTAACTAACTTAATACAATTAATATAAAAACTTATAAAATCAACCCCACTCTCAACTTCGAAAGTGATTGAAAAAAGAAGAGCACCTCACTAATCTATTGTTTTCGACCAAGAATACAATGGAGTTGTGAGATGCCCATAGACGAATTTATCATCAATATCTATTTAAT
>Ga0208300_100707_pt1 | contig 20412 bp, 18 predicted proteins | sample 23_taG_FD_184096 | JGI IMG/M metagenome (GOLD analysis project Ga0208300, IMG submission 184096) | Marine viral communities from Cariaco Basin, Caribbean Sea - 23_WHOI_OMZ (SPAdes) (version 2) | ecosystem: Environmental > Aquatic > Marine > Oceanic | place: Caribbean Sea: Cariaco Basin... | reverse complement strand
GCTATCTTCTTGACAGCTTCTGCTTTAAATTCTGTGCTGTAAGTTCTAACTTTCTTGGTCATGGTAAACTCCTCGTTGAGTCGTTAGTTTACCAAGTTTACTTGTACGGTTTCTTCAGCATAGCTCACAGGTGAAGTTTCTACGCCAAGGCTGGATGGAGAATTATTTATCCAAATTGTTTTATGATATTTGTCCAAGGCATAACAATTTTATTTTGAACTGACTATAGTTCCTTTGATCATTGCTCTTCCTATTAGTTTAGAAGCAGTTGCTATAGGAGTGATGCTTACATCTTATACTTCATGCTTTATTAATGTATACTTACCAGGCCACATGTTTGGATATGGTCCAATCGCACATTTTAAAGACCTTATACCGATAATCTCGGCTACTTTTTTGATTTCAATATCCGTAGTTTTTGCGTTACAGTCGATATCAACACCTGTATATCAACTGATTATTAGTATACCTTTAGCGTTAGCTGTATTTATTAGTATTGCCTATCTCTTTAAAATAGAGGGATTAATTGAGTTAACATCCTTATTAAAAAATATATTAGTTAAAATTAAAATTAGTAGTAATTATTAGTAGAGCAAATGTTCTTAACTTTTAACCTTTATCAATTATAGTAAGTCATATGTCAAATAAACCAAAAAATTGTCTTTTAGTTAATAGCTCTGGAGTGTCGGGATCAGGAGTTGGCTCCTTATTCTTAAGGGATCTTATTGCAGATGCTCCATCATGCTTTAACTTTATCGAATATAAAATCCAACCCTTTATTATAGGAGGTATGCTTAGTAGAAATAGCTTTTTATATAGAGTATCCTCTTCAATTGTTGTAAGAGTAGGTATATTACAACATCAAAGATTATTATATTACATTAATAAAGTGCTAAATAAAGAGGTTCTAAAAATAGAAGAAAAAATAAAGGATGGAAACTATAAGTTTATTTGGCTAATTGCATCTACTCCTGAGTTGATATTCTTAGGTAATAGATTAGTAAATAAAGGTTATGATGTCAGAGTGACAGTATGGGATGACCCTGATTATATAGCACAGAACTTAAGACTTCCTCCTTCCTTTATAACTATTCTTATGGAAGCATTTGGTAATCTAATGACAAAAGCAAAGAAAGGTATGGTAATTTCATATAGCATGCAATTTCAATATTATAAAAAATATAACTTAGATAGTATTATAGTGCGCCATGGAATTAAAGAGCAAAAATTCATCAAAGAAAAAAAAATAAATAAAGATATAAATATTGTTTTTGCAGGGTCATTATACTGTAAACATGAGTGGAATTATCTAGTTAAAGCATTAAGCTCTGTTGACTGGAAGATCAATAATAAAGATATATATATTCATCATATAGGCATGTTTCCTAAATACGGAGCTACAAAGAATAAAAATATAAAATTATATGGTTTTCAGCCTTTTGATAAAACATTAATATTATTAAGCACTATGGATATAGGATATCTACCCTATTGGTTCTCTAGGAAATACAAGATTCCTGCTCAAACATCTTTCCCTGGAAAAATGTCAGCTTACGCAGCTACAGGACTTGCGATCTTCCACCATGCACCTGATTACACAGAGGTGACAAGTTTTCTGAATAGATATAAATTTGGCGTTTGTTGCCACTCTAATGCCACTAAAACAATTCTTAAAGAATTAAATAGTTTGATACTGAGCTTAGATAGTAAAGAATATTCTGAGAATCGAGCACTGGCTATGCATCATGAGCTATCATCAGAAAGTAATAAAAGCAAATTCTTATCTTTTATAAGTTAACTATTATTAATTAGACCTCTTGTATAAATTGTCATTAGCCCTCGTAGCTCTGTCAGTGGAAGTCAATGAACTGGTACTTTCGCCATAAGCTTAACGGTAATTTTAGAGTAAGCCAGATATTTTCAATAGGTTTACTTACATATATAGTCAAGTCAATATAAAAGAGATGCAGCGGGGTTGGGATAGATTTTTTGTACCCTCTGTCGGCGTAGACACAGCAAGCAAGGAAAATTTGTACTAGTCACGCAGTATAGTGCTGTATATTCATTTTATTTAGTATCGACTATGTATTAGAAAATATTTTTATATCTATCTTTTAGGAAAAAAATAAATAATGCCAGTAAAAATTAATACGCTCATTGCCATTATTGCTACTGTTAGCATCCTTGCAGTACCATTATTTTTTTCTATTATGGGATTGTTTGGATTAGAATATGAAGGTTCGGAGTCAAGCTCAGCATATGTAATATATGTTGTATTGATTGCTACATTTTCTATGCTTACTTATTTATATGTATCTATAAAAAAGGGGTTTCTAAAACAGGAATTAATCTTAATTGCTATTATTATAGTTCTGTTTGTCTTACATATTTTTTGGGTTATTTTTGATCCCGTTCAAACAGTGCTAATTCCAGACTTTCTAATATTCTTTTTGCTACTTGGATTACCTGGTTTTTTTTCAGCTGCTACGATAACTAAACTCAACCTAATGGTTCATGTTATTCGTATTATGGAGGTAATGCTGCTTATTATTGCTTCTGGAGTCATTGCTTTTTCTGTTATACCAACGTTAGCTGGAGTGAGAACAGCAAGCTTGGCCGGAGCTTCTTACCAGGCTTTATCGTATTATTCAGCTTTTATTTTTGGAATGTTATTAGCTTATAACACGCAAATACCAACTAGCTTTCGCTTTACTTGGACTAAGTCAAAGTGGTATTCAGGGTTTATATACGTAGTAATGATTAGTTGTGTTATTGGAACACTTTTAGGTGGAGGACGAGGCGCTTTTTTACTATTGATAGCCTACTTTTTGATTTATCTTGTTTCCCTATTTTCTATTCATAAAATAACCTTAAATTCTTTATTAAGAGGGTTTATAAGGTTGATTCTAATAATAATTTCCATTAGTCTGTTTGTAGACTTCTTTGGTAAAAAAGATTTTATACAGTTTGGATTTACTCGTGCGACTCAATTTATATCTTCTGATGGTGGTATCGACTTAGCAGAAGGTAGTTCTGGGCGTGACGTTGTTTACCAGGTAGCAATTGAATATATTGATAAAAATCCTATCTCTGGTTATGGTCCTTTTGGCTTTAGAGAAAAAACAATTCACGCCCATAATATATTCTTAGAAATACTCCTTCAGTTTGGTCTTATAGGAGTGATTATATTTATTACTTTGATCATAATTTTAATTATAAAGGCAGTAAAAAATCGAAGTGTATTTAGCTTTTGGGTGTTTTGTTTACTGCTTTACCCTATGGTTAATCTCATGTTTAGTGGTGCATACTTACATGACCCTATATTTATTTTTGGAATAAGTCTCTTGGTGCTTTTGAAAAAACAAAAAATACAACATTATCACTCAATTTCTAATTACTAATACTCTTTTTAAGACAATAAAGTTCATTTAAGTAAAATAAATTTAATTTTTTAATTGGCTGGTTTTTAATAGTTTTTTAAGGCTTTTAATTCCAGTTATATGACTAATGGTGATTATAAATGCAAACTAAAACTACCTGTGTATTAGGACTTGGTTATATCGGCCTACCAACCTCTGCACTAATCGCTTCTAAAGGTATTCCCGTTTACGGTACAGATATATCAAAAGAGGTAGTCGATACTATTAATGCAGGCAAAATTCATATTGTAGAGCCGGATTTAGATAGAGCTGTAGCTGATGCTGTTGCTTCTGGATGCTTAAAAGCTGATATAAAACCTGCCATGGCTGATACTTACTTGATTGTTGTGCCTACGCCTTTCAAGAGTGGTAGCCATGAACCTGATATTTCCTATATTCAGTCTGCAACTGAAAGTATTTTACCTTTGTTAAAAGAAGGTGACTTATACATTATTGAGTCGACTTCACCAGTAGGTACAACGGATCGTATGTGTGAATTTATATTTAATAAACGTCCTGAACTGAGAGAAAAAATTTATATCGCTTATTGTCCAGAGCGTGTATTACCAGGTAACGTCATGTATGAATTAGTTCATAATGATCGTGTAATTGGCGGAGTTAATGAACGTTCTACCGAAAAAGCCGTAGAGTTTTATAATAAGTTTGTCAAAGGTGAGTTGCACAAAACAAATGCCCGTACCGCTGAGATGTGTAAGTTAACAGAAAACTCATCACGTGATGTACAAATTGCATTTGCCAATGAGTTGTCGTTGATTTGTGACAAAGCGCATATAGATGTATGGGAGTTAATTCAATTAGCAAACAAACATCCCCGCGTGAATATCTTGCAACCTGGTAGTGGGGTTGGAGGACACTGTATTGCGGTAGATCCATACTTTATTACCTCTGAATTTCCTATGGAATCTCAAATTATAGGCAAGGCTCGAGAGATTAATAACTACAAAGCTTTCTGGTGTGCAGAAAAAACGAAGAGTACCATTCAAGCATTCGAGTTAAAGCATAACCGCTTACCATCTATTGCGTTAATGGGTCTAGCATTTAAACCTAATATTGATGACTTGAGACAATCGCCAGCAATATATATCGCTCAAAAAGTATTACAAGAAGCCAACGATGAAACTTATTTCATGGTTGAACCTAATATTCATAGTCATCCACTATATAAACTTACTCCAGTAGAAGAGGCCATAGAAAAAGCAGATATTATTGTTTTTTTGGTAGGCCATAATGAGTTTAAGAAGTTAGATATTAAAGATGATAAAGTGATATTGGATTTTTGTGGAGTAACTAAGTAATGAAGGTTTTATCTATTTTTGGCACACGTCCAGAAGCCATTAAGATGGCTCCCTTGGTAAAAGCACTCGAAGCAGACAGCTTTTTTACTGCAAAAGTAGTAGTGACAGCGCAGCATCGTGAAATGTTAGATCAAGTGTTAGAATTATTTGAAATTATACCTGATTATGATTTAAATCTAATGCAACCTGGTCAGGATCTTTATGATATTACGACTAAAGTGTTGTTAGGTTTACGTAGCGTACTAAAGGAGTTTCAACCTGATATTGTATTGGTACATGGAGATACGGCAACTACATTTGCATCTGCACTTGCGGCTTTCTATCAAAAAATTCCAGTAGGTCACGTAGAAGCTGGCTTACGTACTGGTAATTTGTATTCTCCATGGCCTGAAGAGGCTAATAGATTGTTAACTGGACGATTGGCATATTGGCATTTTGCACCTACTGAGCGTAATCAAAAAGCCCTTATAGCAGAGCAGATTCTATCTGAGCGCATTGTTATAACTGGTAATACAGTTATTGATGCGCTTCAACTTGTAGTACAAAAAATATCTGCATCAACTGAGCTACAGGAAAAAATTTATATTAGATTACAAGAGGCCGGGCTAAATATAGAGTTAATAAAGAAGCGATATGTATTAATCACTGGTCATCGACGTGAAAACTTTGGTAAAGGGTTTGAAAGTATTTGTTCCGCTTTAAGTATATTAGCAATGGACAATCCTACAACTCATTTTATTTACCCCGTTCATTTAAATCCAAATGTTCAAGCTCCAGTGAATCGCTTACTTGGTGGTTTGGATAACGTTCATTTGATTGAACCGTTAGGTTATGAACCTTTTGTATACTTAATGCAGAACTGCTATCTTGTACTAACAGATAGCGGTGGTGTACAAGAAGAAGCACCAGGCTTAGGTAAACCAGTCTTAGTAATGCGTGATACTACAGAGCGTCCAGAAGCTATCGATGCAGGGACGGTAAGACTTGTAGGCACTGATATTAAAGTGATTACTAGAGAAGTACAGCAGTTGCTTGATGATGAAAGTTTATATAAACAGATGTCACGGGCCCATAATCCCTACGGAGATGGAAAAGCAAGTTCACGTATAATAGATTTTTTGAAAAGTCATAGAGCTGATTTATAAAGTAGCTCTGTACTGCTATGAATAAATTTTTACTTGGATACAAAACATAAGGCTAAATGTTTTTATGAAAAAAGTTATTTTTTTTATGGGTAAATTGCAAAAATATAGAGTTCCAATTTTTGAGGAGCTTTCTAAAAAATATGATATAAATGTAGTTTGTGATAATAAAAACGAATACAAAAATGATACCCTTTCATTTAACTTAATACAAAATGAAATAAAAAAATTCGGTCCTTTTCTTTTTCATGAAAAAAATATTTGGAAAACAACTAGTGAGTCAGATGTAGTTGTTGGGTTAATGAACATTAGGTTTTTAGATTTGTTTTTATATTCTATAACACCTTTTAGACAATGTGGTCTAGTTCTATGGGGTATAGGTGTAAATGGGTCTTATGAAAAAAAATTTGGTAGTATTGATTTTGCGCTGTATCTACGGATTTTAATGGGTATGTTTGCTGATAGTTTGGTTTTTTATTCTTCTTTTCCTATTAGGTTTTATAAAAACGGAGGTGTTAAAGTAAGTAAGATGTTCGTAGCAAATAACACTGTGTCCGTACTTGATAATTATAATGAAGATGGTTCTAATAAGAATGATTTTATTTTTATTGGAACTATCTATCTAGGAAAAGGTTTAGATCTTTTAATTGAAGCTTATTGTAGTGCATATTTGAAGATTGGAGATAAACTATGTAATTTGACTCTAATTGGAGGAGGGGAAGGAGTGGAGTTACTCCAAAACGAAGTAAATAAGCTCAATCTATCTCATAAGATTAAGTTTTGTGGTCCTATTTACGATGAAAACTTAATATATGAAAAATTTAAGAGTGCTATAATTTCTATATCTCCTAATCAAGCAGGCCTGAGTGTACTTAAAAGTATGGGTTATGGCGTTCCATTTGTCACAAAACACGATGCTATCACAGGAGGCGAAAGATTAAATATTCAAAATGGTATAAATGGATGCCTTTTCTCTAATAAAAATGATCTAGAAGAAATTTTAATTGATGCTTCGGTTAATAAAAAGAAGTATTTAGACATGGGGTGTAATGCTCATATATATTATAAGAAAAATAGGACAATATATCAAATGGCTAAGGGTTTATCAGATGCTATTGAATACGCTGGATGGAGAAGGTTATGAAAATTACTTTTGTAAAAGGCTCTCATTGTTACGATCATGTGAGGGTACTTAAATTTTCTAACTACTTTAAGAGTAGAGGTATAGATCATGGCTTCGTCTGCTGGCTTAGAGAAAAAAGCTTTAAATCTCCCTACGATAATGAAAATTATATTTTTTCTGGAGGGGGGTTTGGAAGTTCTAAATTGGCATTTTTTTATCCTCTTTGGATGGTTAAGTTGTTCTTTCATGTACTATTTAATAAATATGATAAAAATAACATTTTTTTCGTTATAGATTTTGATTCTGCCTTACCTGTTTTTCTAGCATCATTTTTTAATCACGATGTTAAGTATATATATGATGTACATGATGATTTTTCGAAGAGGTATAAATTTCCTAATTTCATTAAAAAAACAATATCTTCAATTGATAATTATGTAAAAAAATCTTCTTTAAAGACCATACATGTTGATCAAAGTAGAGTTTCGAATGATGATAACAACTATTTAGTAATTCATAATTCCCCTGAAGATTTTTTTGAAGACCATTATTCTAGCCCTCATTTTCCAGACAATAAAGTTTTTTGTGTTTCAGGTTTATTGACTAGTAGACGTGGCATTAAAAGTATTTATAATTTTGCTATAAAAAATAAAAATGTAAGTTTTATCGTTGCTGGAAATGTAATTGATGATATTGCACGCAAGTTTGTAGAGCTTGACAACGTAAAGTATTTAGGTATTGTAAAACAAAAATTATTATTTGAAGAGATTAAAAATTGTCATGCAGTCTTTTCACTTTATGATCCAACAGTCGAAATCAATAGGCTTGCTGCTTCAAACAAGTTTTATGATGCAATTATGCTTGGAATACCTATAATAGTAAATAGGGGGTTAGTAGTTTCTGATTTCGTAGAAAAGGAAAAAATAGGTTTTGTTATTGACTATGATTTTAATGATACTTGGACCGATTTAATTGATTTTGACAACTCTATATTTCTCGCTCGTGGCATAAAAGGCAGAGATTTATATGAAAGAAATTTCTCGTATTATACTAACTTTGAAAAGAAGTTAGATAGTTTTTTGGGGCTTAAAAACAATGTTTAAAAATAAAATCCTACTCATCACTGGCGGCACTGGCTCATTCGGTAACGCAGTACTAAAACGTTTTTTAGATACCGATATCGCAGAAATCCGTATTTTTAGTCGAGATGAAAAAAAGCAAGAAGATATGCGTATCGCCTACGCCAATTCTAAGCTTAAGTTTTACATTGGTGATGTCAGGGACTACTACAGCTTGCTTAGTGCTACCCGGGGGGTAGATTATATTTATCACGCTGCAGCACTTAAGCAAGTGCCATCGTGTGAATTTCATCCGATGCAAGCGGTAAAGACCAATGTACTTGGCACTGAAAACGTACTAGAAGCCGCTATCCAAAATAAAGTGAAGCGTGTAGTGTGCCTAAGTACCGATAAAGCCGTTTATCCTATCAATGCTATGGGTATTTCCAAAGCTATGATGGAAAAGGTCATGGTAGCTAAATCACGTAATTTAGAAGGTTTAGATACGGTTATCTGCGGTACGCGCTATGGTAACGTCATGGCCTCTCGTGGTTCTGTTATACCATTATTCGTTGATCAAATATTGAAAGGTAAGTCTCTTACTGTTACTGACCCCACTATGACGCGGTTTATGATGACATTAGAGGATGCCGTGGACTTAGTGCTATATGCTTTTGAACATGGTGAGAACGGTGATATCTTTGTCCAAAAAGCACCTGCTGCCACTATTGAAGTGTTAGCCAAAGCATTGACAGAGCTAATGCAACGTGAAGAGCATCCTATCGTTGTTATGGGTACACGCCATGGGGAGAAAGCTTATGAAGCGCTATTAAGCCGTGAAGAGATGGCAGTGGCTATCGATCAGGGCTATTACTATCGAGTTCCAGCGGATCAGCGTGATCTTAATTATGGAAAATATGTTGACCAAGGTGATATGCATATCACTGAAATTGAAGATTACAACTCGCATAATACCGAGCGCTTAGATGTTGAAGGTATGAAAGCATTATTGCTTAAGCTAAACTTCATCCGTGCATTAACTGAAGGTCAATACCTAGATCCAGAGGCGTAATTATGAATATTTTAATCACAGGATCAGAGGGTTTTATCGCTAAAAACCTCATTCAGTTCCTATCTGAAAAAGACGATATTAACATCTTATGCTTTAATCGTAGCTCTAGTGAAGATGATCTAAGATGTTCGGTGCTCAAAGCAGATTGGATTATACATTTAGCTGGGGTGAATCGTCCCTTAGATGAGCAAGAGTTTGTAGAAGGTAATATTACCTTAACGCAAAAGATTGCTGATTTGCTAATAGAGAATAATAAGAGTACGCCAATCATCTTATCTTCATCCATTCAAGCAGAGCAAGACAATGCCTATGGTCAAAGTAAACTCGGCGGTGAGCAAGTATTAATTGATTTACATAACAATCAAGGTAATCCAGTCTATATTTGTCGTTTGGCTAATGTATTTGGTAAGTGGTCACGCCCTAACTATAACTCGGCAGTGGCAACTTTTTGTCATAATATCGCTAATGATTTACCCATTCAAATCAATAATCCTGATGCGGTTATTCGCTTAGTTTATATAGATGATGTGGTAGAGACATTTTGGCAGATGATTCAAGGTCATTATTCGCCAGAGCAGTACTTTGTCATTGAGCCAGAGTATCAAATTACGGTTGGTAATTTAGCGGACACTCTGCGAGAGTTTAAACAGTCGCGTGAAACCATGATAACGCTACCAGTAGGTACTGGTTTAACCCGTGCTCTATATTCTACTTATTTAAGTTTCTTACAGCCTAATCAGTTCGACTATACGGTAGTGAGGCATGGTGATGAACGCGGTGTCTTTGTAGAGATGCTTAAAACACCTGATGCGGGTCAGTTCTCCTATTTTACGGCGCATCCAGGCATAACTCGTGGTGGACATTATCATCATAGTAAGACTGAAAAATTTTTAGTCATTAAAGGTAATGCGTTATTTAAATTTAAGCATATCATTACTGGCGAATACTATGAATTAGAAACGAACGGTGATGAAGCAAGAATTGTCGAGACTGTACCGGGTTGGACTCACGATATTACCAATATAGGTGAGGATGAAATGATCGTTATGCTGTGGGCAAACGAGATTTTTGACCGTGAAAAACCTGATACTTATGCCATGCCAATAACAGAGTAAGAGTTGTATTATGAATAAGTTAAAGCTAATGACGGTCGTAGGGACACGTCCGGAGATTATTAGACTGTCTCGAGTCATGCAAGCATGTGATAAATATTTTGATCACATAATTGTCCATACGGGTCAAAACTATGACTATGAACTCAATGAGATATTTTTTACTGATTTAGGGATCCGTAAGCCTGATCACTTTTTAAATGCGGCAGGGGCAACGGGTGCTGAAACGATTGGTAACGTCATTATAGGCGTTGATAAAGTTTTAGAAGAAGTACAACCAGAAGCTTTGCTCGTATTGGGCGATACCAATAGCTGTATGGCAGTCATTCCTGCTAAACGTCGAAAAATACCTACCTTCCATATGGAAGCGGGTAATCGCTGTTTTGATATGCGTGTACCAGAAGAAATTAACCGTCGTATCGTTGACCATACAGCAGATATTAACCTAACTTATAGCACCATTGCTCGTGACTATTTGCTTGCCGAAGGTTTACCTGCTGATCTAGTCATTAAAACTGGCAGCCCAATGTTTGAGGTGCTCAATCACTATAAAGCCAAGATTGAAGCATCTGATATTTTAGAAACGTTAGGACTTGAAGAGCAGCAGTATTTCATTGTCAGTGCCCATCGCGAAGAAAATATCAATTCTGAACAGAACTTTTTAGATTTGGTCGATATGCTCAATGCAGTTGCAGAGAAGTATCAGTTCCCAGTAATCGTCTCTACGCACCCGCGTACCCGTAACCGAATTGAAGCATTAGATATAGAGTTTCATCCGTTAGTGCAGTTATTAAAGCCTCTTGGGTTTAGTGACTATAATAAACTACAGCTCTCAGCGAAGGCGACTCTATCAGATAGTGGTACGATTAACGAAGAGTCTTCTATTTTAAATTTCCCAGCATTGAACTTACGTCAGGCGCATGAGCGCCCTGAGGGTATGGAAGAGGCGGCGGTAATGATGGTTGGATTGACTGCTGAACGTGCTCTTCAAGGATTGGAGATATTAGAGTCACAAGCACGTGGCGAAAACCGTTCTTTGAGGTTAGTTGCTGATTACAGTATGCCTAACGTCAGTGAAAAAGTAGTTCGCATTATCTTAAGCTATACCGACTATGTTAATCGCGTTGTTTGGAAGAAATATTAATGAGTTCCAGAGAGAAGATAGCTATTGTCAGTAGAAGCTTTTGGCCAGAGAATCCTGCTATTGGCGAAGCTTTATTGTTGTTGGCTGAGTCATTAAGTAAAGAAGCGAAACCTATTGTTGTAACTCAAGTTAATAAAGGGTTTATTGATAAGCTAAATAAGTCAGAACGTGGTCAAGATGTAGAGCTTGCGATTTTGCCTGCTCTTACTGACTCGTCAAGTCATATGATGTTCAGAGTATCTGAACTGCTGTTGTTTACAGGGTTTACTTTTACAAGTCTGGTGTGGCATCGACCTGACAAGGTGTATGTAGCGACTAATCCGCCTGTCTTTACTCCGATGGCTGTGCGTTGGTATTGTGAACTATTTAATAAAAAATATATTTATCATTTGCAAGATATTCATCCCGAAATAACTTCTATCGTAACTGGTAGAAGCAATCTTTTCACTCGATTGATAAAACGTATTGATACTAAGACGATAGAAAAAGCCTCTACTGTTATTACTTTAACTAAGCAAATGCAATCTTATATTCATAAAAGAGCAGATAAACCATTAACTATTAGATTGCTACCTAACCCCTCAATACAAGATTCAAAACAAGCTAATAGTGATATTGAGCGTATAAAAGGATTTGTCTTTTGTGGTAATGCTGGACGATTACAGCGTATACCATTACTGATTGAATCTATTAAACGTTATATCCAAGAAGATGGTAAGTTGCCATTTGTATTTGCTGGCGGCGGAATCTATAGTAATGCTATCCAAAACTTAGCAGGTCAATATCATAATGTGAGCTATCTAGGTGTTCTTACTGCCAGTGAAGCTTCTAACTTGTTGCATCAATATAGTTATGGTCTGATGCCAATCGAAGATGAAGTGACAAAATATGCTTTTCCAAGTAAGTCATCTTCTTATATCTTCTCAGGCTGTCAGGTGATAGCTATCTGTGGAAAAAACACTAGTGTTTCTGAGTGGATAAACACTAATAATCTTGGCTATGTGGCTGAGCCCGATATTGAGTCTCTTGTTACTTTGTTCCATAGTTTAGAAAAAACTCCATTATCTGAACTCAGTATTACAGATGAGCTGCTAAAAGAGCTTACCCCTCAATATCATGCTAATGCTTTGAAAAGTATTATAGAACAAAAATAGGGTTGTATTGTTAATGATAAAACGTCTTTTTGACATCACTGCCTCGACTACTGCTTTGGTCGCCTTATCTCCTGTATATTTGTTAACTGCTTATAAGGTCAGTAAAAACCTAGGCTCGCCAGTGCTATTTCGCCAAACACGTCCTGGACTTCGTGGTAAGCCATTCGAGATGATTAAGTTTCGCACGATGAAAGATGCTACAGATGAGCAAGGTAATCCACTACCTGATAGCGAGCGCTTGACCAATTTTGGTAAAGCATTGCGTAATAGTAGTTTGGATGAGCTACCTGAGCTATGGAATGTGATCAAAGGCGATATGAGCTTAGTCGGACCACGCCCATTATTGATGGAATATCTGCCGTTATATAATGAGGAGCAGAAGCGACGTCACTTGGTGCGCCCTGGTATTACCGGTTATGCACAAGTAAATGGGCGCAATGCCATCGGTTGGGATAAGAAGTTTGAGCTTGATACTTGGTATGTGGATCATCAATCATTGTGGTTAGATATCAAGATATTACTTAAGACAGTAAAAAAAGTAGTTATCAAAGATGGTATTAGCGCTGACGGTGAAGCGACAATGAGTAAGTTTACAGGAAGTAAATAGTTAATAATAACAAGGAAATCAAAATGCAGCAGTTAATCGGTATATATGGCGCTAGTGGTTTTGGCAAAGAGTTATTGCCTTTAGTTCGTGAGCAATATAGAGATGCGCAACTTTGTTTTGTCGACGATGGCTCGCAAGATAATGAATTAAATAATTATCGCATTTATACCTATACAGAGTATTTGGCATTACCCAATGAAGATAAGGCTGTAGTCTTAGCTATTGCAGATAGTAAAATACGTGAAGTATTGGAAGCTAAGTGTGCCAAGGACAAGGTGTCGATTTTATCTTTAAAGGCATCTAACTCAATTGTATTAGATAATGTCGAAATTGGAGAGGGCTCTGTACTGTGTCACTTTACCCAATTAACTTCTAATATAAAAATTGGTAAGCAATTTCAAGCTAATATTTATAGTTATATCGCTCACGATTGTGTGATTGGCGACTATGTCACCTTTGCTCCGCGCGTCAGTTGTAATGGCAATATTCATATCCATGACCATGCCTATATCGGCACAGGTGCAGTCATCAAGCAAGGGACGCCTGATAAGCCATTAATTATTGGTAAAGGTGCCATCGTCGGCATGGGCGCAGTGGTTACCAAAGACGTGCCAGCTGGGGCGGTAGTAGTCGGCAATCCTGCAAGACCACTAAACAAACCTTAAGCTAAATGGTTCCGTTATCCATAAACAGAGTTATTGAGACGACTATGCTAAACACCCCTTTTTCACCTTGGCCAAGTTTCACGCAAATTGAGGCCGATGCCGTTAGCCAAGTATTACTATCTAATAAGGTCAACTACTGGACAGGGCAAGAGTGCCGTCAGTTTGAGCGAGAGTTTGCTGACTGGATAGGCAGTCGTTACGCCGTTGCCATGGGTAATGGTACGCTTGCCTTAGACGTAGCCTTACAAGCACTAGATATTGGCGCAGGCGATGAAGTAATTGTGACGCCGCGTACCTTTATCGCTAGTATCTCATCGGTGGTCAATACTGGAGCAACGCCTGTTTTTGCTGATGTTGATGAGACCACAGGTAACATTACGCCTGAGTCGATCGCTGCGGTATTGACGGATAAAACCAAGGGGATTGTGTGTGTTCATCTTGCTGGCTGGCCCTGCGATATGGATGGCATTATGGCGCTAGCAGAGCAGCATGATCTCTATGTGATTGAGGACTGCGCTCAAGCACATGGTGCGCGTTATAAAGGTCGCAGCGTCGGTAGTATCGGGCATATCGGTGCATGGAGCTTTTGCCAAGATAAGATCATGACTACAGGCGGTGAAGGCGGTATGGTCACCACCAATGACGAGCAGTTGTGGCGCAAGATGTGGGCGTATAAAGACCATGGCAAAAGCTATGCTGCCGTATATGAGACGGAGCACCCACCCGGCTATCGTTGGTTGCATGAGAGCTTTGGTACCAATTGGCGCATGACCGAAATGCAAGCGGCCATCGGTCGTATTCAACTTGAGCGTATGAGCGATTGGACAGCGGCTCGTACCGCCAATGCTCACGCTATATTAGATGCGTGTGCTAAATGGGCAGCAAAAGGCTACCTTTCTGTGCCAAGATTAGAAGAGTCGCTTCAGTTTGTAGATTCGACCCATGCCTATTATAAGCTCTACGTCTATGTGCAGTCAGACCACTTACCTGAAGATTGGTCACGAGATCATATTATTCAAGAGATCAATGAGCAAGGCGTGCCTTGTTTTTCTGGATCAGCCTCTGAGGTGTATCTGGAAAAAGCGTTTGATGGTACGGGTTTACGTCCAAAAAGCAGATTGCCAGTCGCAAAACAACTGGGCGAGACCAGCTTGATGTTTCTCGTGCATCCAACGCTGACACAAGCAGAGATTGCCCAAACCATTAAGGCGATTGATAGTGTGTTGGCAAATATTGATAAGGCCAGTCAAGTCTAATTTGCTTATAACGTGTACATTGATATGTATGCTTTAAAAGTGTATTTATTACTTATTGCTTATCTGGCATAGATAAGTCCCATTTATAAAAAGGTGGTAACCATGTATAAGCAACCAAAATATAAGCAATTTAGTTTGTTAGTAGGTCTTGGGATGATGTCAATGTGGGCATCCGCACAAAATCTGTATATGAACGATCTAAAGCTAAAGGCAGATTTGGATTGGCTGGATACGCAAGGGGTGATGCACATTAGCACCAGCACTTGGCCACTGACTGCGAACGAGATCAAACGCGCTTTAAATACCGCTCATGCCCAGACGCCAGCACAGCAGCAGATACTACAGTCGGTACAGGCTAGGCTCAATCAAAATCGTGATTCATTGGTTAAAGGCTTTGCAGGTTTATACGTTCAGACCGATCGCGATTCGCTCCCGCAAACCTTTGCAGATGATCAGCTTGCGGGTCAGCAGGCAACAGTAGGCGTATCGCTGAGTGAAGCGGATTGGGAGTTTAATTTGCAAGCCAACCTGAAGAACGATGAGCTTATCGATGATGATAGTGATGTCAGTTTTGAAGGTTCATATATCGCCGGTACAGCAGCCAATCAATGGTTAATAGCGGGTAAAATACCAGCATGGTGGGGGCCAGGTCACGATGGTAGCCTTATTCGAGGCGATGCAAGCTTACCAGTTGCAGGTTTTACCATGCAGCGTAATACGCAAACCGCTCCGACTAATCAGTATTTATCGTGGGTAGGGCCCTGGCAGTATCAGCTGTTCGCGGGTCAGCTAGAAGATTATGAAGCCATTCCAGATGCTAAATTATTTGGTGCGCGCCTTACTGCGAGTCCTTGGCCATGGTTAGAGGTTGGTGCATCTCGTACCTTTATGTGGGGCGGAGAGGGCCGACCAGAAAGCTTTAGCTCTTTTACCGATGCAGTGTTGGGAACCAAAGATAATGCTGATGATGGTAATGTAGAGGGCGACCCTGCCAATCAACTTGGTGGGTTCGATGCACGCTTAAATTTAGCACCATTGGTGAATGTACCTGCTGGCGTTTATGCTCAGTATGTCGGTGAGGATGAAGCAGGCGGCTTGCCAGCTAAAAATATGTATCTAGCAGGCGCAGACTATGCTTCTAGTGCTTACGGTAAGCCTTATCAGCTTTATGCGGAGTACACAGATACACGCACTAGTGGCGAAGTTCGGGGTGTCTCTTATGACCATGGTACTTATACAGATGGGTATTATCAGCAAGGCTATCCATTGGGGTATGCGCTAGGCGGTGATGCGGAGAGCATCGCGCTCGGTGGTCGACTATGGCTTGATAATCGCAATTTTATCAATGCTAAAGTGCAGTATGCAAAAGTCAATCAAGCAGATGAAGCTATTAATCAAGCATTTCCCACTACCGATAAGCTGACAGGTATCGATGTGGCATGGGAGCATCAGCTACAGCCGAAAGCGCTGGTTACCACCAGACTGTGGGCGGTAGATTCTGATAGCCAATCCAGTGATGTTGGTGCCGCAGTAGGCTTAGAGTTACAAACCTACTAGATTGCAGTTCACTTAACTGTCTAATACTCTTAAAAGTTATAAAACGGTCTATTAAATTTTAATAGGCCGTTTCTTATTCAAATCTTCTAATGCTGTACACCTGCTGATATTCCTGCTCACGTATCCGCTTAGCTAAAACCCTCTTTTAATAATTAACCAGTGAATTCCTTTTATTTATCTTAAAGTCTCATTCTCGACGCGTGAATTTTTAATTGACCCTCAATAGACGCTAGGATTCTATAGCGCAGACAGGTACAATACCAAAGGCAAAAACACGTTCAGTTCATTCAATACTACCCAAGCAAAAGACAGGCGTGCAAGGTCATTGCGGGCATTGTCTTTACTTTTTTAACGCTTCCTCTATTGGAGTTACTATGTCTATTGCCCAACCATCCGCCACCATTTTGGACGGCAAAGCCCTTGCCAAACAAATAGAACAGCAACTGCGCACCCGCGTGGATGCCATCAAGGATAAAACTGGACGTACACCAAGCCTTGCGACGATATTGGTCGGTGATGATCCAGCATCAGCGACGTATGTGCGGATGAAAAGTAATGCTTGTAAGCGTGTTGGTATGGACTCTATACGCGTCGAGATGCCAGCTGCGACCACTACCGAGCAGTTGATGGTAAAGATAGATGAGCTAAACAATAACCCTGATGTGCATGGTATTTTGCTACAGCATCCTGTACCTGCCCATATTGATGAGCGTGCCTGCTTTGAGCAAATCGATTTGGCAAAAGACGTCGATGGGGTGACGTGTCTTGGTTTTGGCCGTATGGCGATGCAGCAATCCGCTTATGGTTCATGCACACCGCAAGGCATCATGCATCTATTAGCGCATTACGATATAGAGCTGGCAGGCTTGGAGGCCGTGGTAGTAGGGCGCAGTGCCATCTTGGGTAAACCAATGGCAATGATGCTATTGAACGCCAACTGTACCGTCACCATTTGCCATTCCAAAACTCAGGACTTGGCCGCTCATATTCAGCGCGCAGATATCGTGGTTGGGGCAGTAGGGGTGCCTGAGTTGATTAAAGCAGAATGGATTAAGAAAGGCGCTGTTGTGATTGATGCAGGTTTCCACCCAACCGATAATGGCGGCGTTGGTGATATCGAAATGCAGGGCGTGGAAAGCATCGCCAGTGCTTATACGCCAGTACCCGGTGGTGTCGGTCCGATGACCATTAACACGCTCATTCGCCAAACGGTCGATGCGGCTGAAAAGTCAGCTGGTTTGGCTGTCAGCTAAGCCACGACTCATACGAGTGCTAATCGCCAATGGATAAGAGGGTCTGAGGCAGCACAGACTCAGGCTCAGTCAACCCCATCCCAGTTGATAGGAGCTAAGCATGGCTAAAAAAAACGTCGGTATTCATGAGCGATTACAAGGTGTTGGTAGAGAGTTTGTCGATATCTGTCATTACGTGATCTTGTTTTTAATCAGTGTGGTGGTGGTTTGGACAGCGGGCAAAGAGTTTATATATATCCTCCAAAAAGGCTCAGCAGATTTAAAAGATATTTTGATGCTGTTTATTTATCTTGAGCTGCTGGCGATGATAGGTATTTACTTTAAGACCCACCGTCTGCCTGTACAGTTTTTGATATTTATTGCGATTACAGCCTTGTCGCGACATTTAGTCGTCGATGTGCAGGCTGTCTCAGACTACTTTCACTTATGGCTACTGGCGACGATTTCGGTGGCTATTATGCTATTAAGCGCTGCTATCGTGGTACTGACATGGACAGCAAGAACGTTTGGTCGTCCAGAAGACAATCTCGACCAGCATCATGCCAACCTAACGGTCAAATCCCTTTTGCCTGATGATGCTCAGGCACCTGATAGCAACACGAAGCACCGCCGAGAATGATGACTAAGTACAAGTATCATGTACAAGAAAGGGGCTACTGATGGTAGCCCTCTTTTGTATCTACTGAGACGTTAGTTCTTACCTCTTAAATACCGTTTAAAAATGTCAATAATGTTTGTTTTTGCGTGGCAGACAGTTGCTTAAAGCGTGTCTTCACTGCTTCTGCCTCACCACCATGCCAGAGTATGGCCTCAGTCAAACTACTGGCGCGACCATCATGCAAAAAACGGGCTGCTGGGTCACGTGCCACAATTCCAATGCCCCATAATGGCGGCGTGCGCCATTCGTAGCTCTCTGCGTTCTTTTCTTTTACCCCATCATCCAAGCCTGCGCCCATATTATGAAGCAGCAAGTCGGTATAAGGATAAATGGTTTGCTGTGATAGTAGTGGAAAGCGACTGCTATTGCCTGTTTTTTGCTTGGGCGTGTGACAGCCTGCACAGCCGACTTGCGCAAAGAGGCTCGCCCCTTTATTAAAGGTCGCCAAGTCACCCGTGCGCCGCTCAGGAACGGCCAATGCCGTCATAAAGTCGCTCACCGCATCCAAGCTACTGTCTGAGACTTCTGGAGAGCCGCCGTTCGCCGCGGTCCAACAAATCGGTTGGTTCACCGTACAATTGGGATCCATAAATACCGAGGTGGTCAAGCCCATATCTTGTGACATGGCATTGGCATTTTGGGTGCGTAGACTTGCGTTAATGGCTTTCCAGCCAAAGCGTCCAACGAGTTGTTGCATGCCTTCCTCCACCCAGTGTATCCGGCCGCTGATTCCGTCTTTGTCGCTATCGTCAGGGTCAGCAGCAGCGATGATGTTAGCCTCAGGAATCAGGTCAAGCAAGCCCATACCGACCAGCTGCGGCGAGATACGACCGCTAATGGCCATATTTCCTAAAGGATGATTCGGGTCAGTGGGCGTAAAGCCAAACTGTACACCAGCAGGCGTCTCACCATGAGCGGCAGTCATGGCGTAGCGTACACTGCCTTCAGTGGCAATACTGGGATCAATACTTTGATGCTGCATTTGTTCGCCGTAGTAAGGGTGCGTCAACCCTTGTTGGTCGCCGAGTCTGAATAAAATGGCATCGCTCAATGCACCATCAGCCGCATAAACAGGCTTGCGCCCTTCAGCGCTATGGCATTGGGTGCAGGCATTGGCGTTAAAAAGCGGACCCACACCATCGAAGAGGGCGCGACCTTCATTGGCAGGTGTCCACTGCGTGATAAATAGCTCACGCCCGGGCGATACCCCGCCTAGCGCACTGCTTGGTAGGTTTGGCATGATTTGTAGAAATGGGCGTGATACATCAGCGGAGATCGTGGCGTTGCCACCTGCTGGTTGCCAGTCAGTATCGACTTCTGGATTGTCAGGTGTGGTTGGTGGATTGGGGTCGCTAGGAAGGCTGGGTGTGCTGGAAGTACTATCATCTGAGCCATCTGAGCCGTCTGACCCTCCACAGCCGCTAAGTAGCATTGTTATACTCAAACCAAGTAGGGTACTACGCAAAATGTTTAATAACGATATGCTTAACGGTGGTACGGTTAAAATGGTGGAGGGGTTGGCGCGTAAGGGCATGGTGTTACCTAAGGATAATAGGGTTAAGTAGTAAACTAAAAACGAGTAGGGATGCGTGTTAGGCAACAAGGGCTGCAAAATGATGCAACCCTTGTTAAATTCTAAACTTATTCAGTTTTTATTAGCACTCAGTGTTCACTTAGTACAATGAAGCCGCTGTCAGTTATAGCTGATTTGGTAGCGTGGTAATCCCCCCAATAAATAAGAACACTTACAAATAGAGATTAGCTGCTAAAATATATCAGCAGGAGAATCCTATGAAAAAGACACGCTTTAGCGACAACCAAATCGTTAATATCCTAAAACAAGCTGAACAAGGCGTTCCTATCACCGAGCTATGCC
>Ga0208300_100705_pt1 | contig 20432 bp, 18 predicted proteins | sample 23_taG_FD_184096 | JGI IMG/M metagenome (GOLD analysis project Ga0208300, IMG submission 184096) | Marine viral communities from Cariaco Basin, Caribbean Sea - 23_WHOI_OMZ (SPAdes) (version 2) | ecosystem: Environmental > Aquatic > Marine > Oceanic | place: Caribbean Sea: Cariaco Basin... | reverse complement strand
CTCAGGTGCTCTGCTAGCTTGAATGAGGTGATTAATAATAAGGAATAACAACCAGAGCGGGCTACCGCTCCAGGGAGGATTTCATGCAAGACCTCAAGGGCAAGGTCGCCCTCGTAACCGGTGCCTCTCGCGGCATCGGTCGTCACATCGCACTTCAGCTTGCTCAACGCGGCGCCGATGTCGCCATCAACTACCGCTCACGTCAGCCTGAAGGCGACGAAGTTGCCAAGGAAATCGAGGCCACCGGCGTCCGGGCACTTGCCTTCAAAGCAGACCTCTCGAAGATGCCGGAAGCGCGGAGCCTGGTTCGTCACGTTCAGGAACAGTGGGGCCGCGTAGACATTCTGGTGAACAACGCCGGCATCACCAAAGACAAGTCCATGAAGAAGCTTACCGACGACGACTGGAACGACGTCCTAGATACCAACCTGGGCAGCGTCTACGCCACCTGCTCGGAAGTGTTGAAGATCATGATGGACCAGAAGTACGGCCGCATCATCAACATCACGTCTTTCGTCGGGCAGGCCGGCAACTTCGGGCAAGCCAACTATGCGGCCAGTAAGGGCGGCATTATCGCGTTTACCAAGACCCTGGCACTGGAAATGGCCAAGTACAACATTACGGTCAACGCCATTGCCCCGGGCTTCACGGAAACCGAAATGCTGGCCCAGGTTCCGGAGAATATCCGTGAACAGATCATTGCCCGGGTTCCCATGGGCCGGTTTGGCAAACCGGAGGAAATTGCTCGCGCCGTGGTTTTTCTGGCCGCAGAGGGGGATTACATCACCGGCCAGCAAATCAACGTTAACGGCGGCGTTTACATGTAACACGTGAAAGACAGAAGGCGAAACAATGGCTGATAAACCAATAAAAAAGCAATCAACGCCTGACTTCGAACCCAATGTGGTAAGCCGCTCTCTGGCACGAGTGGGTGTCCATGGTGGCCACCTGCTCAAGCGCTCCATAATGCGCCGCTTGCGCGGTGGCCCGCCAAATCCGGCCAGCGTGGGGAGCATGACCAAACCCTTCGTTACCCTGACCGGCAAGCTTGCAACCCAGCCAGACACGCTTCTGTTCGCGCAGATGCGACTGCTCAAGGACACCAGTCTGTTCTGGTCTGGCCTGCTGGCCAGCGGTATTGGCAAGAAACCATTGACCGTAGCCGAACCGGAGCCCGGCGACGGCCGCTTCCGGGACCAGGCCTGGAACGACGTCATAGCCTTCAACGCCGTCAAGCAGGCCTATTTACTGTCAACTCGCTGGGTTATGGACACCATTGACGATGTCAGGGATCTGGATGATCACGATAGGCGGAAAGTCCGTTTTTTCACCAGCCAGATGACCGATGCCCTCGCCCCAAGCAACTTCATTCTGAGCAATCCGGAAGTGTTGCGCACAACCGTCAAGACACGGGGCAAGAACCTGCTGCGAGGCCTGGCGAACCTGCTGCGTGATCTGGACGAGGGAAAGGGCCCGATGCCTTTCCGCATGTCCGACCCGGACGCCTTCGAGGTGGGCGACAATCTGGCCAACACACCCGGCGACGTGGTGTTCCAGAACGATCTGATGCAACTCATCCAATACCGGCCGACCACCGAGACCGTCCACCGCCGGCCTTTGCTGGTGATACCGCCCTGGATCAACAAGTACTACATCCTCGATCTTGGCGAGAAAAAATCCTTCATTCGTTATTGGGTGGAACAGGGGCACACCGTGTTTGTGGTTTCCTGGGTAAATCCCGGTCCAGAGCTGGCACACAAAACCTTTGAGGACTACATGCAAGAAGGTCCGGTCGCCGCGATGGATGCGATCGAGCAGGCGACGGGTGAGCGGGAAATCAACACCGTCGGATACTGTATCGGCGGCACCCTGCTCGGTTGCACTCTGGCCTGGCTGGCGGCTCGCGAGGATGATCGCGTAAAAAGCGCGACGTTTCTCAACAGCATGATGGATTTCTCGGACGTCGGAGATCTGGAAGTCTTCATCGACGAGGACTCAATCGCCAAAATCGAGAAGGCCATGAACAAACAGGGCTACCTTGAAGGTGCCTCCATGGCAACGGCCTTCAACATGCTGCGGGCCAACAGCCTGATATGGTCGTTTTTCGTCAACAATTACCTTCTCGGCCGCGACACTGCACCCTTTGACCTGTTGTACTGGAACTCGGACGCCACGCGCATGCCAGCGGCCATGCACAGTTTCTACCTGCGCAATATGTACCTGAACAACCGGCTGTGTGAACCCGGTGGCATTGCCCTGGCGGGCACACCGATCGACTTGAGAAAGGTGAAGGTTCCCAGCTACTTCGCATCCGCCATTGAGGACCACATCGCACCCTGGGTCTCCTGCTACAAGGGGGCACGCAATCTGGGCGGCCCTCTGCGTTTTGTGCTCGGCGGTTCGGGACACATTGCCGGCATCATCAATCCGCCCGAGAAGAAGAAGTACGGTTATCGCCTGAACGAAGACAACCCACCCAACCCGGAGGACTGGCTGAAAGGTGCCGAACAGTTTGAAGGCTCCTGGTGGCCCGATTGGGTGGCTTGGGCAGAACAGTTCGGTGGCGGCGAAGTGAAGGCCCGCGTTCCGGGAGAAGGCAATCTGCCGGTGATAGAATCCGCGCCCGGGGCATACTTGCGGAACGAGCCGGCACCTCCAACCCCGATAGTCAGGAAGCCACGGCAACCGACACGAAGGAAAACGACTGCGCGCAAGCAGAAAGCCAAATCACCGGAAAAAGTCCACCAATGACCGGTCCGCGGGCTTTGTTCCTCTCTTCGCCCTGAGTTAGTCAGGCCAACAAGCACTCTTTGGCCTCGTTGATGCGCGCCGCCAGATAATTGCTGCCACCATGATCCGGGTGCAGCTTCTGCATCATTCGACGGTGGGCCTTTATAATCTCGTCCCGACTCGCACCGGGCTCCAGCCCCAGAATATCCAGCGCTTCGTTTTCGGTCAGAGGGCCACCTGCGCTGCCGGCACCGCTCTCACCGGCTTCGCTGCCCTCGTCGCCGGCCTCATCGTCCGCTCGCCAGGAATCACCGAACCGGCGATCGAGATACGACTCCAGAAGCCGGGCTGAGTCCTCGTCCTGCGCCCGGCAGTACCGAAGCAACTCAAGAAATTCGCTTTCAGTCAGATCCGCCAGCTCACGGCCTTCCATGGGCCCCTTGATGATCTTCCCGCTCATGGTCCCGGAATCGTGGTCCAGGGTCATTTCGAGGATGTCGCTGGACACGTGGGACTGGTTACCGGGGTTAGCCTTGGCGCCGCCAGCCATGCCGCCAATCCCTCCACGCAACAGGGATGGCAGCAATCGACGCAACAACGGATAAAGAAACGCCAACCCTGCGAACAGGAAATGCAGACGTCCGGTCACGGCCAGTAAAACCACTACCCCGATACCGGCCAGAAGAGCGAGCTTGAGAATGGCCGCATTGCGCTGGCCAGCCGGCTGATTACGCACCCACAGCCACGCGACAATGGCGACAACGATGACAACAAGCGTTAATGGCACTCAAATACCCCGGGCTCACCGGCCCACCAATGGATTGTCACAAGCGCTATCGGATCTGCCGGGTCAGGCGCTTCACTTCCGGGGAGCTACGGCTGGAAAAGTCCTGCAGAGCCTTGGCTCCCCCGGAAGCATAGACCGCAACCGCCGCCATAAGATCCCTGAGAACCTGCGGACTGTTGCGATCGAAGGGGGCATATGCGCCTCCAGAGAGTTTGCTCACCTGCTGGAACACCGCCCTGGCGTGGGCATCATGGCCCTCATGAAACATAAATACCGGCGTGCGCAGCATGCCCAGTTCCCCGGCGGTATGGCACAATTCATCCACCGGTTCCTCGCAGCAGTCTCCGATAAACACCACTGCCTTGACGGGTTTTGCGCGGGTTTCTTTCACCGCGTGGGCCAGCACCCGGCTGATCTGGGTGCGGCCACCCAGGCAGGAAACGCCGTTCATCAGGTTCAGAAGTTGGCCGGTCTCGCTCACAAATCCCGTGGCCTTGAACTCGCCAAAGCCTCGGTAATAACAGAGCTGAATGGCCAGCCCGCCCAGATCCCGGGTCGCCATAAACAGCTCGCTCTGCAGATGGCAGGCCTGGTCCCAGGTTGCCTCCCGGCTTGCGGTCGTATCCAGCGCGAAAATCAGCCGCCCTTGCCCGCCGCCTTGTTTGGGCAGCGTGCGAACCTCGTTGATAAACTGATCGATCGCCTGTTTGTCGGATCGGGTGCGAAGCTCTTTATCGGACATAGGCTACTGAAATCGCTGCGGCTGAAGAATCTAGCGCTAAAATGGTTTCCATAATGACCAATCTAGACCCTTAAAGCCCAGGAAACTAGCTATACTCCGCCCAAGTGAACGAAAACTTCGCAAGGAATATCCTATGATGCCTGAGCTCCCAGAGTTACAAGAGATACTGATACGTAACGAGGAAGGCTCCCCCACCTCCTGGGATTTCGAGCCGACGACGGGCGTGGTCATTCTGCGACCGAGCGCAGATCGCGGTGCAATCGCATCGACACCCTGGAGTGATTTCCTGACAAAGACACTCTCCAGACATCCGGAAACCGACAACCCGGTGCATTTTTCGACACCGCACGGTGGTCGTGCCGCAGCCGTCTCTGTCTCAGACACTGTATCGACATTCAAAGCCCTGACACTGGCCCGCAAAGTGATTGGGCCATTGCTGGCAGAGCGGCCATCGGGACTGGCGGTCATTTCCCTCCTGGATGACGATCGTTCTGCTGGGGTGATGGCAGAGGCACTGTTGGCGGCAATTCACGCCGGCCTGTTCCAGTTGCCTCGCATTTCGGGCACCCAACCGACGCCAAAAACGCTTGAATCCATCCACTTTTACGGCACCGGTTTTAAACACGCGGACTTCAACCACGTTGAAGCAACGGCTGAAGGCAACAACCTGGCCCGGTGGCTGACCCATTTGCCAGGCAACTACCTGACTCCAGGCATATATCGGGACCTGGCCGAATCCCTGGCAAAAAAGGAAGGCTGGGAGACCCATTTTTACGACCGGGACGAACTGGAACAGCTTGGCGCCGGGGCATTCCTTTCCGTTGTCGAAGCAAGCCCGGTCAGGGACGCGGGCATACTGCACCTGAAATATCGCCCCGACGGCGCTGAAGGCAAGCCACTCGCCCTGGTGGGCAAAGGAATCTGCTTTGACACCGGAGGTAGTAACCTGAAAGTCGGCGGCAGCATGCTCGGCATGCACGGCGACATGCAGGGCAGTGCGGTTGCGCTTGGCGCATTCTTGGCGATTTCCCGCCTCAAGGTGTCTCAACCGGTTGATTGTTGGCTCGCACTGGCCGAAAACCACATCGGGTCCCGGGCCGTGAAATGCAACGATGTCATTACTGCCCTCGATGGCACCACCATTGAACTGATAAACACCGACGCCGAGGGAAGAATGGTTCTTTCCGATACGTTGGCGCTGGTTTCCCGTGGTAAACCTCGGGCAATCATTGATTATGCAACGCTTACGGGTGCGGTTGTAGCCGCCCTGGGACAACGGATGGCCGGCGCCATAACCAATCGCCGTGACTGGGTGGAGCCCATAATCCAGGCCGGAGAACAGTGCGGTGAGCGAGTCTGGCCATTTCCGTATGAAGACGATTACGACGAAGACCTGGAGTCAAAGGTTGCCGACACCCTGCAATGCCGAACAGCAGGCCCCGGCGATCATATCTATGCAGCGCGGCTGCTTGGTCGTTTCGTGGACAAAGACATCGGGTGGATACACGTCGATATGGCGTCCTCCGGCACCCATAAGGGCGGGTTAGCCCACATCCCGACAGACGTGCAAGGTTTTGGCGTGCGCTTCGGGGTGGAGTGGTTCAAAAGGCTGGTCGAAGAATAACAGTGCTGAATTCGATCTAACCAACCATGCCCGAAACGCAGGAACAAACCACTTCCGAAGCCGAGGTAGAACAGGCGATCCGGACAGCCGTCAAGTGCTACTTCGACGACTGCCGGGCCCGGATACCAGCGTTCATCGACCAACATTTCCATTATCCGGGTGCTATTGCAACCAATCGGAAGGCGCTGGGATGGGACATGCTTCGGGCACCGATCAATCTGCTGTGGGCGCCGGTATACGCACTCGCCTGCGTGCTGAAAATGCTGCTCCCAAAGAGTTCAGGCTTGAGCTGGTTCCATAGACTGGTCAACCGCGTGCCCGCCGGACTTACCACCCGGGTACAGCAGCATATCTCCCACCTGATCCTGGTAGAGCTTTTGAACAATCGACACGAAAAACCTTTGCTGGAGAGCTACCTGATCGAAGAGCTGGAAACTGTCTATCAGCGCTCTGACTGCGACCCTATCAATCACACGCAATTCAAAAAGCTGATTGGACCGCTGGTAGCTGACACGCTCAGTCAGTATCGCGTGACCCGCACGGCTTCCGCCGACATTTCCAACAGCATTACCTGTACGGTGTTGGGCGCATTTGCCTTTCAGAAGTTTACCCCGGGAGGCATTGGCCTGGGCGTAGTGCTCGCATCCATGCTGGCTAAGACCCTGGCCGCCAGGGACTTCATCCTGGGCGAAACCATCGGTGGCTGGTACTACAGCCTATTTCCACCGGAGCCGTCATTGGCAACAACCGCTGGCGTTATGTTTGCCGTCATGGCCGCATTGGCTGCGTTTGCAGCTTTATCCGGCGTGATTTTCGACCCCGTTCAGGCTGCGGTGGGGTTGCACCGAAGGCGACTGCAGAAACTGCTTGATCATCTACAAAGAGACATTACGCTCAGCACCCAAAGCAGCTTCCGACCAAAGGACCAGTTTGTAGCGCGGATTCTGGATACGTTCGACATGATCAGATCAAGTCTGCTCTAGTGAACGAACAGATTCTCAAGGCTCGTAAGCCCATCGTGCAGAAAACCATGATGTTCCATCATTGGTTCAGTGCCAAGCAAACCAGCCAGGACAAGAATTGGCAACGGCGATATCGCAATCGCCAAGGTCAGAGCAAACGCGCGAAAGCTGAACTGCCGGCTCACGCCGCACAGCAGCGCAACACCGCCTCCGCCCCCAAGCGCGGCATTACCTGGAAAATTCAGACACACCGCCAGCGATAAATAGCGGTGATTCATCAACATTGCTATCAGTCTTCGGGGTGGGGATAGCTCCGTAGCCTTTGACGCTGCCATACGATCCACAGCCGCAGCGACCCCACCCTGTGGCAGAACAACACCAACTCGCCCAAGCCACCTCATAACGACATGCTCGGGGAGCGTCCGACCTACCCCATAGGCCAGTATCAAGCCACCGAAGGTCGCCACGTAGGCTGCTACTGCACCAGCGGGGCCGAAGACCGCCATGATGAGCAGACCCAGCTCGACACCCGGTAAAAACGGCATCGCCAGTACCAGCCCATATACAACTACAAACAACACAATAGTTATGGGCCCCAGTGAATCCCGCATCGACAACAACATGGACTGCGAATCGTGAAATCCCATGTGCGAAAGGGAGTGCCCGAGAACCAGTAGCGTCACCCACACGAAAATCATGCACACGCTGTGGATCCCCGGCGCCCGCAACCACGGCAAGCTGAGCGCAAGGAAATAAAACAGGGCAGTAAGCAGGATCGTTGTGGCTGCCACCCTTAACACCGGAAAGCTCAGGATCTCCACCAGCTCGTCTTGATAGGCATGAGCCAGCCGGTGAATAAAAACCACCACCAGGAGCCAGGTCAGCACAGTTGCGATTACCCTGAGCCAGACCAAACCTCTCGGCAACGCCCCAGGCTGTTGAAACATCTCGCTCTCCGGTTCTCCCTGTTCGAGACGAGCTCTAGCCCGGCTGGATATTCTGATTTACCCGGAACAGGTTCTCGGGATCATATTTCTGCTTGACCTCCACCAGCCGTTTGTAAGCCGCCCCGTAGGCGAACTCGACCCGATCCGTCTCATCCTGGGACAGAAAATTGATGTAAGCACCACCGCTAGCATGCGGCTTGGCGGCATCAAAGAACGCGCGCGCCCATTGGCGACAACGCTCATCCTCCTCTGGCGTTTCCCAGCGTCCATGCACATTCATCACATAGTTTGCGTCACGGCTTGAATAGGCCATCGCGTCGTGGGCCACCCGCCCGGTCTGGCCGCCGATCGACGCAATAAAGATTTCACAGTGGGGCGATGGCAGCTGGTCCCCAAACTCCAGGGCAACCCGAACCACATCGTCGGTCAACTTCACAAAGTTATGGGACTTCCAGTAATTCCGCGCCCCGTCCACCAGCAGCGGGTCAAACGCCTGCTGCCAGTTGGCGTAGGGTTGAACACCAACGTGCTCGCCGTAAGCATCGCCGAATGAACGCAAAGGCGCGATCAGCTTCTCCCCCACTTCCGGGTCCCCGGCGTAGCAGATCGCCAGGGCGACAATCGGCTCGCCATGAACAGATTCAGGCAGGAACGGAAGCGGTGGTGCATGGCGAATCACCAACCACACATTGAGCTCGTCGGGCATGGTTTCCGTGAAACGCGCAAACTGGGTCAGTACCGATTGGGCCTGATCGAAGGGAAATACCATCAGACCACTCAGCAGCTCCGGCCCCACGGGATGCAGCTGGAACTCGAAGCGGGTGACAACACCAAAGTTGCCGCCGCCGCCCCGTGTTCCCCAGAACAGATCCGGGTTTTCACTGGCACTGGCGCGAGTCTGGCGCCCATCGGCGGTCACCATATCGGCGGAGATCAGATTATCAACGGTCATGCCATGCTTCCGGCTAAGCCAGCCGAACCCGCCACCGAGGGTCAGCCCCGCAACGCCCGTTGTCGAATTAATACCCAGCGGCGTCGCCAACCCATGCACCTGGGCTGCGGCGTCAAAATCCGCCAGTGTGCAGCCAGGCCCGACGAAGGCACGCTGTTTATCGACATCGACCTCAACGTCCTTCATTTGCGACAGATCGATCATCAGGCCATCGTCGCAAATCGCGTTGCCTGCGATGTTGTGCCCGCCGCCCTTGACCGAAATCAGCATCGACTGATCACGCCCGAAGTTAACCGCGGCCATGACATCCTCGGCCGAACGGCACTGGGCAATCAACGCCGGTTTCCGGTCGATCATCGCATTCCAGATCTGACGCGCCTCGTTATACCCGGCATCTGCCGGCTCAAACACAGGGCCACCGAACTGCCCCCTGAAGGTGTCAATCGTTCCTTGCTGCAACCTGGTCATAGCCATCTCCTTGCCCCGTAAGGCTTCAGTCTCTATCTTGCGCTCTCGCAGCAGGAACACCAGTGCGTTATTAGACTGTTTAAGGACTATGGCAGAACTGTTAGCTGGTTATGGGTAGTGTCCGAGTCTCTTGGACAGAGTGATAGAAAAGCTGCGCTTCTGATTTGGCGGGAAATTTCGTTTCGCATTTAGAACAATAGATTCTTTCGGCGGAAGCTCTGTTCCAAAATGACCTAACCCCCGCTGCCTTAGCTGCTATTGTTTTTTTGGAGTATTGACGTTGGAAGTAATACCTCGCTCTGAAAACACATACAAATTGGAACTGTCATCGGACTGATTTCCTCTAAAACCGGGCAGTATCACGGATGACGCTTCCAACAAACAGGGATTGAACAATGGTTATAACTCACACCTGGCGCTCATTTGCGATGATCGCCCTTGCCGCAGTGCTAACACCCCAAGCTTTGGCGGATGAACAGCACGTCGCCGATGGCGACAAAGCCGAAAACAAAAACCTGCTGCACGACACTCCTCTGCCAGATGGGCATGTACCAACCAATGTTAACTACGGGTTCAGTGTAGTCGGACGCGATACCCTGGGCGGCATTTCAACCGGACTCTACACGGATGTGTGGGCGCACGAGGGCTACGCCTACGTCGGGACCTTTCAGGAACCCGACTGCACCCGGGCCGGCGTCTATATCTCAGACATCCGGGATCCGGCAAACCCCGTTACCGTCGGCATGATTAAATCGCCACCACAAACCCGGATCAATGATGTCAAAGTAACCCAAATTGGTGACCGGGATGTACTGATCCACTCACTGGAGCCCTGCGGCCCACTGGTGGGTAACGGGCGGGCTGTTGGCGGCGGCAATGGCGGTCATCAACAAGGCCAGGTGGGCATCTCGCTCTGGGATGTCAGCAACCCGGCCCGACCCCATGCGCTAAAACAGAACTTTCTCGATTTCCCCGTTCACAATACCTTTGCCTGGACCACAGCGGACGGCAACACCTACTTATTGATTGTGGATGATGTCGCCACAAACGATCTGAAAATCGCTGACATCTCCAAGCCCCAGGCCCCCAAGCTGATCACCACCACGGGCATTGAAACCTGGCTTGCGACCAATCCGGAAATAGCTGACGACGGCCAGCTGTTCATGGGTAATTTTGCGGCATCCTTGCTGCATGACGTCTGGGTTAACGATATGGACCCGGGCCCGGGAGAGAACTGGCAAGCAGTTCTGTCATACTGGGACGCGGGTTTTATCACGCTCGATATCAACGACCCCTACAATCCGGTGTTTCTCGGCGACTCTACCTACCCGGATCCGGATCCGGTACACAACATTTCTCCTCCCGAGGGGAATGCCCACGCAGCGGTGTTTGCAGGGTCCTATTTTGACAAGATCTTTGCTGGCGACGAGGACTTTGACGCCTTCTTTACCGCCGTCACTGCCGGGGGTGAGGCCTACCCCGCCAGCCAGGGCTCTGACGTGCCACAAATTGGACCCGGAGCGGACATTGAGGAAATTATCGGTCAGACAGCGTATGTAGGTCTGGCATGTGGCGATGCCTTAACACCAGCGGCCGAGGTTGGTGCAACAATCGCACTGATTGAACGGGGCAGCTGCGCCTTTACCCTTAAGGCTCAGACGGTCGAGGCTGCCGGCTACAGTGCAGGCATCGTCTTCAACTCAGCGGCACCGGGCAACTGCGAAACCTCCGTGTCCATGCTTGTGGAGGCGGGCATCCCCATGGTGTTCGTACCACGCTCCGCAGGTTTTTCGATCCTGGGAATTGGCGGGTATGACCCCAGCCTGTGTCCCGACGGAGAGGGCTCAAATCCTCCCCTGCCCGCCCCCACCTCGCTCGGTCTGGTAGCAACATTGGGCGCGGTGTTCGACGGTTGGGGTTACCTCCATACCCTGAATAATACGTCCAGCCAGATCACGGTAAAACGCGGCATGGATGGCGCAACCGTTACCGTGGATTACCTGGGTGAGATGGGCTATTACGCCCCGGCCGAAGTGACCGATCCGGAACTGGCCACAGGTGCTGGTGACCTGACCATGCATAATCTGGAAATCGATCCTACGGACCCGAACCGAACCTTTATCAGTTGGTATTCCCTGGGCATGCGCGCAGTCGAATGGCGGGAAGGCCATCTGCACGACAACAGTAAAGGCGAGGGCGTGGTATCGTGGAACATGCACGAAGTCGGCCGCTTTATCGCCGAGGATGGCTCCAATTTCTGGGGGGTTCATGTTACGGAAGTGGACGGCGAGCAGTACATCCTGGGCACCGACCGCAACACCGGGCTATGGGTGTTCAAATGGAGCTGTGAAGATGCCACGGACGTTCTTTACTGCAACGGACCAGCCACACCGTAAAAACTGAGGTATGGCCCGGGCGGTTTACCAACCACCGCCCGGGCCATAAACCGAACGTTACAACGTAGCCAGCGCCTCAGGCACCGGCGTATCGCCCGACACCACTTCAAAAACACGGTTTGCGGTATTGTCTGAACCCAGCACTGCCAGCAGGACCCGTGCGACATCCTGGCGTGGAATCCGGCCGAAACTCTCCAGTCCCGCCTTCACGGTAACCTTGCCTGTGCCTTCATCGTCTGTCAGCTGGCCAGGCCGAACAATCGTGTAATTCAGGCCACTGTTCTTCAGGTGCTCATCAGCGTTGTGCTTGGCCTGGAGGTAATGACGAAGTTTCTCTGGCCCTTTCTCCGGCTCTCCCGCCCCCATACTGCTCACCATGATAAAACGCTTGATTCCCATGGCGCGGGCCGTATCGACCAGTCGGATGGCACCGTCCTGGTCGACATCGATGGTTTTATCGGGCCCGGTATGAGGGCCCGAGCCCGCTGTGAAGATCACCGCATCGCAACCTCTCATGGCCTCGCTGCAGTCCTGCTCCAGATCGCCCAGCACAGTTTCCGTGGCGCCCAGTTGCTGCAATTCCGGGCCCTGATCCGGGTGACGGATCAGGGCCCGGGCCTCGTGATCACTCTCTGCCATTTCCCGTAACAGGTGTTGCCCGATCTGCCCATTGGCTCCGGCTATGAACACATGCATGGTGGCTCTCCTGATTCGCTGATTGGGGTTTACTACCTGTTAAAGCTGAAGGTACCGCGCGTGTATCTCAACCCGCCAGTGCTTCCCGCACCTTCTTGCTGAGGTGTCCCATTTCAACCCGGCCAAGCACCTGGGGCTTCAACTCGTTCATCACTTTACCCATATCCTGCATACCCTCGGCATCGGTTGAGCTGATCGCCATGCGGATAAGGCCATCCAGGTCATCCTCGTTCAGGGCAGAGGGCATGAACTCCTCGAGGATCACCATTTCCGACCGTTCCTTGTCGCCCAGTTCCTCACGACCGGCATCGTCGTACTGGCTGGCGGCATCGCGGCGCTGTTTGAGCATTTTATCCAGAACCTGCAGAACGTCCTCGTCGCTCAGCTCCCGGCGCTCATCAATCTCGATCTGTTTAACCGCAGACTGAGCCATGCGAAGAGTGGTAAGCCGGGTTTTGTCCTTGTTCCGCATGGCTTCTTTCACCGCATTGTTCAGTTGTTCCTTCAGAGTTGTTGCCGTCATCATCGATCTCCTTTGTGTGGGTCGTTCTATGATTCATGGGGACGAAACCCAAATAATACAAAGACCCGGCTATCACATTTTGCCTTCCGCGATCAGCAACCGGCGCTCATGCTGAAGGCCTCTGAACAGGCTGTAAGTCATGACCAACAGCACAAGGGTGAACGGCAAACCAACGCTCACAGCACCCGCCTGCAGGGCGTCCAGCGCTTGTGTACCGCCAAGGAACAGCAGCACCCCCGCGATCAGGCCCTCGGTGACTGCCCAGAAGATTCGCTGGGCCTTCGGGGCATCGGTCTTGCCGCCTGACGTGATGCTATCGATGACGAGCGAGCCCGAATCGGAGGAGGTCACGAAGAAGGTCAACACCAGAGTAATCCCAACAAACGAGGTGATCGCCGTAAGTGGCATATGCTCCAGTGACTGGAACATCGCCAACGACACCTCGGTCAGACCTTCAGACGCCAGCGCCCCGACGCCATTCTGGATCTGGTGAAGGGCACTGCCCCCGAAAGCACTCATCCAGAACAGCGTAATGATCGTTGGAATGATCAGCACCGCAGTAACAAATTCACGCACTGTGCGGCCGTAGGACACCCGGGCGATAAACATCCCCACAAACGGTGACCAGGAAATCCACCAGGCCCAGTAAAACACCGTCCAGCCATGGAACCAGGTTGTATCTTCTTCGCGACCAAACGGATTACTCAGGGCAAACATATTGGACGCGTAGGAAACCGATGTGTCCCATACCCATTGGAAAATGGCCAGCGTGGGGCCGGCAAACATCACAAAGAAAAGCAGTATTGCCGCGAGTATCATGTTGACATTGCTCAGCAGGCGGACGCCGCCATGAATTCCCCGGATCACAGAGTAGGTTGCGACAGCGGTAACACCTGCAATCACCGCAATCTGGACATTCAGGCCACCCTCAATTCCGAACAGGTAGGAGAGACCCGACGCTGCCTGCTGGGCACCAAAGCCAAGCGAGGTGGCAAGGCCAAATATGGTTGCCAGCACAGACACAACATCAATGAGATTGCCGGGCCAGCCCCAGACCTTATCACCGAGGATGGGGAAAAAGGCTGACCGGATTGTTAACGGCAGGTCCTTGTTGAACGCAAAGAAAGACAGGGACAGCCCGACAATGGCGTAAATTGCCCAGGGGTGCAGCCCCCAGTGATACATGGTCGCGCCCATAGCCAGGCGAGCGCCCTCCTCGGTCTTGGGCTCCACACCAAGAGGTGTTCCGTACCAGTCCGTGTAGTAGGCTACCGGCTCGGCAACGGCCCAGAACATCAACCCTATGCCCATGCCGGCCGCGAACAGCATCGCAAACCAGGACAGCATGGAAAATTCAGGCTTGGCATCGACACCACCAATCCGAATCTTGCCGACCGGCATGAAAATCAGGACCAGACAAAAGACAACAAACAGATTTGCGCTTAGCAGGAATCCCCAGTCGAAGACGGCAATGGCACCGTTCTTGGCGCTATCAAGCAGCTCCTTTGCGCCCGACGGGAAAATAAGTGTTCCAACAACAAAAGCAACAATGAGTAGTGCGGCTAGCGGAAAAACAATGTTGTGTATATCGAAACCGAATTTGGCGATATTATCCTGCCCCGCCACATAGTCGGTCTGATAATCATCTTTAATGACATCACCCATTGGGAAACCTCCTATGACTGCATGCCTCGGCAGTCGGTTGGAAAATGTGCCCCTGAAGTGCCACATGATTATTTTGAACCCTAAGAATTGAAAATTCCAACTCCGCACTGAGAAGCGGGGATCGAAAAGGCTCATACCGATGAAACTGAACCCCTTTAACACCCGAATTGGTCTCGCTCTGGGAGGTGGCGCTGCCAAGGGCATTGCCCACATTGGCGTTCTGAAAGCCTTTGACGAGGAGCAGATCAGGATTCATTGCATCTCGGGTACCAGCGCGGGCGCGCTCATCGCCAGTTACTATGCTTTTGGCCGACCGGCAGAATCCATCCTCTCCATCTGCTCGACGCTGAACCTGTCGAAGATTATCAATTTCACACTGGAGCGCGGAGGTCTGTTCAGCACCAATGCCATCCGGGAGATGATCCACCGGGATCTGGGGGATGTCCGGATCGAAGACGCCGAAATCCCCCTGGCCATCTGCGCAACGGATATTGAAACCGGCGAGCAGCTGATTTTCCGGGAAGGGAACCTGGCGGATGTCGTCTGTGCCTCCATGGCGGTACCGGGCCTGTTTGTGCCGGTGGAGATTGATGGGCGGGTTCTGGTAGATGGCGGGCTGGTTGAGAATGTTCCGATTTCACCCCTGGCGAAAATGGGCGCAGGGATTACTGTGGCCATTGATCTGAGCCACGTCAGCCGCTACCCGAAACCGGAGAATACCTTTGATGTGATCACCAACGCCATCAACATCGGGATCGATTTCAATACCCGCAAGCAGCTCAAAAACGCCGACATCGTGGTGCCGCTGGATTTAAGCCGTTACAGCCTCACCAACAACGCCGACTGTGTGGACGAGCTTTATCTGGAGGGCTACCACCCCATGAAGAAAAAGATTCGCCAGGTGCTTTGGTACAAACGGATGAATGTCATTATCAGCCTGGTGAAGGCGACCGGGACGCTGCTGCCTTTCAAGGTGCCGGAGATTCTTAAGGGTCTTAAACGCCATACTTTTGCCGCGCGCAATCGACGTTAGCGAGCCGTGCAAAATCGCAATGGTTGATCGCTGATTCATGGATTGCATCCCGGCAACCAATTCTCCGTTAAACTGCCGGATATCTTTACACTTCTGCATTTACCAAAAATCCAGGTCATTGATTCCGGCGGCTTCAGTATCCCTGGCCTGAAAAATGCTGCACTCATTGTGAGCCCACAAAAAAAGGAAGGTTCACTATGAAATACGTAATCACTGGACTGATTCTCTCAATGCTTTCCGCGACAGCACTTGCTGGCAGTACACCTATATCCGTGCCTGAACCCGGCATGCTGGGTCTATTTGCAGCCAGCGTGGCAGCGCTGTTTGCCTTCAGGAAATTCCGGAAATAATAGTAGGTTGCAGAAAAGCAAACCTTCACGGATATACAGGGACAAGGAAGCAGGGACGCTGCAGTTCCATAAACGCCCGAACCCGGTTCTATGGCAACCTATCAGATACTTTACCTGCTCAGCATTCCGCTGATTATTGCGGCCGAGTACCGTTTCTCTCGGAATGAACTTGTCCGGGATCGGTACGATCGCTGGTTCAACAACCTGAGCCTGGGCTTTATCAACGAAGCCCTTCTTCTGGCTTCGCCGGTCTTGATTCCGCTGTTTCTGCTACCGGACTCACCGTCACCCCACCTGCATCCGCTACTGGCAGGCGTGATAGCTTTCCTGGTTCTGGATCTGGCCGGATACTGGCTGCATCGTGCCTACCACCGGTCCAGTGCGCTCTGGCGCCTGCATCGGGTGCACCATTGCGATCTCGAACTGGATTATTCAACGACCTTCCGCCACCACCCGGGGGAAGTCGTCGTCAGTTTTTTTGTCATCTACCTGGTGATGGCAACACTGGACCTGGCGCCCAGCCAGGGGATCCCCTACGTCATTGCCGTCAAGGCAGTGCAGCTTCTGGCACACGCCAATATCCGTCTGAATCCCCGCACAGAATCCGTGATCAACCTGCTTTTTGTGACCCCCGGCACGCATCAATTCCATCATTCCAGGCTCCAGCCCCAGACGGATTCCAACTTCGGAGAGGTCTTGACGGTTTGGGACCGGCTTTTTGGAACCTACACCTGCCCCCGGCGCTCGCCGGAGCCCGCAGCGTTTGGACTCGACGAGTTTGCGGAAGCCAGGCATCAACAGCTTGGCGCGTTACTGACACTGCCGCTGCAACCCTTCAGGAAAAAAAAGGGCAGCCGGTATGGGTAGGCTGCCCAGAGAGTTGATCTGCCAGGGATTTATTTCCTACGGCCCCTCAGTGCCATGCCGGCCAGCCCCAACCCGATCAGGCCCAATGTCGCAGGTTCCGGCACCGGTACCGCTTCAGCATTGACCTCAATTGCAAAGCCCGTGCTTCCGCCATGGTCAGAGCGGAGAATTTGCAGTGAATGATCGCCTGCGGAAATTCCGGACAGATTGATATCGTACTCATTCAGGTTGGAACCTCCCGAGCGGGTTGCGCCAAACAGGAATGAACCGTCGAGCCAGATAACGAGTCCGTTATCGACACCCACATCGATAGTAAGGTCTGAGAGACTGTCGAGGAAAAAGTCATAGACGATGGCAGTTTCCGTGTTAATTGCCCAAGTACTGTCAATGGTTGCCCCCGGACCGCTCCAGGTACCCCCCGTGTAATCGCCACCTAACCAGTCAGCGCCAAACTCTGGAGTAAAAGCGAAGCCAGGATCAGATACCAGGTCGATGGTCGGGTCACCTTCACTGACGTTTGGGCCCAAAAGGAAACCACCGGCGCCATCCATATTGGCCAGATCACCGAGACCTTCGTTGTAGCGACCAGTGGTTGAGCCATCGATAATTAATACCGCGTGGGCCTGAACTGAGGCTGCAAGTAGCGCCGTAGCAATTGCAATTTTTAGTTTCATCCGTTTTTTCCTTGTTTGACGACCGGGTAGCACGCAAGCATGAAATGCGTACACGCACTGTACAGACGCAAGCAAGGCACATACCAAAACTTTACCTCTTGAAAATCAGCAGGTTAAAATGACCAAAATTAATGGCGTAAAATTTCCCGACACTTTGGGGCTTGCTGAAAGATTCAGGCAGGCGGTGAACCAAAAACCCGTTTGAAGACTATTCTTCACACTCGACCATTTTCAATGCGAATGGAGCTTGCGCATGATTACAGTTCACCACCTCAACAATTCCCGCTCACAACGCATTCTCTGGATGCTGGAGGAACTGGGAGTGCCCTATGAGATCAAGCGCTACGAGCGAGATCCCAAAACCATGCTGGCGCCTGAAAGCCTGAAAAAGGTGCACCCACTGGGCAAATCCCCGGTGATCACAGACGGCGAGCTGGTGGTGGCCGAGTCCGGTGCCATTATTGAATACCTGGCTCACACCTACGGCAAAGACACCCTGCTGCCCGAGAGCGGCGGCCAGGCATGGCTCGATTACACCTATTGGCTGCATTACGCCGAAGGGTCCCTGATGCCGCCGCTGGTGATGCGTCTGGTCTTCGAAAAGGTCAAAACCAGCCCCATGCCGTTCTTTATCAAGCCAGTGGCCAAAGGCATTTCCGACAAAACCAACAAAATCTTTATCGGCCCGATGATCAAGACCCACCTGGATTTCGTCGAAGACCATCTGGCGAAAAACACCTGGTTTCTCGGGGACAAACTCAGCGGAGCCGATATCCAGATGAGTTTCCCGTTGGAAGCCTCGGTAGCGCGGGGTATTGTCGGAAACCGGCCTCATATCACCGACTGGGTCAAACGGGTGCACGCCAGACCGGCTTATCAGAAGGCGCTTGAGAAAGGCGGCGATTACGATTTTGCCTGAGGAGGGGAGGCCCCTCAGTGAAGGCCGAAAGCCACCATGGCATCTGCCAAACGGCGGAACCCGTAGATGTTGGCACCCTTGCTGTAAGGGTAATTTCCTGAACCATCCCGGGGAACGTGCTCGATACAGCGATCATGAATAGCGGCCATAATCCCCTTGAGCTGTTCGTCAACCTCTTCCCGGGTCCACGGCTGCTTAACGGCGTTTTGTGACCGCTCCAGACCAGAGACGGCAACGCCGCCGGCATTTGCTGCCTTTCCCGGGCCATACAGGACGTCGCTCGCCACCAGGCATTTTTTGGCGCGGGCAGTCAAAGGCATGTTGGCACCTTCACAGACTGCGATGAGCCCTGCATCGACCAGAGCCTTCATCGCGTCGTCATCCACTTCATTCTGAGTGGCACAAGGCAGCAGGACATCGGCCTTGACGGCCTGCCATGGCTTCTGGCCCCGACAATATTGACCGCAGGATGCGTCTGCCAGGGATTGCCTCTCCCCCTGCTTCAGCTGCTTCACCTCCTGAAGCTCGCGCTCGGCCAATCCCTCGCTGAAAACCAGGGTTCCACTGGAATCCGAGAGCGTGAGGACCTTTGCTCCCTCCTCGATCGCCTTTTCCGCGGCATGCAGCGCAACATTTCCGGACCCCGTTATCATCACCGTGCTGCCATCAATGCTCTGATCGTGGGCGTCCAGCATATTCTTGAGAAAATAAACCACCCCATAGCCTGTCGCCTCCACGCGGCCGCAGCTACCGCCAAAATTCGGGGATTTTCCGGTTAGTACGCCTTCCCACCGGTTGGTAAGTTTTACGTAGTGGCCGTACAAGAATCCGATTTCCCTGGACCCCACGTTAATGTCTCCGGCGGGAACATCCATGTCCGGGCCGATGTGTCGATACAACTCCTGCATGAAAGCCTGACAGAAGCGCATAACCTCCCGCTCGCTTCGTCCCTTGGGGTTGAAATCGGCGCCTCCCTTGGCACCGCCCATGGGGAGACCTGTGAGCGCATTCTTGAAACACTGCTCGAACGCCAGGAATTTCAGCACACTCTCGCTAACCTCCGGATCGAACCTGAGCCCGCCCTTGTAGGGACCAATCATGTGGTTATGCTGCACCCGCCAGCCCCGGTTGACCTGAACCTTACCTTGATCGTCTTCCCAACAGATCCGGAAGCGAACAATGCGGTCCGGCTCAATCAGCCGCTTGATGATTCCCCAGCGCGCATAGGCCGGGTTCTGATCATGGAAACCAACAATGTCCTCGACAATTTCGTTAACTGCCTGATGAAACTCGGTATCGCGAGGGTGAGTGGAAGTCAGGATTGAATGGACTTCATTAACCAGCGACGACACGGGAAACCTCCTTTTTCGATTTCTATTTCATCAAGTTACGGAGTCACAGACTCATGCGATTACTTTGATATCGGCCCGAGCCGATCATCGACATCTTAAACCAGCAACACACATATCGCCGGCGAGAGCGGCCCGGGTTCCCTATTGCTTTAGAAACACACTTTACCAGCAACCGACACAGCAGGTGACCACGCGGCAAGCGGGGATGAACCGATGCGAGCGTCAGCTAATTTTACACTTACCATCTCCTGCTCCTGGCAGGCGATTTTCAGCGGAAATTTAAAGTAACAGCAAAAACAAAGAGCTGACTCTGACATTGGGAAAACTCTTCGCGTGTGAGTTGACGTTTCCCTTAAAGCTGACAAGACTTGTAACAGGTTCGGTGCGTATTTTCTCCAGAAACCAACCTCAACACGGAGGTGCGACATGTTCGAAAGGATCTCTGATCCGGGTCTTGTCACAACAATGCTGTGCGCCAGTTTGATTCTGAGCGCCTGTGGCGGGGGCGGAAGTAGTTCGGGTAGTTCAGAAAGCCCGGACGTGGCTGCTGCTGCACTGGAACCAGGCCTGTACGAGGCTAAAATAGACCGCGTTGGTATCGACGGTACACAAACTGCCACCACTTATCTCAGCCCAACAGGCAAGTTTGCAGTTGTCTTCGGAGAGAACTCAGGACTTTCGCTTGGAACGTTCGACTTTGCTAACGGGAGAATCAGCGGGATCAGTGTTGACTATCGCCAGCCGG
>Ga0208300_100703_pt1 | contig 20539 bp, 16 predicted proteins | sample 23_taG_FD_184096 | JGI IMG/M metagenome (GOLD analysis project Ga0208300, IMG submission 184096) | Marine viral communities from Cariaco Basin, Caribbean Sea - 23_WHOI_OMZ (SPAdes) (version 2) | ecosystem: Environmental > Aquatic > Marine > Oceanic | place: Caribbean Sea: Cariaco Basin... | reverse complement strand
TTTATGGCATTTGTCTCATCGATTGATTCGTAAGATTCTGTCGCATAATCTGTGCTTTGTACTCAATAAAAAACTTGGTAACCCGCCTCTTCAGTTTGATTTGCTTATTTCAAGTTGAGAGTGGGGTTATTTATATAAAAATGTCGAATAAGGTTTATTTAGACCATAGTTCAAGGCTCTGGTTTTAAATCATAATTTAAAAACCATCAAATCGTTAAGTGAGTGTGTTATGCAAGCTGTACAAGTTAAAGTGGTAAACCCTAAAATTACTGAAGATAAAGCATTTTCTTTACCAACTCGTGCCACCGATGGCAGTGCAGGTATTGATTTGCGTGCTTGTATCGATGAGCCATTAACGATTAAAGCAGGTGAAACCCATTTAATTGGCACAGGCCTTGCGGTTTATATTCAAGATCCTAATTATGCAGGTATGATTTTACCGCGTTCAGGTCTTGGTCATAAGCACGGTATCGTCTTGGGTAACTTGGTTGGGTTAATCGATGCCGACTATCAAGGCGAGCTGATGGTTAGTATTTGGAACCGCAGTAGCGACGACTTTGTTCTTAACCCAGCTGAGCGTATGGCACAGTACATCGTGGTACCTGTTGCCCGTCCTGAGTTTGAAGTGGTTGCAGAATTCAGTGATGAAAGCGTACGCGGTGCGGGCGGGTTTGGACACTCAGGTCGTCAATAGTAGCTATTTTGACGGTCAATTCTGCTAGTAATTTTTAGATAGCCTTCAAGGTTTTGCTTAAGCTATATATAAAACCTTGCGCTATTCATTTTTATTTATCATTGAACACCTATCACGGTTATAAGGAGAGTAAGCAATGCCACCTTTTGCGGCGCAGCAATCCTTATTCCGTGCTTATGACATTCGTGGTACCAACCAGTATTTTACTAGCAGTTTTATACAAGCGTTAGGCGATGCGTTTGCTACTCTCTACAATTCCCAAGACAGTCAACCGTCTCGAAATATCAATGCTAGTACCTCTGTTGATACTAAGCAAAATGTTGTCGTTGTTGGTTATGATATGCGCGTTGGTAGTGAAGCCATTGCACATACACTCTCTACTGTATTAGCTCAGCAGGGTTTACGCGTAATCCAGTTAGGTCTGATTACTACACCGATGATGGCATTTTGGGCAATGCAGTATCAAGGTCATGGCATTGTCGTAACAGCTAGCCATTCTGCCAAAGACATACTAGGCATCAAATGGTTGGTGAATAACAAGTCCCCTAGTAGTTCAGAGATACAGACGCTCTATCATCAGCTAACGACCAGTCATGATCGTCACTCTTATCCCGATAATCAAGCTAACAATTCTGCCTTGCGTTCAGAAAATATTGAAAGCATTGATAATAGCCACGTCTCAATACTACCAATTGATTTGCCTGAGCAACTACCTACTGATCAAGTAGCAAGCGTCTATATCAATGCTATTGAGCAGGTATTTGATCAACTGCTTCAGCATAATCACTCGTTAACTGAGGCCAGTCAGAGAAATACTCATAAGCTTGATTTGGTCGTGGTTATTGACTGTATGCATGGCGCAACTGGGAGCATTGCTCAACGACTGTTTGAACGTTTTTGCCAGCAGGTTATTTTTCTCAATGATATACCTGATGGCAGCTTTCCCCTTGGTAATCCAGATCCCACCGAACCAAACCGCTTAAACGAATTGCAACGAGCCGTTGTTTTGAATGCAGCAGATATAGGCTTGGCGTTTGATGGCGATGGCGATCGTTTAATGATCGTTGATAATAACGGCAAGATAGTTACGCCCGATCATTTGCTCTACCTATTGGCACGTATTGCTATTACTGAACACCCTAACTCTCTTAGCGACTCTTTATTAGCATCTGAAGTTCTTTTCGATATTAAGTGCGCCCATCATCTGCCAAGACTGTTATCTGAGCTTGGTACTACACCTGTGATTAGCAAGACTGGCAGCAGCTTTATGCGCCAGCAGGTACAGCATCCTGACAATCAGATTGTCTTCGCTGGTGAATTGTCAGGGCATTTCATCTTTAATGACCACCGCTTTATCCCTTATGATGATGCGATGTATGCTGCATTACGGTTGCTGCATTGGCTTGACCAACCTCATAATGACATTAATGCTAAAAAACCGCTAGCAGATATCATCCAAAGCTTACCCACTATAGTCAGTACTGCTGACCATTACTTGCCAATGCCGCAGATCGCTACTACCGACTGCTCACTCGTAGAGCAATTAACGAGATTTTGTCATTATTTGCAGCATCTAGTAGATATGTCTACTCATACTGATTCTTCATCTAGTCAGCAGTTAAAAGATACTTGCCTGCCCGCCACAACATGCAAGTCATCAGTATGTACTTGCGCTACTGCGAAGGCGCAAATAGCATTAAAACAGACGCATGAATTATTACCTGTAGGAACCAAGCTGAGCTGTATCGATGGTGTGCGCTTGGATTTTGCGCATGGTTTTGGCGTACTGCGCCAGTCAAATACCAGCAATAGCCTGACCGCACGCTTTGCGGGTGACAGTATAGATGACCTAAAAGATATTCAGGCGACATTTTCTGCTTTATGCCGACCATTTAACGCAGCGCTAGCTGAACAGATTCTTGCTATTCCTGTGGAGTAGCCTCATAAAACATACAGCTGTCTCATTAAACATAATAGAAAAACAACCAATTTAAATCCGGCCCTTAGGAGTTTGTAATGACGCTTAATTTAGATGATGCCAAAAACACCGCTGAAGTATTGACCACTGCTCTGCCTTATATCCAGCGTTTTGTTGATAAACTCATCGTCGTAAAATACGGCGGCAACGCCATGACCGACCCTGAGCTTGAGAGCTCATTTGCTCGCGATATCGTTTTGCTAAAAACCGTCGGTATGCATCCAGTAGTCGTACATGGTGGTGGCCCGCAAGTTGACAACCTCCTAAAAGAGCTCGGCCGTCAATCAGACCGTATCGATGGAATGCGTGTCACTGACAAAAGCACCATGGATATCGTAGAAATGGTCTTGGGCGGTAGCGTCAACAAATCGATTGTTAGCTTGATTAACAAACACGGCGGTCGCGCGATTGGTCTTACAGGTAAAGATGCCAACTTGATTCAAGCAAAAAAACTGATGATGGAAAAAATTGGCGCAGATGGTATCGCTGTACCAGTTGATTTAGGATTCGTCGGTGATGTGGTCAGCGTCAATAAAGACGTGATTAACATGTTGATTGCCTCAGATTTCATCCCTGTAATCGCACCACTTGGCGTTGACGCTGAAGGCAATACCTATAATATCAATGCAGATCTCGTTGCAGGTAAAGTGGCAGAGTTTTTACAAGCAGAAAAGCTGATGCTATTAACCAATATCAAAGGCGTATTGGGCCGTGATGGCGAGGTGGTAACTGGACTCACGCCGAAAAAAGTCGATAGCTTAATTGAAGATGGCACTATCTCAGGCGGTATGATTCCTAAGATTCAATGTGCGCTTGATGCCGTGCGTAGTGGCGTTAAAAGCGCGGTAATCGTTGATGGTCGTGTCCCTCATGCGACCTTACTTGAGATTTTCACCAACGAAGGGGTTGGTACGCTCATCAGTCGAGAAATAGACTCATCATTGAGCTAGCAAAATCTAGCAATACTAAATGTAAAAAAGCTAAATGTAGAAAAGCCCGAGTGAATACAAATGCTCGGGCTTTTTTGTGCATTTTTATACTTAACAAATAAGCCTAGCTTAATTTTTATAGCTCAATTTTACGAAAAAACTTTATCAAACTCCGCTTCATCGAAGCCGCATAGTAATACGGCTTGATCTTTACCTACTAACTGACCTTCTACAATCGGACGTTTAATCATACTGGTGTTTTCCACGAGTAAATCTATCGCGTTGTCTACACTAGCCTCAGCCGCTTGCTTTTGACTGTCGTCTAGCTTGCGCCATGTCGTACCACGCTTATTGAGCACTTTATCGATACCTAGCTCATTTACCCAGCGCTGTACTGTATCTTTATCAATACCTTGTTTTTTATAATCGTGAAAATCGTAGCTGACATCTAAATCGTCTAGCTTAGTGAACGCTTTTTTCATCGTGCTACAAGACTTGATACCGTAAATGGTGATGGTCATGATGATTCCTCATAAATATTCATTAATTTGTCTATTATACCTAAGGCTGACTGGATATAGAGAATGCTTTACTTTTAATCGTCAAACCTAGTAAGCAACTGCATCATATCGTCGCAATTTTCGCCAAATTACGCTATGCTATGGCATTGTCAAATTCCACCTATTTTGATCAGTATTAAACAAATCCGTATTAAATAAATCAGTATCAACCAATTTCGAGCCGACTATGAGCAACGCCGTGACAGCAGACCAAACAGAAAACAACTATTACAACCCACAAGCGATAGAAGCCGCGCAGCAGACCAAATGGGCCACTGACAAGCGCTTTGAAGTAAGCAATGAGCCAAGCGACAAGCCAAGTCGTTACATGCTATCGATGTTCCCTTATCCAAGTGGCAAGCTGCATATGGGCCATGTACGTAACTATACGATTTCTGACGTATTAAGCCGTTATTATCGTCTAAAAGGCTATGAAGTCATGCAGCCAATGGGCTGGGATGGTTTTGGCTTGCCAGCTGAAAACGCAGCGATTGCTAACCAAACGCCACCTGCGGCATGGACATTTGCCAACATTGACAGTATGCGTGCGCAGCTTAAATTACTAGGCCTGTCTATTGACTGGTCACGTGAATTTGCCACTTGTAGCCCTGAGTATTATCAGTGGGAGCAGTGGTTATTTTTGCAATTATACAAAAAAGGCCTAGTCTACAAAAAGCTGTCGACGGTCAACTGGGATCCTGTTGATAACACCGTCTTAGCAAACGAACAAGTCATTGATGGTAAAGGTTGGCGTAGTGGTGCTGCAGTCGAAAAACGCGACATCCCAATGTATTACTTCAACATCACTGATTATGCCGATGAGCTATTGGATGATTTGGATCAGCTAGAAGGTCATTGGCCATCTGAAGTACTAACCATGCAGCGTAACTGGATTGGTCGTAGTGCTGGTATGGAAGTGCACTTCCCTTATGAGCTTGCTGGTGAAGAAAACACTTTAGATGTGTTCACCACTCGTCCTGATACGTTGATGGGTGTGACTTATGTCGCTGTAGCCGCAGAGCATCCACTTGCACAGTATGCCTCTGAGCAAGATGATGCAATCGCTCAGTTCTGTGCCCTTTGCAAAAAAGGCTCAGTCGCTGAAGCAGATTTGGCCAAAGCTGAAAAAATCGGTATGGATACAGGCCTCACTGTGACGCATCCTTTGACTGGTGAAGAAGTGCCAGTGTGGGTTGCCAACTATGTGCTAATGAGCTACGGCTCAGGCGCGGTTATGGCAGTACCTGCTCATGATGAGCGTGACTATGAATTTGCGGTTAAGTACGACCTACCAATCAAGCAAGTCATCAATGTGCCTGACGGTTATTTCGATGAACTAAAAGCAGATGCCAAAGCGAACGATAGTGAAGTCAATCTTGCCTATACTGAGCGCAATACCTTGGTTAATTCAGGTGAGTTTGACGATCTAGACTTTGAGCAAGCGTTTGAAGCAATGCTAGCTAAACTTGAGCCAAAAGAGCTGGCTAAGAAAAAGATCCAGTATCGCTTACGTGATTGGGGTGTATCTCGCCAGCGCTATTGGGGCTGCCCTATCCCAATGATCAACTGTGAGCATTGTGGTACGGTACCTGTTGAAGAGCAAGACTTACCAGTTGTATTGCCAACCGACGTCGTACCTGATGGTCGCGGTAATCCACTCAAGAACATCCCAGAATTTGTCAATACCACTTGTCCTAAATGTGGTAATCCTGCTGAGCGTGAGACCGATACCTTTGACACATTCGTAGAGTCAAGCTGGTACTATGCACGTTTTGCTAGCCCAAATGATGCACAAAACATGGTCAATAAATCTGCTGCCAATAAATGGTTGCCAGTCGATCAATACGTCGGCGGTGTCGAGCATGCGGTGATGCATCTGTTGTATGCGCGTTTCTTCCATAAGCTGATGCGCGACGAAAACTTAGTCACAGGCGACGAGCCATTTGCCAATCTAATGACGCAAGGTATGGTGCTTGCTGGTACGTTCTACCGCGTTAATGCGGATGGCAGTACCACTTACTACTTTGCAGAAGACATCGATATTGACTTCAACGAACGCGGTCAACCAATCAAAGCTATCTTGAAGTCAGATGGTCAGCCAGTGACGATTGGCAAAATTGAAAAAATGTCAAAATCAAAAAACAATGGCGTAGATCCACAGTTAACCATTGATAAATATGGTGCTGATACGGTTCGTCTATATACGCTATTTACTGCGCCTGCGGATCAAACGCTTGAGTGGTCAGATGACGCGCTAAAAGGCCCTTATAACTTTGTGAAAAAAGTATGGCGTATTGCAACCGACCATATGCAAGCGCTAACGGCCGCCAATATCAGCATTGATACGCTTAACAGTGCTACCTTGAATACAGATGATCTAAGCAAAGAAGCCAAAAATTTACGCCGTAAAACGCACGAAACGATTGCTAAAATTGACAGTGATTTGGGTGATCGTCTGGCATTAAACACGCCAGTATCAAGCCTGATGGAACTTGCTAATGAGCTGACTGGTTTTAACGCGAGTAATGAGCAAGAGCTACACGTCAAACACGAAGCATTGACCAATCTGCTGATTATGCTATCTGTATATGCACCGCACGTTGGTGAGCATCTGCTTGAGCAGTTAGGTCTTGATACCTTAACCTTAGACTACCCAACCGTGGACGAAAGTGCGCTGGTACAGGACATGATCACGATGGTGGTACAGGTCAATGGTAAGATGCGTGGTAAGATGGATGTCGCACCAAATAGCGATCCTGAGCAGCTAAAAGAGCAAGCTCGTACCATGGAAAGCGTGGCAAAATTCATCACAGGCGAGATCAAAAAAGAAATCGTCGTTCCTAACAAACTGGTTAACATCGTGGTTGTGGGCTGAGGTCTCTTGAGCTAAGTATTTTAGGCTTAGTGCTCTAAGCCTTCTTATCATATGAGGATAGCGTTTATGTCATACAAGCATCGAGCTGAGCAGGCGCAACCAAGATCAAGCGCATACAGCCTATCTAACAAAAAGTCCCATGGCCAAAAGCTCGGAGCAGTCTTACTTGCTACGCTGCCAATGTTCGCCGTGGTAGGTGCAGCCGCTGCTCTTAGCGGCTGCGGCTTCCAGCTGCGTGGCTACGACTCAGCGATGCTGCTTGATGTCGAAAAAACAGCGGTCATTATCGAAGATAATCGCACCTCATTCCCGCTGAAACTACCATTGACGCGTCGCCTAAAGACGTTAGGTGTCGATGTTATTAGTAATATGAGCTCAGAAGAAGTTGCTCGTAATAACCAACAAGCAGGGGCTGAGTCTATTGCTGCTATCGATATCCGTAATGTACGTTTTAAACGTTACGAATTGGTTGGGGTATTAACAGAGATTCGCTTGGTACTATCAGCAGATGTCAGCTATCAAACGATGGAAAATGGTAAGCCTGTAACCCTGAGCAATCCCATTCAAGTCGAGCGAAGCTATCAGTACAACGAAGCATCTGTTAGTACTGACGATCAGCAAGGCGATCAGACTCGCGATTGGCTCTATGATACTTTAGCTCGCCGTATCACTGACCAGTATGTTGCTATCTCGCTTCCAAAAGTTGCACCTGCTGTCAAACAATCTGTGCAGATGAATAAAGGTGTGACACCAACCGTCGTCGTCGTACCACAACCGTAATAGTTAGTCGTTCTGATTATCAAACGATACCATTTCTAGAAATATGAGTAGCAAACTAAGCGAGCGTAAGTACTACATTGAGTAGACTAAGCTAGCTTGACACTGCTGATCATATTTTTGGAATTGGCATTACCTGCTCATCAACCTGTGTAATACCACGCTATGCAAGATACTTTCATAAAAGCCTACCCAAAACTACTGCAGCCTTCCGTTGCGGTAGCGGGCTTGTGGCTGGCGCACGGTGACGAGCCACTGCTGAGTCAATGGTTGATAGATGCGCTGCGTCCACACTGGCGCGCGCAGAACTATGCAATCAAACGTATAGAGCTGATTTCTGTCAAGAGCTGGCAAGAAGTACTGTCCGAGCTTGGCAGCCAGTCTCTATTTGATGATGCTAGCGCGGTAATCGTGACGGGTAATCATAAACCTGACAAAGCAGTTATCACCGAGCTGGAACGTTTTGCGGTCGAGGCACAAGCTGGCACACACGGTCATAGTGTGTTGTGGCTTACACCTAAGCAAGACAAACGCAGCCAGAGCAGCAAATGGTTTGCTCCTTTTGCGCAATATGGCAATGTCATTGATTGCAATTTATACAATGAGCAGCAGCGCCAACAGCTACTACAAATACAAGCTCAGAAGTTTGGCTTACGACTGTCTCAAGAGGCGTGGCAGCTACTCATGTCACACACTGAGCATCATCTATTGAGTGCTTATCAAACCTTATGGCGACTGTCTTATCTGTTTGCACCACAGCTAGTTGCTAACAACAGTACTAATGAAGATAGTGCTAATAACAATAGCACCGAACAATCTAATAGCTTTTCACAACCTGTGAATAATGTGGCATTGGATATTGCAGACCTACAAGCAGCATTGGTCAGCGACGCTCAGTTTAGTGTGTTTGATTTGTCTGATGCGATGCTCGCGGGTAATAGTACGCAGGTTGCCAAGATAATGTTTCAGCTAAAGTCGACCGATGAGCCCACTACTTTAGTACTCTGGGCTATTAGCAAAGACATGCGTCAAATTATCCAGCTTATGGACGGTCAAGACCCTCAAGCATTAGGCATTTGGCGTAGTAAGCAAGGGTTGTACCAACAAGCCTGCCGTCGTCAGTCAAAACAACAAACGAGCGAATGGCCTGCTCTGCTTTACCGCTGTGACCAAGCTATCAAAGGACTTATACGCCAGCCAGCATGGGAATTATTATTACAAGCGGCATTGGAGCTTGCAGGTAAGCGTTTATTTGCGATGCGCTAAGACAGACCTGCTTGTCACCACCTTTTATTGTTTTTCTTATTAACAAGTTATCCATCTCTTCTCTTACTGATTTATACATTTAAACGCTGTAAATTCAGATTCTACTACCCTATTTTGTTCTCCTATAATCTCCGTTTTATTGATTTTTAGTAAGCATTTCTTTTCTGTACCTGTCTCTGTTCTTCTACCTTAACCTTTCGTAAACTAATTTCCATTCCCTTTTGTAGATGAAGTCTCTACTATATCTACACTTGATTTAATTGTGATTGGATTGTTGTCATGCGCAAAATAAGCAAAAAGTCTGCTATCAAATGGGGTGTCATCACCTTAATTATCGTAGCATTAGGGGCTTTGGCCTATACTTTTTTAAAACCAGAAGAAGCCACACCTAATTATTTAACCGCAACCGTTGAAGTCGGTGATATTGAAAACAATGTCATGGCATCTGGTAAAGTAAAAGCGTTAAATACCGTCGATGTAGGGGCACAGGTATCTGGTGAAGTAAAACGCCTGTACGTTGAAGTCGGTGACGAAGTCAAGCAAGGCGATTTGATTGCACAGATTGATCAAGTGACTCAGAAGAACAGCCTGAGCAATGAACAAGCCAGTCTTGAACAAAGCGAAGCCGCGCTACAAAGTGCGCAAGCAGAATCGTTGAGCAAACAAGCCAGTCTAAAAAGTGCCTATGCTGATCTTGCCAGCCGTCAGTCTGAGCTCAAACAAGCACAGTCTGACTTTGCGCGTTTGCAAGACTTAGTCGCTATCGATGCTATCTCACAACAAGAATATGACACGCAGGCGACCAGTGTAGAGACAGCAAGAGCAGCCGTTGCCAATGCACGTGCGGCTATCGACACAACTAAAGCCGCGATTGCGACTACCGAAGCCAATATCAACAGCCAGCAAGCGGCATTACGTAAATCACGAACCAACGTCAGTACTGCTGAAGAAGATTTGAGCTATACCACGATTCGCGCCCCGATATCAGGTACCGTCGTTTCTATTACGACTGAGCAAGGCACTACGGTCAATGCTAACCAAACGGCGCCCACATTGGTGACGTTAGCAGATTTATCGACCGTACGTATCAACGCGCAAATCTCAGAAGCTGATGTCATTAACGTCAGTGCTGGTATGCCTGCTTATTTCAATATTATCGGTAATCCAGACAAACAGTATGATGCGACATTAACCGCTATCGAACCTGCCCCAGAGCAGATCAGTAGCACCAGCTCGACAGACGCTGCTATCTATTACGTCGGCTACGTAGAAGTACCAAACCCTGACCGCTTGTTTCGAATCGATATGACGGCACAGATATATATCATCGTCAACGAAGCCAAAAATACTCTATTAGTACCATCAACAGTGATACAAGAAAAGCGAACTAAAGAAAAAGGCAAATCAACAACGGGCAAGTTTGTACGTGTATTAAGAGATGACGGAACCGTAGAAGAGCGTACTGTAGAAGTCGGTATTGATAACCGAGTAAATGCGCAAATCTTAAGTGGTTTGAAAGAAGGGGAAGAAGTAATCATCAGTGAAGAGAGCGGTAAGAAATCAGATAGCGGCCGCGTACCTGGTGGACCTCAAATGTAACTTGTGCTTTGACTATGTTGAGTAAGAAAGGCTTGCTAAAAACATAGCAGCCCTTTCATAACAACACTATAACGCTTATTAGACTTTATTAAAGACACTGCTATGACTATATCTCAATCTCCTAAACCGTCGAGTGAAGATAGCTCTGAAAGTAGCACGGCTCAAAACTTAGGGTCACACACTTCTGCTAATCGCTCAAGCAACTCAGCAAAAACCAATACCGCTACCCACTCTGCATCAGGCAAGCCCATTATGGAACTATCTGGCATTATCAGAGAGTTCCCTGCTGGTGAGCAAACCATTCGCGTCTTGCATGATATCAATCTGACGATTCATCAAGGTGAGATGGTCGCTATCATTGGACAGTCAGGCTCTGGTAAGTCCACCTTGATGAATATCTTAGGTTGTCTAGATCAAGCCACTGCTGGTGATTATAAGATTTATGGTCAATCCGCCCGTAAGCTTGATGCCGATCAGCTAGCAGAACTGCGCCGTGAGCATTTTGGTTTTATTTTTCAGCGCTATCATTTGCTTGGGGATATCAGTGCCAAAGACAACGTGGCCGTCCCTGCCGTATATGCGGGCATGGATACCGAGGCACGTACCAATCGTGCTGAGAAGCTATTAACGGATTTGGGCCTTGGCAATAAAGTCAACAACCGTCCTAACCAGCTCTCAGGTGGACAGCAGCAGCGCGTTTCTGTTGCTCGTGCACTGATGAATGGTGGCGATGTGATCTTGGCAGATGAGCCAACGGGTGCCCTAGACAGTAAGTCCGGCGAAGACGTCATGGCGATTCTGCATGACCTCAGCGCACAAGGTCATACCATTATCATGGTCACTCATGATCCAAAACTAGCAGCACAAGCGGAGCGTGTGATTGAGCTCAAAGATGGCCATGTCATCGCTGACTATCAAACTGAGCATTATAAGCACACAGACAAAAAACCAGAATCTATCCTTGGCGAGCATCGAAAAAGTGCCTTTGGTAGTTTTATTGATCGACTGCTTGAAGCTTTCAAAATGTCTTTGCTTGCCATGCGCGCGCATAAGATGCGTACTCTACTAACTATGCTCGGCATTATTATCGGTATTGCCGCAGTCGTATCTATCGTAGGCCTTGGACAAGGCTCTCAGCAGCAAATCCTTGCCAATATCAGCTCGTTAGGTACCAATACCATTACCGTCAATGATGGCTACCCTAGAGGCGATCCTAGACGCCGCTATAATGATGACAATTTGACACCAGAAGATGCAGAGGCGGTCGGCAATCAGCCCTATATTATCAGTGTCAGCCCTCAGGTAAATGCCAGCTCTAGTGTCCGCTATCGTAATATACAAGAGGATGCTACCGTCAATGGCGTTGGTGAAGACTATCTAAACGTCACTGGTGAGACATTAACATTGGGCCAAGGGTTTGATGCAAAAAGCATTACATTACGTAGTCAAGATATCATCATCGATGACAACGCTAAACAGACCTTTTTCTCAGATATTGATAATCCTGTTGGTGAGGTGATACTGGTTGGTAGTGTACCTGGACGCGTAATTGGCGTCCTCGAAGAGAGCGATGGTGGCTTTGGTCCCAGTGTGACGACGCCTACCATCTATATGCCTTATACAACGGTGATGTCGCGCGTCACTGGTAGTACCAATATCGACCGCTTTGTGGCGTTGTTAGATGACAGTATCTCTTCTAGTGCCGCAGAGACGGCCATCTCTGACTTGATAGAGAGTCGCCATGGTAAAGATGACTTTGAGCTGCGTAATTCAGACTCTATTCGTCAAACAATCGAGTCGACGACAGGAACGATGACTCTACTTATTTCATCAGTCGCTGTTATTTCATTGATCGTCGGCGGTATTGGGGTGATGAACATCATGCTCGTCTCTGTCACCGAACGCACCAATGAGATCGGCGTGCGCATGGCAGTAGGTGCACGTCAAAGCGATATCATGCAGCAGTTCCTCATCGAAGCCGTTTTGGTCTGTATCTTAGGGGGACTAATTGGTATTGGACTGGCATTTGCCATTGGTGAATTAATTAATAGTGTGGGCGGTGATAATTTCAAAGTTATCTATTCATCAACCTCTATTATTGCTGCTTTTGTTTGTTCGACGTTAATTGGCGTAGTATTTGGATTCTTGCCAGCACGTAATGCCGCCAAATTAGATCCTGTTGAAGCACTTTCTCGAGACTAATAATCGATTATTGACTCGCTTTAGCCAAAAATAGAGCAGTCAATATCGATATAATGGCAAAAATTTAAAGAAACTGGAATAAATTGGCGATTTTATAAGAGAATTACACTTTTTTTATCATGTGGGGTTGTAATTGTCATAATAATATATATAATGTGCTCTCACGTTTAGGGATACAAACACTTTAAACGTTAGGGCTGTTAGCTCAGTTGGTAGAGCAGTTGACTTTTAATCAATTGGTCCCGCGTTCGAGTCGCGGACAGCCCACCATATTTAGTTTAATCTTTATTAGTCGTTCTACCCTATACGGTAGTAGACTAATAAAGATAAGTTTAAAAGACATCGTTAAGATGTTTAGTTTTAGAAAGTTCTTTAGTTAGAATTTTCTCTTGTAGAGTTAAAAAGCATCGCTTTTTTATATACTCTTCAGGGCTGTTAGCTCAGTTGGTAGAGCAGTTGACTTTTAATCAATTGGTCCCGCGTTCGAGTCGCGGACAGCCCACCATATTTAGAAAGCCCAGTTACTATCTTAGTAATTGGGCTTTTTTTCGTCTGAGCTTTTTGAACATGTTTTTTAGCTATTAGTTTCTTAACTTTTATATACCTCTATTTATTATGCCTGCGTTTAAACAGTCGAAAGTTATCTCTCTTGCGCCATAGTAGTTTATGTCTGATCGTATCTTTGATGGTACGTGGGTGCTTGGGCGCATGAGCGATAAACTCATCAAACTCTGCCTCACTCATCGCTAGCTCTCGTCCATGAGCCATCATCACCATTGACGGTTGCAATGCCCTGATTTTTTTTAACGATTGAACATAAGCTTTTGGGTAATAGACAGGAAATGGCGCTACGAACTTATGGCGTAATTTAATGATTAAATCAGCGGTGTATACTTCGCGACTGGGCAGATGAAACAAAGACAAATCACGATCCGTATGACCTGGCGTCTCTAGTACTTGCCACTCATCAAAGTGTGGCACAATCTCACCATCTGTGACAGTGATATCTAGTTTTAGACTTGCCGAGTAATATAGGTTTTTAAGTGGGCGTCCTTGACGTCTGGCCACATAATATCCTAGATGTATATCTACGAAGTGCATCGTGCGCCCGCCAATACCGCTATACCACTGCTTTTTTTTATCAGCGGAGACAATCAGACAGCCCGTCTCTTCTCGAAACTTATGTGCACCGCCTGCATGATCCGGATGCATATGCGTGACCACCACTACTTTTAGGTCGGTGACGGGTCGTTTTAACGTTATCTTAATATAGTCAAGCACCATCGGCACATCAGCACGGCAGCAGCCATCTAACAGCATTATTTTATCTGGATATACTGCCAGATAGCTACTCTGGATATATCCTTCTAATCGTACAATTTCACATAGACTCATTGGTGTTCCCTACCTCATTCGTCGTTATTATTGTGAGGCTTTTGTTCAGTTTTATAGCCAACCTTTAGTATAGCGCCCGTCACGATAAATAAAACGACTTTGAGTGAACGCTTGTGACTATATACAAGAGTAAGGCGACATAAAGAGACGATGCGGCTAACAATTAACTATGGACAACTTACTACTCATAACCGCCTATATAATTCTATCCATGATAACTCTCACCTTATTAGTAAAAAGCAAAAAACCCAGCGCTTAGGCTGGGTTTAAGGAAACACTTAATATCTTATTTGTTATTTTGGATAATTCGTAAATTACCTACTTATAAACTATGCAAGATCACGAACCTTTGGCTCACGTTCCCATAGGCGAGACTTAGCATTGCTGATAAAGGCATCTAGCTCAGCCAATGGCGTTACAAATTCATCTTTTTCAACTGGGAGTTTACTTAGGATAAATTCATCAGTCGCGCCGCAATATGCGATGGCTTTGCAATGGTTGTACGCGTCGTTGAACCAATCTAATGCTGAGCTGTCTTTTGCGAGCTTTTTAGCTTGGTCAGGCATGATGATACTAACGACAGCATCAAACATCACTGACGGACCACCAGCGAGGCGCTCATCGGCTTGTATGCGTGTACCATCATCCAATACGACTTCTTTGTTAGGCGCTACGATTTTAACGCTAGCACCCTGCGCTTTGGCAGCATCTTCGAACTTTTTAACTTCACTACTATTAGAACCTTCCGCGACTAATATACCGATCATACGGCCTTTTAGGCTATCAGGCGTTAGCCCGATAGTTTGTACTGCTTTAGAGGTTCCTAAGTCTTGGACAGGTGCAGCTGCATCAGCTGGCTCTGGTAGCTCCATACCCAATGCCGTTGCTACGCGACTGGCCAAGTCTTCATCGATATGAATCAAATGGCTAAGCATACGCGTACGTACATGGGCTGTATCTACCTTACCTAGCTCAAACGCATAAGCGGTTGCGATATGGGCTTGTTCAGTTGCTGTCTGACTACGGTAGAACATACGTGGCTGACTATAATGATCTGCAAAGCTCTCGTCACGGACGCGACCTTTTACGCCATCATCTAGTTGCTCATGGAATGAGTTAAAGCCACGTTTAGCACTTTCACGAGGACGAGTTGAATCTAGGCTTTGCGGCTCATAGAGTGCACGCGTCTTAGGCACTTGCATCTGCATATGACCGTCTTGCTGGTTGTTGGCAAACGGACATTTCGGTGCGTTAATAGGAATCTGGGCAAAGTTTGGCGAGCCTAGACGTGATAGCTGAGTGTCCAAATAACTGAACAGACGACCTTGTAATAATGGGTCGTTACTAAAGTCAACACCCGGTGGCAGATGCGATGGGCAGAATGCTACCTGCTCAGTCTCTGCAAAGAAATTATCTGGATAGCGGTTCAATACCATCTTACCCACGACCTTTACTGGCACCAATTCTTCTGGAATCAGCTTGGTCGCATCTAGATGGTCAAATGGGAATTCATTGGCTTCTTCTTCGGTAAATAACTGTACGCCAAACTCCCACTCAGGGTAGTCACCGTTGTTGATTGACTCAAACAAATCACGGCGATGATAGTCAGGATCAGCACCTGAGATTTTTACTGCTTCATCCCACGTGGTTGACTGCACGCCCAGCACTGGCTTCCAATGGAAACGGACAAAAATGCTCTTGCCATCTTTATTGATTAAGCGATAGCTGTGAATACCAAAGCCTTCCATCATGCGCAAGCTGCGTGGCAGAGCACGATCACTCATCAGCCAAATTAGATTATGCATGGTTTCAGGGCTTAGTGAGACAAAATCCCAAAACGTATCATGGGCAGAGGCCGCTTGCGGGAAACCACGATCTGGTTCTGGTTTTACCGCATGAATCAAATCTGGAAACTTCATCGCATCTTGGATAAAGAAGATTGGCATATTGTTACCAACGATATCCCAGTTACCTTCTTCTGTATACATTTTCACAGCAAAACCGCGCACATCACGTGGCGTATCTTTTGAGCCTTTGTTACCTGCTACTGTTGAGAAACGCGTAAATAGTGGCGTTTGCTTACCTGTTTCGGTCAATATTTTAGCAGTCGTATATTCTTCTAGTGACTCTGTCAGCTCAAAGTAACCGTGTGCCGCGCTACCACGAGCATGGACGATACGCTCAGGAATACGCTCATGGTCAAAATGATTGATTTTTTCACGTAATACAAAATCCTCTAATAGCGTCGGCCCACGTGAGCCTGCTTTTAGAGAGTTTTGATTATCAGCGATAGCCACACCTTGCTGCGTGGTCAATACTTTGGTGTCGTCGCCTGCACGCTGATGGGTTTCACCACCATTGCCACGTTCCGTATTCATGTCTTTGGCGGGGTCCGTATGATCGATATTATTATTCATAAAAAATCCTAGCTAATAGATTGAGAGTGCTCTTTTAAATCATTAAAAGAGTGCCTACACAGGTTTGATATCCTTTGAGATAGTGGTGACTTCATCTGTCATTTATTTGTCTGTGTTTCCAGCATTGCCGAGCGTTAAATTGATACCGCACTAAAATTCGTAAAGGAATAATAGGCTTAGGACTTATACTACCCAAAAAATAAGTCAAATATAGTTGCGTATATAGTAAACCTTGTTGATGTTTGGTTAAGGTTTATAGACGCTATAAACCAGCTGCTTTAGATGGTCTTAAAGGCGCATAAACGTTAACAATAGAATCTTGTAATGTAGTTATTCTTTAAGGTATGCTTTTTATGAAGTATCAGAGACTATTGATAAATAAATTGGCAGGGTTTTAGCCTTATATTTATCTTTTTTATATCGTTGGATTCAAATAATTTCGATACAACAAAACCGAGCGCAAGCTATACATTAGTATGGTTAGCGAAGATGACGATGTAGCCGGGTTTATATGGATTTGACGATGCGACTATTTTTTATATAACTATAAGGCTACCTACCATGTTACCAACTCCAAACTCCCCGACTAAAAAACCTTATCACTCATTGCTAGTAGGCGCGTCAATGGGTCTAATGGCATTAACGTTCAGTCAAACGGCTGCTGCTATCACGACCAAAAACGTGACCTACACGGTCGATGATAAAGCGTACGAAGGCTATTACGCCAAGGCAGATAAGCCAAACGCACCTTTTATCTTATTGATTCATGATTGGGATGGTCTAACTGACTATGAGCGCAAACGTGCTGATATGTTAGCGGCTGAAGGCTACAACGTATTGGCGGCGGACATGTTTGGACAAGGCATTCGCCCCACTTCTATCGAAGAAAACAAACGCCTAACTGGGGAGCTATATGATGACCGTAATAAAATGCGCCGCATATTGGCAGGGGCATTAACGGCAGGACAACTACAAGGCAATGATGTGCGCAAAGGCACGACGATGGGCTATTGTTTTGGCGGTACGGTCGCGTTAGAGCTAGCACGCTCAGGCTTTGAGCAAAAAGCCTTTGTACCCTTCCACGGTGCCTTCGATATTCCAACTGGTCAAAGCTATGACAAAACTACAGGAGAAATCCTAGTATTTCACGGTTCTGCTGACCAATCTGTATCGCTAGAGAGCTTTGCCACTTTGGGCAAGACATTAGAAGCTGCCAAAATACCTCATGAAATGGTCACCTATAGCGGCGCGCCACATGCCTTTAGCGTATTTGGCAGCGATAGATATGATGCACGTGCAGATGAGCGCTCTTGGAAACGCTACTTGGATTTTTTAGCAGAAGAATATAAATAGTCTAACAGCGTAAAAAATAAGTAATAATATAAGCAAGCCCAAACAAAAAGACACCTTAATAAGATCTAATAATGATCCATTAAGGTGTCTTTTATTTATTTAATTTTTGCTAACGCTTTAAAACTTAGCGCTTATAAAATACCAATAGCTGATTATTAGCAGGCATCGCATACGTTTGAGAAAGTTGTAGATGATGAGCCTTTGCTAGACTAACGATATCTTCTTTATCGCGAATGCCGCTGTCAGGATTACCTGCTCTCAACATCGCATCAAATCGCTGATTACCTTCACTGGTATATTTACCATGCTCATTAAATGGGCCATATACAATCAGCTTATCATCCGTCTGCAAGGTAACGCCTGCCAATGCAAATAATCGCTCCACCAAAGCCCAGCTAATGATATGCAAAGTATTGGCTGTAAATATCACATCATAAGGTTTGGCTATATCACTGCTATTTAAATGATTACTATCTAAATGACCACCAACAGGTACAGAGTCATGCGCTAAATCAAACGCTAATGGTGAATATAGATTGGGTGCAGGATACGCATTGTGCCAAGCGATTATAGGACGGTGATTACTAATGACATCACTGGTTTGCCAAGATATCTCAGGCAGATTAGGAGCAAAGTAAACACTATGCTGACCTGTCCCAGAGCCAATCTCTAGCACATGACTAAAGCCTTGTAGCTCTGTTTGAAGTACTTTTAGAATAGGTTGTTTATTATTCTCACACGCTTGAGAAAACGGCAATGCAGAAATATCTACTTTACTATTTGAATTATCACTATCCAGATTATTGTCATGCATCACTATCCTCCCAGACCGTTTGTTATGCTCTCAGTATTGATAGCAGTAGATGAACAAGCACTGTCTATGACCGACCTAATGCCCGCCAAACAACTAGACTACTAGTAAATACCTGCCTCTACCCCAGCAGCAAGCGTCATAGCAAGCTCTTCTACTTGCTCAGCAAAACTGTCTTGCCAATCGCCTTGTAGTATCAGCGCCTCTTGAATCCATGACCAACGTAGCCCCGTTGTAATCGTTTTGAGCGCAAGCTTGGTACCTGTACCATCATGCCCTGCGCGTATATATACCGCAAATGGCATGCCCTGCTTCTTCTCTAATATAGGATAGTAGCAACGATCAAAAAAGTCCTTGGTCAGCCCTGCCATATACGCCAGATTCTCAGTCGTACCTAGCAGTAACGCATCAGCAGCCAACACGTCTTCAGGCTGCGTATCCTGCGGTGATTTCAAAATGACAGTGATATCTATATCAGGATGATTGGCACCGTCATAAGCTGCCTGCGCCAATTTCTGAGTATTGGGCGATGGCGTATGAGCGACGATGAGTAAAGTCTTAGTAGACATATTAGGCGTCTGTGCCATTGTTAAACACTAGATTTTGAGTAATGGCAGGATCCAAGCTATTGCCTACTGGACAGGTCAACGCGGTTTTATAAAACCGTTTTAAGGTACTCTCGTCCAATGCTTTCGAAAAATTAACCACAACGTGTATTTCACTCACACGCCTTGGTTTGGCAGCCATGACTTTGGTGACTTCTGCGGTCGTGCCTGAGATATCGATATTCATCGCTTCGGCTTTGATACCGATAATCGTTAAGATACAACTGCCCAAACTGGTGGCTAGCAAATCAGTAGGAGAAAACGCTTCGCCCTTACCATGATTGTCCGTCGGCGCATCCGTAATGATCTGATTATTCGATTGTAGATGGATGGCTTGGGTGCGTAAATTGCCTTGGTAGGTTACTTTTGAGGTAGTCATAATCTTGCCTTAGTTTGTTAAACTAGCTGCCTGAGAAATAAAGATGCTGTGATAGTTATTTGATAGATGCTAAGATAGCGAGCATTTGTGCAAACATTAGTTCTGTAAAGGAAATTGTAATATGTATGTGTATGAGCTCTCAGAATACCAAGTTTATCAATTAAAATCGATAGACCCAGCATTAGGTGGTAACTGGAAAACCATTCTTATCAGTATTTTGCCGCAGCTCGATATACCCAGTCGTAAAAGTGTGTACGAAAAAATATTATCAAAAAGGAACATTAGCCCAAATTTTACTTATATCATTCCAGATGATTTGAGAAGTTTGTTATCTAAAACAGCAATTCGTCATCGAGAGCTAAAAGCAATTGCTATACAGATGTTGAAATTTATTGAGTCTAAGCCGGATTCATATGATGCTATTGAACTTGCTGATAAAGTAGAGGCGATGATCGATTATCTTAACCGTATTGATATAGGTGATCATATTTTAGACCAAAAAAGTCGTGAAAGTATAAAAAAAGCATTTTTATACGATTTAGCATTTTGGATCGATAATGTAAATCTTATAGTATAGTCAGTCCAAAATAGAAAAGGTACAATGCTTTTAAACCAAGCAAAGAGAAATATAAAAGATGACCTACTCAGCAGATTTTCGAGCACAAGTTATCAAAAACATTGAGCAAAAAGACATGAGCA
>Ga0208300_100701_pt1 | contig 20573 bp, 18 predicted proteins | sample 23_taG_FD_184096 | JGI IMG/M metagenome (GOLD analysis project Ga0208300, IMG submission 184096) | Marine viral communities from Cariaco Basin, Caribbean Sea - 23_WHOI_OMZ (SPAdes) (version 2) | ecosystem: Environmental > Aquatic > Marine > Oceanic | place: Caribbean Sea: Cariaco Basin... | reverse complement strand
CCTTGCCGTCCGGCTAGTGGTTCCCCTTACCGGGCCCACAGGGGACTTGCACCCCCAAGTCATCCGGCCAGCACCACCTGTACCGGAACAGCGCCCGTCAAGGCGCTACGCGCCATGCCTGGCGCACCAAAACAAACGCCGCCCGGGATCCGGGCGGCGCTGGGAGCTACAGGGGTTTCCTGGCCGGCAGAGTCAATGCTCTCCGGCAGGTCGGCCGACACCCGGATGACGACCGTCATCGGAAGCCTTGGGCTCCGGCGCCACTTCAGGCTCATCGACTTTCACACCACCTGCGGGACCACTGTCTCCCCAACCTTTCGGCGGACGAGGTGTTCGGCCCTCCATGATGTCGTCGATCTGGTGACGATCGATGGTTTCGTACTTGATCAGCGCATCGGCCATCATGTCGAGCTTGTCGCGGTTATCGATCAGAATCTGCCTGGCCTTTTCGTAGCAGGTGTCAATGATGTTGCGGACTTCTTCGTCAATCCGCTGGGCCGTTTCCGGCGAGTACACCGTCTGGGACTGGCCGGCGGACATGCCGAGGAACGGCTCTTCGCTGTCAGTGTCGTACTGAAGCGGCCCAAGCTTTTCGGACAGCCCCCAGCGGGTCACCATGTTGCGGGCCAGGCTGGTCGCCCGCTCGATATCATTGGATGCACCGGTGGTAACGCCATCAAACCCAAGGGTCAGCTCTTCGGCAACACGGCCACCGAAAAGACTGCAGATGGAGCTGATCAGGAAACGCTTGCTGTGGCTGTACTTATCCTCTTCAGGGAGGAACATGGTCACACCCAGCGCACGGCCGCGAGGAATAATGCTGACCTTGTAAACCGGGTCATGCTCCGGCATCAGCCGGCCGACAATGGCATGGCCAGATTCATGGTAAGCCGTGTTCCGCTTTTCCTTCTCACTCATGACCATGGACTTACGCTCGGCGCCCATCATGATCTTGTCTTTGGCCAGCTCGAACTCTTCCATGGAAACCAGGCGCTGGTCACGACGCGCCGCAAACAGGGCAGCTTCATTCACCAGGTTGGCCAGGTCAGCACCGGAGAATCCGGGTGTACCACGGGCAATCAGAGCCGGTTCTACGCCATCCGCCAGGGGCACCTTCTTCATGTGCACCTTGAGGATCTGCTCGCGGCCGATGATATCCGGCAGGCCAACGACCACCTGGCGGTCGAAACGGCCCGGGCGCAACAGCGCGGGGTCCAGAACGTCCGGACGGTTGGTGGCGGCGATGACGATAACGCCTTCGTTGCCTTCAAAGCCGTCCATCTCAACCAGCAACTGGTTCAGGGTCTGCTCGCGCTCATCATGACCACCACCCATACCGGCGCCACGATGACGACCGACCGCATCAATCTCGTCGATAAAGATGATGCACGGGCTCTGCTTTTTGGCCTGCTCGAACATGTCGCGAACACGGGATGCACCCACGCCCACGAACATTTCCACGAAGTCGGAACCGGAGATGGAAAAGAACGGCACCTTGGCTTCACCGGCAATGGCTTTGGCGAGCAGGGTTTTACCAGTGCCCGGCTGACCCACCATCAGAACGCCTTTGGGAATGCTGCCGCCAAGACGCTGGAATTTGCTGGGATCCCGCAGGAAGTCCACCAGTTCTTTGACGTCTTCCTTGGCCTCATCAACGCCGGCCACGTCACCGAAGGTTGTCTTGATCTGATCTTCACTCATCAGACGGGCCTTGCTCTTGCCGAAGGACATGGGGCCTTTGCCGCCGCCACCTCCCTGCATCTGGCGCATGAAGAAGACAAACAGCGCGATGATGATCAGTATCGGGAACGCAGCCACCAGCAACTGTGTCCACAGGCTCTGGCGCTCAGGCTGCTTACCGATAACCTCAACGTTGTTCGCGAGAAGATCGTCCATCAGCTTGTTGTCAGACACCTGCGGACGGATTGTCTGGAACTGGGAGCCGTCACCACGGGTACCCTGAACCTCCAGCCCATCGATTGTGACCTGACGGACCTGCCCTTGCTGGACCATCTCCACAAACTGGGAATAATTGACTTGTTGGCCGGTGGTGGTGGGAGAGAAATTCTGAAACACCATCAGCAGCACGGCGGCTATAATTAGCCAGAGAACCAGATTTTTTGCCATATCGTTCAAGGATCATCACCTGTGAATTGAAGGGTTAGCTTTTCGAAAGCACCCTTTTCAGACACCTTACACCAATTGTACGCCCGTCCACCAGAAACGGCCCATCCGTATCGGCCACACGGGACATACAGATTTTCCGATGAAAAGCGGCCATACCATTCATAGTGGGCGCCATATCTGAAATTACAACAGCGACACCAGACCACCCCCCAACTTCCTGGTACTTTTTGACCCAGAGTCGATCAATTTGTTCCTTCGGCCTGCCAGCGACCACTTCAATAACTTCAATACATGTTAACGGCCATTTTTACGGCAAGACGATCTGTTACAATCCTTCGATTATACGTTCAAGTCTGCGCATACGCCGCTGACCTTTTGTTAATTGCATCGATAAAGAGATTACATCATGAGTCTTTCACCGGAACAGCGCCGGGAATACCGGGCCATTGCCCACAATCTGAAGCCGGTCATCATCGTTGGCGACAAAGGTCTGTCGGAGGGGCTGCAGGAAGAACTGGAGCGCGCCCTGAATGATCACGAGCTGATCAAGATCAAGGTGGCAAACCAGGATCGCGAAGCAAGGCAGGAAGCCATCGCGGCACTTTGCGAGAGTTCCGGCGCCGAGCTGGTCCAGACCATCGGCAAAATCGCCGTGATCCTGCGCCGCGCGAAGAAACCCAACCCCAAGCTGTCCAACCTACTGCGCCACAAGCACTGATCCGACGCCCGGGAAGCAGGAAACGTGAACATGGGGTCAGATGAAAGCTTTCATCTGACCCCATGTTCACCGCACCGGGTGATCAGACGTATTCGACTTCCTCGATCTCGTATTCCACGGTACCAGAGGGCACGCGAATCGCGACCACGTCACCTTCACTCTTGCCAACAAGGGCCCGGGCGATGGGTGAGGAAATCGACAACTTCCCTGCCTTGATGTCGGCTTCGTCCTCACCAACGATTTTGTAGATGACTTGCTCATCCGTGTCCATGTTGAGCAGATGGACAGTGGTGCCAAAAATCACCTTTCCGGTGTTCTCCATGGCGGTGACATCAATCACCTGGGCGCCCGACAGCTTGCCCTCGATTTCCTGGATACGGCCCTCGATAAAGCTTTGCTGCTCCCGGGCGGCATGGTATTCCGCGTTTTCTTTCAGGTCGCCGTGCTCACGGGCGTCGGCAATGGCCGCAATCACCCGGGGACGATCTTCGGACTTCAGCTTCTGAAGTTCCTGGCGGAGGCGGCTCTCCCCCTCCTTTGTCATCGGTACTCTGTCAGCCATAGTCTCACTTTCCTGCGTGAAGATCCTGGAGGCGGCGTACAGTGCGCTCCGGGCCGAACTTGATGGCCCGGCAGAAGGCTTCGCCGCCCGCCAGTGTCGTTGTGTAGGTTACCTTGGTCTGCAATGCCGACTGGCGGATCTGGGCCGAGTCGGAAATCGCCTTGCGACCTTCGGTGGTATTGATGATCAGCTGAACCTGACCGTTCTTGATGGCATCCACGATGTGCGGACGACCTTCACGGACCTTGTTCACCCGGTCAACCTCAATTCCGGCCTCTTTCAGGGCCTTGGCGGTACCGGTAGTAGCAATCACCTTGAAACCGGCCTCAACCAGATCACGGGCAACTTTCGCGGCGCCCGGCTTATCCACGTCGCGCACCGACATGAACGCAGTTCCCTTGGTCGGCAAGCGATCGCCGATCGCGAGGGCGGCCTTGGCAAAGGCCTCATCAAAGCTGTCACCCAGGCCCATGACCTCACCGGTCGACTTCATTTCCGGCCCGAGGATCGGATCCACCGCCGGGAACTTGTTGAACGGGAATACCGATTCCTTCACCGCGTAGTAGCGCGGGATGATTTCCTGGGTGAACTCCAGTTCCTTCAGGGTCCTGCCCGCCATCACCCGGGCCGCCACCTTGGCCAGGGACACACCAATGGCCTTGGACACAAAGGGCACAGTCCGGGACGCGCGCGGGTTGACCTCGATCACGTAGATCTCGCCGTCCTGCCAGGCCAGCTGGACATTCATCAGGCCCACCACATCCAGCTCGATGGCCATCTTCCTGACCGCGTCGCGCATCTCGTCCTGAACCTGCTGGGACAGGGTGTACGGCGGCAGCGAACAGGCGGAGTCGCCGGAGTGTACGCCGGCCTGTTCGATGTGCTGCATGATGCCACCGATGACCACGTCCTTGCCGTCGCAGATGGCGTCAATGTCCACCTCGATGGCGGCATTCAGGAAGTGATCCAGCAGCACCGGGCTATCGTTGGAGACCAGAACCGCGTTGCGCATGTAGCGCACCAGTTCTTCCTCGTCGTAGACGATCTCCATGGCCCGGCCGCCCAGCACGTAGGACGGACGCACCACCAGCGGGTAGCCGATTTCACGGGCCGCCAGAATGCCTTCCTCGTGGCTGCGCACGGTGGCGTTTTCCGGCTGCTTCAGGCCCAGGCGGGTGATCATCTGCTGGAACCGCTCCCGGTCCTCGGCGCGGTCGATGGCGTCCGGGCTGGTGCCAATAATGGGCACGCCGGCCGCCTCCAGGCCACGGGCCAGCTTCAGCGGAGTCTGGCCGCCGTACTGGACAATCACACCCTTGGGTTTTTCAACGTGGATGATTTCCAGCACGTCTTCCAGGGTGATCGGCTCGAAGTACAACCGATCGGAGGTGTCGTAGTCGGTGGACACGGTCTCCGGGTTGCAGTTGATCATGATGGTTTCATAGCCGTCCTCACGCATGGCCAGGGCCGCGTGAACACAGCAGTAATCGAACTCGATACCCTGACCGATCCGGTTCGGGCCGCCACCGATCACCACGATCTTTTCGCGATCACTGGCATCCGCCTCGCACTCTTCCTCATAGGTGGAGTACATGTAGGCGGTGTCGGAGGCGAATTCCGCGGCGCAGGTGTCCACCCGCTTGTACACCGGACGGATGTCCAGCTCGTGACGCAGCTTGCGCAGGCTCACTTCGGAGATGCCCAGCAGCCTGGCCAGGCGAGCGTCGGAGAAGCCCTTGCGCTTGAGGCGGAACAGGGTGGCCTGGTCGATGTCGGCCTTGCCGGCACTCTTGAGCGCCTGCTCTTCCTTGATCAGGTCCTCGATCTGCACCAGGTACCAGGGGTCCACGTGGGTGTGCTGGAAGACATCATCTACGCTCAGGCCGGCGCGGAAGGCATCCCCAATGTACCAGATCCGGTCGGCACCGGGCACGTTCAGTTCACGGGTCAGGGTTTCCCGGGAGTTTTCGGAATCCAGGTCCTCAAGTTTCTCATCAAAGCCTTCAGAGCCCACTTCCAGCCCGCGCAGGGCTTTCTGCAGAGATTCCTGGAAGGTCCGGCCAATGGCCATGACCTCACCCACGGATTTCATCTGGGTGGTCAGGCGGGCGTCGGCCTGGGGGAATTTCTCGAAGGTAAACCGGGGAATCTTGGTGACCACGTAGTCGATGCTGGGCTCGAACGAGGCCGGGGTGACGCCACCGGTGATTTCGTTGCGCAGCTCGTCCAGGGTGTAGCCCACCGCCAGCTTGGCGGCGACCTTGGCGATCGGGAAGCCGGTGGCCTTGGAGGCCAGGGCGGAAGAACGGGACACCCGCGGGTTCATCTCGATCACCACCATGCGGCCGGTGTCCGGGTTGATGCCGAACTGGACGTTGGAGCCACCGGTTTCCACACCGATCTCACGCAGCACCGCCAGGGAGGCGTTCCGCATGATCTGGTATTCCTTGTCGGTCAGGGTCTGGGCCGGGGCCACGGTAATGGAATCACCGGTGTGCACGCCCATGGCATCGAAGTTCTCGATGGCACAGACGATGATGCAGTTGTCGTTCTTGTCGCGGACAACTTCCATCTCGTACTCTTTCCAGCCGATCAGGGATTCGTCGATCAGCAGCTCGTTGGTCGGGGACAGGTCCAGACCACGGGTACAGATTTCCTCGAATTCGTCGCGGTTGTAGGCAATACCGCCGCCGGAGCCGCCCATGGTGAAGGATGGGCGGATAATGCAGGGGAAACCGATGTCGTCTGCCACTTCCCAGGCTTCCGCCATGGTGTGGGCGATGGTCGCGCGCGGACACTCCAGGCCGATTTTTTTCATGGCCTTGTCAAAGCGATCGCGGTCCTCAGCCTTGTCGATGGTATCGGCGTTGGCACCGATCATTTCCACGCCGTGCTTTTCCAGGATGCCGTGCCTTTCCAGATCCAGCGCGCAGTTCAGCGCAGTCTGGCCACCCATGGTGGGCAGCAGTGCATCCGGCTGCTCTTTCTCGATGATCTTTTCAACGGTTTTCCAGGTGATCGGCTCAATGTAGGTGGCATCGGCCATCACCGGGTCGGTCATGATGGTCGCCGGGTTGGAGTTAACCAGGATCACCCGGTAACCCTCTTCGCGCAGCGCCTTGCAGGCCTGGGCTCCGGAGTAATCAAACTCGCACGCCTGCCCGATCACGATGGGGCCGGCGCCCAGGATCAGGATGCTTTGGATGTCGGTACGTTTTGGCATGTCTTGGTATACCTGTCAGCAACTGTTGAATTCTGGCAGCGCAACACGCGGCGCCCGTGAGTTTTCCGTGGCGATCAGCCTCAGGCAGATCGCGTCTCCATCAGGCGGATAAACTCGTCGAACAGGGGCGCCACGTCATGAGGACCGGGGCTGGCTTCCGGGTGTCCCTGGAAGCTGTAGGCCGGCTTATCGGTCCGGCGGATGCCCTGCAATGTGCCATCGAACAGGGACTTGTGAGTCGCCTCCAGATTGGCAGGCAGTGTTGCCTCATCCACGGCAAAGCCGTGGTTCTGGCTGGTGATCATCACTGTGCCTTGGACCAGGTCCTGTACCGGATGGTTGGCACCGTGGTGGCCGTGGCCCATCTTCATGGTTTTGGCGCCGCTGGCGAGGGCCAGGAGCTGGTGGCCCAGGCAGATACCAAAGACCGGGATGTCGGTTTCCAGCACTTCTTTAATGGCAGTGATGGCGTAATCGCAGGGCTCGGGATCCCCCGGGCCATTGGACAGGAACACACCGTCCGGATTCATCGCCAGCACTTCCGAGGCCGGGGTCTGGGCCGGCACTACGGTGATGTCGCAGTCACGGGACGCGAGCATGCGCAGGATGTTCAGCTTTACACCGTAATCCCAGGCAACCACCTTGAACCTTGCTTCTTTCCGCTCACCGTAGCCCTCGCCCAGGGTCCACTCGGTCTCACTCCAGGACCGGATCCTGTCGGAGGTGACTTCTTTCGCCAGATCCATGCCCTTGAGGCCGGGGAAGGCTTTGGCCAGCTCCAGTGCGCGCTCGGCAGTCGCGTTTTCGCCAGCCACGATGGCGCCGTTCTGGGAGCCCTTGTCCCGCAGGATCCGGGTCAGGCGGCGGGTATCAATGCCGGCGATCCCAACAATGTTGTTGCTTCGCAGGTAGTCGTCCAGATTTCCCTTGTTGCGCCAGTTGCTGGCCAGCAGCGGCAGATCCCGGATGATCAGGCCGGCGGCCTGGATGCGATCTGACTCGACGTCTTCTTCGTTCACACCGGTGTTGCCGATATGCGGGTATGTCAGGGTGACGATCTGGCGGGAATAGGACGGGTCGGTCAGGATTTCCTGGTAACCGGTCATGGCGGTGTTGAACACCACTTCACCACTGGTTTCTCCGTCAGCGCCAATGGCGCTGCCGTAGAACAGGCTTCCGTCTGCGAGTGCAAGGATTGCTGGTGTGCTCAAGGCTTGTATCCTCATCGAGTGGCGTATCGGTTCGTCACGAACAGGAACGCAAGCGCAAATTCAGGTCGCAAAAAAGCGAGAGGGAGTCAGAACTCCGTCCCGCTTTTTTGTAGGCCGGGAACGGTTTTTGTTCCCTGGGCGTTTTTCAAAGCTACGCTTGGTGCAGTTAAACCGCCTCATTGTAAAAAATATGGCGGTTTTTGTCCACGGGAAAAGCCCTCACTTCAAATCCAGAACATCCTGCATATCATAAAGTCCGGCCGGCTTACCCTTCAGCCAGAGCGCCGCCCTCATGGCGCCCTTCGCAAAGGTCATCCGGCTGCTGGCCTTGTGGGTCACTTCGATGCGCTCACCTTCGGTAGCGAACAGCACAGTGTGATCGCCCACCACATCACCGGCACGGATGGTTTCAAAACCGATTTCCCTGCGAGTACGCTCACCCGTAAAACCTTCGCGGCCATAGACGGCACATTCTTTCAGATCGCGACCAAGGGCATCAGCGACAACCTCACCCATCCGAAGCGCGGTGCCAGAAGGAGCGTCCTTCTTGTGGCGGTGATGGGCCTCGATGATTTCGACGTCGTAGTCGTCACCCAGGGTCGCAGCGGCGGTGCGCAGCAGATTGAGGACGACGTTAACGCCGACGCTCATGTTAGGCGCAAACACCACGGGTGTGGATTCTGCAGTCAGAGCCAGTTGCTGTTTTTCGGCGTCGGACATGCCAGTGGTGCCAATGATGAGCATCTTGCCACTGGCTTTGCAGAACTCGGCGTTTTCCAGGGTCAGGTCCGGGAAGGTGAAATCGATGAGGACATCGAAATCATCCTTCACGTCGGCCAGGCTGCCGGCCATTTTCACGCCGGTTTTGCCAAGGCCGGTCATTTCGCCGGCGTCGGCACCGATCAGACTGCTGCCCGGCTCTACGACGGCGGCACCGAGTTCAAGGCCTTCGGTACCGTCAACGGCCTCGATCAGCACTTTTCCCATGCGCCCGGCGGCGCCGATGATTGCTACCCTCATGCTCGCTTTCCCTTTTTAACCCTTGTTGAACCCTAAGAGCTTGGCCCGTCAGAATTTCATTTCGTCGAAAAAGCTCTTCACACCCTCAAACCAGGAGGTTTTCTTGGGGCCGTGATCGCTTCCGTTGCTGGCATCGAGGGTCTTCTGGAACTCATTCAGCAGCTCTTTCTGGCGCTTGGTCAGGTTTACCGGTGTTTCCACAATCACCCGGCACAGCAAGTCGCCTGCGGGGCCGCCACGAACCGGGTTAACGCCTTTGTTGCGCAGGCGGAAAAGCTTGCCGGTCTGGGTTTCGGGCGGAATCTTGAGCTTCACGCGGCCATCCAGGGTCGGCACTTCCAGCTCACCGCCGAGGGTCGCATCCACGATGCTGATGGGCACTTCACAGTAGAGGTTGCGGCCATCACGGGTGAACAGGGAGTGCTCGCGCACGGCGATCTGTACGTACAGGTCACCGGGAGGTCCGCCATCGACCCCCATTTCGCCTTCACCGGACAGGCGGATACGGTCGCCGGTATCCACGCCGGGCGGCACTTTAACAGAGAGCGTCTTTTCTTCCTGAACCCGACCCTGGCCATGACAGGCCTGGCAGGGGTTCTTGATGATCTGGCCAGAACCGCGGCAGGTGGGACACGCCTGCTGCACGGTAAAGAAGCCCTGCTGCATACGTACCTGCCCCATACCCTTACAGGTACCGCAGGTTTCCGGGCGGGAGCCTTTTTCGGCGCCACTGCCGCCACACACTTCACATTCGCGATGTCCGGGAATCTTGATCTGGACGGTTTTGCCTTTGACGGCTTCTTCCAGGTCCAGCTCCAGGGTGTAACGCAGGTCGGCGCCACGGGTGCTGCGGCCACGGCCGCCGCCACCACCGAAGATATCGCCGAATACGTCACCAAAGATGTCGGAGAAGCTGGCTCCGCCGCCTCCGAACCCACCACCGGCCTGACCATCTACGCCGGCGTGACCGAACTGGTCGTACGCCGCCCGCCTGGACTGGTCCGCCAGTATTTCGTAGGCTTCGCTGGCCTCTTTGAACTTGTTCTCGGCTTCCCTGTCGTCCGGGTTACGGTCGGGGTGGTACTTCATCGCGAGCTTTCGATAGGCTCGCTTGACTTCCTTCTCGTCCGCATCCCGGGAAATCCCGAGAATTTCGTAATAATCGCGCTTGGCCATGCTGTTAAAACCCTGTTTTTAAACGCGGAAAACGCGGAGATGCCCCCGCGTTTTCCAACTGCCTGATGTACTTCAGATTTATCGCTTGTCGTCGTCTTTCACTTCTTCAAACTCGGCGTCCACGGCGTCGTCAGCCTGCTTTGCCTGGGCATCTTCCTGCCCACCAGCCTGCTGTGCCTGCTCGGCCTGATCTGCGTACATCTTCTGGGCCAGCTCGGAAGAGACTTCGGTCAGCTTCTGGGTCTTGGCCTCGATGTCTTCCTTGTTGGAACCCTCCAGAGCTTCTTCCAGCTCTTTGATGGAAGCTTCGATAGACTCTTTCTCGCTGTCGCTGACCTTGTCGCCTGCCTCTTTCAGAGTCTTGCGAACGGCGTGCACCATCGCGTCGCCCTGGTTGCGGGCCTGGACCAGCTCTTCGAACTTGCGGTCCTCGTCAGCGTTGGCTTCGGCGTCACGAACCATCTTCTCGATTTCATCATCGTTCAGGCCGGAAGAAGCCTTGATCACGATGGACTGTTCCTTGCCGGTGGCCTTGTCCTTCGCGGACACGTTCAGGATACCGTTGGCATCGATGTCAAAGGTGACTTCGATCTGCGGCACACCGCGCTGGGCCGGCGGAATGTCGGCCAGGTCGAAACGGCCCAGGGACTTGTTCTGGGCAGCCTGCTTGCGCTCACCCTGAACCACGTGAATGGTTACGGCGGTCTGGTTGTCTTCCGCTGTGGAGAAAGTCTGCGACTTCTTGGTCGGAATAGTCGTGTTCTTCTCGATCAGCGGAGTCGCCACGCCACCCATGGTTTCGATACCCAGGGTCAGCGGGGTTACGTCCAGCAGCAGAACGTCTTTCACATCACCGGACAGCACGGCTGCCTGAATAGCAGCACCCATGGCCACGGCCTCGTCCGGATTGACGTCCTTGCGAGCCTCTTTGCCGAAGAACTCTTTTACCTTCTCCTGCACCAGCGGCATACGGGTCTGACCACCAACCAGGATAACCTCGTCGATCTCGGCGGCCTTCATGCCGGCATCCTGCAGAGCCACTTTACAGGGCTCAAGGCTGCGCTGAACCAGGTCTTCCACCAGGGATTCCAGCTTGGCGCGGGTCAGTTTCACGTTCATGTGCTTGGGACCAGACGCATCCGCGGTGATGTACGGCAGGTTAACGTCAGTCTGCTGGCTGCTGGACAGCTCAATCTTGGCCTTCTCGCCAGCCTCCTTCAGACGCTGCATCGCCAGGGAATCACCACGCAGATCGATGCCACTGTCTTTCTTGAACTGGTCTGCCAGGAATTCAATGATTTTCAGGTCGAAGTCTTCACCACCCAGGAAGGTGTCACCGTTGGTGGCAAGAACCTCAAACTGGTGCTCACCGTCCACGTCCGCGATCTCGATGATGGACAGATCGAAGGTACCACCACCCAGGTCGTAAACTGCGATGGTGCGATCGCCGCTCTTCTTGTCCATGCCATAGGCCAGGGCAGCCGCGGTCGGCTCGTTAATGATACGCTTCACATCCAGACCGGCAATCTTGCCCGCATCTTTGGTGGCCTGGCGCTGGCTGTCGTTAAAGTACGCCGGAACGGTAATAACCGCTTCCGTTACCTTCTCGCCCAGGTAGTCTTCCGCAGTCTTCTTCATCTTCTTCAGAACTTCTGCAGACACCTGCGGCGGCGCCATTTTCTCGCCCTTAACTTCTACCCAGGCGTCACCATTGTCCGCCTTGGCAATCTTGTACGGCACCATTTTGATGTCTTTCTGAACCACGTCGTCTTCAAAACGACGACCGATCAGACGCTTGATGGCGTACAGGGTGTTGTTCGGGTTGGTGACCGCCTGGCGCTTGGCTGACTGGCCAACCAGGGTTTCACCATCGTCGGTGTAGGCGATGATGGACGGGGTGGTGCGATCACCCTCGGCGTTTTCAATAACCTTGACCTTGTCGCCATCCATGATGGCTACACAGGAGTTGGTCGTTCCCAGATCTATACCGATAATCTTGCTCATTGAGTCACTCCAATTCTTCTGAATGCTTTCCCGGAGGCCCGGCCTCCGCTGTCGCTATTTAATGGCTATATTGGCGCTTTAATCGGCTTTTCAAGCCTGCTCATCAATTTTTGGTGCATCTTCTGCTTTGGCGACGACCACCATGGCCGGACGTACCACACGGCCATTCAACAGATACCCTTTCTGCACTACGGCCACCACGCTGTTGGGTTCGGCGTCCGGGGCCGGCACCATGGACATGGCCTCGTGTTGCCGGGGGTCGAACGGTTCGCCCACCGGGTTAACCGGCTCAACATTGAATTTTTTCAGGCTGGACATGAACAGGCTCAGCGTCATTTCCACGCCTTCCCGAATGGAAGCCACCAGCTCGCCGGACTCTTCCTGGCCTTCGGTGCTCTCAACCGCCTTTTCCAGGCTGTCTGCAACCGGCAACAGCTCCTTGACGAACTTCTCCAGGGCAAACTTGTGGGCTTTCTCCACATCGATCTCGGCACGACGGCGCACGTTCTGCATCTCGGCCTGTGAGCGCAGCATCTGCTCCTGGAACTCCTGAACCTGAGCCTTCAGCGCATCCACCTCAGACGTTTCGCCTTCGGTGGAATCCTCTTCAGCCGTCCGGGCTTCCTCTTTGGCAGCCTCAAGGGCTTCGTTCAGCTCCTCGTGCTCGTTGCGGTTCTCATCAGTGCTCATGGCTACTCCTGCTTGGTCTTCAGCGGCCTTCTTTTCTGTGGCCGGTTGAACATGGGCTCCGGCCGCAGCGCGCCGGAAAAATGTCGTTGCGAACGGATATGGGGCCCCGCTTTCAGGTTTCAACCACCGGCGCCTGCATTCCTGAAGAAAATCACATCACAGGTTTGCAAACAGGAAAAACCCTGTATATATTCACAGTTACTGTATGTATTCACAGCATCGAACAGTAATATAAGACTGCTCAACCGGTTTTCAGAAAGTCGCGGAGGTTATCTGCATGCTTACCCAGCTCACGGTTTCCAACTACGCCATCGCCGAACGGGTGGAACTCCAGTTCAGCAAAGGCATGACTGCTCTTACCGGCGAGACCGGCGCCGGCAAATCCATCGTGCTGGATGCCCTGGGCCTGGCCATGGGCGGCCGTGCGGATGCCGGCGCAGTTCGCCACGGAGCCAAGCGCGCGGACATCACGGCCACATTTGATGTATCCACCATCCCCGAGGCAACCGAGTGGCTCGCAGAGCATGAGCTGGATGATGAAAATGACTGTATACTTCGCCGCGTTATCAGCAAAGACGGCCGTTCCCGCGCCTATATCAATGGCCAGCCCTGCCCGCTGAATCACCTCAAGGAACTTGGCGGCGTGCTGATGGACATCCACAGCCAGCACCAGCACCAGTCCCTGCTGCGCAAGGAAACACACCGCAAACTGGTGGATGAGTTTGCCGGCGCCGAGGCCCTGGCCGCCGATACCCGGGAGGCGTGGAAAACCTGGAACCAGATCCGCCAGCGCCTGATCGAACGGCAGCAAAACGCCGATGAAGCGGAAGCCAAGCTTCAGTTGCTGCGTTACCAGGTGGAAGAACTGGACCGCCTGGCACTGGAAAGTGGCGAGCAGGAGCAGCTGGAACAGGAACAGGCACAGCTGAGCCAGGCGGACACGGTTCTGCACAACAGCCATCAGGCTGCCCTGCTGTGCACGGAAGACGAGACCAGCGCCGCCGATCTGGTCCGCCAGGCCCTGCAGCAGCTGGAACAGCTTCCGGTAGACGTGCCGGCACTGGCCGACACCATCCAGATGCTGAACGAGGCCCAGATCCAGATCAGCGAAGCCGGCGACAACCTGCGCCACTTTGTCGAGGATTACGAGGCGGATCCTGCCAGGCTGGCAGAAGTGGAAGAACGGCTGAGCGCCATCTACCAGATGGCGCGGAAGCACCGGATTACCCCGGAAGAGTTGCCGGAACTGCACCAGCGCCTGAGCGCCGAACTGGCCGAACTGGAAGGGGGAGAAGGCAGCCTGGAACAGCTGGAAGCGGAACTGGCCAGCCAGCGCAGCCGGTTCGATGCGCTGGCTGGCCAACTGTCGGAGGCACGCGCCAAGGCTGGCGCCGAGCTTGACCAGCGCGTAGCCGCAGAGCTCGGCCAGCTGAGCATGCCCAACATGCAGTTCATCACCCATCTGAACCGCAACACCGGCGAAGAACCTGCGGCCCACGGTCTGGAGGAGATTGAATTTCTGGTCAGCGCCAACCCCGGGCAACCGGCACGACCACTGGCCAAGGTTGCCTCCGGCGGCGAGCTGTCACGTATCAGTCTCGCGATTCAGGTGGTGGTCGCCCAGACCTCAACCACACCGACCCTGGTCTTTGACGAAGTGGATGTCGGTATCGGCGGCGGCACTGCCGAAGTGGTTGGCCGGCTGCTGCGCACACTGGGGAGCAATGGTCAGGTGCTTTGTGTCACCCACCTGCCGCAGGTCGCGGCCCAGTGCCATCAGCACCTGTTCGTCAGCAAGTTCACTGATAAGGATGCCACCTTCTCAAAAATCGAAACACTGGACGACCAGGGCAGAATCAGCGAAGTGGCACGAATGCTGGGCGGTGTGGACATGACAGACCATACGATCGCTCATGCCAGGGAAATGTTTTCAAAGGGTCAGGCAACTCACCACTGACCCGAAAGAACCAAACCTCTACCCCTCTCGATCCTGAGAGCTGTTGGGGCGGGCCTGAACACCCGCCCCCTTTTTCTGCCTGGCGCTTCCTTCTACCTGGCGCTTCCGCGGGCCGGAATCAGGATTTGATCGGCTTGACGTAAAGAATCAGACTGTGGTCCACGATTTCGTAACCGCGCTCTTTGGCGATCTTCTTCTGACGCTCTTCAATCATTTCATCGAAGAACTCGATAACCTCACCGGTCTGAGTACAAACCATATGATCGTGGTGATCATCACCGGCCATTTCAAAAACGGCATGGCCGCCTTCAAAGTTGTGGCGCAGCACCAGCCCTGCCGCCTCAAACTGCGTCAGCACCCGGTAGACCGTCGCCAGCCCCACGTCATCCCCCTGATCCAGAAGCTTCTTGTAAACATCCTCGGCGCTGAGATGATGCTCTTCGGCCGTCTCCAGTATGTTGAAGATTTTCACTCTCGGCAGAGTCACTTTCAGACCGACTTTTCGTAATTCGGCGTTTTCAGATGACATGTTACTATTCACTCTTTGGTGTGCCTCACGGCTTCCGGTATGATGAAGCCGCCATTAAACGTAAACGGTTAACCCGTGTCACACCTGCCTCGGGCAGGCGATTTCAAGATAGAGGATTTCCCCCGGCGATGCAAAAGCTCACAGCTCTCATTCTCACTCTCGTTCTATCCGGTTGTGGTTTCCCGGGCGTTTACAAGATCAACGTCCAACAGGGAAACATCGTAACCGATGATGAGCTGTCGCAACTGTCCGAGGGCATGTCCCGCAGCCAGGTGCATGCAGTGATGGGAACACCACTCATGCTGAACCCGGTCGATCTCTCCCGGGAATACTATGTGTATACGTTTCAGCGGGAAGGTGGCGATATCACGGAGCAGCGAATCATCGTTTATTACGAAGGCGATCAATACGCCCATTACGAAGCACAGCTGCTCGAAGAAACCCCGGCTTACTGAGCTCAGGCTTTCTTCTTCGCCCGATTCAGGCGCGCCTGTTTCGGGTCGATCCTGAGCGGTCGGTAGAGCTCCACCCGGTCTCCCTCGCGGAGTTCATGGGTCGCAGGATCCTTGATGACCTTCCCGAACACGCCCATGTCAGTGGCATCCACATCAATTTCCGGGAAAATATCAGCAATACCTGAGAGTTTCGCTGCCTCCAGCGCGGTCACCCCCTCAGGAGCCTTCACCGGAACAATTTCCTGTTTGTCCGGGCGGGCATAGGCCACTTCCACCTGAATCATGCACCCTCCGTCCGATAAAGATCATCCGCACGGCGGCAGAACGCATCCACCATGGTATTGGCGGCCTGGCTGAACACCGGTCCGAAGGTGATTCGGGACAGGGAACCGGAAAATTCAAACTCAAGAGAGAGAATCACCTTGCAGGCGTTGTCGTCCAGCGATTTGAAGAGCCAGCGACCGGTCAAATTCCGAAACGGACCCTCCACCAGGTTCATCTCTATCGCATCAGGCATTAACAGCTGATTCCGGGTGGTCAGGGTATGCCGTATGCCACCCTTGGCAACTTCCAGGGAAGCGGTAATCTGCTCCGGATTCCGCTCATGAATCTCGGCGCCCGCACACCAGGGAAGGAATTCGGGGTAACGGGCAATGTCGTTTACCAGGTGGAACATGCGCTCGGCCGAGTGCATTACCAAAGCTGTTTTGTCGATCTGATGGGGCATTGGAACCGGTTGTCCTGCTTGCAAACACGCTGTCAAAGGGTGGCGGACTTCTGAAAAGGAAGACAGTCTCAATCACACGCTATGATAAAGGATATCGTCCTCTTTTGGGGCTTTTTCCCCCGACTTTCCGTTCTTGTCATTTTCCGCCGGCGGCGACTGCCCAGCGGCGGGCACGGTTTCATTGCCCGCGGATTCAGCCCCGGACGGCTCCGCCGATGCCCGGGCATCGACAGGCTCCTCCAAAGGTGCCGCCCTGTCACGGGACAGTAACGTCGCAGGCTGCCCACACCACACCGCCGTGCTGTCGCTGTCACAGAGGTTCGACAGTGAAAACGCCGTGTATTGAACGCCAATCCAGGCAACCACAAGTGGCAACACCAACCGCATCACCCAGAACCAGATACCGGCGAACAACCCCGGTGCCGCACCCAGCATCGTGCGGGAAAGGTGCCGGGTCAGGCCCCAGCCGGCAAACAACGCAATCAAAATGGCGACCAGAGGAATCAACAAGCCACCGGTCACCAGCTCCAGCCACCGGAAAATGGTGGCGCCGCCAACACGCTCCTGTGCCCACAGATTGAACGACAGTAGCGATGCCAGCCCAGCCAGCCATACCGCCAGGCCGATCAGCACCACAGACATCCCCCGCGGCGCCCCGGTCCATTCACGGAACCAGCCAACGATGGGTTCAAGCAGGTTCAGCGATGTGGTCCAGACGATCAGCACCACCATAAGAAATACGGTGGCAATCACGAACTGACTTGCCGGCAGCTGGGCCAGCGTTACGGGCATGGAAACGAACAACAGGCTGAACCCACGTTCGCCATCAAAGCTATTGCCGTCCGTGGCCATGGCAAAGATCATCAGGCCGGCAAGGATCGCCACCAGGGTATCCATCAGAACAGCGGCAAGAATCGAACGCTTGAGGCGGGTATGAGGCGTGGTGTAGGAACCAAGAATCGCCCATACACCCATACCCAGCCCCAGAGTATAGAACGCGTGGAACAAAGCCGCTTTCAGACTTCCCCAACTGAGGTCTTCCGGGTGCATGGCCAGAATCTGGCCGACGGCACCATCTATCCGCCCGTACCAGACCGCCAGAGCGAATAACATCAGCATCAGCACCAGAGTTCCCGGCACCACCACACGCAGCGTCCGTTCAAGGCCTTTGACAACCCCCTGCGCCGATACCCAGATCACCAGCAGCAGGAAAAAGATATGCCAGCCCATGAACATCCGGTACTCGCGAGGGTCTGAAACCAACCCGGCCAGGATCGCCGTTGCCTCAGCGTCTCCCGCCCCGGAGAACCGCCCCAACGCGCCAAAGAAGACATAAGCCAGAGCGATGGAACCGAATACCACCGTAAACGACAGCACCAGGAAGGCCGCAAGAATGCTGAGCCGGCCCACCGCCATCCAGGCGCGGGAACGTTTGGCACTACGAATCAGGCCGTCCATCGCCAGCACAATACCGTGGCGGGCATAACGACCAAGGGCGGCCTCCGTGACCATCAGCGGCAGGGTGACCAACAGCAGGCACGCCAGGTAGAGCAGGATGAACAGGCCGCCACCGTGCAGGCTGGCCAGATAGGGAAACTGCCACAGATTGGCGAGACCAACGGTCGCACCCACCGCAGCCCAGAAGAAAGTTGATTTTCGGGTGAAGGACCCGACATGTGTCTGATACGGCGTAGGCATTCGCGCCCCTGAGACCCCTGAATAAGTCTGGGTCAGTATTGTAGCCGAAGGATCCGGCCGCGCACGAACTGGTAAACGCCGTGTCGCTGATTTCGTGACCGGTCCGGCACTCCTGGGCTACAATGCGCCTTTTTCCGGCTGCACAAACGCCGGCCCGTTCATTCGTCCGACCCCGGATTCATTGATTCATGAGCAAGAAAAAACCCGGAACGCCGAGCAGTACTATTGCACTGAACAAGAAGGCGAAGCACGAGTATCACATCGAGGACCGCTTCGAGGCAGGTCTCGCCCTGCTGGGCTGGGAAGTGAAATCCCTGCGCGCCGGCAAGGCCCAGCTGGTGGACGCCTATGTACTGCTCAAGGACGGCGAAGCCTGGCTGCTCGGCTCTCACATTACGCCACTGATCGCCGCGTCTACCCATGTCATTGCAGACCCGACCCGCACCCGCAAACTCCTGCTGCACGCCAAGGAAATCGCCAAGATCGTCGGCAAGGTAAACCAAGCCGGTTACACCTGTATTCCGCTGGCACTCTACTGGAAAAACAACAGGGTAAAGTGCGAGATTGCCCTGGTAAAAGGCAAGAAACAGTTCGACAAGCGCGCCACCGAGAAAGAGCGGGACTGGAACCGCCAGAAGCAGCGCATCCTGCGCGATACCAACCTCTGATTACGGCCCCGCACCGATTACCAAATACCTGACACCGGTCATGGCCAGCACCGGCCGGTGTGTCGCATACTCAGCCTCTTTGTTCAGATTTCCAACAGGCCTATACTCGGGAGTCCCGGTGCATGGCAAAGGGAGAGCTTATGTCACCTAAACGGATACCCATGTCCGCCGTTGATCGGGCGTGGCTGCGCATGGACACCCCCCAGAACCCCATGATGATCTGCGGGGTGTGGACGCTGGAACGTCCTGTTTCCATGAATCGCCTCAGGCACACGCTTGAGGAGCGATTCCTGTGCTTCAACCGATTCCGGCAACGGGTTGTGGACACCGGAGACCGTGCCTACTGGCAGGATGACCCCCTGTTTGACCTGGACAACCACCTCCACCAGATCGCCCTGCCGGGAAAGGCCGATAAAGCCGAGCTCCAGAAACTCGTCAGCGACATGAACAGTACCTCGCTGGATTTCCGGCAACCGCTCTGGCAAATGCATTACATCGACAATTATGGGAGCGGCGGTGCACTGCTGATCCGCATCCACCATTGTATTGCCGATGGCATCTCCCTGGTTCGGGTCATGCTGTCACTAACGGATAAAACGCCAGAACCCAAGCTGGGTAAAGTAGCGTCAACGCGTCATTCAAAACCCCGCCAAAGGTCCACAGTCCAGCAATTGCTCCACCGCGCGGTGAACAACGCGCAAACTGCCACAAATCAGGCCAGGCTGTTCATTCAGTCCGTCCGGGAAGAGCCTAATTACCCTCTCAAACTGGCGTCCACCGCCAGTGCCGTGGCCCTGGACCTCATCAAACTCGGCCTGGCCCCCGTCGAGCCCAAAACCGGATTGAAGGAGCCACTTTCCGGGCGCAAACAGGTAGCCTGGGCAGACCCTCTGGATCTGGCCGAAGTGAAAGCGTGCGCCAAGGCTCTGGGTGGCACCATAAACGATGCATTGCTCTGTACGGTCACCGGGGCTTTACAGCGGCATTTTGCAGCTCATAAGGAAACCGTCCCCGAGTGCGGAATCCGCGTGGCCGTTCCGTTCAACCTGCGACCTCTTGATCAACCCATAGAAACCCTCGGCAACAAGTTCGGCCTGGTGCTGGTTACCCTGCCGGTGGAAGTGATGGACCCGCTCATGTGCTTCCGACAGGTTCAGGAGAACATGAATCGGCTCAAGCGATCCTATCAGGCCCAGGTCACCTACAGCCTTCTTGATTTATTCGGTCGAGGCCCCGATGTCATCGAACGGAGAGCTCTGGACCTGCTCAGCAACAAAGCCTCCGCCGTACTGACCAACGTGCCAGGGCCGAAAGAGGCTCTGTACCTGGCGGGCAGTAAGCTGACCCAGCCTATGTTCTGGGTACCCCAGAGCGGCAACATCGGCATCGGCATGAGCATTCTCAGTTACGCCGGCACCGTTCAGTTTGGCATTACCGTCGACAAGGCCATCCACGCCGATCCAAATGCCGTGATGGACTACTTCCGGGAAAGCTTCCAGGCCCTGAGCCACGCGGCCCTGGCCGGCAGGCATGGCAGTCATGAACGCAAGGCCAGCTAGGCCGGTAGGTACATTTACCGGCCCGGCGGCACAAAACTGCAACAAACAAACCTTGAAGTCCGGCGAACCGGACACATATACTGGGTGTAAGGGGACGACATGGCTTCGACGCTGGTGGCGATCCCTTGAGTGCATGTCGAGATGGCAGCGAATCTCGTTAATCCAAAGCTGCAACGCAATAGTCGCAAACGACGAAAACTACGCACTAGCAGCGTAAGCTGCTAGTCGTCCTGACCGGGTCGCCCGTAG
>Ga0208300_100700_pt1 | contig 20599 bp, 9 predicted proteins | sample 23_taG_FD_184096 | JGI IMG/M metagenome (GOLD analysis project Ga0208300, IMG submission 184096) | Marine viral communities from Cariaco Basin, Caribbean Sea - 23_WHOI_OMZ (SPAdes) (version 2) | ecosystem: Environmental > Aquatic > Marine > Oceanic | place: Caribbean Sea: Cariaco Basin | collected... | reverse complement strand
GCTTTCGCGCAGAGGCCGTGGTTGAGGAGGATGCCAAAGTGTTGATGGTGCCCAGGGGGTTGTTCGATCGGCTCATGGACCAGTCCGCCGATTTCCGGCTGGGCATAATGGAGTCTTACGGTCGCCGTTTGAATGACTTGATGTTATTGGTAGAAGAAGTCGCCTTCAGACGCATGGACGACCGCCTCTCCCAGTGGTTGGAAGCCAGAGCTGCTGAGGGCAGTATACGAATTACGCACCAGGAGCTGGCTGTCGAGCTCGGTACGGCCAGGGAAGTCGTTAGCAGACTGCTCAAGGAGCTCGAACGTCAGGGGAAACTCCGACTTTCCCGTGGTCGTATTTCGTTTGTTCAATAGACGTTGTGGCTGCCGTTTGTTCTTTATGGTCCGTTTGGGTGATTGTGCCCGCGGGTCTTCGCCAGTAAAAATCGAGAAAACGGAGCATCGATACTGAATGGATTGATCTACCGGAAAATAATCTGGGACGCCTGGATGCGCTTGAGATGACTGCTCGATCCTTGGAAAGCATAGATGGCAGTCAGCCAAAAGCTTGCCTAAGCCTGGCAATGTTCCGGCGCATCGCATTCGCTCTCCTCGCATTCGTCTCTGGAATCGTTATCGCCGAGCCAGAAGCCGGCGGCGAGCCTTACCCCGTCCTGCTTTTGGTTCCGGGAAGTGGGGCAGTTTACTCAGATTTCGCCGATGGCTTTTCTGTCTGCTTCGGAACCAAAGGGGCGCCCGGTTCGTCCTATAGGATAAAGACAATAAAGCAGGTCCAGAAGAGACCAGAGCTATTGGCAGGACACAGGGTTGTAGCGGTTGGAACGAAATCGTCCGAACTCATGCAAGTTTATGGGAATAGCCGCCCATTTGTAAGCGCGCTGGTTCCCGAAAGCTTCGCTCGCCAGTTGCTTGAAAGTGGGGAGAAGGGCTCCGGTGTTACGTCTTTCTTTTTTCTTGATCAACCTTTAAACAGACGACTGTCTTTAATCAGAACCCTGTTACCAGCGGCTGAGAAGCTGAGTGCTGTTCTCGGGCAGGAAAGTGCTCACTTAAAGGAAGCCATTATGCGGGAGGCGAGCCGTCTCGGTTTTACGGTGGAATCGTTTGTTGTGAAATCTGGCGAAGAGCTTCCGAAGCTTGCCGCAGGGCTGTTCGACTCCAGCGACGGCCTGTTTCTTGTCTATGATCCAATTTTGACGTCTCCAACTGTGATCAGGTTTTTGCTCTACTCTGCTTACCAGAACCAGATACCGGTATTCGGCTATTCAGACGGCTATGTAAAAGCAGGCGCATTGGCTGCGGTGTACTCTACCTCGGAGGCGCTTGGTTGCCAGCTGGGTGAGTACTTGGCAGAGCATCCCGAGCATCCCCGGTTTCCAGGAGGGGCATCGAACCGACAGCCGCCGAACATCTTTTATGCCGATTATTATCGGTATGCGGTAAACCCCTCAGTTGCCAACTCACTTGGGATCAGAATTGATCATATCCCGCCAAACCATCTGGCTGACGCGGAAGAACAATGAAAATTCCTCTTCCAGTATTGTCCAGCATTCGTGCGCAGATCATTCTGGGCGGCCTACTACCCTTGATTATGGTCGCGTCCATTTTCAGCGTTGTGGTGGGTGGTTTTGGCATTCAGGACAAAGAACAGTCCATTGATAGCCAGGCTCGTCTCATCGTAGAAAATCTGTCTCAGGTGACCGAATACTACCTTTTTTCCGGTGATCAGGAGATGCTGGCCAAATTGCTTGATTCGGCCGTGGAGTCGCGATGGGTGGACTCCGTGGCGGTTGTGGATGCGGAACGAAGGGTGCTTGCCCACAAAGGAAAACAGATACCTCAGAAGGCTGTGTTGGGCTTGATCAACGCCTGGGAAAAGGCCGGAAGTGTAGCGTCCGTTTTGGATGGTGAAGTACTGCAATCTGAAGGCCGCGGGTTCGAGGGCAACGTGAAGTTCCTGGTTCGCCCAATTGGCAGTAAAGAGTTCGATATCTCTGGCGATTTGTACAGGCAGGGTAATCTGCCTGCGCCTGAAGCTCTGGGATGGATCGTCTTACTTATAGATAACGAAGAGCTGGATTTGGCGACCGGGCAAGTTGTGACCCGGAGTATGTGGGTCATACTTCTCGGGGTGGTTTTCAGTCTTTTGGTGTCTCTTTACCTGTCAAACCGGTTTTCGAGACCAATAAATGCAGTCACCGATACCATTGATCGTTTGGCGCATGGCGATTTGTCTGCGCGGGTGCGCCCCACTGGTAAGGGGGAAATCGTTCGCCTGGCATCCAACGTGAACAGCATGGCTGAGACCATAGAGTTGTCCCATCAGCGGCTTCACGAGCGAATTGCGTATGCGACATCGTCGCTGCAGAAAAAGGTAAGTGAGCTGGAGCAAAGAAATAAAGAGCTCGATGCCGCTCGCACTAAGGCCAGTGAAGCAGAGAAAGTCAAAGCTGATTTTCTGGCTAACATGAGTCATGAAATAAGAACGCCAGTCAACGCAATCTATGGATTCAGTCAGCGTATTCTCAGACCAGGGTCAGCATCTGAAACAAAAGAATACGTTGAAATGATGTCCCGGGCTGCAAAGCTTCTGATACATCTGATCGACGGTATTCTAGGCTTTTCCAAGGCGGAATCGGGCTCTATAAGGTTGAGCGAGTCTGTCTTTGATATTCGCCTGTCTCTTGAAAACATCGCGACTATTTTTAGCACGGAGGCCCAGGAAAAGGGGCTCGAACTGGTCGCTTTGATAGATAGTGATGTGCCGGAGTTCATTCGGGGGGATGAACTGCGAATAGAACAGGTGCTTGCCAATCTCTTGGCGAATGCTATCAAGTTCACACATGAGGGCCATGTGCTCTTGCGTGCCTCCGTGGATAATTCCGATAGGTCGCTCAAAATCAGTGTCTCCGATACAGGGATCGGAATACCGTCTGATGAGATAGGCAACCTGTTTAAAGCTTTTGAGCAGAATGATTCTACCTATACTCGAAATTTTGGCGGAGTGGGGCTCGGGTTGTCGATTTGCCAGCGTATCACTGCGCTTATGGGTGGATCGGTAGAGGTAGTAAGTGAGCCGGGAAAAGGCTCAGATTTCTCATTCAGACTACCGATTAATACCCAGCTCCAAGTCGAACGACCTGTCGATGAGCCCGTGCTGAAATTGAACGTTCTGATTTTCGAGCCGCACCCTATGGCTCGTCATAGTCTGCGTAACATGCTCGTTATGCAGGGTATCACGGTGTATACCGCCCTTAGCGCCAAGAATGCCTGCCAGGTTCTTTCGAGCCACATGCCCGGCACCAAACGCATTGATGTCGTTATTGTTGGTTTATCGCCCCGCAGCGATATGGATAGCGTCAATCTGGAAAATATTCAGGAAGTACGACGTCGTTTCTCGGGGCCGGTTCTTTTGATGGCAACAAGCCGACACTCAGAAGTTGATTTATTAACCAGCGTTGATGGCAGAGTTGGGGTTTTGGTTAAGCCCGCGCGAACCGAGAGCGTTATGGCACGACTTGCAGAGTTGTCTGATACATCGGCAAAACCGTCTCCAGCTTCGATGCCCAGTGACTCCCCTAATACATTTCTCCAGTCCAGAACTGTTCTTGTGGCAGAGGATAACGAGTTCAATCGCCGGCTGATCGAATCCTGGTTGCTTGATTGGGGAGCAAATGTAGTACTGGCCAGGGATGGCCACGAGGCCGTTGAGCGTGCGGTTGAGCACAAGGTCGATTTGGTTCTGCTCGATTTGCACATGCCAAACGTCGACGGCTTGTCAGCTTTGAAGCAACTTCGGAATCTGGAGGATGCCTGCCTCAGCGCAGTCCCGGTGATTATCATCACTGCAGATGTTTTCGGTGCCAAGGACTGTCTGAGGGAATCGGGGCCAGGAATTCAGCTTGTGCACAAACCCATTAATTCCGATTTGCTGGCAAACACCATTGCCAAAATGCTAGGGATGGTGGAGCCCGTCGTTGTAAACGAACAGGACCCCACATCGCCCGCAGCGCTCCCGGAAAGACTTCGGCCGAAGCTGGAAAAGGAGCTACGCCAATTGGGCGATGCCCTCAGTTCGGCATTGACGAGGGGTGCTCCAGCCGAGATTCGAGACCTGCTGCATCAAATTCATGGAGTAGCCGGGTACTTCCAGCTGAAGGCTCTCGTACGGGCAGTGGATTCTTCTCGAAAAGCCCTTCGTCACGAACGTACACCAAAGTTCAGAAAAGAGGTGGAGCAGCTCCTGGCTCTGCTTGCTGATCCTTACGCGCAGACCCGCGAGGAATTGGATGAATAAACGCGTGTGCTCCGGTGGGGGCTTCTCAACCCGAAACCGGGTTTCGGCGGTATTGATTCTGATTGCCGGCTTGACAGTTAGCGGATCCCCGAAGGCAGAACCCGCTGACGAAACTCATTTTTTCACGGACATACCCGTGGGTGTCACTGTTTCGAGAATGATGCAGCCGGCTAGCCAGTCGGGTGCATCAATGACTGTTATAGATCAGGATATGATCCGTGCATCCGGTGCCACGGAAATCGCCGATTTGCTGCGGCTGGTTCCCGGTTTTCAGGTGTCGGGCGCTACGATCAGTTCTCCCTATCTTGTGGCTTATCACGGTCAGTCGGATATTCTTCAACGTGGCCTTGAGGTGATGATCGACGGTGCCTCGGTTTACAGTTCCTATCTGACCGTGGACTGGCAGACCCTCGGTGTTGCCATTGAGGACATCGAACGAATCGAGGTTATCAGGGGTGGTGGCGCGCCAACCTACGGCTACAACGCGTTCACCTCGACGATTAACATCATCACGCGCAAGCCCATAGGCACTCCGGGTGTTTTTTTCAGTGGATACGTTGGATCGCGCGACAGTCGCGGAGCAATGATGCGATACGGGGCCGGCGATGGACCGTTGCATTACCGGCTTACCGGCAGATATGAAGAGACGGAGGGCAATCGCGGAAGGTCAGATGGCAAGGCCCTGGGTTTCCTTAACCTTCGAAGTCAGATCGCCTTGAGCGATAGCGACGAGCTGGATGTTGCCCTCTCGGCAAGCGATGGCGACCTTGATAACAACGCGGATGTTCCGGTGCTGCTACCGAATACATCTCGCGATATGAGGGCCGACAGGCAGCGGCTGCGTTGGACTCGTACGCTTGGCAGGGATCGCGATTTTTATGTGCAGTTTTACCGGCGTTATTCCGAGCAAGATGATCGAACAAGTCTTGGCCTGCTTTCCGATTTGCTGGGAGTCACGCCCGCAGATATTCCCTTGTTGTTCGACGGGCGCCAGGATCAGGAGGTTCAGACAGGCGTTTACACGTTTCAGGAAAAACGTCACGACATTGAGGTGCAGTATCGCGACTACCACCCGGGAGCTGTCAAATGGGTTCTCGGCGCCGGTGGGCGGCAGGAAAGTATGCGTAGCTTCGACACGTTTGGGGATGACGCATGGCGAACGGATAACAGTTATCGGGCATTTGCCCAGGCAAGCATTCCACTGACAGAGCAATGGATCGTCAATGCTGGCGGTGTGTTGGAACGAGGCGATCTCTATGAAACGGGAGCGTCCTATCGACTGGCCTTGAACTATATGCCGTTCTGGAACCACACCTTCAGGCTTGGCTTCAGCCACTCAGAGCGAAAGCCGACGCTTTTTGAGGAACACTACCGAAGCGCCTTGTACTTTGACGACGGCACTGTGTTGAGACAAATCACTTTTTCCAGAGGTGGGCTGGAGCCGGAGGAGCTGGACGTTATTGATCTGGGCTACATAGGGCAGCTTTTCAACAATGGCCTGTTCGTCGATGCACGTATTTTTTATGAGCGCCTGGACAACCAGTATCGAACTGAAACGGATCGGACCTCTTCTTATCCTGGCTACCTGAATGATGGTGTTGAAATCTGGTATGACGGGAGGGTCGGGGTGGACACCTGGGGGCTTGAGGGGCAGCTGAAGACTGAGCCATGGCGCGGCGGTCAATTGAGTTTCCAGTTTGCTTTCCTTCGAAGTGAGGACCGTTACGATGTGATTGATACCGGCCTGATCAGCAGGGAGAATCACGTCCCGGATGCAACACTGAGTCTGCTTTTTGCACAGAAGCTGAACCATGGGATAGAGGCCAGCCTGGGGTATTATTTCCTGGATGACATGTCCTGGAATGGAGATGCAGACCTGGGGGTTTCACCTGTCATTGCCCAAACACATCGTCTGGACCTTCGACTTGCCAAGAGAGTGGCGCAGGATTGGCTACTCGAGGGTGTCGTTCAGAATCTGACAAATCGCTATGAGCGAGATGTTAGAGGCGAAAGCGCTCAGGATCCCAGGTTTCTGTTCAGGGTTTCAGCGCAGTTCTGAGCTTGATCGCTGCGGTCACATCGACGTTCCGGACGTCAACTCCTGCGCCTTCATGACTGCCTGGGTTCGGTTAGAGACACTGAACTGGTCGTAAAGCTTCGCGAGGTGATTCTTAATGGTGTTTGCCGAGATGTGAAGCGTATTCGCCATTTCCTTGTTTGATTTCCCCTGGGCCAGCAGCTCCAGAATCTGACGCTGGCGGGGTGTGATGCCGGTCAGTTCAGTGTCTTCATCTTCGACGAGAGGCGGAATAAAGACTCCTCCAGCCAAAACCATTTGAAGGGCGTCTTCCAGCACCGTTGTTCCCAGCGACTTGTATACAAAGCCCGACGCTCCAGATTCGATGGTTTTAAGAACAAGGTTTCGGTCGGCCGAGGCGGAGAGGATAAGAATCGGCGTTTCAGGCAGGAGCTGGCACAGTTTTGAAACCATTGGCAGACCGTTTACGCCCGGTAACGAGAGATCGATAACCGCGAGATCAAGATCGCGGTGGTCTTCGGCAATACTGATCGCCTCGTCGCCGGTTTCAGCTTCCAGAACCGTCGGGTTATCGAGCAATTTCTTCAACAGAATGGAGATTCCGTCCCGTATCAGCTCATGATCATCTGAAACCAAAATCCGCACTTTTGATGCCCGCCCTTTCGTTTCTGTCCATCCCGGACGCTCTTTCATTATAGCCAACCGGATAGATGCAAAAACTACCCAAACGGACTATTACCGCCCTGTAATCCTTTTACTAAGGTCAGTAGATCAGAAAACTGGTGGACCGGGCTCTGACGTGCCCGCCATCCCATGGAAGGCGAGCCATGCCAAAAGAACGCATTCTTATCTATTCCTCACTGCTCACCATTGCTCTGGCTGGAGCAGGGTTTTACGCCTTCAAGCAGTTCTCCGATTCCCGCCTTTCAGAGGATGAGGTGGCCCGTATCGGAAACTCTGTCATCACTGCTGACCAGTTGAAGGCTTACATGGGACAACGCAGCTCGGCCTCGAACGCTCTGGACATCAAAAAGCAGTTGCTCCAGGAAATGATTGAGAGGGAAGCATTGATTGCAACCGCCATTGACGAGGGTTACGAACAGGATCCGGCGGTTGTGCGGGCGCTGGAAAATGCGCTTATTGCCCGGTTTCGCGAGCGGCAACTGAACCCGGCCATTGAAAGGATCAGGGTTAGCGAGGATCAGGTCAGTCGTTATTACCAGGACAACATTGCGCGCTACACCACGCCCGCCCAGAAGCGGGCTGCCATCATCAAGTTTGAGCTTGCTGACAATGCACTTGCGGCTGAGTCGAAGCGGGTGGGTGAGCTGGCCCACCGAGTTCAGAAGCTGGCGTTGAGTCAACCGGAGGCTGTTCGGGGCTTTGGTTCCCTCGCCGCACAATATTCCGGCGACCAGGGATCCCGATATGTGGGGGGCGATATCGGGTGGCACGCCGAGCAAAGCCAGAGCCTTGATCCGGCTCTCGCCGCTGCGCTGTCAGGTATCACAAAACCGGGAGAGATCTCCGCGCCGATCAATGGCAGGGACGGGCTGTACCTCCTCAAGCTGATGGACATCCGGGGCGAACGGATAACGCCTCTGGAATCGGTCGCGAGCAACATTCGGATCCAGTTGTTGCAGCGGATGCGAATGGAGCATGAGGCCGACTGGCTCAAGGCTACAGTCGCAAGTGTGAAGCCCGCCGTTGTCAACGAATCCGTGTTATCACAGATGGTGGTAGTACGTGACGAAGAAGTGGCCGCCGTCAGGCCACCGGAGCTTCCCCAATGAACAATCCTGAGCCTGCAACCAACAAGAATCCCGGTCCCGGGGGCATCCAAATGACCATCAAGAAGCTTTTTCATCCGTTGGCTTTAACCCTGATCATCGCCTGCTCTTCATTGCCGGGCCTTGCCCTGGCCGAGGTTGTTTGCAGCGGAGGGCTTAATTGCACTCAGACGATCCGTCTGACGCCTGGCTGGAATGCAATCCATGTAAAAGTCGCTCCCGTCAATGATGCGACCGAGCAGGTGTTTGCGGACTTTGTGGATGGCAGCGGGGCTCAGATAAGCAGCGTCTGGACCTGGCTTGCACAGCGTGCAAAGGTCGATTTCATTCAGGACCCTGATGCCGAAAGCATGCTGAGTGCACCGGGTTGGCTGCGTTATTTTCCACCCGCAGCGCCGCAGGCATTCCTGAGCAATCTGTTTTCGGTGCAGGCGAATCGGGCGTATCTGGTGAAGCTGGAGGGCAGCTCTGAGGCCACGCTTTCCATAACAGGGCGCCCGGCAGTGCCCAGGATTAACTGGCAGCCGGGAGAGTTCAGCCTCACCGGTTTCCACGTGGATCCGGCAAATCCCCCGGTTTTTTCCGATTTCCTAGCCGGATCGCCTGCTCACGCCGGGCAATCGATCTACCGTCTGGTGGGCGATCAATGGCAACAGGTAAATCCTTCCAACACCGTGATTGATTCGGATACCGCTTACTGGGTTTTCAGCGACAGAGGCAGCAATTTTGTCGGGCCAATGGACATCGATCTGCCACAGGTTGATCGAATGGAATTCGGCACGGTTCTAGAGCAGTTAACCCTAAAGCTCGAAAACAGTCTGGACGTTGCCCATACCGCGACATTGCAACTTCTGGGTGGAGCCCCGGGGATGTTCTACGCCAACCCGGATCCGGTGTCGGAGCAGTCCTGGCTACCGCTCGGTAACGGCCTGGCGATTCCGGTCGGCGCTGAGGGAGAGAGCAGGGTGCCGCTCGGTGTTCGACGGGCAGACTTCGAGCCTGATGATTTTGGACAAACGCTTGAGATCAAAAGCACCTCCGGTGCTCGCTGGCTAATCCCGGTGACAGCCTCGGCGCCGCAGCTTAACTCCTTGTGGGTGGGAACCGTAACGATCAACCAGGTCTCCCAGGTTCATAACTATCTACGTACCTGCACCACAGAACCAACAACACTCGAACCAATCGATGCGGACGGTGACGGAACTGTCGATGTTGAAGCGGAGGCCGTCATCATTGGCAGCAATCCGGGGTCGGGCAGTGATTTGTGCACAGATGCCGAGGGCTTCCCTGTATCCCAGTCCAGCGAGCTGGGTGCCGTCGCCGCCAACTTCTCCTTCCGGGTCATTATGCACCGCGAAAGCGGTCAGGTGCGTTTGCTCAAGGACGTCATCCAGATGCGTGCGGATAATGGTCGCTACGTGCTTCTGACGGACGACAGCCTGGTTCCCAACTTTCGGGGAGCGGTATTGAGGGATGGCGAACTTGTGGGCAGGAGAATGAGCACCATGGCCTATGATTTTGCCGGCGATACCCTCGCCATGGCTGGCGGCCTCGATGGCGTGCTGACTGCAGACATCGTGCTGGCAGTCGACGCGCCGACCAACCCGTTCCGACATTACTACCATGCCGACCACGGTGGCGATGGTTACGAGGTGACCCGCCGTATGGAATTTACCTTTGGCTCTGTTGGTGAAGGTCTGGGCGCAAACTACGACGTGAAGCAGGGCACCTACCGGGAAGTGATCTCCGGGCTTCATAAAGAGCAGATTGTCGCGGCCGGAAGCTTCACGCTTCGCCACGCTGCGCAAATTGATACGTTGAATCAGTGAGGACTTCGGTCATGGAAAACAAACACCATTACTACGTGTTCCGACGTTCTTTGATGCTTTCCCTGATTGCTGTAATGCTGGGATGCCTTTTCGCGAGTCCGGTATTTGCCAATTGGCCGGCACAGTTCGGGGGAAGTGGGCAGCAACGCCTGTATGACATTGCAGTTGATTCCAGAGGAAACAGCGTCACGCTGGGTTCTTTCAATGGCACGATCGAGTTTGTTAATTCAGAGGGAAATCTCGAAACATTTATTGGTGATTCACCGGAAAATCTGTATGTCGCAAAGTATTCCAGCCAAGGCGATTTGGTTTGGGCCAAAGTTGTTAACAGTGCTGCGATCATTTTCCCGGAAAGCCTGGAAATCGATGCCTCTGATAGCGTTTACATCTCCGGAGGGCTTAATTCCGCTGGCTCGGCAACGATCGCCGGAGTGGATATTGCCGCGAACAAGTCATTCATAGCAAAACTCAATTCATCCGGCGGCTGGAACTGGGCAAGGAGCTACGATCAGGTTGGCGTAAAGTTGACCGTTCCCAAAGGTGGCAACGGAATCTATGTGGCGTCTCAAGAACGCCAGAGCCAGGACATTCTCAAGCTATCGCGTTTATCGAGGAGCAGCGGTGATGAGGTATGGAGCCTCGCAGTCGACAGCGTGACAAGCACCGCCGGTGCCAGTCAATTCATCTCGGCCAACAAGATTATAGCAGAACCCCGTGGTGATGGATCCAGTGATCTATACATTGACTTCAGTATATTCGGTATTACCTCTGTGTGCGGGAACGCGACCTCGGCAAGCAATCTAGTCGCCCGAGTTCAGGAGGTTATACAAAACGGCAATCCCAACGACCCTCAGAGCACCACTACCTATTCGCTGGACTGCCGATGGGTTTGGGATGGACCGGGCTCACTGCAAACACAAACGGACATCACTGTTACTGATACGGACGTCTATCATGCGTCCAAACGCGTCCGTCGGATCAGTGCAGCTACAGGAGTGACGGTATCAGAGCAGGGATTTGAAACCGGAAGCTTCGCGGACATCTATTATGGCTCATACGGAGATCAGGGTGTTTCGATTGAGTCTGACGACTCGGGTAATGTCTATTACTCGGGAATTTATACTGGAACCCCCAGTCTTATCGGATACGGCCCGTTGGCTGAAGCGATACAACCTTCAATATTCGTGGCCAAACTGGGGCCGGATGAAACCTGGCGGTGGGTCAACTCGATATCACGACCGATCGGTCATTATGATGTTACAACCGATAGCCTCAATTCCAGGGTAGCTCTGAGTGATAATGGCGTTACCCTGTCAGTTGCTTCCGCGCTAACAGGTTCTGCGGTTTTCGCATCAGAGGAACTGGTATCTTCGGGTTTTCCTACTGAAGCACCGACTAGTCCCGTCTCGGGTCCAGAAGATGTTTTTCTCGGTCTGTTGGATGCAGCAGGCGGTAACTGGTTAATACCTGTTGATCAAATCATTGGCCAAGGAATTACCCCTCCAGACAACGCACTGGTTGAAGCGCCAACAGTTCTCATCAACGGTGAAGTTGCCACCGACGCCGGAGATTACACCTTTTGGAGTGCAGCCGATTCCACGCTGTATATCATCGGCGAACCTCCGGGTTTGCTAACGCTGCAATGGCGGACTTCAACTGAATTGGACCCCGATAACCCTGATAAAAACACCACCAGGATTATCGTCGAGCCTGTTTTGCCGCCTGTTGATCTTATCCAGACCCATATCGCCGATACAAAGGCCGTTTTGGAGCCTGTGCATCAACCAAACAATCCGAATTTACCCATGCGATTCGCTCGTGTTGCCTATCCACCGAGCAGCCTTGGCCTGGTCTCGGACGGTAACTTTAGCCGCTCAGAGCCAGTCGGCAGTCAGTCTGATTATGTCGTCTTGCATTACGTGGCTACCAATACACCTGACGAAGAGGTAGACATCCAGACTCAATCACCGGTATTTCAGGTGGTGTATACGAAGCCTTGGGACGATTCGGGTTCTCTCCAGACCAGTAGTGATTGCCGGATTGGATCGGCTTTGACAAGCAACTTACATGAAGATTCAACGCGAAACGGCCATATTGTTTTCGAGACCGCTCGTTACGATGCCGGGCTTCATAGCCGAACAACAGGCATTGGGCCAATCTTCCCAGTCAATAGAAGCAGCGCTATCGACAACGCGATGGCGGTAGTCTGGTACCGTGAAAATGCATTGGGTCAAAGCTGGGCTGATGCTCCGGTTCGATATGCCTGCCAATGGCCACAGGTCGGGACTGCTCAGGGGGATGCCAAGAGTCTTGTAATTGCGGACCAGCAGGGTTCAGGCGCGCTACCGCCAAACTATACCAATGCTTCGATCTACAACCAGACTGTCCCAGAGCTTCCCGGCTTTAATGCCAACGAAGAACACGCGTTGTTACTCGAAAATACGGTGTTTGCCCTGCGCAATGACCTGAACCAAGTCATTGCCGATAACAATACGTTGTACGCCTCTGAACCCTATACGATTTTGAAGTACCTTGATTCGAGCACAAGTCGTTGGGCATTTCAGGTTTACCGCATTGAAGCGCGAACGGCCGATGCCCCTTTTGGCCCAGCAGCCGCAAATCCAATCTACGCAAATAATGGGCTTTACACATTGACGGCCGGGAATCTCCTCCAGTTGCCGAAACCCATACTGGCGTTTGGTGTTTGCGAAGAGAACTCCATTACGGATGTTAATCAGGCCGGTTGGGAAGACCACAAGGGCAGCTTCTGGGCTCGCGCCGAAGGACAAGTGACGGCTCAGTACTACTACAGTCTACAGAACGAGTTTTACTATGACCTGAACAACGACGGAGAACCTGATCAAGAGTCCGCTAGTTGTGTACCGTGGCTGGATCGTCTAGCCAATACTCCGGAAAGCACTGCAGCAGGAACACCAGTGAATGTTCGGTACGAGTTTAAATGGCCGGACACAGTTCCAGTCATGGCGCCCGGCGAGACGGTGTTCTCTTCAAAAGAAGCATCATGCTCCTCTCCGTCGCCGGAAAGATGTTTCCTCCCTCAGATCAATGGCCAAGCAGCGGCGCAGATCATCTATGATGAAACGCTGGAAACCGTTAATGCGGCGCCTTCGGGTTCGCTCGTGAAGCTGATGGATCCGATTAGCGATCGTTCGGTTCCGTTGGAGGCGTTAAGTGGTCAACTTGCGACCCTTTCGCAAGGTGGAATCACCTATTTCAGTGATCTTCCCTTCGTAATTCGAACCCGTCTCAGCTACGACCCGATCAACAGAACCCTGAGCTTCAGGGGTTGGTTCGATGACAGCCAGATCGGTGATCCTCAGTTGCTCCCCAATATAATGACGACTCGGGAGCGTGATCGAATTCTGTCCCTACCGGGTGCAGATCAGGCGTTTTCTGATGCCGTTAACCAGCTTTATCACCTCTCTCGAAATCCGAACGGGCTCAATCTGGACGGCGATCCGCAGGATGCTCCAGATGAAGCGTATCTGGTCGGCGTCCAGCCGCAATACCTGGGGCAAGGCATTGACGAGGACGGAGACGGAATCGCAGACAATTTCGCTGACGCCGATAACAACAAACGGGATGATCGCCTCGATGATCCTGCTTTTGTGCTTCCGCCAACCCAGTTCGTCGTAAAGGTGGAAGACAATACAGTGGCGGAACCCCAGGCTTTGCTGGGCACCCCTATGGCATTGACCGCAGGGCGCCCGACTGGCGCAGGCTACGTGACAGTCGCGTTTAATAATGATCCCAGCCTTGGCTCATTGCCCGTCAGTCTGCAGGTCTTGCGGATGGATAATAGCAATGGCGTCTACCAGGGCAATATCTGGGTTGTGCCTTCCGATAACATTTTTGAGGAGGCACTTACGCTGCGGCACAGCGGCGATTTTGCCGGAGATCCGGATCTGGTTGATTTCGAATGGTACTACCAGCCTGATACCAACGGACAACCTGATTCACCGCCGGTACCTGGCGATCCTGTTTCACCCTGGAAAATCCATCCGGACTCGGGCCCAGGTGCGTTGGATATAACCATTGAAGGCCCAGGCCTCCTGACGCTGAGTGACAACTGGTTTATCACACGTTACACAAACCTCGGCGGTACCGAATACGGTAACGATATGATCCCAAGCGCTTGGGCAGGAGATCCAAGTTACGACCCTTCCGCGCCGTCTTCTGACTCAACGGTTCTGGCAAAAGGCATGCTCGCCACAGGATGGATAAAACGGGTTATTGCCGGATTGAATCCATTTGATCAGCGCGTCAGTGATTTCCGTGAGGCGGAGGTGAACACGCTGACAAGCATGATCGCGCAGGCTGGCGAGCCCTATGCCGGCCCAATCCCCTTTAACCCAGACCCGGAAGTAGTGAATGGTGTAGGAATCATTGAGGCATATCAGACGGTGTTGGAGCGTGGTAAGGACCTCAGTATTAACGCCGGGTTTGACGATATCGCCGCGAATACCCAGTTGCTGAACGTGGCGACCAGAATTGCCGATCTGTACATGCTGCTTGGCAACGAAGCTTATGCAGATGCGCAGGATCCGACAATTGGTCTTGAGGCAGACAGCGAGCTGGGCAGCGTCGCTTCCTCGCTCTTTGCATTCAAGAACCAACTCCAATCGCCGTTGGAAGAGGAACTTGTTCTGTTACGGGGGCGTGATGATAGTCGAGCGGGTGTCTCCGGCTACCCGGTCCATAACCGCCTGTTCTGGAACTTTACCCAAGGCAATGGCGAAGTCGCCTACGTGCAGAATTACCGGATAACCGATCAGAACAAGGACGGATTCATTACGGAGACCGATGCCCGGACTCTCTACCCGCAAGGACATGGGGATGCATGGGGGCATTACCTCAGTTCCGTTAAGAGCCGGTACATTCTGTTGCAAGAACCGAACTTCACCTGGAAACCCAGAGCCGAGTCTGTCCTGGTGGCAGGTGTGCCAATTGAGGTCGACTACCTGGACGAACGGAAGTTTGCCCAGGCTGCTGCCGCCAAAGCAAAAGCAGGCTCGGAGATTATTAATCTCACCTATCGCGAGAAATATGTGGAGGCACCGTCTGGGCAATGGCAAGGCTATAAGGACACTGCAGATAAAAATGATCGGGCCTGGGGTCTGGATGGTTGGGGTCGTCGTGCCGGGCAGGGTGCGTATTTTGACTGGCTGACCGCCAACGCCATTCTCCCGGCGGTGGACGAGCTCAACCAGGGGATCGAAAAGGTTGACCGCACAACCGTCGTGGAGCTTTCCCAGATTGTAGATCAATATGGGGCAGTCCAGGCACAGCTCGACCAGGCCGACGCCGGGTTGAATCCTTTGGGTTTGGCCAAGGGCGTTGTGCCTTTCGATATTGATCCGAACTTTCTTGAGGTCGGCTCGGGTATTCAGGGAGAAAGCCATTTTGACCAGATAGCGCAACGGGCACAGATAGCTCTGGATAACGCCGTAGAGGTCTTCAACTTTGCTAACCAGCAAACGCAGTCTGTTCGCTCGGTGCAAGACGACGCGGATGAGCTGAATAATTCCGTGATTCAGCAAGAGAGAGACTACCGGAACCGTCTGATTGAAATATTCGGTTATCCCTACGCTGGTGATATTGGTGGCGGCAAAACCTATCCGTCGGGCTACGCAGGGCCGGATCTCTACCATTATATGTACGTCAGTACCGAATTAACCGGGGAGTTGCCGCCCCCGGACGGCTCTTTCACAGGCTTCTATTCCGGGATTACCTTTGGAGGGAGCGAAGGATTTGTGTTTCCGGGTGATGGGCTCACTGGCGCTTATGAAAACGTTGGGGACACATTGCAGGTCGATTATCCCGTCGCCCAAGGCGCCGACTGGCAGTTTGTTGCTCCGGCAAGCTGGGGCAAGCGTCGGGCTCCCGGCCGCGTTCAAAACGCGATATCGGAAGTTTTGCAGGCTCAAGCGCAACTCCAAAGAGCGGCTAAAGAGCATGAACTCCTGCTGCTTGAAGTGACGGATGCCGCTGACCTTGTTAAAGCCGAATACCAATTGAATTTGGATGAAATAGAGATTTTGCAGAAAAAGGCGAACCAGATTTATAGCCTTGACGCTGCACTTGTCGTAGCGAAAGCAGCTAACCTGACCGCTAATCTCGCAGCACAGGCAATCAGCGATGGTGCCGATGCCGCAGGAACGGCCATTCCCACAACGGTCGGTTTCTCAAACGATGTTTTCAGTGCGGTTCGAGGAACAGTTAAAGGTATCGAAGTAGCTGCTACTAATACATTTAATGTCTTGGCATCTGGTGCTGAACTGACTGAATTTACTTTGGATATCGGTAAAGAAGCCGTTGAATTACAGACGGATATAGCCCTTTCCGCCGACACAACCAATGTTGCACTTGTCGATAGAATAAAAGAGTTGGAACAACTCTGGCGCGAAGAGGCACTGCTGCGATTAGAGCTGTTTACCCAGGCCGAGGTGGTAAACCAGAGTCTTGGCAGCTATTACGAGGTCCTGGCAGAGGGTCAGCGCCTGCTGGAAGAGCGCCGCTCGTTCCGGGTATTCACCGCCGGTGATGTACAGGCCAACCGTTACAGTGACCTCACGTTCCGGATCTTCCGCAATGATGCCCTGCAGAAATACCGTGCCCAGTTTGATCTGGCTGCGCGCTATGTCTATCTGGCAGCAACCGCCTACGATTACGAAACCAATCTGCTCGGTGATGATGCCGGTTCAGGCCGCAAGTTCCTGGCGGGTATCGTGAGGCAGCGCGGGCTGGGGCAGGTCATCGATGGTGTGCCTATTGCCGGCACACCCGGCCTTGCAGATGTTCTGGCACGACTGACCCAGAATTTCGATGTCTACCGTGGCCAATTGGGCTTCAACAACCCGCAGGTGGAAACCAACCGGTTCTCGCTACGCTACGAGTTATTCCGCAAGCGTCTTGACCCCGACGATCCGAACAGTGAACTTGTCAGGTTGCAGACCAATCAGGAATGGCGTCAGAAACTGGAGGAAAGCCGGGTTGATAACCTTTGGGATATTCCCGAGTTCCGTCGCTATGCCAGGCCCTTTGCCCCGGAAAGTGCGGGGCCCCAGCCAGGCCTGGTGATTCGCTTCCCGACAACCGTGAATTTTGGGCTCAACTTCTTTGGTCGGGAACTGGGGGCAGGCGACAGCGCCTATGATCCAACGAATTTCGCGACCAAGGTACGGGCCGTAGGCACCTGGTTCGAAGGCTACAATGACACTGGCTTGTCTAATACGCCTCGCGTCTACCTGCTTCCCGTGGGCATGGATATTATGCGCTCGCCCACTGGCGACACGCTTGCGACCCGGGAATGGCGGGTGGTGGACCAACGGTTGCCTGAACCCTTCCCGATAGGCGCATCGGATCTGACCAATCCCGAGTGGATTCCAATCAATGACTCCCTCAGTGGCACTTATGCGGATATCCGCCGGTCCTCAAGCTACCGCGCCTATCACGACAGTGGCGAATATGATCCCGCCCAGACTGCCAGTGATACGCGCCTGGTGGGACGGTCGGTCTGGAATACGGACTGGATGTTGGTGATTCCGGGAGGCACCCTCAATTACCTACCTGATGAAGGCCTGGATCGTCTGATTCATGGACAGCTCACACCGGAAGGCACACGTGATGGCAACGGTATTTCAGACATCAAGTTGCACTTCCAGACTTACGGCTACTCAGGGAACTAAGGTGATCAGCATGAAAAATACAAGTGTTTTCAGGGCTGTATCGTCAGGTCTTGTGCCAATTATGTTGGTCGCCCACTCTGCGATGGCAGCGATCCCCGAGCCTGACAATCTTCTCTATGGAACCGTGACCGTCGATGGCACTCCAGTGACGGCGGCTGACACGAATGTGTCCCTGCTTCTTGAGTACCAGGGCCAGATCATTGATCGCTACGTCATGGGCGAGGATCCCGCTGCACAGGATCGCTATGTCCTTTCGGTGCCACTGGACGTAATTGACGAACGGCGCGACGGCTTTCTGCGCAAGGGCGATGTGCTTACGGTTCGTTATCAGATGGGTACTTCACGGTCTGCCGCCACAGAGGTTGTGGTAGATGACCGGGGCACGTCGGTGGAGCTGAACCTCGCCTTGAGAGGCGTCGATATCATCGACGGTCCTGACCCCAACAGCCAGGACACCGACGGTGATGGTATTTCAGACGTGGCGGAAGTGGCCGCCGGACTGAACCCTTTCGATCCATCCGACGCACTTCTTGATGCAGACGGCGACGGCGTTAACAACCTGGACGAGTACCTGGCGGGTCGGGATCTCAACGCAGATGATGAACCACCCTTGCTGATTCCGCCCAATGATATCGAGGTTCCGGCCACCGGTCTCTTCACCCGTGTCGATCTTGGTGAAGCGACCGCCTTCGATGCCCTGGATGGCGCCCTCACAGCGACTAACGATGCCAGGCCACAAATGCCTCCCGGCGCCCATTTTGTGGAATGGAAAGCCAGTGACAAATCCGGGAACGTGGCGACAGAAACCCAGCTCGTCATTGTCAAACCTATCGTCAATTTCCATACCGATGCGGTGGTGGCTGAAGGCAGCAGTGTGGAATTGGTTGCCGAGCTGAACGGACCGGCCGCGATCTATCCCGTTTCGATTCCCTATACGGTCGCTGGCACGGCAGTCGGCGGCGGAGTGGACCATACCCTTGCCAATGGAGAGATTCTCATACAGAGCGGGCTTCGGGGCAGTGTTAACTTTCAGGTGATCGATGACGGTGATGGCGGTGAGACCCAGGAAACCATCGTAGTGACCATGGGCGCCTCGGCTAACGTAGTGCTTGGCGAGAAAACCCTCTACACGGCACGAATAAGTGACCAGAACATCGCTCCTAACGTAGAGATGGTTGCCGATCAGGGGCAGGGCCAGACTCGGCTGGTGGTTACCGATGGGGGCCCCGTTACCGTGAATGCCCTGGTCAGCGATCCGGATCCCGGCGACAGCCATAGCTATGACTGGTCCTTCAGTGATAGTCAGTTGCTAGAGACGGACGGCGATAGTTCTGACGGCCAGTTCGTATTTGATCCGGGTAACCTGTCGCCCGGGTTCTACACCGTTGCTGTGAGTGTCAGAGACAGTTCGCTTGCAGAGAGCCGTAATGATGTAGTGATGGCGGTGCTGAGCGAAGCCCCTTTGCTCACGTCCCTGGATTCGGATGGTGACGGCATCACTGACGACATTGAAGGCTTCGTTGACACTGACGGCGATGGCATCCCCGATTACCTTGATGACCTGGAACCGGAAAACCTGATCCGCGCCATGGCCTCTGCAAACGAGGAATACCTGATCGAAACAGAGCCGGGCCTGAAGCTTTCGCTCGGCTATACCGCGCTATCGTCGAAAAAGAACAGCGCCATCGTGGACGTGGATGACGTTGCTCTGGCGTTCTCATTGCCCCCACTGGAGGAGGGCGAACGTTCGGAGCAGTTCCCGGGCGGCATTTTCGATTTTATGGTGAGCGGTCTGGCGCAACCATCCGACTCGGCTTATGTCGTCTTGCCGCAGCTAGTAGTCATTCCAAAACGTGCTGTCTACAGAAAATATTCGGCAGAGACGATGGCCTGGAATGCATTTATCGAAAATGACAGGAATGCCGTTTATTCGGCCCCCGGGGAAGAGGGCTTCTGTCCCCCACCTAAATCCGGCGATTACAGGCCTGGCCTGAACCAGGGTGACTGGTGCGTGATGTTATTCATCGAAGATGGTGGTCCGAACGATGCAGACGGCCTTGCCAATCAACGCATAAAGGACCCCGGTGGCATCCAGGGCGAGACTGAGAGCACTACGGCCAGTGGTGGTGGCGGTGGAGGCCGTTTCGATCCCTTCTTGTTGTTATTGGTAGCCTTGTCGGCTGGCTTGATCTATCGCAGTCGTCGTCGCCGAGTGGATAGTGGCCGGTAACAGGGTTTTCGGCGAGAACCGATACAACTGCGGGGTCCCGGCAACAATGAGCGTAATTGCGCTTGTTGTTGCCGTATTCCAGCCTGAAGCCTCTTCTTTTTTACAATACCGCAATGATTTCCATAAGAGTGGCGAGATCTGGCGATTGATATCGGCCCATTTCGTCCACCTTGACTGGCCGCATCTCTTGTTGAATCTCTCCGGACTCTGGTTACTGTGGTCGCTTGTTGGCAGGGCGCTCAACGCGGACCGGTGGTTACTATTGATCGTTCTATTGTCCGTTTCAATCACGGTGGGTTTGAAGGTAGTTGCGAAAGAGGTTGATTGGTACGTCGGACTATCTGGTTTGCTCTATGGAATGCTGTCTCTCGGGTTAGTGGTCAAGATCAGTGAGTTCAAATCACCACTGACGCTTGTGCTTGCCCTGGTTTTGCTCAAGGCTGCACTGGACAGTCTCTACGGACCATTGACCTTGATGGCCATGACAGATCAAAGGGTTGTTGCAGACGCCCACATCTTCGGAGTGTTTGCCGGCTGCTGCTTCGGTTTGCTGTGTCGATTCTGCATAGTCCGCAAAAACAAAAAGCCCGGACCTTTCGGCCCGGGCTTTTTGTCGGAATCTGGTCGGGACGGTAGGATTTGAACCTACGACCCCTTGCACCCCATGCAAGTGCGCTACCAAGCTGCGCTACGCCCCGATTCGC
>Ga0208300_100699_pt1 | contig 20601 bp, 14 predicted proteins | sample 23_taG_FD_184096 | JGI IMG/M metagenome (GOLD analysis project Ga0208300, IMG submission 184096) | Marine viral communities from Cariaco Basin, Caribbean Sea - 23_WHOI_OMZ (SPAdes) (version 2) | ecosystem: Environmental > Aquatic > Marine > Oceanic | place: Caribbean Sea: Cariaco Basin... | reverse complement strand
CTTCCTGGTCGCGATTCCGCTCTGTCTGGGGATCGCGCTGGCCTCCGGCGCGCCGCCCATCGCGGGTCTCGTCGCCGGCATGGTAGGCGGCCTGGTGGTGACGATGTTCAGCGGCTCGGCGCTCAGTGTCAGCGGCCCGGCGGCGGGGCTGACGGTGATCGTGCTGGACGCGATCGAGCAACTGGGCAGCTTCGCCGCGTTCCTGATCGCGGTGATCCTGGCCGGTGTTTTGCAGCTGCTGATGGGCGTGTTCAAGCTGGGCCGTATCGGTGCCTTCGTGCCGACTTCGGTGATCAAGGGCATGCTGGCGGGGATCGGGCTGATTCTGGTGCTGGGACAGTTTCCGATGGCGCTGGGGCATCCGCTGGACGACATGCCGTCGATCACCGATCCGGTGGCGCTGTTCAGTGGCATCTCGCCGCTGGCGACCGGGATCGCGCTGTTCAGTCTCGGCGTGCTGGTATTGTGGGAGCGGCCGGTGATCAAACGTCATCGCGTGCTGGCACTGATCCCGGGGCCGCTGCTGGTGGTGCTCGGCAGCATCGCGCTCGATCGCCTGGTCGGCGGCGCGATGCCTGGCTGGGCGCTGGGGGCGGGGCATCATATCGATCTGGGCGGGCTATCCGGTCCGGCGGAACTGATCGGGCAGATGACACGTCCTGACATCGGCGCGCTGGCCAACCCGGCGGTCTATACGGTCGCGATTACCATCGCCATCATCGCCAGTCTCGAGACCCTGCTGAGCCTGGAGGCCATCGACAAGCTCGATCCTCTCAAGCGCCACTCGCCACCGCATCGCGAGCTGAAGGCGCAGGGTATCGGCAATATGGTCTGCGGGCTGGTGGGGGCACTGCCGGTAACGGCGGTGATCGTGCGCAGCTCCGCCAATGCCAACGCGGGTGGCCGCACCCGGCTGTCGAGCCTGATCCACGGCAGCCTGCTGCTGGTGAGCGTGGCGTTCCTCGCCATGTGGCTGGAGCTGATTCCGCTGGCGACGCTGGCGGCGATCCTGCTGCATACCGGCTACAAGCTGGCCAGGCCGGCGCTGTTCCTCGATCAGTATCGCGAAGGCATGCGCCGTTTCATCCCGTTCACCGTCACGGTGATCACGATTCTGGCTACCGATCTGCTGATGGGCGTGCTTGTGGGGCTAGTGTGCAGTCTCTACTTCCTGCTGCAGTCGGGTTACCGCTCGGCAATCGCCTGCACCCGGCGCGGCGATCACGTGCTGCTCAAGTTCCAGCAGGATGTCTCATTTCTCAACCGCGAAGAGATGCGTCAGTGTCTCGATACCGTGCCGGACAACGGCGAGCTGATCATCGACGCTATCGGTGCCAACTACATCGATCCGGATATTCGCGAGGATATCGATCGTTTCGTCGAGCATGCCGCGGCCAGGGGGATCGTGGTCGAACTACGCGATGTCGAAGGGAGGACCGGCACGTTCGGCGATGTCGAAGCGCTACCGGGTATCGCTCGCGCCGGTTGATGGAGACCCGATGACAATCCATGGCGGTCGCCATGCCCATCGAACCGTGGCAACCAGCATATTCGATCGGCATGGCGCCGTATCACGAGCGGGATTCCGAGAAACGGGTGTCACAGCCGTCGGCGTCCAGTTGCGTGACTTCCCGGGGTGCGCCCTGATCATCGAGCAGGACCTGGCCGATACCGGCCCGGTTCCAAAGTCGCTCGCCTTTCGAGGCCCGTTCGGGATAGTAGGGAACCACCGCCATGCGACGCCGCTTGGTGAGCCAGTTGAGTGGTGACCAGGGCGCGTAGAGCCAGCGGTTGAGACGATCGAACCAGTCGAGCAGGGTGTCGGGGAAGTTGTTTTTGAGGCCGCTGCTGGTGATCTGCCACATGCGGGGACCAGCCACCTGCGTAAGCGAATCGCTGTGTTGCGCGGTGCCGGTGCGCCGGTCCGATCGATTTTCGCCTAACCCCAAGTTATGTCTCCAATTCTGCGCTCCGCGCGCCTTGCCCTTCCTCTCACTCGGTTGGCCGGTCAAGGTTTCAAATGATCGCTGACGAAGGGTGATCGCGTAGACGAAGGAGTAGTGCACGTCGCCGGATAGAATCACGTAGCGCTGGGGCGTGCGGCTGTGGCGCAGGATGTTGAGCATGGTGTGGGCCGCGCCGGGATGCGCCATCCAGTTCTCCGCGTCGACCAGCAACGGCTTGCCGAACCAGGTGAAGACGCGCTGGATGCCTTCGATCAGCTTGACCCCGAAGATCGGCGCCGGAGAGACGATGATCACCGAAGGTTCCTCGAGCAGCTCCTGCTGGAATTCGCTCAACGCCTCCCAGTCCATCAGGCCCGAGGGGTGATGCCGGCGACGCTCGCTGCGCCAGCGTCGGGTGCGCGTGTCCAGTACCACCAGGCGCGGCGTCGAGTCGAGGGTGTAGCCCCAGCCGGTGAAGCGCAGCAGGTGGGTCACGAGCCGGTTGTGCGTCTCGCAATCGAGCCGGCCGTCATGGGCGGCCGAATCGAGCCATTCGCGGCTGGCGGTCAGCGGCTCGGCCAGGCCGTCGGGATCGTTGCCCCATCCCTGACACAGCAGGTACGCGATCAGCGCATTACCCACGATCCGGCGCGAGAACGGATGTTCGTAGACTGCGGCCTCCCAGGCGGCGGAGAGGTTCCAGTCATCGGTGACGTCATGGTCATCGAAGATCATCAGCGTGGGAAGGTGGGCGAACAGGCGCGCCACGTTTGGCAGCCCGGCGACGAAAGCATCGATGTGGCGCTGTTCGACGCGGTAGCGATCCTGCTCCTCGGCGGCGAGTCGAGGAACTTCCACCTCGATCAGCCGCCACGGTGTCGGCGACCACACCAGCAGATACATCGCCAGCAGCTCGGCGAAGGTGATCAGGTGGTTTTCCGCGCTGGCGGTGGTGAAGATCGGCTTGCGCACACCGCCGAAGAACTTCTCGCGCAGAGCTTCGGTGGAGCGGATCGCCGGCAGCAGCTCGTCGCGGTGATAGTAGGTCTCGTCGCGAGCGTAGAGCTCGCTGCCGCTGGCGATCTCCGTCCCCTCCAGGCACTCGTCATAGAGTCCGAGTCGGGCAATCAGCGCATGAATGGCGGCGAGCATCGGGCCGGCCACGTCGTCGGCATAGATTTGATCGCCGGTCATCAGTAGCGCTGCCGGCCGCGCGGCGCTGTCGGCGTGGCGCTCGCTCAGCCAGCGATCGGCGCGCACCAGGCCATCGGGGCTGGCGTGATGCGGCTTGCGGCAGGAGCCGTGGAGCAGATTGTCGTAGCGCGAACGCAGCACCAGCGTAGGCAGTGGCTCACCGTCGTAGCAAAGGGCCTCGCCCCAATCCCGCATCGAGCACCAGCCGGTGCCTTTCCCTTCCTCATTCACTCCCCCTGCGGCATTCACACGATAGGCGAGGTCGTAGGCGATGCGGACATCCCGGGGCAGGGCATCGCCGAGCGGCAGGTCGATCAGGTGAAGGTGAGCGTGATGACCGACCGCCAGGCGAGTCGTCGCCGACTCGAGATCGTGGTGCTGCGAGAGGTCATCGGCAGATAGCGTCAACTGGAGTTCGATCGGGCGCGAAGCGATCAGCCACATCACCAGTCGCTGCGGCATGGCGCGACGGAGCATTGGCCCGGCCAGGATGTCGGGAAGATCGTCTGACAAATGTCGTTCCTGATACGTCGGTGAACTACGCTCTGTCGGAAAAATGGCTGCGCTTGGCGGCTTTCAGCCAGATTTCAGGCAGAGCTCAAGCATACTTCAGTCGCGACGTTCAGCCCACGCTCTGCCGTGGACAATCCGTCTCGCCGGCATCCACCGGCATTCAACGTCGGCGCTTGAGCGTCCTGTCGATCACGTCCAGCCCGGGCACGTACTGGCCGCGAGCTGCCTGCATGGCGCGCGCCAGGGCCTGTTCGGCAACCCGGTCGTGATCCTGGGGGAGCGAGTTGACCTTGCACGGCAGGAAATCGAGCAGCCGATCGTCACCGAATGTCGCCAGATGCAACTCGGCGGGCGGCGCACCGTGTTCGAGCAGGACGTCGAGCAGCCCGTCCATTAGCGTGTAGGAGGCGGTGACGATGGCATCCGGCAAACCGCCCTCGTCCAGCAGGCGGCGCATCAGCGCTGCGCCGCTGTCACGATCGTAGCGTTCACCGCTGAAGCAGCGCGGGCGACACCGGGGCCTGTCGACCAGGGCGTCCAGAAAGCCGCGCCGTCGTTCGGTGCTGATCGACAGATTCGGCACCGCGTCCAGCCACACCACGTCCGACACGTCGTCGGCCAGCACCGAACGGGTCAGCATTTCCCCGGCAGCGCGACCGTTGGTGACGATGTTGACGAATCGCTCGGGGTCCAGCGGGCGGTCGATGGCGATCACCGGCAATCCCTGGGCCGACAGTTCGATATAGAAAGCGTCCTCGGGGCTCAGGCTGCTGGCGACCAGCAGCACGTCGCAACGCTGGGCGCGCAGCGACTTCGCGACTTCACGCTCGCTTTGCGGATCGTCGTCGGAACCGGCGATCAGCAGTTGATAGCCCTGCTGGCGCGCGCCGTGTTCGAGCCGCTTGGCCAGGCGTGCGTAGCTGCCGTTTTCCAGGTCCGGCACGATCAGGCCCAGCGTCCGGCTGTCGCCGCCGCGCAGGGCCGCCGCCTGGGCATCGATCCGGTAATCGTGGGCATTGGCGATGGCCAGCACGCGGGCTACCGTGGCCTCGCTGATGCGACGCGTCCTGGCCTGGCCGTTGAGCACATAGCTGGCGGTGGTGCGAGAAACGCCGGCCAGTCGGGCGATATCGGCAAGCTTCATGCAAGGCTCCTGCAACGTTCATGATCGACGATGACGCGTCCGCACGGTTGGGAACGATACCGCGTCGGGCCGCCCCGGCCCAGCCTGATTTTACGCTCGGCGCTATCCGGCCCGCTCCGTCGCAGAGAACTGTGGCGAAGATCTGAGGCGAAGGTCTGCTGCGAAGGTCTAGCTTGTCAAACGGCCGACGAACGGAGAGCATGTCGACACGACAGGTGACACGATTCAGCAAAAAGTTGGAACATCCGATGTCCTGGTGGTATCGGAAGCGCCGCTGCCCCATGCTACGGACATCGAACGACCATTCGGAGAGATCGTTATGCTGACCCTCCAGCCGCAGGACGCGGCGCTCAATTGCCAGGCCGACAGCTGGCAGGATGCACTGGATCAGGCCGCCGCGTCGCTGCACCGGGCCGGCCTGGTCGAGGCGAGCTATCGCGACGCGCTGCACGCCCGCGAGGCGCAGGGTTCGACCTTTCTCGGCAGCGGTATCGCCATTCCCCACGGCACCCCGGAGAGCCGCGAACAGATTCACCGAACCGGTGTGCGGCTGCTGCAGTTTCCCCAAGGCGTGACGTGGCACGACGGGAATCAAGTATTCCTGCTGGTGACGATCGCCGCCGCCAGCGACGAACATCTCGACGTTTTGCGGCGATTGACGCACGTGCTCGACGACGAGAGCGTGGCCGAACGCCTGGCCAACGCCGACACGGCCGAGGCGATGGTGGCGCTGCTGGCCAAGCCTCAACGCAAGGCACGCCTGGATGCCGGTACGCTCTGCCTGGGTTTTCCGGCGCGTGACCGTTTCGAGCTGGCGCTGGCGGCGGCCGCGCGGCTGCGCCAGGCCGAGTGCGTCGATGCGCGCTTCGTCGCCGCGATCACCGAGCAGGAACCGATCTCGCTGGGCCAGGGGCTGTGGCTGGTGAGTGCTGCCGCCGGCGTCAGTCAGCCGGCGCTGGCGCTGGCGACGCCGGAACGCTCGTTCACTGGCCCGAAAGGCGTGGTCAATGGCGTGTTCTGCGTGGCGGCGCAAGACGACGTTCATCGGGAGCTGCTGGAACGGCTGGCGGATCTGCTGGATAGCGGCGAAGGCGAAGCGCTGGTCGACGCCGATGCCGACCACGTTCTGGCGCGTCTGTCCGGCGAGTCTAGCCACGCCGAGACCGCTCGCGTGACGCTGCTCAACGCCCACGGACTGCACGCCCGCCCGGCCAAGCTGCTGGTCCAGGCAGCCCGCGAGCAGTCCGTGCCGGTTCGCGTGCGGCTGTTGGAAGGCGCGGCGGAGACGGTTTCCGCCGCCAGCCTGACCAAGGTGATCGGGCTCGGTGCCCGGCGCGGCCAGACGCTGATCTTCTCTGCCGAAGGCGGGGGCGAGGGTGGGAGCGCCGAGGCGGCGTTGGCGGCGATGGTCGCCGCCGTCCAGGGCGGGCTCGGCGAGTCCGTGAGGCCGCTGGCGGATGCCGCCAGCACCAGCCACGTCTCGCGGCGCGATGCGGTGGCCGAGGCAACGGGAGAAATTCCCGGCACGGCGGTACCGGAGCCCATCACCGACGATACCGCGTTGCCGGCTACCGCCGCCTCGCCGGGACTGGCGATCGCGCCGGTCTTCGTGATGCGCGCACCCAGCTTCGATTATCCCGAACGGGCCCGCGATCTGACGCCGGAAAAACAAGGCGACGCCGAACGGCAGCGCGAGCGACTGCGCGCCAGCCTGGTCGAAGCGCGCGAGCAGCTGCACGCGCTGATCGGCACCGCCAAGGGCGGCGACGTGGCCGAGATTCTCTCCATGCATGCCGAGATGCTCGACGACCCGGAATTGCACGAGGCCGCCTTCGAGGGCATGCGCGACGGTATGAGTGCCGAAGCGGCGTGGTGGCAGGCGATCGATACCGCCGCCCGCGCCCAGGAGGTGCTGGCGGATCGGCTGCTGGCCGAGCGCGCCGCCGATCTGCGCGACGTGGGTCGCCGGGTGCTGGGCGTGCTGTGCGGGGTCAAGATGCCGACACCGCCGCAGCGCCCGTACATTCTGGTCACCGACGATATCGGCCCTTCCGACGTGGCGCGCCTCGATACCGCCCAGGTGCGCGGATTGCTGACTGCCCGCGGCGGCGCGACCTCGCACAGCGCGATTCTGGCGCGGGCGCTGGGCATTCCTGCCGTGGTCGGTGCCGGTGAGCGAGCGCTGACACTCGCCAACGACGACGAGCTGATCCTCGACGGTGACCTCGGCCGGGTGATCGTGCGGCCCAGCGCGGAGCGCCGCGACCGTGCCGAACTACGCCTCAAGGAGCTGGAGCGGCTGCGTCGCGAAGCGCACGGCCTGCGCTTCGAAGAGGGCCGCACGGCGGATGGCCGGCGTATCGAAGTCGCTGCCAACTTGGGTAACACCGCCCATGCCGAGGATGCCGTCGAACACGGTGCCGAAGGCGTCGGATTGCTGCGCACCGAATTCCTGTTCATGGCGCACCCGGAGGCGCCGGATCTGGAGACCCAGATCGGCGAGTACCGGCGTGCCTTCGACGCTCTCGACGGCCGCCCGCTGGTGGCGCGCACGCTGGACGTTGGCGGCGACAAGCCGCTGCCTTACTGGCCGGTAGCGGCGGAGGACAACCCGTTCCTCGGCCTGCGCGGCATCCGGCTGGCGCTGACCCGCCCGGACGTGCTGGAAACTCAGCTGCGGGCGCTTCTGACCGCCGCCGGCGATCGGCCGCTGCGGATCATGTTTCCGATGGTCAAGGACGTCGACGAGTACCGTCAGGCCAGGGCGATCGTCGACCGGCTGCAACAGGAGATCGGCGCGTCCGACGTCCAGGTTGGCGTGATGATCGAGATTCCCTCAGCGGCGCTGCTGGCACCGAGCCTGGCGGCGGAGGTCGACTTCTTCTCCATCGGCACCAACGACCTGACCCAGTACACCCTGGCGATCGACCGCGGCCACCCTGAGCTGTCGTCCCAGGCGGATGGCTTGCATCCGGCAGTGCTGCGGCTGATCCGGATGACCGTGGAGGCGGCTCACGCCGAGGGCAAGTGGGTCGGCGTCTGCGGCGAGCTGGGCTCGGACGCTGCCGCCGTGCCGGTGCTGGTCGGGCTGGGCGTCGACGAGCTCTCGGTCTCCGTGCGCCAGGTGCCGATGGTCAAGGCACGCCTGCGCGGGATCACCGAGGAGAGCGCTCGCCTGCACGCCGAGACGGCGCTGGCCCAGGCTACCAGCCAGGCCGTGCGCGATGCGCTGGAGGCGCTCTAATGGCGCACGTGCTGGTGGTGACGCTCAATCCGGCGCTGGATCTGTCGATCCAGCTGCCGCGGCTCGAGCCGGGGGCGGTCAATCGCACGCGTTCGTCGCATCTGGCGGCGGCCGGCAAGGGGCTCAACGTGGCCCAGGTGCTGGCGTCGCTGGGTCACCGGGTCACCCTGTCCGGCTTTCTGGGCGCGGACAACGACACCGCGTTCGTCCAGGCCTGCCGGCGCGACGGGATCGAGGACGCCAGTCTGCGCCTGCCCGGCGAGACCCGGATCAACGCCAAGCTGGCCGAGGACGACGGTCGCGTGACCGACATCAACGGCCCGGGCATCGAGGTCTCCGAGGCGGCACTGGCCGAACTGACGGCCGATCTGGTCACGCGCTGCAAGGCGACGTCGCCGGCTGCGGTCGTGGTGACCGGCAGCCTGCCGCCGGGCGTGTCGCCTGAGGCGCTGGCGACGCTGATCCGGGCGCTCAAGGCCAGCGGCGTGCCGGTCTGGATCGACACCAGCGGCCCGGCCCTGACCGCGGCGCTGGCGGTACTGCCCGACGCGGCCAAGCCCAACGAACAGGAGCTGGCCGACTGGGCCGGCGGCCCGCTGGCCGATCCGGCGGCCCAGCTCGATGCGGTCCGGCGTCTGCACGCTTCCGGTGTCGAGGAGGCGATCCTGTCGCTGGGTGGTGAGGGCGTGCTGTGGATCGGCCGGCGCGGAGAGTGGCGCGCCACGCCGCCCCGGGTCGAGGTCCGCAATACGGTGGGCGCGGGCGATACGTTGCTGGCCGCTTTGCTGCATGGCGTGATCGCGGATCAATCACCGCAGGAGGCGCTGCGCCAGGCGACGGCACTGGCCGCCGAGGCGGTGCGCCATATCGGTGTCGGCAATCCGCACGCCGAAGACTTCCAGGAATTACTGCAACAGACGAGCGTCAGCCGCTGCGGCGAAGCGCGCGTCGGAGGGAATGCATGAACGGGGAACGCATGAATGTCATTCTGATTACCGCCTGCCCCAGCGGCATGGCGACGACCTTTCTGGCTGCAAGACGCCTGGAGCAGGCCGCCAAGCGTCGCGGCTGGGAGGCCCGGACGGAAATGCATGGCGAGCTCGAAGCTGTCACGCCGGTGTCGGAAGCGGCGATCGCCGCGGCGGATCTGATCGTCGTCGCAGCGGAGCGGGTGCCCGAAGCCGCTCGCTTCGCTGGCAAGCGGCTCTATCGCGCGCCGATCCAGCAGGCGCTGCCCGACCCCGAGGCGTTTCTCGAACGCGCCGCCCGCGAGGCGACGGTGTTCGATGCTGCCAGTGAGCCCGCGGAACCAGCGAAGACAGTGTCGCCCGAGTCTTCCGGAATCAAGCGCATCGTCGCGGTCACGGCCTGCCCGACCGGCGTGGCTCACACCTTCATGGCGGCCGAAGCGCTGGAGCAGGCCGGGCGGGCGCTGGGTCATCGAATTCACGTCGAGACACAAGGGTCGGTGGGAGCGCAGAACCGGATCACCGACGAAGACGTCGAAGCCGCGGACGTCGTGCTGCTGGCCTGCGATATCGAGATCGACAACGCCCGCTTCGCCGGCAAGCGGGTCTATCGCACGTCCACCGGTAGTGCGCTCAAGCAGCCGCAGCAGACGATCCAGAAGGCGCTCGACGAGGCGCAGGTGGAATCGGCCGGCAGCGGGAAGGGCGCCAGCGGCGAGCGCAAGAGCGGCGGATCCCCGAAGAGCGCCAAGGAGCGCGGATTTTACAAGCACCTGCTGACCGGCGTTTCGTTCATGCTGCCGATGGTAGTGGCGGGCGGTTTGTGCATCGCGCTCTCGTTCGTGTTCGGAATCAAGGCCTACGAGCAGGAAGGGACGCTGGCGGCGGCGCTGATGCAGATCGGCGGCGGCACCGCCTTTGCGCTGATGGTGCCGGTGCTGGCCGGTTACATCGCCTATTCGATTGCCGACCGTCCGGGCATTGCGCCCGGCATGATCGGCGGGATGCTGGCTTCGACGCTGGGCGCCGGCTTCATCGGCGGGATTCTGGCCGGCTTCCTGGCCGGCTACTCGGCCAAGGCGGTGACGCGCTACGTCAAGCTGCCGGCCAGCGTGGAGTCGCTGAAGCCGATCCTGATCATTCCGCTGCTGGCGAGCCTGGTCACCGGCCTGATCATGATCTACGTGGTCGGCACGCCGGTGGCGGCGGTTCTGTCGGCATTGACCGCCTTCCTCAACGACATGGGCTCGACCAACGCGGTTCTGCTGGGCGTGCTGCTCGGCGCGATGATGTGCTTCGACCTGGGCGGGCCGGTCAACAAGGCAGCTTATACCTTCGGCGTCGGGCTGCTGTCGACCGAGACCTACATGCCGATGGCTGCGATCATGGCCGCGGGCATGGTGCCGGCCATCGGGATGGGCCTGGCGACGTTCCTGAGGCGCAGCCGGTTCGCCCAGGCCGAGCGCGAGGCGGGCAAGGCGTCGTTCGTGCTGGGGCTCTGTTTCATCAGCGAGGGGGCGATACCCTTTGCCGCCAAGGATCCGCTGCGCGTGATTCCGGTATCGATGGTCGGCGGCGCGGTGACCGGGGCGCTCTCGATGTGGTTCGGCGTCAAGCTGATGGCACCGCACGGCGGCCTGTTCGTGCTGCTGATCCCGAACGCCGTCAACCTGGCGCTGCTCTATCTGCTGGCCATCGCTGCCGGCTCGGTGATCACCGGTGTCGGCTACGCCCTGCTCAAGCGTGGCGAGGCTGGCATGGCACCGGCCGCCGCAACCCTGCCCGAGTCCGCGTCGGCCGAGGCGAGCCGCCAGGTGTCATTTTCAGAAGACGACTGCACCAGGTGGCGGGGCGTAACGCCAGGTGTGAAGGCGGCTCCTGACAGCCCGGTATCAGCAGTCACCTTCACCAACCTCGACTATGCTCAGTACTCCTATGCACCACAGGCGAGTCGGGGGCATGGCGTCAGACTCAACACCGATTGCCGAGCAAGGCGTGGCCACCCTGCCCGATAAAGCCTGGGCCCAGGCCCGGCAGCGAACGGACATCATCGGACCACTGGCAGCGCTTGAGGTGGTGGGGCATGAGGCCGTCGACGCCGCCGCTCAAGCGCTGGGCCTGTCCCGGCGACAGGTATATGTCCTGATCCACCGTGCCCGGCAAGGCACTGGCCTTGTGACGGACCTGGCTCCCGGCCAATCCGGCGGCGGGAAAGGCAAGGGGCGTCTGCCGGAGTCGGTCGAACGCATCATCCGTGAGCTGCTGCAAAAGCGCTTTCTGACCAAGCAGAAGCGCAGTCTGGCGGCGTTTCACCGCGAGGTCGCTCAGGCGTGCAAAGCGCGCCCGTTGCGGGTGCTGGCGGCGTACCTCCCGCTGCTATTACGCCGCTGGAACAAGTGCAGATCGACCACACGGTCATCGTCCTGGTCGTCATGGACGAGCGCGACCGGCTACCCACGAGACCTTCGACCGGACCATCGCCGAGCATCTTGCCCGGGGCTGAACCTCTGGCCCTGACACACGAAAGGCCCCGCACGGGTGACCGGGCGGGGCCTAATCGGCAAGGGCGAGAGGAGCGCTATCATCCGGCCAGCCGTGCAGCGATGCCGGCGACGTGCTCGCCCTGAAAACGGGCGAGGTTCAGCTCGGTCTCGCTGGGTTGACGTGAGCCGTCACCACCGGCGATGGTCGCGGCGCCATACGGCGAGCCGCCCTTGACCTCGGAGATATCGAACTGGGCCTCGAGACCATAGCCGATGGGCACGATCACCATGCCGTGATGGGCCAGGGTCGTCCAAGCGGTGAGAATCGTGGTCTCGTTGCCGCCGCCGGTGCCGGTGGAGGTGAAGACACTGGCCACCTTGCCGCGCAGGCTGCCGCTCGCCCACAGACTGCCGGTCTGGTCGAGGAAGGTGCGCATCTGGCCGGCCATGTTGCCGAAACGGGTCGGCGTGCCAAAGATAACGGCGTCATAGTCGGCCAGTTCCTCGGGACGCGCCTCGGGGGTGTCGAGTGCCTTGCCGCCGGCCTTGGCGAAGGCCTCCGGGTCCATCGTCTCGGGGACCCGCTTGATCGTCACTTCGACACCGTTCACCTGGCGTGCGCCGTCCGCGATGCTGTTCGCCATGGTCTCGATATGGCCATACATGGAGTAGTAGAGCACCAGTACCTGGGTCATGGGGTGTACCTCCTTGGGAGTGTTGCGAGTTGTCGATCTTTCGAACAAACGGGAGTATCCGGAAGTAAGTGGTTGATACCTGTCCATCACAGGAATGAGCCTAGTCGCTTGCTCACCGGATTACCTGGTTGATGGAGGGTGGTCAGTTATCGCCTAGCAACATCTAGCCTGGCCAGCGCCTGTTCAGGCAGCGACAAGCTCACGGAATCCAGTACTTCATCCAGCTGACCTAGGCTAGTGGCGCTGGCAATGGGCGCGGTGACCGCGGGGCGGCTCAGCAGCCAGGCCAGAGCTACTTGGGCGGGCTTGGCGCCAAGCTCATCGGATACGTTCAACAGCTCCTGCAGAAGTCGCTGACCGCGCTCATCGAAGTAGCCCTTCAGGAAATCGGCCCGGGCGTTACCTTCCAGATCTTCGAGCTTCGAATACTTACCGGTCAGAAAGCCGCTGGCCAGGGAGAAGTAGCTCACCACCCCGAGCGCATGCTCCTCGGCCACATTCGCAAGCCCGGCCTCAAAGTCGTCACGGTCATAGAGGTTATAGAGCGGCTGCGTCACTTCGTAGCGGGGCAGCCCCTGATTCCGGGAGACCGCCAGGGCCTCGCCCAGTCGCTCGGCGGAATAGTTGGAAGCGCCGATGGTTCGCACTTTGCCGGCCTCGATCAGCCGGGCGAAGGCCCCAAGGGTTTCCTCCAGTGGCACATCCTGGTCATCGATATGTGCGAAGTAGACGTCCAGGTAATCGGTACGCAGGCGCTTCAGGGAGTCCTCGACGGCGGCCTCGATGTTGGCCGCCGAGAGGCCCTTGCGCGGCTCCCACATGCCCACCTTGCTCATCAGTACGAGATCGTCGCGCCGCCCGCGCCGGGCCAGCCACTGACCCAGAACCGTTTCCGACTCACCGCCCTCGAGCCCCGGCGCCCAGGCCGAATAGACATCGGCGGTGTCGATGGCGTTGAAGCCACGCTCGACGAAGCGATCGAGCAGGGTGAAGGAGCGGTCTTCATCGGCGGTCCAGCCGAAAACGTTGCCACCGAAGACGAGCGGTGCGATCTCGACCCCGGAGCGGCCCAAGTTGCGTTTTTTCATGATCCTTTTCTCTCCCATGTCGAAAACCTGTTGAAGGCAATGCCTGGTACCTGTCACGGTCGCGCTACAGCATCCGCTTGAGCGTATCGTCACGCTGGACAAAGTGGTGAAACAGGGCGATGCCGATATGCCCGAGGACCAGCGCGGTCAACGCCCAAGCCAGCGGTGAGTGCAGGCTGCCGAGACTTGCGGCCCAAGCGATCTCTTCACTCTCCGCAAAGATCTCCAACCCGAAGGCGGTCAGTCCATAGCCGCCTCCCAGCATCACCATCACCCCGGTGATCGGCATCAGCAGCATGCCGGCGAAGAGCAGGCCATGCCCGGCCTTGACCAGCTTGGCAGTGGCCGGGTCCTGGGCCGGACGCTGATGACGCTGACGCGCCACCCACGCCAGGCGCAGCACGATCAACACCAGTAGCAGGGTGCCGATGGAGACGTGCCAGGGAACCAGGGTCTGGCCTACCCAGTGCTCCCCCTCGGCGATCCGGTCACCAAACTTGAGCAGCTGCCAGATGATCAATACCGCCATCAGCCAATGGAAGGCCTTGCTGACGCTGCCATAGCGTTCTTTGGAATCGTTGATCATCGACATCTCCGCCAGGTAGTTTCAAAAATTCAAGCAGCTCCAAGCTAGCAGGCTAGCAAACCGCCTGCTATCGCCGCGGTCCCGACGTCTCGATCAGGCAATGCTCTCGACGATGCCGCCTTCCACTCGCAGGGCGGAGCCGGTGGTGGCACTGGCCTGGGGCGAGGCCGCATAGACGCACAGGCTGGCGACCTCCTCGGGGGTGGCGAAGCGCTTGAGCAGCGTCGAGGGGCGGTTCTCCTCCAGGAACAGGGTCTCCATCTCTTCGGCCGAGACGCCGCGCTCGGCGGCCAGCTTGGCCATCATCGCCTGGGCGCCTTCGGTACGGGTCGGGCCGGGCAGGATGGTGTTGACCGTGACGCCACCGCCGGCCAGCACCTTGGCCAGACCGCGGGAGACACCCTGCAGGGCCGCCTTGCTGACGCCGTAGTGCACCATCTCGGCGGGTATGTTGAGTGCCGACTCGCTGGAGATGAACTGGATGCGCCCCCAGCCACGGGCCTGCATGCCCTGGGCATAGTGCCGCGCCAGGCGCACCCCGCTCATGACATTGATCTGGAAGATCTCTTCCCAGGCGGCGTCGTCAATCTCGAAGAAGGGGCGGCCGCCGTAGATACCCAGGTTGTTGACCAGGATATCGACCTCGGGGCGGGCCGCGATCAGCGCCTGACAGCCTTCGGCGGTGCCGGGGTCGGCCACCACGCCGCTGGCATCGTCACGGCCACTGGCCTGCTGGATATGGGCCACGGCCTTGTCCACCTTGGCCTGATCGCGACCGACCACGGTCACGCTAGCACCCGCCTGGGCCAGGCCAGTGGCGATCGCCAGCCCAATGCCCGCGGTGGAGCCGGTGACTAGGGCCTGTTTGCCAGAAAGTTCAATTCGCATCATCTACCTCCTGCTGTATTGCGTGAGTTGCCATGTGAGGTGGCTGTGAAAGTGGCGTGGCCGCCTCAGCCGAAGCGGTAGGCGGACAGCTGCGTCTTGAGCACTTGTTCCGAATAGATCTTGCGGCCCTTGTCCTTCCCCGCGGCGCCGGCGGCGACCATCAGCGGGATCAGGTGCTCTTCGTCGCCCGGCGGGTGGCACTGAGGCGCATGGGGTGCCCGAGCCCAGTCGCCAAGCGCGGCGTGGCGCCGATCCGGCTCAGCCTCCACGGTCTGAGTCAGCCAGTCATCAAAGGCCTCGGAGGGTGCGGTAAAACGCGCATCCCCGTAGCCGCGCATGTTGTGGAAGCTCATGCCGCTGCCGACGATCAGTACACCTTCATCACGCAGCGACGCCAAGGCCTCGCCAGCGGCGAGATGGGCCGCGGGATCGAGATCATCGCGCAGCGACAACTGCACTACGGGGATATCCGCCTCGGGGAACATCAGCTTCAGCGGCACGAACATACCGTGATCGAACCCCCGCTCGGTGTCCCGTTGGCTGGCCAGACCGGCTTGAGAGAGCAGCCTGTCGACCTGCTCTGCCAGGGCCGGCGCGCCGGGGGCCGGGTAGGTGAGCTCATAGGTGTGGTCAGGAAACCCGTGGTAATCGTAGATCAGCTCGGGGTATTCACCCGCGCTCACGCGAAAGCCGGGGGTTCGCCAGTGGGCGGAGACCATCAGGATCGCGCGGGGGCGGGCCGGCAGCGAGGCGGCCACGCCCTTGAGGAAGCCTGCCATGCCTTCCCAGGTGCCGGGCGGGTTCCAGTCCATGAAGAAGCACGGGCCGGCGCCGTGGGGAATGAACAGCACCGGCTGGGTGGTTGAATCAGGGGGCGATACGCTCGCGTTGGTCATCGTGTAATTCCTTGGGCCATGCGGCCCGGTGAATACTTAGGTAGGTAATACTGTATCCTCACTCCCTTAGTAAGAGAATATGGTATTTTATGCAAACACCTTTAACTATGAGTGCGAAATAGATGCTGGACCGTTTTACGGGGATGCGGGTCTTTACCCAAGCGGCAACCCACGGCAGCCTATCGGCGGCGGGACGCGCGCTGGGCATGTCGCCGGCTATGGCCACCAAGCACATGGATGCCCTGGAGGCCCGGCTGGGCGTCAAGCTACTGCATCGCACCACCCGACGGCTGACGTTGACGGACGCCGGCACCGACTATCTCGAGGCCTGCCGGCGCATCCTGCAGGAACTCGACGAGGCGGAGTCGGAAGTGGCCGCCCAGAGAGTCGAAGCGGTCGGGCGGCTGCGCATGAATGTACCGCTCTCCTTCGGCGTGCGCTTCATCGCGCCACTGCTACCCGCGTTCCACCGTCGCTATCCAAAGGTGGAGGTCGAACTGGGCCTGAGCGATGCCCAGCACGGCCTGATCCAGGAAGGCTGGGACCTGGCGATCCGCATCGGTCATCTTGCCGACAGCTCGCTCAAGGCGCGACGGCTGGGCGACTGCCCGATGCGGGTATGTGCCGCGCCGGACTATCTGGAACGATACGGCACGCCGGGGGGCGTCGCCGAACTATCCGGCCATAACTGTCTGAGCTATACCCTGTCGCCCTCTCAGAGAGAGGGGACCTGGAGCTTCGGTCGCGAGGGCGACATTCAGGTGCCTGTGCAAGGCGATCTCAAAGCCAACAATGGTGATGCATTATTGGCGGCGGCGCTTGGCGGGCAGGGCGTGATCTATCAGCCGAACTTCATCGTGGGGGAGGCCCTGGCGCGCGGTACCCTGGTGGCCCTGGAACTCGACCAGCCCACGCTCGACCTGGGCGGCTTGCATGTGCTGTTTCCCCCCGACCGGCGCCCACCAGCCAAGGTCAGGGCGATGATCGATTACTTGGTTGAGGCATTTGCGCAGTCCTCCTGCCAGACCCCGTCTCTGACAACTAGGGAAAGCTCGGCCAGTGTAAGGAGACTCCGTGACCAGCCCGACTGATAACATTCTCCATCTGCCGGACTTCCAAGGACGATAGCATTCTGGAGAATCGCGCCATTTGGTTCTTGAACACAGGGCCACAGGGCCCAGAGGAGGCCGTTCAATACCTGGCGGTGATCCCGCCCTGGCAAGCTCATCGTCTGGAGCGGCGAGACGATGTCCTCGATCAGCGACCAGCTGGTCAACAGGAAAGCGCACTTGTTCAAAGCGATTGCCCGCTTGCTCAGAACTCCCGTGCATAATGCATGCTTTGTCCGGAAAACGATCATTAGGCGGCCAACCCGGACAATGTCCGAGAATAGACTTGTTTGATGGGTTTTCGGACAATAAGATAGGCGGACGGATTAACGGACAAAAGGGGCGGTCAATGGCGCTGATCGGCTATGCGCGGGTCTCGACGGCGGAGCAGGATACCGCCTTGCAGACGGATGCGCTTCGCAAGGCGGGGTGCGAGCGGATCTTCGATGACACTGTCTCCGGGGCCAAGGCGGATCGACCGGGCCTGACGGCCGCGTTGGAGTTTCTACGCGACGGGGATGTGCTGGTCGTGTGGCGACTGGATCGACTGGGACGCTCGCTGCCGCATCTGATCGAGGTCGTCAGTGCCCTGGAGGCGCGGGGTATCGGGTTCCGGTCGCTGACCGAAGCCATCGACACCACCACGCCCGGTGGGCGGCTGATCTTCCATGTGTTCGGTGCCCTGGGGCAGTTTGAGCGTGACCTGATCCGGGATCGTACCAGGGCGGGACTGGCCGCTGCCGCCGCTCGCGGGCGCAAAGGGGGACGCAAGCCTGTCGTCACCGAGGACAAATTGAAGCGGGCAAGGGAGTACCTGGCCAACGGGCTGAACGTCCGCGAGGCCGCCGCACGGATCAAGGTCAGCAAGACGGCCCTCTACGCCGCCTTGAAGGCCAGCCAGCCCGATATCCACGATAAGGCCGAAAAGGCGGACGACCTTACAAGATGACGGCCGCCAAGCAGCGGATTGCGCCATGTCGGTCGCCATGCGGGCTGTGCGGACATGGCGTAGGGTGTTACCGAAACAGGCTTTGGGAACAAGCGTCGCCGATTGCGCCGCGGGAGTGGCGTCGCCGTTGAGCATAGGAGTGCCGAATATGAGGGTCGCCCAGTCTCTGAAACACGTCCTGCATCATTACCTCTTCTCGTTGCGGGGCCGCCTGCTGTTGGGGGTCGTGGTGATCTGGACGCTGCTGAGCATGACACTACTGGCCTTCGGCTGGCAGTCCGGCACCCTGCTGGTCGAGGAATCCAACCGCGTGCATCTGCGGTATGAGGCGGAGCTGATCCGCAACGACATCACGCATGAGATCGAGCAGCGTCTGGAGGTACTGGAGCGCCTGGCCGGGCTGTATCCCGACGCCTCGCCGGGAATGCTGGCCCGGGGTAACCATGACCCCTTGCTCGCCCTCTTCGAGGGCCTGATTCTGGTCGATGCCGAGAACATCGTCGTCGATGACTGGCCGACGCTTGAAGGTCGCCGCGGCCAGGACATCGGCTATCGGTCCTATGCGCGCTTCATGCGCAACGTGCAGCGCCCGCATGTCAGTGAACCCTTCGTCGGAGCGGTCTCCGGCAAGCCCATGGTCATGATGCTGGTACCGCGCCACACGGAGCAGGGCCGCTACACGGGCTTCGTGGGTGGCCTGGTGGAGATCGCCCGCAGCGAGCTGTTCGAGGGGTTCCAGCGCCTCCGGCTGGGCGACGAGGGCCATGTGGTGATCGCCACGGCCTCGGGCCGGCTGCTCTATCACCCCGACCAGCGGCAAGACCTGCCAACGCTGGAGGACGTGGCGCGCGACCCCTGGCTCGATCTGGCGCGCGATGGCTGGCAGGGCGAGGCCAGTGGCAACCTGCTTGGAAGCAGCGCGGGCCTGACGGCCTATCGCCAGATTTGGCCCGCCGACTGGATACTGGGTCTCTACCTGCCCCTCGATCAGGTCTATACCCCCCTGGCAAACGTCATGGAGCGCATTACGTGGCGGGGCTGGTGGGTGTTGGGGCTGTTGCTGCCGATGATGGCGGCCGTGATCTGGCTGACCCTGCGGCCACTGACGCGCCTGGCCCAGCAGCTCAAGGAGCTGAGCCAAGGCCACCGGCGCTCCCTTCAGATCGCCACCCGCCTGTCCGAGCTGCGCAACGTCATCGACGTCTTCAATGAGGTGGAGCATGGCCGTCTGAAGGCCATGGAAGACCTGCAACAGCGTAAGGCATTCCTGAAAGGTATCCTGGCCGCCTCGCCCCAGGGCATGTTCGTCACCGACACCCAGGGAAACCTGACTTTCGTCAATCAGGCACTGAGACAACTGCTGGGGATCACGCCGCCGGTCCACCTGCCGACCTGGGCCCAGCGTATCCACGAAGAGGATCGCAAACCGGTGGTGGCCGCCTGGCAGGCGAGCCTTCTCCGGCACCAGGACGTCGCGCGCCAGTTTCTCTACTACGGCGAGCATGGTGAGCTGTACTGGTTGGACGTCCACGCCACTGCGATCCGGGTGGACGGCGAGATCATCGGCCAGGTGGGGGTCGTACGCGATATCACCCAGCGTCAGCACGAGGATGCCCTGCGCCGCTGGGAAGCGGAGCACGATCCGCTGACCGGCCTGCTCAACCGCCGCGGTTTCGAGCGCCGGCTGGAGGAAGCCTTTGCCGCTTGGAAAAAAGCCGGCACCCAGTCGGCCCTGCTGATGTTCGATCTGGACCATTTCAAGGCCATCAACGACGCAGGCGGTCACGCCCTGGGCGACAGCATGCTCCGCGAGGTGGCGGCCGCGATGAGCGCGGAAACGCGCAGCAGCGACCATGCCGCCCGCCAGGGGGGCGACGAGTTCGCCATTCTGCTGCCTGGCTGCGAGTTCTCCCAGGCCATGCGCATTGCCGAGTCGCTGCGAGCGCGCATTGCGGCCAAGGGTCTGGAACACAACGGCCGCACGTGGAAAGTGACGGCCAGCATCGGGGTGAGCAACTTCCAATGGTCGGACCAGAGCGTCGATGACGTGGTAAGGCGTGCCGATGCTGCGAGCTATGCAGTCAAGTCACGGGGGCGAAATGGTGTGGTCAACGCATGACCCTGCCCTGGAGGTAGCCGGCAGGGAAAGGGCAAGACCGAGTGTTACCTATGCCACAGCAGCAAGCCCGGAGGGTGCAATCGACCCCTGACATTCCGTGCAGCCGTCTTCTGAAAATGACACCAGGCCTCCTGATTCGAAACGGCTCTGGTTCGCGAGCGTTGGCATCGCGTCCTACATTGTGTGAAAACGACGGGTTGGGAAAGAGGGGTTGGGAAAGAGGGGTTGGCAGCGATTCGGTCGTTGCCAACCTTTTGCGTTTTACCGATCGAGTATGCGTGGTCCACAGGAGAGACGTGATGAAGATTCACTGGCAGGGCGACCGCCTGGTCGTTGCCGAGGGCGATATCACCCGCTTCGAGGGCGATGCGATCGTCAATGCCGCCAACAAGAGTCTGCAGGGCGGTGGCGGCGTCGATGGCGCGATCCATCGCGCGGCGGGGCCCGAACTCCTCGAAGCGTGCCGCGAGTTGCGACGCACGGTCTGGCCGGAGGGGCTGCCGGTGGGGGAGGTGGCGATGACGCCGGGGTTCCGGCTACCGGCTTCTCACGTGATCCACACCGTGGGGCCGGTCTTCGCCAAATCGGCAGATCGCTCCGAACAGCTGGCCGACTGTTATCGTAACTCGCTGCGACTGGCGGGAGAGCATCGATTCACGCGGCTGGCGTTTCCGGCGATCTCGACCGGTGTCTACGGCTATCCGGCCGACGCGGCGGCCGCCATCGTAACCGGCGTGATGCGCGAGCTGCTGCCCGCGCTTCCCGATCTCGAGGTGACG
>Ga0208300_100698_pt1 | contig 20612 bp, 16 predicted proteins | sample 23_taG_FD_184096 | JGI IMG/M metagenome (GOLD analysis project Ga0208300, IMG submission 184096) | Marine viral communities from Cariaco Basin, Caribbean Sea - 23_WHOI_OMZ (SPAdes) (version 2) | ecosystem: Environmental > Aquatic > Marine > Oceanic | place: Caribbean Sea: Cariaco Basin... | reverse complement strand
GCTTCGAGTACGTCATCCTCGGCATTGTTAGCGCCTGATTGCTCATGTGCTGCGCTACTTTGCGTGTTGCGATACTTTTCTTTTAAAGAGGCGACATTACCGATTTGTGGATGGCCGTCAAAGGCTTCTAGTAAATCATCCTCATTGGTTTGTAGCTTATGCCAGATATCGTCGCTCTTCATTAATAGCGCATTTTGGTCTGCAAAGGGTCGTGCGCAGGCAAGCTGATGAGCCCAGTTACTACTGGTACAACAGGTTAAGAGTCGTGCGATGGCTTCTTCTTGAGACAGAGTGTTAAATTGCGCTAAAGTTAAGCTCACGATGACTTCCTTTTATTGTGTTAGGACAGCCCACTACACGTAGCGGACAGTGATTGCTTAATAGTGGTTTAAACATCCTGGTTATTTGCATAAACTTAAGGGTATAAACAGACGTTTAAGGGATTGATGTTTTTGGTCTTAGGACCGACTCAAAGTCAAATGACGATATTATGTGTCTTGTCAATCAAGTGAAGGTATAGACTGTATTCCGCTTGCTGATGTTTACCTCATAATGGACTGACAATATGAAACAGATTTACAGAGAAAACACTGATACTTTGGCCGTATAAATGACATGATCGAGTCATCTTAGTCATAAGGTGAGTGATCTACAGCCCCCATTTTGCTAAAACCTGACTAATTGGTCAACTGTTTTATAATAAATATTTTTATTTAGCTTGTTATATTCCCAAACTTTGTGCTCTGATATCAGAATACACAAAGGAATATAGCGACTACTTTTTCGAACCTGCCACTTGGAATGAGATACTACCGCTATGACGCAACACAACCAAAAGGTCAACATGCTCTCTACTGATGCGCCCTCGCATCGTAGTCAACAAGCCACGCGCGCGCACAATCAAGCGCTTATCTTAGCGGCCGCCGAAGAGGAGTTTGTCCTCCAAAGTTTTCGCGGTGCCACCATGCAAGGGATTGCTGATCGGGCAGGATTACCCAAAGCCAATGTGCATTACTACTTTAAAAATAAAAAAAACCTGTATAAAGCCGTATTGCGCTCTATCATCCAAGAGTGGAATGAAGGCTTGGTCACCATGACGGTAGACAGTGACCCCAAAACAGTCATCGAAAAATTTGTGCGGACCAAATTGCATCAAGCATTTGTGAATCCTAACCGTCATAAGCTGTTTGCCCTTGAGGTCATTGGCGGTGCACCGCACTTACATGATTTTATGTCGACAACCATGAAAGCGTGGGTGCACGATAAAACGCAAGTGATGAGGGAGTGGCACAAACAAGGTAAGATTGCGATTGACGACCCACTACAGTTATTGATTTTGATCTGGGCCACGACTCAGCGTTATGCAGAGTTTGAGATCGAAATTGTCGGCTTGATGGATAAGGCGACTTATGACGCAGAGGATGAAGCGCGTGCAGCAGAGTTTTTGGTGCCGTTTATCCTGCGAGGCTGTGGCCTTGAGTGAGTATGATTAAGCCACGTTTATTAGCGGACGAGGTGCGTAGACTGATTCTATCGCACCTTTTTTACTAATAGATATCTGTCTTACGCCACTTCGCGAATCGGTTTTAAGCCATCATCAGCATGTTGCGCGGCAGTATCAAACTCGACACCGTAGTTTTTTGGCAGAATCATATCAAGTGTGATCGCTACAATCCCTGACATGGTGACCGCTGAACCAAAGATGTTTTGAAAAAACTGCGGCGTTTGTGAGAGCACGTCAGGCACGAACGCAATGCCTGTCGCTAGCCCCAACGAGGTGGCAATAATTAAGACATTGCGATGGGTGAAGTTTACGGTAGATAGGATACGAATACCCGCAGTTGCGACCGTGGCAAACATCAGCAGCGTGACCCCGCCAACGACAGGTTTGGGCAGTTGAGTGAAAATAGCCCCAAGGATTGGGAAGAGTCCCATCAAGCATAAAATACCAGCGACATAAAAACCGACATAGCGACTGGCAATCCCAGTCATCTGGATTACACCGTTATTTTGGCTAAAAGTGGTCACAGGGAACGTGTTAAACACCGCCGCAATCAGAGAGTTGACACCGTCTCCCAACACACCACCTTTAATACGTTTCTCGTATAGAGGGCCTTTAATCGGTTCACCTGAAATCATCGAAGTTGCAGTCAGATCGCCCGAGGTTTCAATACTGGTAATGATATACATAAAGGCAACCGGAATAAAAGCCTGCCAGTCAAAACCAAAGCCGTACTTAAAGGGGATAGGAACCGTAAAAAAAGCCGCTTCAGCGACCAAGGAAAAGTCGATACGCCCCATAAACATAGCTGCGAGCAGACCGAGCATCAAACCGATAAAAATAGCGCTAGAACGAATGACCTTATTATTGATAATGCTAATAAGTACCACACTTGCCAACACGCCACCACCCAAGAGCAGGTTCGGTATACTGCCGAAATCCTCAGCCCCAAATCCACCCGCCAAATCCGTTAGACCTACTTTAGTCAAAGACAGACCAATCGTGACGATAACGCAACCAGTCACAATAGGACTCATAAAGGATTTGAGTTTGGTAATAAACTGACTCAGAAAAATCTCAACAAATGCACCGAGAAATGAGACCCCAAAGATCACTGACAAAATTTCCTCAGGACCACCGCCTCGGTTTTTTACCACAAATCCTGCGGTAAGCACCGCGGCTAAAAAGCCAAAGCTAGTTCCTTGGAGCGCCATCAAGCCAGAACCGACAGGGCCCACTTTGCGAGTTTGGATGAAGGTTGCCACCCCAGACACGATTAACGACATGCTAAGAAGATAGGGAATATGTTCTCCTAAGCCTAAGGTGCCGCCTATAATGAGCGAGGGGGTAATGATACCGACGAAAGCAGCAAGTACATGCTGTATCGCACCTAAAGAGGCTTTAAGGGGGGTAGGACGGTCATGCAGTCTATACAGTAAATCGGTGTTTGCTGGATCGTTTTCACTCATGGTGGTTTCCTCCTAAAGTAACTGCTTAGCACCCGCTTAACTGTAGAGATCAGACAATGTCATAAATCAGTAGGTAAAAGTTAAACCCAGTTCTTGACTCGTTTGTTCGATTTAAACAATAGGGGCACACATCCGTGTTTGAAACAGCCCACAAACCTGTGTGATATTTGTTGGCTATTACTGTAATAACCTGACCAATTAGTCAGGTCTATTTAGGATATATGCAAAATACAAACCATTGCAATGTTTTTTTTCGATCCTGCGCGTTTACTCATTTGTTACCCAGGGAAGGGGAGAAGGAGCGTGATTTCGAATGAGGCAGTTGCGATAGCGCCATAGCTTTGTGCTAACCGTCACCTTATTAGCGTGCTGTCCAGTGATACGTCATAAAAAAGCAGCCCCAATCACAATTATTGTGATTGGGGCTGCTTTTTATCATTGGGTTGGTAGACTACTTTTAATACTATTCTGTCGTAAGCCTTTTGAGACTCAACCCAACAGAATGCTTTTGGTAAATAAAAGATTACTGAGGGCTAGATGACCACACTGGTGAACGGATGACACCTTGACCAGATTTGCCGAATGATTCACCGCCGTTAAGTGACTTAATCGTTAGCACCCCTTTGCCGCCTTGGGTGGAGGCATATACCACGCGCTTACCATTGGGAGAAAAGCTTGGTGCCTCATCGATACCAGTATTACCCAAATTGGCAGTGATGGCGCCGTTGCTATTCATGATGGCGGCTGAGCGTCCATTTAGAAAGGCAATTTGAGAGCCGTCGCTACTAAACTGTGGACTGGTCGCATAGCCACTACTTGAGACTTTAGACGTGCGACCTGAACCAAATTCGTAACGGTAAATCTGCGGCTTATTAAATCCTGCGCGATCACTAACAAATACAAAAGATTTGCCGTCAGGTGCGTAACTTGGCTGTACTTCACTACTCGGCCAGTTGGTGATTCTTCTCGGCTGTCCGCCACTGACGCTCATCTCATAAATATCGGCGCTGCCGTCAAAGCTGCTTGAGAACAGGATGGTCCTGCCATCAGGGGAAAATGCGGGACTCAAATTACTGCCAGCAAAAGGCGTTAACGCTCTGGCTCCACCACCACTCACATTTTGGACATAAATGACGGGATAAGATTGATCACGTTGTACCGAATAAGCGATACGGTTACCATCTGGCGACCATGTTGGTGAGAATATAGAGCCTGTTACTTCAGTAATGGTTTTGGCGTTTTCACCATCTGCATCCATGACCTTTAAACGTGATACTTTCTCTTTTCCAGTGCCAACTTCTTCAATATAGGCAATACGCCCTGAAAAATCACCTGGAACGCCCGTAATCAGCTCATACACTTTATCAGCGATGACATGGCCTGCGTAACGCATGCTGTCTTTATTGTTATCAGCGGTTAGGCTTTGCTTGCCCTCAATAACCCGACCAGATTTTACATCAATCACTTCGTAATCGGTCACTATTTTGCCGCGATTGCTGCGAGTATTACCGACGACTAAATAAGGAATTCCCATACTTTGCCATACCGGCAACGTACCTGCCAGCTCGCTACTGTTATGCGCCTGCTGTGGTAAGTTCTGACTGGTGATTTTTAGCTCTGTTTTACTCAAATCGTTTAAGACAATCGGCGATAGAACAGAATCGCCCGCAAATGGCACAAAAGCGACTTGATTTTTTTGGACAGGAATCTCGTAATCCAACTCTAAGACAACAGGCGCGGCAAGCAAACTAGGAGAAATGAGCAGAGTCGAGGTAGAAGCAAGCAAAGAGGCGAATAGTTTCTTATAGGTATGCATGAGTCGGTTGAGCTCCTAAAATAGGGTGATTATCATTTTTATAGGTGATTAGCGAATCATTAAGATAAGACAGGATATTTTGCGGTACAAGCCACTTAATGTAACGTTATCAATAATATAAGATGTGAGCAACTGATTAATTGCTGCCCTTAAACTGTATGGTAAAGGTGGGGTATTTCGGGTCATTAGTGTCGATTGGTAGTTTGCCCGTGTTTAATACGGCTTGTTTGGCCGCCTCATTGACGGCACTGTCAGGCCCTGACGCCGATACATTGACTATATTTCCGCTAGCGTTGACGGTGATGGTGAGCGTGGCACTCTGAGTTGAGCCTCTCGCTGCGGTAGGCGGATTATAGTTGCGTTTGATTAAGCGGATGATTTCGCTGTTACTTGCACCGCGGTTACCACTTGAGGCAGATTGGCTGCTGCCTTTGGTAGGGCTTGACGTTGCTGTATCACCAGAAATGGTGGATTGTCCATCTGATAGACTAAAGGTTTTACCGGCGCTGCCAGTATTGATGTCTATATTGCGATCATTTGCAGTAGGGCGCGTAATCCTAGGCTGAGTATTTTGTTTACTACGAAAATCTCCGAGTTTTCTTTGTTCTTCTATGCGCTGCTCTTTTTTGTCTTGTTCGACTTGCTCATGCTCTTCTGTCACTGACTCATCTAGTTGTGCGGCCCACTCAGCCATACGGCGCTCATATTCTTGGTTTTGCTCAAGCACGCGCTGATGCTGCTCTTCGCTCATTAGCATGGTGCGGTTGGTAGGATCTTCAGTGCGCGTAAAGACAGGCTCGCGCTGAGAATTTGGCTGGCTTGGGGCTTGAGTACTAGCGCCACCATCAAAGGTTTCTGTCTGTGGTGTACTGGTTGCATCACTTTTGGCCTGCATCGCACTGGCCGCTGCTGCACGATTGGCCAATATTTGTCCTTGCATTTCAGCCAGCTGTTCAGGTGACACCATGACGGTTTCGATGCTACCAGGCGTTTCTACGTCGGTATGTTGATAGGTATAAATGAGTATGCCAATCACCAGAGCATGGGCCAACAAACTGAGCAACGTCGGCAATGTTAGCCCGTTACCTTCAGGTTGGGTTGGCACATAAACGGTAGGAGCGTTACGCATGATAGGGATACTCAAAAACGAGGGTCATCAAATTGTCTACTTTATTATAACAAGCGGTGCTAAGCATAGGGTTTATTACAATGTGGGCGTGGGTAAGGGTGCACCGGTTAACAAACCGACCTTTTCAATACCGGCTTGTTGTAAGTTTGCCATGAGTGTCATGATGGCGCCATACTGATTGTTTTGGTCAGCGTTAATCATGACTTGTAAAGGCTGAGCACCAGCATTGCTACTTTGGTTTTGCAGATTGGATAGGGTATCAATCAGCTCGGGCTCACTAATGGGCAAGTCGATGTTATTTTCATAACTGATAAAAATCTCACCGCTATCGGTCAAAGAAACAATCACTGGAAGCTGGCTTTGGCTCATGGTATTGGTCTGCTCTTTTGGCAAATCCACATCGACACCCGTAATCAGCATCGGGGCGGTGACCATAAATATCACGAGCAGCACCAACATCACATCGATATAAGGCACGACGTTCATCTCCGCATTCAGCGCTTTTTTTTCACGGCGATAGGGACTTTGCTTCATAACCCTGTCACCTGACTGGCAGTAGATTGGGTCTCTTTATGAGCGATGTGTTCTGCACTGGTCTCACGCTGGAGCATGCCGGTCATTTCATCACAAAATAATGCCCGTGAGTCATATAGGCGACTAGACTTAGCCGTGAAGTGGTTATAGGCCAGTACGGCTGGAATAGCAGCAAATAAACCCATGGCAGTGGCGATTAAGGCCTCAGCGATACCGGGGGCGACAGAAGCTAGCGTCGCTTGCTCAGTTTGCGACAACCCCAAAAAGGCATTCATGATGCCCCAGACGGTACCAAATAACCCAATATAAGGGGCAACCGAGCCGATACTCGCTAGGGTCGTTAACCCTGACTCTAACAATTGCTGCTGTCGTCCTAAGCCGACTCGTAATTTACGCTCAACACCATCGATGATGTCATCTTTGGGTTGGCGTTTTTTATGCATTCTTAAATACTCCGAAAACCCGACATAAAAAATTTGCTCAAGCCCTTGACGCTCAGGTGAGCCTTGCACCCCTTGATAGAGTTTGGCCAAATCTTCCCCTGACCAAAACCAAGTCTCGAACTGTTGATCGAAGTTTTTGGCTGTACCAAGCCGCGCACTCATACGAAATATAATCACCCAGCTAAGTAGAGACGCTAACAACAATAACGCCATCACAATCTGTACCAAAAGGCTGGCTTGAGTAATAAGGTCGATAATATTTAAGGATTCAGGCATGTATGGGCTCATGGATAATGAATAATAACTGGCATGGTGCGATACGCAGATTAAATCGTAACGTCGCTAACTAAAAATAGAGTCGCGCGATCATTTTGCATACTGATATCAACCGCCTAGTGTACTGCTAAATACAGAAAAGGTCATTTATTAAAGTGTTAAACCGATCGAAAATGCGACGTATCCAACTTTTGGTACTTGTCAGTATTTTCTAGTCACCATAGAAGCGAAGTACTACGTTTGTGCCAAATACAAAGGTAGGTGTTTGCTCAGTATCTTTCAGTCAACGCAAATGATAGTTTTATACGAATTAGACACTATCAGAGATTGAGTTTGTAAGATAACTCGTCTAATATGTTACGCTTTGTTACTACGTTCTTCTTAATTGTGGCATCATTATTTTTTGCTAAAATCATGTTGAATTTTAGGTAGTGGCAACTTTTTACTGGCCAGTCGGGGCGACACTTATGAATGCAATTGAACGCTATTTTGGGATTAATGGTGACAATACCACGATCAAAACAGAAATCATCGCTGGTACAACCACGTTCTTGACAATGGCTTACATTATCTTTGTCAACCCTAACGTATTAGCAGATGCGGGTATGGACAAAGGCGCTGTATTCGTGGCCACCTGTTTGGCGGCCGCGGTAGGTTGTTTTATCATGGGTATTTATGCTCGCCTACCGGTAGCGTTAGCTCCTGGTATGGGCCTTAACGCCTTCTTTACGTATGGCGTGGTTCTGGGTATGGGCTATGCGTGGCAAACAGCGTTAGGTGCCGTGTTTTTGTCTGGTTGTATCTTTGTATTGCTCAGCTTGTTTAAAGTTCGTGAAGCGATTATTAATGCCATTCCAATGTCTCTTAAAAATGGGGTAGTGGCTGGTATCGGTGCGTTCTTAGCCTTTATTGCCTTACAAAGCGCTGGTATTATCGTAAGTCACGATGCGACTTTAGTTGGCCTTGGTGATATGACGTCATTTGGTCCTATAATGGCCTCGTTGGGTTTTATTGTTATTATCGGTTTGTCTTACAAGCAAGTCCCAGGTGCGGTCACGATCGGTATTTTACTGGTTGCTTTGATTAGTTTACTAACAGGCTACACACAGTTTTCTGGGATTGTCTCTGCGCCGCCTTCAATTGCGCCAACGTTGCTACAGCTTGATATTGCTGGGGCGTTCGATGTCGGTATGATCAGTGTGATCTTTGCCTTTTTGTTTGTGGATTTGTTTGATACCGCAGGTACCTTGATTGCGACGACGAGACAGGCCAACCTGACTGACAAAGATGGTAATATCCATAATATGGGCAAGGCACTATTAGCCGATTCAACAGCGACTGTGGCAGGCTCATTACTAGGTACCTCATCGACGACGAGCTATATGGAAAGTATCGCTGGGATTGCGACAGGTGGCCGTACAGGCTTGATGGCAGTCACGGTTGGGGTGTTATTTTTATTAAGTGTTTTCTTTTCTCCATTAGCGGGAATGATCCCTGCTTACGCGACTGCTGGTGCCATTTTTTATGTGGCTGTCCTTATGATGGGCACACTAAAAGATATCAACTGGGGTGACCTCACAGAAGCGGCGCCTGTGGTGGTGGTATTGCTCTTTACGCCGCTGACATACTCTATCGCGGACGGTATTGCACTCGGCTTCATCACTTTTACGGCGATTAAAGCGATTGTGGGCAAGTTCTCTGAGATTAGTGTGGCGGTATGGTTATTAACCATCATTTTATTACTTAAGATTGTCTTTTTATAAGACACATTTTTACCGTAGGGACGGCTCTCGTAATCTCGCCCTCTTGATCATAAAAGATCAAGAGGGTTTTTCTTTGACAGCGACATCGTCTTAGGCAACAGCCTAATAATATGGACTACAATTAAACCCCAATACTAAACAGTAAATAGCAAAATGTAACCAACGCGTCATAGTCGGTAAACTACTGATAACTGGTTGGTTTTTTGGCAATATATTAATTTGTGAAAATAATAAATAGTGTTAGTTTGAAAATTTTTTTCATGCTACCATGCCCAAGTTAAGCGCATCACCTCAATCAACGCCGTAGAGGTTTTTCTTACAGTGAATTAGCGTCATATAAGATGGCAGATTTAGTGATAATCAACGCGATGTTTCCTCATCGTTATTTGATAAGCCACTAATGAGTCTGACCATCACACTCCTTTCACTACTAACAAGAAGAAGGCACTAATGCCGCTTAACTGTTTGTTGTTGCCTTTGTATTGTTAACGTAGCCCGTTTAACACTCGAACGACCTACTTAACCATTTCCAGCCTATGCTGGATTTTCCCGTTTTGTGATGGTGCTGTTTGGTCTTTTGATTATTGCTGTGAGTATCAGTTAATGACCACTATTAGGTTAATGGTAGTCATAAGCAGTGAGACAGGACGATCAGAATGCCTAAAGCACCATTTATTATGGTTTTTAAACGATAGTTATGGAGTTGTTATGAACCCAATAGACCAGTTTACCCCAGAAGAGCCGATTTTATTTGATCCTGTCGATTTGCTGTCGCCAGAGTATATTGCCCAGTCATCAGAAGAGCTGCATGCGCGTATTTCGCCATTGTATAGCGCCGATGAAGATCGCTGGTTGTCTCAATTATTGCCACTTGCCAAACCTAGTACGGATGAACGCAATGCTGCTGCTGAGCAAACGCGACAGTTGGTTGAGCATGTCCGTAATGATGGCAAAGCTGTCAAGATGGTTGATTCGTTGTTGCTCGAGTACAGCCTCGATACCCAAGAAGGTATCTTGCTTATGAGCTTGGCAGAAGCGCTGATTCGAGTACCAGATAACTATACGGCTGACGCGCTTATTCATGACAAGATGAGTGTGGCTGACTGGAAAAAACATATAAAAAATGACAATGGTTTTATGGTCAACGCCTCATCGTGGGGTATGATGATGACGGGTCGTGTCGTGAGTATTGACAGTAATACCACCGCATCAGGATTTTTGGATCGCATGACCAAAAAAATGGGCGAACCTGTTATTCGTAGTGCGATGCAAAAAGCCATGCGTATTATGGGTCACCAGTTTGTCTTGGGTGAGAGCATCGAAGAGGCGAATAAAAACAGCCAACCGTATCGCAATAGAGGGTATACCTACTCGTTTGACATGTTAGGTGAAGCGGCGATTACCCATAAGGATGCGGAAAAATACTTCAATGACTATCTGCATGCGATTAGAGCCACTGCCAGTATTAAAGTCAAAGAAGGTATGCCAAAGCCTTCGGTATCTATTAAGCTATCGGCATTGCATCCACGCTATGAAGCCACGCAAGAAGCGCAAGTGATGGGACTGCTACGTCAACGCTGCTTACTGCTTATTGAAGCGGCACGTGAAGTGAACGTTGATATCAGTATCGATGCGGAAGAAGCCGACCGTCTTGAGATTTCTTTAAAGTTGTTTGAATCTTTGTACCGCGACAACTTGACGGCTGGCTGGGACGGTTTAGGGATCGTGGTCCAAGGTTATTCTAAGCGTGCTATTGCTGTTTTGGCCTGGCTTGCGCGTCTGGCAACAGAAGTGGGTGACCGTATTCCAGTACGTCTGGTGAAAGGCGCGTATTGGGACACTGAGATTAAACTTGCTCAGCAAAAAGGCTTGTCAGGTTATCCTGTGTGGACGCGCAAAGAAGGAACGGATACGGCTTATCTGGCTTGTGCCCGTTTCTTACTATCAGACCATCTACGCGGGCTAATCTGGCCACAGTTTGCGACTCATAACGCGCATACACTGGCGTCCATTATGACCATGAGCCAACATAGGGACTTTGAGTTCCAGCGTCTGCACGGTATGGGGGATGCGCTTTATGATCATATTTTACAAGCTTATCAAATCCCTGTGCGTATTTACGCGCCCGTTGGGGCACACAAAGACCTACTGCCGTATTTGGTACGCCGCTTGCTCGAAAATGGTGCCAACAGCTCGTTTGTGCATCAGTTACTAGATAAGTCTTACCCGATTGATAAACTGACGGTACATCCCTACGACAAGCTACTGACCAATGCGACGTTGCACAATCCAGATATTCCATTACCACTAGAGATCTACGGTACACGACGTGCGAGCTTTGGTCCCAATATATTTGTAGAATCGCAGTGGCTACTATTTAAATCTGCGATCGACAGTCATTTGCATAAAACCTGGTCGGCCACTTCTATTATCAATGGTAAAGCCATTGATGAGTATGAGGCTGATGGCGTCGCCCAAAAGCTTGACCGTCAGACCGTTCGTGCGCCTTGGAACAATGAAGTCAGGGCTGGTGAGGTAACCTATGCCAATGCAGCAATCGCCCGTCAGGCTATCGATGCGGCCGTAGCAGGGCAAAGTACGTGGCAAACAGTACCCGCCAGTAAACGCGCTGAAATACTACGCAAAACTGCCGATCTTTTCGAAGAAAACTACGCTGAATTGATGGCGCTGTGCCAAGTGGAAGCTGGTAAGACCATGCAAGACAGCATTGATGAGATTAAAGAGGCGGTTGATTTCTGCCGTTTTTATGCTGATGAAGCCGAGCGTTTAGACGAGGTGGTATATGAGTTTACAGATTTGGCAGGTAAGCCGTCTCGTCAAGCTTATAAACCACGTGGCACCTTTGTGTGTATCAGCCCCTGGAACTTCCCATTGGCTATTTATACTGGCCAAATCATGGCAGCGTTAGCAGCGGGTAATACGGTGGTGGCGAAACCGGCCGAACAAACCAGTTTGATTGCCCATTTTGGGGCACAGTTAATGTATCAAGCGGGCGTCCCAACAGAAGCCTTGCAGTTAGTGATTGGGGCAGGCGAGGTTGGTGGTGCACTCACAGCGGCTGATAACATTGCCGGAGTTATTTTTACTGGCTCAACCCAAACCGCTCAACGTATCAATCAAAGCCTAAATGATCATGCGCAAACCAGCGGTGATTTGCCTGTGTTTATCGCTGAGACTGGCGGTCAAAACGCCATGATTGTCGATTCGACAGCGTTGCCTGAACAAGTCGTGAAAGATGCTGTGTTATCTGCCTTTGGTTCAGCAGGTCAGCGTTGTTCAGCTTGTCGTATATTGTGCGTGCAAGAGGAAATGGCCGATGATTTGATCGAGCTGCTGCAAGGGAACATGGCTGAGCTGGTGGTCGGTAATCCACTATATGCTGCTACAGATGTGGGCCCAGTGATTGATAACGATGCCAAACAAGGTCTTGAAGCCCATATCGAACGTATGAGCGCGGAGCCAACGGCTACTATTTTGGCACAAACACCGATGAGTGCCAGCTCGGTCGTGAGTCAGGAGCAGTCAACCTTTGTTTTACCAACCGTGATTGAAGTAAAAAGTATCGATGTGATTGCGGGCGAACACTTTGGCCCCATCCTGCATGTACTGCGTTATCAAGCGCGTGACTTAAACAAACTGATTGATGCCATCAACGGAACAGGGTTTGGTTTGACTTTGGGTATCCACAGCCGCATCGAAAATACGGCTGAGCACATCGAGCGTCGTGCTTTTGTGGGTAATACCTACATCAACCGTAACCAGATTGGCGCGGTCGTAAACGTTCAGCCCTTTGGTGGTTGTGGGTTGTCTGGTACTGGACCCAAAGCCGGTGGTCCACACTATGTCGCGCGTTTGATGCAGTTAAGCACAGACCAGTCAACCACTGAGCAAACAGCGTCTCAAAATAATACCACACCCATTCAAACAGAAATCGCGTAAGGAGTAGCAACATGGCGACTGAATTCAAAAAAAATCATGCCCAGGTTTGTGAGTCTTGGCGATTGCTTGGCGCAGTGAATCGCGCCGTTTACCTGCAAGCGGCCGTACCAAAACTGGCATTGCTTACAGGGGATGCCAATAAGGCAAAGCGCCTGTTCAATCACTTGTTAAGTGCGGCGCCGAGTTTGGATGAAGTGCATCGCATGACGGGTGCGACTGGTGAATCTAACGATCTGTATGTGACCGCCCGTGGTAAAACGATGGTCATCGGCGGTGAGTCAGCGAGAGCAATGGCAGTGTTAGGCCAGCTCATCGCCGCGTTATTAACGGGCAATGAAGTTATTTTGCATTGCCCAAGCCAAGATGAGATGTGTGTTGAAGCGGCAAACATACTTTACGGCACAGGTATCAGCGATGATGTGTTGAGCGTTGCTAACGACTCGCAAACGATCACGCTTTTGTATATCGACCGTCTGGCGCAAGTTGCTGTCTCAGGCAATCGAGATGAAGTGCAAGCCATCAGTCAAGAGCTGGCCAATACTGATGGTATCCTGACGCAAGTGATTGCGGTCACTGATATGGAAGGCTTGTCAGAGATGTTAACCCCAGATTATCTGCATCGCTTTGTCACTGAGCGAGTCAAGACAATCAATACCACTGCTATCGGTGGTAATGCAAGCTTACTTGAGCTTGGTACTGAGTAAAGGCTTTCATCAAAGTTGCGCTTAGCTTTTATAAACGCTAAGCGTCATTACCATCGTGCTGAAAGCTAGAAAATAAAAAACCGATGTCTGAACAGTATTCAGGCATCGGTTTTTTTTGTGTCTATATACAGTATGCAGTGTTATCACACTTAACCAAACTTGTCAGGTTAAACGTTATTCAGCAAACTCTATCCAAATCCAGCCGTTTTCTAACCATTCGCTTAACTCATCTGGATCCACATCTGTCACATCTTGACCGTATAAACGCTCACCATTTGCCAAACGTATAAGTACAGCCATTGCCGCCTCATCAAGACCATCAATACGCTGACCATTTGCATATAGCGTGACGTCATCATTGGTTTGACTATAGAGCAGACGATTACTATAGTCCGCTTGTAGGGCTGCCCCTTCTGTTAAAGCCTGTAGCAATTCATCAGTATCTAAGGTCTCTTCTGGCATCAGGGCATCGTATTGACGCTTGCTAACCACTTCAGAGACAGCTTGACGAATGATATGATCACCGCGCTCCGATTGCAGCATTTGTAATAATTGAGCTTTGATCGCATCGATACTATGCGTTTGCAGCTCACCTGACGCTTGCATCGTTTGGGGGAGCAACATTGGGATAAACAAGTCACTGTCGTTGGTTGCGATATCAGCCATACTGTCGATGATTTGCATCAAGTTTGGCCGACGACAGCCAAAAGAGAAGGTCAAACAATCATCTTGTGCCACCCCAAAGTGCGACAGTTTCGGCGGTACGTAGAGCACGTCACCCGCTTCTAATATCTCATCAAAGACAATCTCGCCCATATCATCAAAGAGACGAATTGGCTCGTCAGCGACAAACTCTGTGTCTTTATCACAAAATTTGCCCAACTGCCAACGGCGATGCCCATACCCTTGCGCTAAAAACACATCATAATCGTCGTAGTGTTTGCCAACCGAGCCACCCTTAGGGGCGTATGAGACCATAATATCATCACGTTGCCACTGCGGGATGAAGCCAAACGCTTGCCATAATTGACCAAGCTCAGGTGACCATTGCTCAAGATTCTGTACCAGTACGGTCCACTGCTCTGGTAGGTTGGCAAAATCCGCTTCCGTCAATGGGCTTTTTTTCAGTTGCCACTGCGCCTGACCTTCTTTTTTACTGGCTGCTTGGGTTAGTAGACGGGCGCTAGCATCTTCTTCAAGCGCAAGGCCCAGCATGTCATCGGGTTCAAACATGTCAATCAGTTGCGGTAAGCCTTGTTTGATGAGTAGCGGCTTTTTTTGCCAGTACTCTGCTAAAAACTGTTCAGGCGTGATAGATTCCGGTAAACAAAGTGGCATAGAAATCATTGATACATCCGTATTTGAAAATGGGTATGAAGTTAATAGTAAAGGGCGCTTTATAGGGCGGTTTGAATGGTTTATGATTGTCGCTTATCTGATGATTACTGTCAGAGAAGCCAATCAATTGTAGGAAGTTTATGAAAAAATTACATTTTATCGTGATCATCACCAGCGTTTTTTTACTACAAGCCTGTGTCCATAAAATTGTTACCGTGCCCGCTAAAATCGCTTATAAAACCACCAAAGGCGTGGTCAAAGGCACCGTCGCTGTTGGGAAAGCTATTATACCGGGTGACAGTGATGACGATAATGACAAAAAGGATAAAAAATAAAACCTTACCCATCCACTATGTATGGTTAAAGACCAATCATAGTATCCAAAGTAAGGTTGTTATCTATCGAGACATAAATGGGTGGTCAGTCGAACCCATTTATATCTGTGTTTAGCGACTAGCGACTATTAAAATTTGGCAATCCACTCTTTAATGGTACGGGCTTGCTCCGCAGCGTTACCTGTATAGGTAGCAGGTGTCATCTCGCGTAGACGAGCTTTGTCAGCGTCGCTAACGGCAGACAACTCATCACTTTCAACGAAGGTCAGCATGGCTTCACGAGTCATGGCATTACCGCGGGTTAGGGCTTTTAGTTTCTCGTACGGGTTTTCCACACGGTAGCGACGCATCACCGTTTGAATGGGTTCAGCCAACACTTCTTGTGCTTGATCAAGATCGTCATTCAAGCGCTGGGCATTTAATTCAAGCTTACTGACGCCTTTTAAGCAAGCATCAAAAGCGATCATGCTTTGTGCCAGACCAACACCAATATTACGTAAAACGGTTGAATCAGATAAATCGCGCTGCATACGTGAAATGGGTAGCTTTTCACCCAAATGTGCAAGCATGGCATTGGCAACACCCAAGTTACCTTCTGAGTTTTCAAAATCAATCGGGTTGACTTTATGCGGCATGGTAGAAGAACCCACTTCACCGTCTTTTAGGCGCTGTTTAAAATAGCCTAAGCTAATATATTGCCAAATATCACGGTTAAAATCGATCAAGATGGTATTGAAACGTTTTACTGCATCAAACAACTCAGCGATATAATCATGTGGCTCAATTTGCGTGGTATAAGGATTAAAAGTCAGCTCTAGACGCTCATCAATGAACTGCTCTGCATGCGTCTGCCAATCAACCTCAGGGTATGCTGAAAAATGCGCATTGTAGTTACCGACTGCGCCATTGATTTTACCCAGTAACTCAACTTGACCGATTTGCTTGATTTGACGGGCGAGGCGGTAAGCCACGTTTGCCATTTCTTTACCAAGCGTCGTTGGGCTGGCGGTTTGACCATGCGTACGTGACAGCATTGGTTGGTCGGCATGAGCAACGGCCAAATCTGTGATGCTATCGATCAGTTGCTGCATTTTAGCGACCACAATCTCGCGGCTGTCTTTGAGCATTAACGCATACGATAGATTGTTAATATCTTCACTGGTACAGGCAAAATGAATGAATTCTAATGAGTCAATGAGCGCATCCTGACCACGGAATTTATCTTTGATAAAGTACTCAACCGCTTTTACATCGTGATTGGTTGTGGCCTCGATGTCTTTAATCGCTTGCGCATCGCTTTCACTAAAGTCATCGACAATGCTGTTTAAAAAAGCATTGGTATCCGCATCAAACGCTGCTAACTCACCAATGGCACTATTATCCGCTAGTGACTGTAACCAGCGAATTTCTACCGTAACGCGGGCTTTAATCAGACCAAATTCAGATAAATACGGGCGCAAGCTGTCCGCTTTGGACGCATAACGGCCATCGATTGGGGAGAGTGCGGTAAGTGGGGTCATAGCAATACCTCAAGTGGTTATTGGGAGTGGAAGTGACTCAGAAAAAGGAAAAAAGACATCAAAATACAAAAAAATTAAAATCCGCAAGGCGCATCGATAGAGGCAATCACGCCACCACCCAAACACACTTCATCTATATAAAATACCGCTGACTGACCAGGGGTTACCGCCCGTTGCGGCTTGTCAAATACCGCACGGACTTCGCTACCATCAGCATTTGTCGCAAACACACGGCATGCTTGGTCTGGCTGACGATAACGAGATTTTGCCATGCAGCGGAGTCCCTCATCGCTAAAGATGTCGTTTGGTGGCAGACCGTCGATCCAGTCAAGCTTGTAAGCGTGCAGCTCATTACTCATCAGCATGGGATGCTCATGCCCTTGGCCGACGATTAAGCGGTTTTTATCTAAATCCTTGGCTAATACAAACCACGGCTCTTCTGGACGGTCTTTGACGCCGCCAATGCCGATGCCGCCACGTTGACCCAACGTGTAGTACATCAAGCCATCATGAGTACCGATGGTTTTATGGTCATCCGTGACAATGTCGCCTTTTTGTGCAGGCAAGTACTGTTGTAAGAAGTCTTTAAAACGGCGCTCACCGATAAAGCAAATACCGGTAGAATCTTTCTTTTTTGCGGTAATCAGATCGTGCGCTTCAGCAATTTGACGCACCACAGGTTTTTCAAGCTCGCCCACTGGGAATAGCGTTTTGGCAATCTTATCGCCGCCCACCGCATGTAAGAAGTAGCTTTGGTCTTTATTATTATCCAGTCCACGTAATAGCTGGGCGACAAGCGTACCCTCTGCGTTGGTATAGTTCACACTGCGGCGCGTATAGTGACCGGTAGCAATATAGTCAGCACCAAGGGTTAACGCGTAGTCTAAAAACGCCTTAAATTTGATTTCTTTATTGCACAGTATGTCAGGATTGGGCGTACGACCCGCTTTGTATTCTGCTAAGAAGTGCTCAAAAACCCGATCCCAATATTCCATGGCAAAGTTAGCCGTATGCAGCTTGATGCCGATCTTATCACACACAGCTTGCGCGTCTGCTAAGTCCTCCATCGCGGTACAGTACTCAGTACCGTCGTCTTCTTCCCAGTTTTTCATAAACAAGCCTTCTACCTTAAAGCCTGCCTGCTGGAGTAAGACGGCCGAGACAGAAGAGTCGACCCCACCTGACATACCCACAATCACATGTTTGGCATTTGGATTGTCGATATCGGCAAGCGTTAAAGGACGATGGGCGGTAAAAGTATCTGAGTTTGGTAGGATGGCTGACATAGAACGGCTCAACTATTTATACTTTTTCCAAAATTTATAACGGCGCAGACAGTAAGAGCACGACGACAATGGATCGTCTTAGCAAGTTGACAGTGCCAGTTTTTCTTTTGGATTTGGTATTATGATAAAATAAGCGTCACATTATACCAGTTAATTGAAACTGGTGGCGACCTATGGCATTTTACTGTGAGGAAAATCGCTTTCAAAATTCAGATAGTGGTTTTGAATAATTTTAATCACAATGTATTAATTTGGAATAATAATGATAAAAATTGGACAAGGTATCGACGTTCATGCTTTTCACAATAATGGAGAGCAGCAGCAATATGTCATACTAGCGGGTGTGCCCATCGAGCACACCCACAGTTTGCTGGCACACTCTGATGGTGATGTGGTGCTACACGCGCTCGCAGATGCATTGCTTGGGGCATTGGCGCTTGGTGATATTGGTCAGCATTTCCCTGACACAGACGCGGCGCACGCTGGTTTGGATTCGAGAGTGTTGCTACGCTACGTTTATAGCAAGGTACGAGAGGCCGGATATAAGCTTGGTAATGCTGATATCACGGTCATGTGTGAGCGCCCAAAGCTTGCGCCCCACAGTCAAGCCATGCGCGATAACATTGCCAGCGACCTACAAACCGATGTGAGTAATGTCAGTGTTAAAGCCACTACCACTGAAAAACTGGGATTCACAGGGCGCCAAGAGGGCATTATGGCCAATGCCGTGGTATTATTGGTCTCTAACGCTACCGAAGTTTAACGTTTAACGGCTGTTTATGCCAATATAGCAATTGTGCTTGTAATATGGCGGCACTCGCCCCATGTATCAGCCATATTGTCATCCAATACCTTTGCAATATCGCTATTTTAATGTATTGCCTTTTTAATGTACCGCCTTATCAATAGGAGTTTTTATGAGTGAGCAAACCCCAAATACTGCTACAAATGATGTCGAACAACTGATTCGTGACCAAATCCGTGACAACAAAGTTATTATCTATATGAAAGGCACGCCGCAATTTCCGCAGTGTGGTTTTTCTGCCCGTTCTATTGAAGTATTGACTCAGATTGGTCGTCCTTTTGCGTTTGTCAATATCTTAGAAAATCCAGAAATTCGTGCCACGTTGCCAAAAATCGCCAATTGGCCAACGTTCCCACAGTTGTGGATCGACGGTGAATTGATGGGCGGATCTGATATTATTTTGCAGATGTATCAGTCAGGTGAACTAAAACCATTGGTCGAAGCCAATAGCCCAGCTGCTTAATACTAAAAAAGGTTTATGGCATTACTATTTATGGCATTGTTATGATGTTTTAAAAATCAGTGATACATGAATCCGTTTTGCTATTGAAGCACCACGAACCCAAGTAGTCTTATGGCTATTTGGGTTTTTTGTTGTTTTTGCCCTTTATTGCTTTTACAGGTTTTGACCCCATATAGGGGTTAACATAAGCGAAATGACAGTGGCTAATAAATAACATAGTTAATCCGCTATAAAATAAATATAGCGCGACCAAGATAAATTTTTCATCGACTCTGTCTGCGCAGACACAGCAAGCAAGGACAATTTATCTCAGTTGCGCGTCGTAGTGTATGGGCTTTTTATCTAAAGCTGGCTGTAAGTACAATTAACAAAAAAGAGAATCTTATGAGTAATCAAACACTTGATGAACAAGCGCAAAAAGCCGCGGCCGAGCAAGCACTTATCGAAAAGCGTCGTGAGCGCCTAAAAAATGACTCTGTGCGTATCATTGAGATCGCAAGCAACGAAGCCAACTCAGCCCTTAAGTGTATTCATCAGTTGAGTGTGGCAGGCGGTGCGACAGAGGCGACTTATATTGCTATTGAGCAGCGTATTGTTGCAGATCAAGATCCTGCTGGCGCTTATCATTTGGCACTACTGGCACAAAGCACGTCAGATTTGCCGATTGATGCGCGCCAGCTGATTGAGATTGTGGTCAATAAAGGTGACAATCAGCAACGCTTAGCCCTGCTCAAAAACTTACCGCTACCACCAGTTGACATCATTAAAGAACAGATTTTAGCCAGTGATGATGGTGACGCTATTGGACAAATGAATGCGTATTTGCAGATCAATCCAGAAGGTTATGGCAGTCACCATATGCTGGCTAGTGGTCAATCAGATCAAATCGTACCCCTGAGTCCCGGTAATTCGTCAAATTAATGTGGATAATTGAGAGGTAGCCCGGCCGCTTTGATGGGTGGGTTTTTCTATCATTTAATTTTAATGGTTTTTGTCTTAACGTTTTTTAAACGTCAAAAAATTGTTATAATTACCGGTTATCTATTTAAGTTTTAAAGACTTATATCATCCGTTTATAAAATACGATTGACGTTCATTAATCAGGCAGTAAGTTGTTGTTATCAATAATTTATCGGCGAAAATAACGTCATTCAAGCGAGGCATGCATGCAATATCCAAAAAATTACGACGTGGTAGTGATCGGTGGTGGTCATGCTGGTACAGAAGCTGCTTTGGCTGCCGCACGTATGGGCGCGCAGACCTTGCTGTT
>Ga0208300_100695_pt1 | contig 20728 bp, 16 predicted proteins | sample 23_taG_FD_184096 | JGI IMG/M metagenome (GOLD analysis project Ga0208300, IMG submission 184096) | Marine viral communities from Cariaco Basin, Caribbean Sea - 23_WHOI_OMZ (SPAdes) (version 2) | ecosystem: Environmental > Aquatic > Marine > Oceanic | place: Caribbean Sea: Cariaco Basin... | reverse complement strand
TGAACCCTATCGAAAAGAAATGGGCTCAGGTGAAGTTTCTACGCCAAGGCTGGATGGAAAACGACTTATCCAAATTGTTTTATGATATTTGTCCTAACCATAACAATTTTATTTTGAGCTGACTATAGTTAGATATTGGTTAACATCTAAAGCATATAATATTAATTAAACATTTATCGTGCAAAATCGTAACAACTATATTACAATGCAATGATAAAAACGACAAACGGTATATATTAGATGACAAACGGTATATATTTTGTAATAGCAATGGTCAGGTCATCTTAGGCAAGCAATTTATGTTAACGCATTACCAAACCTATGATTTGCACTATTTAACGGGATATAGGTCAATCATCAATTTAATATTTTCTATACCTCATTGAAATACTCGAAGTATCTATACCCACTGGAGAATTACCATGACATTTAACAAAAATTTGTTGACTGCTACCTTGCTTACTGTTGCGGGTTTGACCGCTGTTTCTAGTGCCAATGCTGCTGGTGAGCAGGCAGGTAGCTTTAACGTCAACATGACAGTTGTGTCTGCTTGTACCTTAGCAGCTGCTCCTATCACTCAAGATATTAGTTTTGGCGAAGTTGCGGCGGGTGCGGAGGCAACTGCTAACCAAACAAACGCTACAACCCTCTCCGTGATGTGCTCTACTGGCGCCCCTTTTGTTGTTACACTAATACCGTCGAACGGTGATACTGCCGGTGCTGGTGTTATGACAGGACCAGCGGAAACAGATCTTATTACTTACCAATTGAATTCCGACACAGAAAATACTGTTTGGGGTAGTACTGGAACACTCGAATTAGCCGGCAATAGTGTCAGTGACATAGGAGAAGGCATGGAAGTTGCCATCAACCTTCCTGTATATGCCACCGTGACTGGCAGCACCGACGTTACCGTAGGTGATTATACTGATCTCGTTGCCGTTTCTGTAGTCTACTAGACAGTCATGTTAAGTCTCTGGTTACGCCGTGTTGCGCGACCTGCAGTTCTTGCCAGCTTGCTACTGTCTTCTGCAGTAGCGATGGCGAGTGGCCTACAGGTAGCACCCATCTCCTTAAGCTTACAAGCGAGAGAAAATGCCAGTGGCCTGACCCTCAGTAACACCGGTGACAATGTGGTACATGCGCAAGTTCGGGTGTACCAGTGGTCACAGGATGACACTGGCGATCAGCTCAGCGCCTCACGAGGATTATTGGCCAGTCCGCCAATGATTGAGCTCAATCCGGGCGAAAAGCAACTCATCCGCATCATCCGCGCCAAAGCACCACCACAAGGCGCTGGCGCTGTAGAGGACGCTTACCGGATTTTGGTTAACGAGCTGCCGGTTAAGTCTGCCATTCAAAAGACAGGCATACAATTTGCGCTAAGCTACTCTCTACCGGTATTTGTGCAGCCGCTTAATGTCGCCAAAACCAATCCAAAGTTGCAGTGGAGTACGCACTTGCAAGCTGATGGCAAACAGGTAAAACTCCGCGTCAGCAATAGCGGTAACGGTCATGCACAATTGGCGGCGCTAAGCTTTATCGATGCGGCTGGCACCAGCGTTGATATAAATCAGGGTTTGCTGGGTTATGTTTTACCAGGCGCCACCATGCACTGGACACTGAAAATACCGCCCTCTGCACTGACGGCAGGCGGTAAATTCAAGGTAATGATTAATGGCACTCAAACGATGCAGGACGTTACGCTGGACAGTGCCACTCACTAAAGTCGTATTGCTACAAAGTGTGGCAATATCTAGCAGTCACGCCATCTCACTGAATGACATTGCTGCTAGCGACAATGCTGTTATAGACGCTGCTACAGAACGTGATAATGCCAGACTGGCACAGCTCAACCTGAACAGCGACAACTCTGATAGTAGTTTTGATAACAGTTCTGATAATATAGACAGCCTCGATCTGTATCTGGACGCCACTCTTAACGGCGCCAGTGCGGGCTTGGTTCACTTCGAATACCGTGAAGACCAACTCTGGGCAAGTGACCACATACTGCAACAGATTGGCTTTATCATACCGCCCGACAGCAGCACACCAATAGCGCTCAACACCCTGCCCGATGTCAAGGTTGATTATGACGCGCGTCGGCAAACAGTCAGTATTATTGCGCCACTGAATCTGCTCGATCTCGCCACCACCGTCGTTAATACTCGTAATAGCAAGCGCCCGCAACCGACCGCATCGACTGGGATGTTATTAAATTATAACCTCTATGGCAGCCAAACGCAGAACCACGCCAAAAGTCTGAGTGCCTATACAGAACTGCGCGCCTTTAATAACTTCGGTGTTTTGAGCTCTACCGCACTCACGACCGTTAATCACAACGGTGGTGACAGCAGTAATAACAGTGACTGGAACAATCGCACTGTGCGGCTGGATACTAGCTGGAGCAAATCATTCCCTGATAAGCTGCTGACGGTTCGTGCTGGCGACATTCTCACTGGAGCGCTGTCATGGACACGATCCACGCGCTTGGGGGGACTACAGTTTGGCACCAATTTTGACCTACAACCCTATATAACGACCACGCCCTTGCCGTCATTTTTTGGCTCCGCCACGCTGCCCTCGGCGGTAGAGCTCTATATCAATGGTTTTAAGCAATACAGTGGTGACGTACCCGCTGGGCCATTTGAGATTAATACCGCGCCCAGCTTCAGTGGTGCGGGTAATGCCCAGCTCGTATTGACCGATGCCCTAGGACAAAATACCACGCTTAATTTTTCGCTTTATGATGCTCATCGTTTATTACAGCCGGAGCTTGCTGACTGGTCGGTAGAGCTCGGTGCCGTCCGCGAAAAATATGGCCTTGAATCCTTTGATTATGGCAACGAGATCGCCGCGAGTGGCACTTGGCGTTATGGCGTGAATAACCGCTTTACTGTAGAAACCCATGCCGAAGCGACCACTGATCTCAGTAATGCGGGGGTCGGTGGTACCTGGTTACTGGGCCGCTCAGGCGGGATATTGTTCGCATCACTGGCAGGCAGCAAAAGCCAAGGTCAAAGCGGTACACAATACAGTGCAAATTACTCATGGAATAACAGCCACTTCAATCTCGGTCTCAGTACCACGGGCACCCATGGTAAGTATCGGGATGTGGCCACACGGTACGGATCTGCCCCTGTCCGCCGAAGTGAACAAATTTCAACAGGTTATAGCACGCAATCTCTGGGCAGTTTTGGCTTGAGCTATAATCAGGTGGCGTATGCGCAGCAGGAGACCACACAGTTTGCCAGTGCCTATTGGCGTAAGTCCTTTGGGCGGCGTCTGAGCCTGAATGTTAACTTAAATCACGATCTCAATAATGCGGCGAATAACAGTGCCTCTATAGGCGCCTCATTCTCTTTAGGGCGTAACATTTCGGTTAACAGCAGTGTACAGCACACAGATAACCACGATGTCGTGGTGGCGAATGTGTCGCAATCGGCACCAAGTGCAGGCGGCATAGGCTGGCGAGCGCAGGCACGGCACAGCGTAGATAATAGCTCGAAGGGTAATGACAGCACTGGCGGTTTGGCTGAACTGAATTATCTCGGTCGATACGGCCAAGTGCAAGCGGGTATCAGTAGCAACGATGGCAACTACGCCACCTATGCCAGTGGTAGCGGCGCACTGGTCACCATGGGCGGAGGCATATTTGCCGCCCGCCAAATCAACAGCGGTTTTGCTGTTGTCTCCACTGACGGTATTGCCAATGTGCCCGTGCTGCTGCAAAACAATCCCATCGGCACCACCAATAGCCGTGGCCTGTTACTGGTGACGCCTCTGAACGCCTACCAAGAAAACAAGATCGCTATTGACCCCATGGATTTGCCCGCTGATTTGCGTATTGACAAGGTAAACATCGACGCCACACCGACTGACCGCGCTGGCATACTGGTGGCGTTTGGTATCACACCGGTGCGCTCTGCCTCTGTTACCCTTACCGACAGCGACAACCAGCCGCTACCGCTAGGCAGCCAGGTACAGTTACTCACGAACAAGGATGTGCCAGCGACCATCGTCGGTTTTGATGGCGAAGTCTATCTGGATACACTGGATGAGCATAATGTGCTGAAGGTACTTACTCCCTCTGGTGATATATGTACTGTCAGCTTTGACTATCGCAAGCAGGGTGATGAGATTCCATTACTCGGCCCTTTCATCTGTCAAAAGGTAGAAAAATAATGAAACGATTAAAATGGCGTTACAGCTCATTATTGCTGCCAGTTGCGTTTTGGTTATCGGCAGGAAACGCACAGGCCGCTCTCATTGTTAATTGCACAGCAGGCTTAAATATACCAGCGGGAAGCACTGGCAGTGTGATCATCAGCGATGCTGTCACCCCCGCCAATGCTGACAGCGCCAGTATTACTGCCACGTTGAACTACAGCTGTACCAATAGCGGTGACACTGCCGGTTTTGTGTCGGTTTGCCTCGGGGTCGATGGGGGCGACTACAATCCCACTATCGTTTTCCCTCGATATATGAAGAATGGATTTAACACTTCCCGATTGGCATTCACCATGACTTTACCTGGGGGAGGACTTTGGGGCATTCGCACTTCTAGTGGTTCGGAATATAACTCAGGTCCACTTAGCATCGCCGCCAATGCCTCTATCTCAGGCAATGTGCCTATTGTTATATCGCTGCTCCCAAACAACGATAACACCCTTGCCACACCAGGAACCTACACCAATAATTTCAATAGCAACCATACCGTATTAACCTCTACAGCCAGTATCGATGGATCCACCTCAGATTGCACAACGGGGGGTCTAGGAGCAAATAACTTTCCGTTTATAGTCCAAGCCACTGTCGTTCCCAGCTGCAAAATTACTGCTACTTCCGACGTCAGTTTGGGCAGTCATTCAGCAAGCGCGACCAATATTACTGGCAGCAATAACAATGCGATCAGCGTGACCTGTACAAATGGTGTTTCCTACAACATCGGCCTAGCTCCTTCAAATGGCAACGTAAATGGTGCGGGCATTATGACAGGCACCGCTGGCAACTTCGACAAGGTGCCCTATCAACTGCAATCTAATGCTAACGGAGCGATATGGGGTAATAACGGTAGCACCTATGCCGCACTAACTAACGGCGTTATTGGCGAAGGCAACGGAGCAGATCAAACAAAAACTGTATACGTTACCGCGCCCAGTGCCGACTTTAAGCCGGACACTTACTCTGATATCGTCACTATCAAGGTGAATTATTGATGGCCTCACCTTTTTTGCTTAGACCCTTGTTTAGAAGATAACTTGTATAAATAGATATCACAAAATCAGCAAACAACACCAGTGTCGTGGTTTGCTTCTACTTTCAACGTTTAGCAGCCAATTAGATCAGGTGCTCTATAGTATGTTTCACGGGTAATTATGTGGCACAACTAAAGAAAACTAGGCCGTTATACCTGTAAATATGTTCATGGACTGCTCAAAATGGACCGTTATAATGGAACTATTCATATTATATTTTGACATGACAATACTAATTATGGCTGACATTAATAATATCAAATAAGAAAAATAAGCACGATAGTTTAAAGATAATCTGATGAAATTTACAAAAAAATAAACCGCCCTATCCTTAGAGATAAGACGGTTTAACAGGTTTAGTCTGAACGCCCAGCTATCTTACTATCAATCCATTCTGCAATTTCACTAGCTACCCACACTACCCTAACCTGCGTAAGCTGTACTTTCTTAGGGAACGTTGGATCATAACGATCAGATTTTTCATTAACCATTTCATAAATCGTAGAACGACTAAGACCAATGTAATTACCAACATCTTTGATACTGAGCAATTGTGGGATATGATTGCATTGCTTGATTACTGGTTGTGCTGTGTTTAAATTTTCCATAATGTGCTCCTGATAAGTGAATGAGAGCGTTTCCTCTCATATACTTACCGAGTTTTATATTTTTTTACTGCATCCCATGCAGTCCCACGCTTAGCCTTGATTGAAGCCATAAAAAAAAGAGCTGACTGAGTCAGCTCCTTCTTATGCCTTTCTTTTTCTGTACTAACTCACAGCCGTCACACTCTGCCGTAGACCTTGCTCAATGCTGACCACGTCACGAGTCGCTAACCCATTCTGATAGTCACCCTGCTGACGATTACTCGCATCATCTGTCTCTATTGGATAAAACTCATCCACTACCTCCATTGCATCTTCGCTATCGATACCAAAACACGAGTTCACATAGCCAAGCTTTGCCGCTGCCTCTAATGCCGTTTGATCAAAGCCATGTTCGCTCAGCTCCTTATCAATGGCCCCAGCATCTTGTACGGCCTGTTTGAGTGTTACATCATCACGCAGCGTTAAATCCACAAAGTAAATCGGCGTACGATAGCTTTGCGTGGTGCTCTTACCTCTGAGTGTTAGTTGCAATGGTAGACATGACAGCTTATTACCTGATACTGCTGCAAAGTAGCTTAGCCTTGCTGCTAAGGTACGGATGCTGTTAAAGCCAGTAGTTCGAAAGATAAACGTGCCAAGCTCATCGTCCTCAGACAAGTTCGCGTACAGCCTACCGTATGGCTTACAAGCACCGCCTTGTGCTAATGGACAGCGATCAGGCGATGGACAAGGCAGCTGTTCTACGCCATTGCTAGTTCTGCGCTGACATTGCTCACCGTCGCCAACACATAGTGGACGACCGGTTTGTCTATCAAACAGCGTGTACTCAGCACGTAGGTTAAGCTCAGGATCATTAAACAGCATACGTACGGGTATTTGTCTCAGCTTACCGTCATTCTTTTCGCGTAGCTTTGCATCGAGTGGATGATTGATCCATCCATCTTTATTTTGCACTTGACTGGTGATAGTGAATTGATCGTCTTTGGCAGGTAAACGCTTGCCATCTTTTACGATGATACGCCCAATGCTAATACGACCTAAAACTGGTGGGGTTATCGTTAGACCTTTAATCATGGTGATATTCCTTATGTGTTTAATAGAATGTGTTTGACCATAAAAAAGCCCACCTGTGCTAGGTGGGCAGTTATGCGCTTGCTTTGATTCATTAGCTTTGACTGGTTGATTGCCGCGCTGATGATTGAGTGACCTTTCCCTCAGTCATTAAGCACAACGAAGCGTCTGCTGCCTTGCTTGGTTTTACTGAACTTGGCTAATAGCTCAGGATGCACTTTGATGACAGCTTTACTATCAAGTCCAATACTGTCTTTCGAACGCTTCCAAGAGATCGCGCCTTTATCAAACACAGCCACTTCGTTATCGGCAATCAGTGTTTGCAGCTGGTGCTTCAGTTGATCATGACGCTGCTCTAGCTCTTGCATATAGTCACGGTAGCTCAGCAATTGCTCAAACAGCTTGTTAGCACCGTCATCATCCGTTAGATCAACCTTGCTTGAGGGTTTCGCCGTTGGGTACAGCTGCTTTAATGCCTGAGCAGCAGATTCAGAATGATCAGGGGTTGGTGGCGTATCTGTTTCCACGTACTGCCAGAATAGACGCTCATGCTCCATGATAGAGTCAATCAAGCGCTCGTCACGCTCAACCTTGTATATCTTGGCTTCATGTCCACACAGCAGCACACAGATGTGTGCAGCCTGTTTGCCTGTGACAGCCAATTGATGCTGTACTTGGCACGTCACGTACAACGGCACGCCATGCTTCCACAGCTTAGCCCCATGTTCACCAGCAGTCTTACACTCTAGAATCTGTACCTCATCATTGCCAGTGATGGCATAGTCTAAATTGGCGAGCATAAAGGCCTTGTCAGGATTAGGATGCTGCAAGATGGCATTGACTCGGCGTACTTTGTTCCCTGTATGTTCTTGATAGAACTTAGCGACCATCGGCTCAAGCCTACTGCCCCAATACAGTGGCGAATAGCCTTCAATGCTCTCATCGATGTTTGATGCCATACGTCCTGTCTTGATCATCCATAGCTCAAGCATCGATAAATACGGATGGATGCCGCAGGCAGCGGCAGCATCCGAGCTGCCAATGCCTTGCTTGCGAACTTCAAGCCACTTCTCATGGATTAGGCCTTTGGTATTGATGAGACGCTTAGCCGTTACCGAATGACTAGCGGACGGCTTGACTGGTTTATGCTTCGCTTTGGGTATCTCTTCTATAACAGTTTTAGCATTCAGGTTTGCTTTAGCCTTAACGGTTGCACGCTTAGTTTGTCTTGGCTGAATACTGGTGTTTAATGCGATCATATTCATGATGAATTCCTTCGATAAATTTATTATTGGTAGTAAGTGAAATAACAGGCATAAAAAAACCACGCCCTTAAGCGTGGTTTGATTGGTTAAATTTACTAGTAGAATCTAGGCAATCAGTGCAAAGGCTTCCTCTAGGCTCCTGTCTTTCAGCTTTGCCCCTGCGCCAAACCAAGCAGAATCAAGCCTGTGGTCCGTTGACATCGCACGGCGCTCATGATCAACGAACTCTGTCATCGCGCATAGCAGCCCATAAGCGGTATCACGGGCTGCATCAAGGTCTGCACCACGACCTTGACCATTAAACATGCTCATCACCTGATTCATGGCTTTGGCATTAGGCACCACATCCTTCTCTTTCTTAGCGCTGTTAAATAAAATGATGTCATTATCCTGATCGTTGAACACACGGTTCAGATAATTGGCCGCTTGCGCCTGAGTGACACGGCGCTGAGTAAGCTGCTTCATCTGATACATATGCTCATCCCACTGCTTAACAGACACGCCTAATTGCTGCTTCACTCTGTCGCCATCAAAGGAAGTGCTGTGTGGCACTTTCACTACACCACCGCTTCCATTAGCGAGGCTAATCGCTAAGGTATTATTGCATACCACACGGATAGAGGTGAACTGCGCTGTTGTCGCTAGAGTGCCGTCACACGCTGTTGCAAGAAGTAGGTATCCATTACTAACGTCACCGCCCTTTAGGGTCGTTGACTGACCTGTACGGGCCAATGCCCACATCTTTCTACCACCCTTTAAGACACCAGCGGTCTCAAGCTCAAAGTGCGATTGTTCCGTAAGATCGCGATAGAATTCTAAAATCTCTCGCGGTTGTACTTCTTGGTATCGTTGACTGACGACACTAAGTGGTTCGAGCGTATCAGAGCGGTATAAGACTTTATTGTTATCAAAAGGCAGGATGAGACTTTGACCTTTATCATTGTTTGCCATGTAGCTGACATTTGAGGATTCGATACGCCAATCCATACCAGCTTCTTTCGCCCAGACTTCGATAGGTTGATTCTTAGGTAGCTGATTACCGAGACCATGCCAAGGGGTCTCGCCAACATAAGCCATGTTTTCGATTAAATGTGCCATGAGAGTATTTCCTTTATTGATAAGTGAGGTGAAGGATCAAACGAATGGATAGAAAACCGTGAAGACTTTGTTGCAGCCTTCACAGCGATAAGGTTTCTGAGCCACTGGTAGCTCTCCACGATTAGAGGTAACGTGTTCGATAGCAATGACTAGCGTCATGCTAAGTACTAGTTTGATTAGTGGATGCAAGCCCAGCGACTGACATAGCTCACTAACAGTGCGATCTAGTGCAGCAAGGTTTGATAGTTGATCTACAGCTTGCTCAGCAGCATTGTTAGTTGATTCGCAAACAGAAGACGCCTGACAGTACGGACAATCTACGTTCATAAGGATTCCTTTATTAACGGCATAAAAAAGGTCTGCACGAGGCAGACCTTTAATGGTTAAAAGGGATAAGCATTCAGACATCAATGCTCAATCTCACGTAAGTAGTATGTATTTGAAATTAGTTTGCTATTGGTGGTAGGCCTCTGCGTTTAGCCGTTCTATAAATACCGTGACCAAAGGTACGCATGCTAGGCAACCAGACTTTCAAGTGCTGACCTATCTTTTCAGGCTTAGTCAAATATAGCGCTGTACATACAGCGTTTTCTACTTGTACTGGGTTATCTCTACTTATCATACCAATGCCTAAACAATCATTTACCTGATATTTTTGCTTATTTTCAACACTGTGATAATTATAGTAAGTTCCCATCCCGTTTGTGATTTCCTGCCACTTCTCACCTACTTCTTTAGCTATAAACCAATCACTTTGTCTTTCCGATCCATCATAAATCAGTAGTAAGTGACAATGAAGCCCTCCATTCTCGTATCCTTGCTCCAACGCCCAAGCGTTGCCTTGCAAATGTGTAAAGCAAGTTTGCTTGTTACCAATTAGTTCTCTGAGCTTAGACATGTGACGATTAAAATCCTCAATGGTCACAGTATGGCTAGTTTCTTGTGAGTACTTTAAGTCAACACGAACAAATAGCAATTTTGAGTAGTGATTGAGCAAGCTTCTAACATAGCTCTCAAGATTCTTTTTATTCTGACTCTCTTGATATCGCCAAGCGTTACCTTCAAGCTCTATCGTGCTTCTGTAGCACGATAGATTATCAATGAACTGTTGTGTCCTATTGTGATTCCAAATAACCTCAGATGGATATGAATTACCAACAATAGCATCGGTACTGTAGACAAATGAGTCGATAGTCTGTGAGTAAAAGAAATCAGGATTTAGACTTTCCATGAAGGGATGATATAACGCATTCAAACGATTCTTAATATCGTCAAAATTGACAGATTGAAATATGACGTCTCTTACGAGCCTATCGATGTTAGCAATAAGTTGTGATTGGTTAATGAATGAATATGACATGAGTGTGCTCCGTTGATATTTATGTTGTTGTACATAAATATCAACCAAGTCTGTATTTTCTTACTGATGAATATTAGTAGTAATTATTAATAATATAAATAACCAACTAAGCAGATCGCACTGTCGTGCGTTCTGCTTTTTTGTAAGTTCAGTTTATATATTGGTGAGACGATAGTTTAAAAATGACTACTTGAAATGGAGTTAGCTTAAAGTTGATCGGTATCAATTGATAACAAAAATTTATGAATAACAAGCTTGTGACAACAAGCGTTGCTTAAATAATTTTAGATCTTTATTTGAAAATTATCGTCTACTTTGGCTGATAATCAGTGAAGCCAAATTAGAATTATGGAATTAGATGTAATGAATAAGAATAGCATCTACTGATAATTTCTAATACTTCAACTCATTAGAGCATGCTATCTAGGTCGGACTAATGAGTAAGGTTTATTTGCTAATGGGGGAATTAATTATTTTATTGAGAGAGTAGCTACTAATTAAATATTGTTCCTAGTAGAAATTAGGATTACTATCTACATAGTATTTTTCACCTAATTAGCTTAGATTCAATGAAAAAACCCACATAACACGTGTGTTATTGACTTTTTATAGCTACGTTTTTATTACGCTTTAGCATGTTTTTTATACTTTAAAACTACGTTTTTTTCACGTACTTTAATTCTTATGTAGTGAGTAAATAGCAATGAGCGATCTTATTAATATTATCGGAAGTAAGTACGAAAGAAGTCCTTTTTGGAATAATATAGTAAAGAAACTAACGATAAGACAAGCTTATATTTTTTATTATTCTCTTGCCTATCATAGGAAAAATACGATTGCTATATCGCTTAGTATATTAGATTTTCCAGATAGCACTGTAGTACATAGACATTTGATGGATGCTTTCCAAAAGGAAGATAAGCCAGAGGAAGTAGCTCGAACAATCGCCGATAACGCTCATAAAATACTGATAAATGATAACGATTTGTTATGGGTAAAAACAGAATTGCGAGCTGCAATATGGCTGGGTTACTTCATCACTACTACTGATAATCTAGAATATGCGTTACTTTTGAACTTTCTAAGATCTACTTCTGAAACTGAATTTACGAATCGATTGATACATGTTGTTGATATTTATGGATGCGGTCTAAGAGAAGGCACTGCTGTGAAGATTAGAAAAATGTTTGATGCATCTTCACAGCATATACTTGATAACCGTCAATCTTTGATTATCAATAACCATCGAGGTAACTATGTCTCAAATCGTATTGATGATCATCATTTAAATTGGCTCAATAAATTGCCCTTGAGCGAAGTTGACACTATTCTTGAAAGATTTAAATCTGAAGAAATATTAGTACTTATTGGTACATTTGTACCTGTAAGTAAGAATGATAAAATTGCACTAATTAAGGCTTCACTAGACATACATAACTATAGATATCGTATTGCTGTAAACAATAAAGCCTTATTAACTTCTCATAATGACAATATTGGTAAAATAATTGAGCTTCCAGACGATGAAATTGTTCCTGAAGAAATTGACCGCAAAAAGAAGCAATTTAAAACGCTTAATTCCAATCAAGTTATAGATTTATTGAGAAAGGCGCAAAATGCACGCGAGCATAGGAAGTCCATATCTAGTACAAAAAGTGACCGTAGTCTCACGCTTAATAAAGAGGCATATAGCACTCTTGTTAAGCTATCAGATCAATTAAACGCTACTCCCAAGAAAGTTGTAGAAGCATTGATTAAGAATATTGATTTAGAGAATGCGTTTGAAGCATCGGAGATAGATAAACTTATCAGTGGTAAAAGGCCTATTGAGAAAAATTTATCGTTAGATAAATAATCGATATAAAACAATAACATATATAAATTTTTATCGAATCTGAACAGTGTACTGAAGTTGAATAAAGATCAGTTCGAACTACTTTTTACTTGCCAATCCCTGAATCTCTTTAGTACTTAAACCCTTATCTATTCACGTCTTTATCAAAGTCTCAATATCTACATCAGACATTGAGGATTTATTATACTGGTTCATAGAATTCTCAATTTGCTACCAAGCAGTTTGAAAATCTACCATTTCACCAGTATGTCTGAGTAGATCTAAAAAATTAGCTCAAACTTGCATGATCTTTCGTTGTTTCTCTCAGTGTTGTACATGGTTATAAACCGTTCGGATGCTACTCTTCTCATGATGTGTCGGCTGCTTCTCAACAGCATCACCCATATATCCTAGCTTATTTAGGTTTACGTATGCTAGACGGAGAAGATATAGTAGGATGCTTAAGGCGCAAACTTCAGATAGAGAATACGATGATGTTGTATTTAATAAGTAGTCCAGCTTACTGAAGTAATTCAGATCTAAGTGTTATTAACAAACTAGCGATCAGGTTAGCTGATATACAAAGTGTTACTAAATATAATAAGATCCAAACGATAACTTTAAGTATACCCTCAAGTATACTATCAACTAAAAATTAAAATTTATCTATATATATCAATTACTTAATCATATATTATCGTTCCGGCTCCGGGTACCATTACATAGTCCTATACTATCTTATAGAACAGCTAAAGCCCCTGATATCAGGGGCTTTGTTGTATTTGGCGTTCTATACTGTTCTGCTCTATCTATTCCAATCCATGCATCTGATGTACCTTAACCTGTCAGTGCTCATTTGAAATAATGATCATGACAAGCGATATAGATGATGAGCATCTCAAACGCCCTACTCACCTATACCACTATTCTTAAAAAACCTATCTAGATTACACACTTGGTTTGGCAAGTAGCATTATCAATTTATGCTCTTAACAGCCAAATCAGCTACCTAATAACACATTGCCATAGTCATCACGCAGGTCTTTTTTGACCATTTTCCCAGCGCCATTCAGCACAATATTATCTACAAATATGACTTTATCGGGTATTTGCCAGCTGGCGATTTTACCTTCGTAAAAGCTCAGTACTTGCGACTCGTCGATTTCTGAATCTGGTTCTTTCACCACAATCAATACTGGACGCTCGCTCCATTTTTTATGCTTTGCAGCAATAGCGGCTGCCATTCTTATCTGCGGATGGGCGACTGCGATGTTTTCTAGCTCTACTGACGATATCCACTCCCCACCAGATTTAATCAAATCTTTTGAGCGATCCCGAATATTCATATAGCCATCGGCATCAATGGTTGCAATATCCCCTGTGTCGAACCAACCATCTTCAGTTATCGCATCAGGGTTCTCTGTGTAATAATCATTGATGATCCAGTGCCCTTTGATCTGTAAACGACCTTGAGACATACCATCTTCTTCGACTCGCTGTAGCGGCTCGTCAGTATCTATGAGACGTAGCTGAACGCCGTAGGGTGGACGACCTTGAGAGTTACGCAACTCATTAATTTCATTTTTACTCAGCGATTTATGCTTAGCTTTTATTTGATTCATCGTTCCAAGTGGGCTGGTTTCTGTCATGCCCCAACCATGCACCGCATCGCAGTTAAAGTCTTCTCTGAACGTTTTGATTACTGATGGTGGGCATGCGGCTCCTCCGACGATAGTACGCGTCATGCTATCAAGCTTACTACCTCTGGCTTTGGCAGCGGTTAATAGGCTTTGCCAGATTGTTGGAACCCCTAGAGCAACCGTAACATGACAATCATCAATGAGAGATACTAGGCTGTCACCATCGAGATTTGGACCAGGAAGTATGAGAGAGCAACCAGTCAGGGCAGCTGCATAAGGTGTGCCCCACGCATTGACATGGAACATCGGTACTACGGGTAACAAAACGTCTTGTGCAGAGAGCGCGGAGACATCAGGCATGCACAATGCCATCGCATGCAGCACAGAAGAGCGATGAGTATATAAAATACCTTTAGGATTACCGGTAGTTCCTGAGGTGTAGCATAAAGAGCTGGCTGTTGCTTCATCGAATTGAGGCCAGTCAAAGTCAGTAGAGTTTTCTGCTAATAGCTCATCAAAGAACAGTACATTAGGCAGTTTTTCTACGATACTATCATCTCGATCACTTAGACAAATGAAGTGTTCAACACCTTTGATATGCTCTTTGATTGCCATAATTAGCGGTAGGAAAGTAGTATCAAAAAACAGTACTCGATCATCAGCGTCATTGATAATGTAGCTAAGCTGCTCGGGGAACAAACGTGGATTGATAGTATGGCAAACCATGCCACTACCTGAAATCGCATACCAAGCTTCTAAATGACGACGATTATTCCAAGCCAAAGTTGCTATGCGTTCTGATGATTTAAGTCCCAGTGTAGCCAATGCATTGGCCAATCGTTTTGAGTTATCTGAGACAGTACGCCAATTGGTATGAGTCATCTGTCCATCGACTTCTTTGGACAAAACCGCCGTATCACCATGATAACGGGCAGCGTGTTCGATTAGACCACTGATCAGCAATGGCTGATACATCATTTTTCCTAACATAATACATTCCCTGTAGTTATTTGAAAGTCCGCTTATTCTTGCTACTGCATCGCCTGATGCGAAGAATAGGCTTCAACTAAGAATAATCAGAATTATTCTTTAAGACAAGTTAATATTATGTTCTCCATAGGCAAAAAAAAATTGCGATTTAACTTCAAAGACTTCATGATTACTCTATATAAATATTTTTTATATTCTCATCAAAAATTCATTAGCATCATGACTCGTTTAATTAACCATAAAATTTAGACAAAAAAAATCCAACCACCTAAGTGATCGGATTTTTAATGTTTGGTGGAGATGGCGGGAGTTGAACCCGCGTCCGCCAGCATTACGCTCATGAATCTACATGTTTAGTTTCTGTCTTTAGTTTTAATCCGCACCGATCCGACAGTCAGGATGGATTGGACGATTCTCTACTTTTGAACCCAAGCGATTGAGACAATCCCTTGTGGCGAGCCTACATGCGGACGCTTCAACTTAGTTAACCAACTGTAGGTGATCAGCAACTAAGTAAGCAGGGTTTAAGCTGCTAGAGCGTAAGTTTCGTCGTTTGCGACTATAACAATATATGTTTGATTAACGAGAGGACATACACTCTCGACATGCATCATTGAGTTTCATCACCAGCGTCGAAGCCAGAACATCCCCAATAAGACTGGCTATTATATAGGAGATATCGGTTAGGTTTCAACCTATAATTAGCCTGCATTACATTACGTTACAGCTTAATGGGCTATGCTAAAACAGTGTTTAACCATTTGCCGATATTTTGAATCTGCGGCATACAGACTTGATGTGCCATCGGATACGTATTGTAAGACACATTATAGTCCTTTGCCGACAATAACTGCTGGGCTTGCTCACCTAGGATGACAGGCACAACTGGATCATGAGAACCATGCTCAATCAAAATCGGCATATCTTTATTGGCAGCACTATACTCAATATTGTCATTGGTTGCTAAGTAGGTAGAGAGCGTCATCAAGCCAGCCAAACGTTTTGGATAGCCAAGTGCCACATGGTACGCAACTGCCCCGCCCTGCGAAAACCCTGCGATAACGATATGCTCTGGTAACACGCCGCGCTCTATCTCACGACTAATCAAATCTTGTATCTGCTGAGCAGACTCTTGAATCTGAGCCACATCTACTTTACGCTCTAGACTCATCTCTATGATGTCGTACCATGCTGGCATCACCATGCCGCCATTTACTGTGACTGGGCGTTTAGGGGCATGTGGGAAGATAAAACGTACTGCCATATCATCAGCCAAGCCAAGCTGCGGTACCACTGGCTCAAAATCATGACCGCTAGCACCTAAGCCATGCAGCCAAATCACTGCGCGATCTATCTTTTTTTGAGAGGGATTGTGCTCAACGACGACTGCGTCTAAATAGTTACTCATAGTTATCCTTAATAATGTAGTGAGATATGCCTTAAGCATTTCTATATTTTTTGCCAAGATAATGTGTGTGTCATTATATGGTCAATATCATCTGTTAGTTTGAGAGTATGGTCAATAGTGAGGTACCAAACGGACAGTAGCGAAAATGTGAACAGTATAAGAAGACACGTATGATTTTACGACCGATAAGCTCAATACTATCAAGTTTAAATACTGTCAAGCTTAAATACTGTCAGCTGTCTATTTTTTAGTACATGTGCCTACAATTGTATCCGCATCAATGCTAAGTTCTTACAAGGCTAAGCTCTTACAAGGCTAAGCTTTTACAAGAATGCATGACCCTTAGCTTCTTTTGGCAAGTAGCAACCAATAGTCAAACGTTAATTTTTCAATTTCTATCCATACGTCCGATGGGATTTTTTATAATTTTGCAGGAACATTTTACATGACAATTTCTAATAAATCAGCGCTTGAGCTGAGTAAGCACACGCCGGCTAAAGTTAATAAGATGAATCTCGCCTTACCTTTAACGCTGATCAGCTCATTATTGATAGTAGGCTGCACTACCGATAACCGCTCAACGCTCATATCAAAAGCACCTTTATCGACAGCGCAACCGCAATCGTCCTTACCTGTCGCATATACCTATGGAGTGCGTCCGTTTTATCTGATAAATGATATGGACGAGGGACCATTAAAAGAAGAGCTACAGGCGTGCAGTGGGCAATTGCCAAGTAAGACAGACTTCTCTATTGCACATCGAGGTGCGCCATTACAGCTGCCTGAACATACTTATGATAGCTACGTGGCGTCAGCACAAATGGGTGCTGGAATCTTGGAATGTGATGTCGCTTTTACCAATGACGGCGAGCTTGTCTGTCGTCATGCCCAAAACGATTTGCACACCACTACTAACATATTAGCCACGCCGCTCGCCAAGCAATGCACTGTACCGCCCACCTTAGATGCTAAAGGCAAACTTACCAATGCCGATAGTATCGAATGTCGCACCTCAGATATCAGTGCCGCTCAGTTTAAAACCTTGACGGGTAAGATGGATGCTGCCAATAAAAAAGCAACTAGCATTAGCGAATATATGAATGCAACTGCGCCTTGGCGAACGGACTTATACTCGCAAAATGGCAAAGTGTTAACTTTAACGGAGCATATCGCGTTGGCACGCCAGCTAGGCATGAAGCACACACCTGAGCTAAAAGCGCCCGCCGTGACCATGCCGTTTAACGGCTATCGTTTGGACGATTATCGCCAACAGCTGATAGATACTTATAAGGCAGCGGATGTACCTGCAAGCGATGTATTTGCCCAGTCATTCAATATAGAAGATCTTGATTACTGGATCAAAAACGAGCCAGCTTATGGTGCTAATGCCGTCTATCTGATCGATGACAGCAATGAGACCGCTAAGGCGAAAACATTTGATAAAGATGACGCAACCACTTGGAAGCACTCATTGGCTGATATCAAAGCACGTGGCATTAACACCATTGCTCCGGCACTTTGGTTGTTAGTCACTACTGATGGTAAGGGAAATATGCAACCATCAGAATACGCAAGACAAGCCAAAGCAAATGGTCTAAAAATCATTACTTGGTCGATAGAGCGTTCAGGACCATTAACCGATGGTGGCGATTGGTACTATAGCGGTCTTGGTGATGCTATCAACAATGATGGTGATATGATGAATTATATTGACGTACTAGCGCAGGACGTCGGTGTCCAAGGCATTTTTTCAGATTGGCCCGCTACAGTGAGCTACTATGCTAACTGCAAAGGTCTTAAATAGATTTTCGCTTAGTCTATTAATATACAACCACGCTTAATCTTCGTTACCAAGGCCAACTTATTTATTGAGCTGGCCTTTTTGTTGAATGTATTAAGGTGATTACATCACAAACTATCTACTGAGCACCCTACTTTTCCATTAACTTTTCACACCATTTAACTCGTGGCAGCAAAAGCAACCTGCTGTTTTGTGCTACGATAATTTACTAAGCTTATAAGACGATGTAGAGACTATGACCCATATTTTACTGGTAGAAGATGATCCTGCGATCGCGATGTCGCTTAAGGTTACCTGTAAGCGCGAAGGCTGGCAGATAACTTGGTTGGATAATGCCAGTAGCGTGTTACCCATGTTGCATAGTCATGAAGCACAAGATCTGTCGGCGATCATTATGGATGTAGGTCTACCAGATGGTGATGGCTTGAGTCTATGTCAGCAAATACGTCATACGCCTGATATCGACGCCTTAAAAGATTTGCCTATCGTGTTTTTGACCGCGCGTAGCGATGAGGTCGATCGGATTTTGGGATTGGAGATGGGCGGTGATGATTATTGCGCAAAACCCTTTAGTCCACGTGAGTTGGTCGCTCGTTTAAAAGCCATTTGGCGACGTGAACAGCTAATTCAGCAGTCAAGCTCTCATACTACAAACTCAGGTGACAGTACTGATACTACTTCCTCGAATAATCTATCAGGACAAGCGTTAACGTTTGAGAACCAATCTGGCGTTTGGCATTATCAACCGCTCAACTATTCATTAACGTGGCAAGAGCAAAAGCTTGAGCTTAGCAATACAGAACGCAAAATTTTGCTGACACTATTACAAGCGCCGCAGCAAGTCTTTAGCCGTGAGCAGTTGCTTAATGCAGTAAGCGACTATCCCGATCATCGCCTAGCACGCACGATAGACAGCCATATCAAGTCGATTCGTAAGCAACTTGCGACTGTTGATACGAGTATCGATGTCATCCATACGCATCGCGGACTGGGTTATGCACTATGTCCCGCTTAACAGTGGCTGCTAGTTTATGAATAATAAAACCAATCCTGCTGAAAATGATATTCATAACGACCAAAGCAATTGGTATGCCAAATTGCACCCCATTGGTACTGCTCAGCAAGCCCCTACACGCAAACGACTGCTCAATTTAAGTATATTTTTTAGAATTTGGCTAGCCGTTGCTTTAGTGCTCGTCATATGCGGCGTGGTCGTGTTTACTCAATTGTTTGGCTACGTCAAGCCAACTGCGCAGCAAGTCATCGAAGACACGCTTCTAGACACCAGTAAATTACTCGCGGCCAGTCTACAGGTGCCGTTATCTACAGGGCAGCTCTATGATGAAGAGTATCAAGCGCAACTTGATGCTGCATTTGTCGGCATGCCAGCGATGGATGAAACGCTCAGTCCTGTCGATCAAACCAAAAGCTACAGTAGCTTTCGCGTGTATGTGACAGACAGTAGCGGCATAGTCATTTACGACTCCCTGCCCAAACCTGATAATAATGAAGGGCAGAACTATGGACGCTGGAACGATGTCTATCTCACCTTAAAGGGACAATACGGCGCAAGAAGCACGCTGCGAGACTATCAGCGGCGCGATGGTTCGGTCATGTATGTGGCTCAGCCCATCAAAAATCCGTCTGGAGATATCATCGGCGTAGTCAGTGTCGGTAAGCCTGTCGCTAGCGTATTGCCTTATTTAGATGACACGCGTAACCGTATGCTTATCACCGCACTACTTATCAGTATCGCCGCCCTTATACTGGCAGGTCTAGTGGCATGGTGGCTCAAGCAGAGCATTACCTTAGTGACTCAATATACCAGTGCATTGGCAGAAGACACCAAAAAGCCCTATTTTTATCTGGGTCATGAATTAAATAGCCTGACAGATACTATCGAGACCATGAAGCATCGACTCGAAAACCGTGCTTACGTCACTGATTATGTCCATACTTTGACCCATGAGCTAAAAAGCCCTTTGACCGCCATACGTGCCAGTAGCGAGCTGTTAGAGGACGATGGACTAGATGGCAATAAACTGGATAATGAAGATCGTCAGATGCTCATTGAGACGGTTGGTGAGCAAAGCGTAAAAATGCAACAGCTCATCGACCGACTTCTGTTGCTCGCTAAAGTAGAACAGCCTACCTTTAAGCTCAACCGACAACTGACTCCCCTATTACCGCTTTTGCAAAGTTTGATCAGAGATAATACGGCCAAGCAGCAACAGCAGAATCTATACCCTATTGATATATATATTGATAACCCCACTCTCAACTTCGAAAGTGATTGAAAAAAGAAGAGCACCTCACTAATCTATTGTTTTCGACCAAGAATACAATGGAGTTGTGAGATGCCCATAGACGAATTTATCATCAATATCTATTTAAT
>Ga0208300_100693_pt1 | contig 20757 bp, 14 predicted proteins | sample 23_taG_FD_184096 | JGI IMG/M metagenome (GOLD analysis project Ga0208300, IMG submission 184096) | Marine viral communities from Cariaco Basin, Caribbean Sea - 23_WHOI_OMZ (SPAdes) (version 2) | ecosystem: Environmental > Aquatic > Marine > Oceanic | place: Caribbean Sea: Cariaco Basin... | reverse complement strand
TTCATAGGCAATAGGACTTAGCTTGAATGCGATAGTATTTTTATAGCTATCTACTTGCGAGCTGGCTTTATTAAAGCGCCAAATACTTGTGCCATCGTTTAATGCCACTTGCTCAGCTGTGGTGCGTCTGGCAACTTGCCAGTATAGATGTGATAACCAAAACTTGAGTAAGTGTCTCGGGCTCGCAGAATTTGGCAAAATATTTAACCACCGCTTTGGTGAGTGCTCAGTATAAGATACGCCTGCCTGCTTATGAGCATCTATCGGCACCAGACCTTTGATCTTAATGGCCTTTGGCAATAGTTGCAGCATTGCTTCGATAGCCGTTTGACTGCTTGACTCATTAGTATCACTAGTCTTAACACTACTGATCACCGACTTTAGCTCTAGCTGCACAGAATACTCGCTCGTTGTAGTCAGTAGCTGCAAACCTGTGGACGCTTCTTTACCCTCATCAAAACCATTAGCAATTAACTGCTCTTTGAACTCCACACATTGCTGTTGTAGTTTTTGTCGTTGATTGGGTAGCGTGGTTTGGCGAGCAATCCCTGCTGGCATCATTTTTTGGTACATCATAGTGTCATTGGCATTTTCAATTGCTGCATTGCCATCACTTTGTTCGGTTGCATCAGCCGCTAGTGACTTAATCAAATGCGCTTTAATCTGATAAGTCGTCAGGTTATCCAAAAACAGCGGCTCTTGATGCGCCAACGCTTCTTCGCCCTGTACCACATGCACCTTCTGAGTACGTAAAAATGCTTTGGCCGGGTGACGTACTTGATAAACTAGGCTGCCATCAATATCTATCTCCCCGATGTTAAATAAGGGATCAAACATAATTGAGGCAGGCGCTTTAGTCGCCTCACTGATATCAGAAGTATCATCTAGCGCTAACATCTCAGCCAAGGTAGATAAGATTTGACTATCTACTTGTCCCAATTGACCCAAGCCTTGACCAAGCATCGTAGCGATTGCCTCGTACTGTGTTTTGGTTGGCAGACCAATTAGTTGCCTGTGCTCGCTCGCGATCCTACCGTTTAAGGTATCAAAAACAGCTTGCCATAGCGGCGCGGGTGGAAATTGTTTTTTCTGCGCCAGTTTGGTTTTACACATGGCTTTATTTAATAAAACATCCAGCTCATCCGCTACACTAATAGAGCCATTGTCCTGAGCATCATTATTGGACTGACTTTCATTGACGGATATGTGGGTCTGCTGCTCAGAAGCGTCCGCACATTCAATGTCTGTCTCAAATAAACTGCGATGAAAAGGCAATGCTGGATGCTCAGTCACTAACCATTGTTTGATCAGCTTAGGCAAATAACGCTTGAGACTCTCGGTCGTTGGGTCAATATTTTCAGGCAGGGTGTCAAGCGAATTTACTTGCCACTGTACTTCACCTTGTAAAAACTGTAGCAACTCACTGACTGGATTGGCTGGCAAGTGCTCATGCGTATCCGTCAGGCTTTGACCATTATAAAATATCCAGCACGCACTACGTGCACACAGCATCGCATCTAAAAATGCCCCGTTGTCATCATCTTCACTGACTCTATCACCGCGACGGGCATTAGTGGCTTTTATCAGATCATATCGGTTATCACGGTCAAGCGCAGGAAATTCAGAGAGATCCATATTAAGCATGACCACTAATTCAAAAGGCACGTTCCTAAGGGCACCAAATCGACCAAAAGTAATCACGCCAGTGGGCTCAGCACTGACTTGCTGACTTTCTAACTCATCTTCGATACTGTCTAGCATAAAACTCAGCTTTAATGGCAGCTGCTCAACGCCTGCCAGCCTTTGCTCCACTTCCTTATTGGCGCTATCACCGCTCGCGTACTGTCTATAATGACGATTGGCGCGCAAACTTGATTTAAAGCCGTTCATGGCATTATATATGGCGCGCATCGTCCGAGTTTGATCGACATCGCCAAAGTAACGATGAATCACTTGCGTCTCAATCTGATCGAGCCAGTCTTCCGCTTTCATTCTTTGCGTATGATCATCACGTCGCTCAACCAAACCTACATAGATACGGCTAAGCGCTTCCACAATCATCGCATCATTTAGGCTCACCTGTGGCAACGGCAAACTCATCTCAGGCATTGCAGTGCTTGCCCAGTCACCCTCATGCAAAGGGTATAAGCAATCACTCAAACTGGCCTCTGGCATCACAAGCCCCAAGGCCAATCGGTCTAACGCTTGAGCAAAACTAAAGCGATAGTCGTAGTCATTAGCGTCTAAGGTTTGTTTGAGATGCTGCTCATCAAAACCGCGTATAAAGCCCGCTTCTATCAATAAATCGCAACCACGGCTCATTTGTTCATGAGTCAGCCCAAAGCTTTCAAACAAAGGAGGCAACATCAGCCAGTCTAAGACCTCGGCTGCTTCAAAACGGGCGCTATGACTGCCTAATAATTTGTAGAACCCAATAACCGCTTCCCATAGTTGACGAATATCAGTATCGACAACACCCGTTACCTTTGCAGGCAAGGTCAGGCCATCTTGACCTTTACCACTGACGAAAATAGAACCAATGAGCGCATGATGTCGTTCAACATCCGGTAGCAGCACCACAATATCGGATATATGACGTTTTTTTTCACCCGTTTTGATAGGTTCGTTGAGCCAGCGTCCAATCATGATACGCAGTACTTCAAGCTGGCGTTGTAAATTGTGACATGAATGAATGCTTAGGCTATTATCTTGCGATGATATGGCCCAAAAACGATCCTTTTCAAAGCGTTTATTTTCTAGCACGTCATCGTCGTACCATGCCGTGTCTGACGCTTCTTGCTCAAAGCCCAACTCTATTTGCTGACTGACGGCCTCTGAAACTTTTGCCGCTGTCGCCTGCTGTGTTGATTGCTCATCCAGCATCAACACATCATTTTGCAAACGTCGCAATAAGCTTGAGGTGTCTTGTGCCTTTTGAAAGCGTTCAGCGCTATCAACATCATAGACGCTGCCATCAATAGTATTGCCCGTTTCATCAAAACTATTATCAAAATTATCCTGCCATTCAACAAGCGCCTCTTGATATTGCTCATTACCTGACAAGTTCGCCAGCATGGCAAAGATATCGCGTGATTGTTTTCCCAAACGTGACAGTAAGCTATGCCCATAATCACGTAGAAACACGCTTTCAGGATTGATGATTTGTTGACGCTGTAACCACGACTTATCGACAATATCGGCCCAAAACAGCTTTGAGGGGTTGTAGTGTAATAATGTGATGTCCATGTATTGCGATAAGCGCTGTAAAAAATCAAGCTCGGTCTGAGGCAATTGCTGAATGGTAAAAATACGCAGCACCTTGGGCAATTGATCACGCTCATTTGCCTTATTATGCTTTAAGGCTGACCAGAAATTGTCTTCAATGGTCACGCGGTGCTGATGAACATCGGCAAACAGGTGCGACCATAAGAATCGTTGCGCAACTTCCAGCTCGACATAATGCTCCACCAACCATTCAGGCGTACCGCGCGCATACTGATCAAAGCGCAATGATAACGCGTCTTTATCCGCTATCAGTGCATCTACATTCAGTGGCTTATTATGTGACCATAATGCCAGCCAATCCTCACGGTGGGTTAAGTAGCGGTTAAACACTCGGGCCAAATCACTTGCCAGCTGCCAAATACGCGCATCTTGCTGCGCCTTATCTTGTTGTGCCGTGTCTAGTTGTAGAGCGTCTTGCTTAACATCTTCTTGTGGCCCCTCAATCAAAGACGCCAATAGCGGGTGTACGGGATGTGCCTCATTTTTAACAATCGACTCTTGATAGTAAGTTAGATACCCAAACAGTCGCCACTGCATCACTGTCGGCGATAATACGGCAACTTCAGGCACATTCAAAACTGCCGTTTCAGGGTTATTCTCTAACACATAGGCGTTATGGCGGGTTAGCACATCCTGCATCAGCGTCCACTGATACTGCCCCCAAAATTTAGTACGCACCAAAGTACTGATGCCAGCACGACTGGCAATCGTCTTATCCAACCAGTCGCCCAATACCATTGAGGGCACAATGACAATAAAAGGCTCAAAAACAGATTGTTCCTTTGACTGATATTGCAAGAGCAATTGCTCCACAAGATTTTCGGTACGGTGCGATTGAATAATAGTAAACATAGAGGATAATCTAGATGAAATGGTAGAATAATGAGACGAAAAAACACGAATTAAAGTAGATAAGATAAAAAATCTAAAGTTAAAGACGTTGATAAAAATAAAGATCAAGCCACAAACGATACTCATCAATACATGTTTGGCAGTCGTTACGGTATTGCATTTCTGCTAGCATGATGATTATAAACAAAAAGTGACAACGCTCATTGATTTTATGCATTGACGATGAGCATTAAAACTGCGCTGACTGTCAGTGTGCCATTGATGGTTATCGTTTACTAGTGTAGATACCAGTATTATAATACCTTGCGACGGCTGGTGTCGCCTTGTTACGCTGCTCATGTTTAACAACAGCTCACGCTTAACAGAAGAGAGAATGACGATTTTTTTAGTGCCACTTCTGTGCCTTGTGTACATTTAACTTTTTATCAACGAGACAATTTAACACTATGCCCTTGCGTCCTATTGATGCCATTTTCGTTCACCCTCAACAACGTTTATACGTGGTTTACTATCGTGGTGAATTATGGCAGTTGCCGCGTATGAAAATTGATAACACGTCATGGCAAAATAGGCGCCCATTTACTGATGATAGCAGTGCCCTCTATCTCAGTATTCATCAGGCTATTAGCGACCCTGTGTTGGCAAAAAAATTGCGGACACTAAATTTGCCGAACGCAGTGCGCGGCAGTACGTTACCACGCTTTGAAGCATGGTGGGAAGCACACGGCTTTAGGTGGCTTAAAGACAAACTTACCACAGGGCAATCACCACTAGCAGCGCATCAAGCGACAACGCTTACAAAAGCGATTGACAACCACTCCACTTCCCCTTCAAACTATCAACCCGCGCGCTCCGGTGACGGTACTGGTACTGGTCATAAAAGCAGTGAACAGGCAATAAAACCCTCTGAAAATACAGATGTTTTTGCAGAAATGCTGGCCGACTTAGCAGACGAAGTGCTGCATCAGCAGATTTAAACCAAGCCATACGTCACGTACACTGTCTTATTTGACGTTTAACATAAACCAACTAACAAGAAGAGCGGTCACCTATGAAAGACTACAAGCTGCTACTGGCTGGGCTGATTTTACTGCTTTTGATACTCTTCATTGCTGTCTTCACTTGGTTATGGATTCATAATCGTAAGAACATAGACCCCCTACCTGTCATGGCCAACAAAAAAGAACCTATCGTGGTGCCTGAAGAAGAGGAAAATGCCGTCTCCAACAGCACCTTATATATACAAGCGGAAGAAAATTTACAAGCGGCCTTAGATGATGTCGTCGTCAGCTTTGAGTCTCGCTATCCTTACGTACAAGTGCGGGCAAGCTACGTGCCCGCTCATACTCTTCTGACGCTGTCGAATGCCACTTCTAGTGATGATGAGCGCTCAGAGTTTGTGGTAGGTGTAGATATGATTATCGCTAATGATAGCCTGCCCACAGAACGACTTGCACCATTACAAGCAGAGCTACAAGCCGCTCAAAACAATAAAGAAGAAGCGATCAGTAAAACCGATACGGCTAAGATAGACGATACAAATTCACGCAGTCTAAACTCTTACAACTATGCGTTGAGAGACGAGAAAACGCTTGAAGGTGTTATTTTGACAGACAATACTGCCGCTATTAACTTCCGCAACTTTTTACTCTCAAGCACGGGACAAGACATATTAAAAAAATATGATTATCACAATATTGAAGGTTATGAAAATAGCGTAGATGACTTATTTAATCCAACATCACGGGCAAAACAGGCATCAAATGATACCTCTGTAGATGTCGCTGATGCGCTTAGTAACGGCAAATCCTGATAAATTGTCTCTATTTATATTTTGTTGATTGCTTTTATGACAGCTTTTTCCTACAATGTCTCTCCATAATGCGCCTATAGCTCAACAGGATAGAGCAGTTGCCTCCTAAGCGACCGATCCGAGTTCGAGTCTTGGTGGGCGCGCCATCAAATATAACGATATATCCTAACAAGCCCTTGTAAGCCCCGCGCTGCAAGGGTTTTTTAATGCCTATTACACTGTAGTCACCGATTAATAACGGTATCATAGACGGTATTCGTCGATACCTCAACACAGGATACCGTCATTATGACCGTACCTATCAAACTTCTTACAGATTCTCAGGTGAAAACAGCTAAACCGCCAAGACAGATACAGTTTGAATTTTGCCCTCAGACTTCATTACTAAAACCTACCAAGTTAACATCTAACAAATTGACATAAAGGGTCAGCTTATACTACCATTGATAATTACTTTCAGTCATCTCAACGATGAATCCATCATATCCTTTTGGAGTAATCCCATGCAATGGACTAAACCTGCTTTTCAAGACATTCGTATCGGTTTCGAAATCACGATGTATTTCGAAGCTCGTTAAAACTTACTAGACCTCAATCCATTAAAAGCCCTAGATGATTAGGGCTTTTATTTTTTTGGAAATATTGATTTATGTATATTCATGTTTTAGGCTCAGCGGCTGGTGGTGGTTTTCCACAGTGGAACTGCAATTGCTATAATTGTCATGGCGTTCGTCAAGGGACGATTGAAGCACAGACTCGTACCCAGTCATCAATCGCCATATCAGAAAATGGCACAGATTGGATTTTATTCAATGCGTCACCGGATATTCGCCAGCAATTATTTGAGTTTAAGGCGGCCCAGCCAGCTCGTGGAGTGAGAGACACAGGGATCACCAACGTGGTCTTGATGGACAGTCAGCTTGATCATACTACAGGGTTATTGACGCTACGCGAAGGCTGTCCAATTCGGATTTGGTGTACTGACATGGTCTACCAAGACCTCACGACGGGATTCCCTATATTCAATGTGCTAAAGCATTGGAATGGCGGCCTACAATACAATCAAATTGATCCAAAACAGACATTTAACATTGAAGGCTTTGACGATTTAGAATTGACCCCTTTGGTGATTAGAAGCTCAGCGCCACCCTACTCTCCGCATCGTAATGATCCACATGATGGCGATAATATTGCCCTCATTGTGAAAGATTTAAAAACACAAAAACAACTCTTTTATGCGCCAGGTTTGGGCAAAATTGATGATCAGGTTATGCAAATCATGAAAGCTTCTGATTGCGTGATGATTGATGGTACGCTATGGACTGACAACGAAATGCAAGAATGCGGCGTTGGCACAAAGACGGGTCAAGACATGGGGCATTTACATATCAGCGGTGAAGACGGCTCACTCCATTATTTAGATCAGCTCGACCATACTCGCAAGATTTTGATTCATATCAATAATACCAATCCGATACTCAATGAAAAATCTGAGCAGGCTACCCAATTAAAACAACATGGTGTTGAAGTGGCTTTTGATGGTATGCAGATTGAATTGTAAGGCGACAGCAAGATGAAGACGATGCAAGCAGAAAAAACAGCACTTAGCCCAGAAGCGTTTGAACAAGCGATTTTGGCGAAAGGTCGGTATTATCATATTTACCACCCTTTTCATATCATGATGCACGAAGGTCAAGCGACGCAGCAGCAAATCCAAGCGTGGGTCGCCAATCGATTTTACTATCAAATCAACATCCCGCTAAAAGATGCGGCCATTATGGCGAACTGCCCCGATCAGCGGGTGCGTCAAGAGTGGATTCAGCGCATGATTGATCAAGATGGGGTGTATCCTGATGGCGGTGGCCGTGAAGCGTGGTTAAGTCTGGCAGAAGCGGTGGGGCTTACGCGTGAGCAGGTAGTTTCTGAAGAGTTGGTGCTACCGGGCGTCCGCTTTGCCGTCGATGCGTATGTGAATTTTGCTCGCCGTACGTCATGGCGAGAGGCTGCTAGTAGCTCACTGACAGAGCTGTTTGCTCCGCAGATTCATCAGTCGCGCTTAGAGTCTTGGCCAAAGCATTATCCTTGGATTAAAGAAGAAGGCTATACCTACTTCCGCTCACGCTTGAGTCAAGCTCGCCGCGATGTTGAGCATGGTTTAACCATCACATTAGACTCGTTCAAAACGGTTGAACAACAAGAGCGCATGCTTGAGATCCTACAATTTAAGCTTGATATTTTATGGACAATTTTGGATGCCTTGAGCTTGGCTTATGTCCATAATCAAGCCCCTTACCAAAGCGTCACGACTGATAATGTCTGGCATAAAGGATTGTTTAAATGAGTTTACCCGATCTAGATCAGTCTATCGTACCAGTGTGGCGTCATGGTTATCGCTTTCAGTTTGAGCCGGCGCAAAATGCTTACGTCTTACTCTACCCTGAAGGTATGATCAAATTAAATGGCAGTGCCAGCATCATTGGTCAACATATTGATGGTGAAGCATCCATTGCTGACATTATTAAAAAGGTGAAAGCCATGTTTGGAGATATTCCAGAAATCGAGCAAGACATTATCGAGTATATGCTGGTGGCCCAGCGTGAACATTGGATTGACTTAGAATGACTGCGCCAGTAGGGCTACCATTATGGCTACTTGCGGAGCTAACCTATCGCTGCCCCCTGCAATGCCCTTATTGCTCAAACCCCATTGATTATGCTCAGTATAAGCAGGAGCTGACGACAGAGGAGTGGTTTGATGTGTTTGATCAAGCGCGGCAAATGGGCGCGGTGCAACTTGGGTTTTCTGGTGGCGAGCCCCTCGTTCGCCAAGACTTGGAAGAACTAGTTGCTTATGCCCACAAGCAAGGGTTTTATACCAACCTCATCACCTCAGGTATGGGATTAAACGAAGCTCGAATCGCGCGCTTAAAAGAAGCTGGCCTACAGCATATTCAAATCAGCTTCCAAGCCAGCGATCCTACGGTCAATAACGCCTTGGCAGGCTCAAAACATGCCTTTGAACAAAAATATGAGATGTCGCGTTTGGTCAAGCAATACGACTATCCGATGGTGCTCAACTTTGTGATTCATCGGCAAAACATTGATCAGATCGATCAGATAATTGATCTGTGTTTAGAGCTTGAAGCAGACACTGTTGAGCTGGCTATCTGTCAGTTTTATGGTTGGGCATTTGAAAATATCGAAGGTCTATTGCCGACCAAAGCGCAAGTGGTGAGAGCCGAACTCATTACCAATGAGTATCGCAAAAAGATTGAAGAAGGTGGTATCAAATGCAAGCTCATTTTTGTGGTGCCTGATTATTACGAAGAACGTCCAAAACCTTGCATGGATGGTTGGGGCAAGATTTTCTTGACCGTCGCACCCGATGGCACTGCCCTACCTTGCCATGCCGCCAGACAGATGCCTATAGACTTTCCTAATGTAAGACAAACGTCTCTAAAAGACATTTGGTATGACTCTGCGAGCTTCAATCAGTTTCGCGGTGACGACTGGATGCCCGACATGTGCCAAAGCTGCCCAGACAAAGAACGCGATTACGGCGGCTGTCGTTGCCAAGCCTTTATGCTGACGGGCGATGCCAAAAATGCTGACCCTGTGTGTGGCAAATCGCCTTATCACTACTTGATTGAAGAAGCGCGGGCCAACAACGAAACGTCCGTCCCTTTTGAAGAGTTGCGCTTTCGTAACCCTAAAAACTCTAAACTATTAAGCCAAGAACAATTGATTCCTACTCGTACGGTAATGGATTAAATATGAATACTCAGCCAGTCATCTTTGATGGACACAATGATCTATTAACCCGCTTGTGGCTGAGCTCAGCAGAAGATCCTGTGCATGATTTTATTTATGGCACGTTACCGGGGCATTTAGATTTAAAGCGCTGCCAAAAAGCGGGATGGATGGGCGGATTGTTTTCTATCTTCTTGCCGCCCTACGCTTATGTTAAAAACAACCATCCTGATAAGCTAAACAATCCTTCGCACTCAGACTTCACTCCGCAAGAAATCATTGATATTTGCCGTGCCCAGTTAGCGCTTGCACAGCAATTACAGGCGCGCTCAGATGGTCAGATTCAAATTTGTACGTCTATTGCACAAATTCGAGCCTGTCAAAAAAATCAACAATTGGCCATCGTCCTTCACCTTGAAGGTGCTGAATTTTTAGCCATTAAGCCGGAATTGTTGGATGTTTTTTATGAGTCTGGGCTCAGAAGTATCGGTCCGCTTTGGAATAGAAAAAGTCTCTTTGGTGATGGCTTAAATGCGTCCTTTCCGCACTCGCCAGATACAGGCTCTGGTCTCACAAATCAAGGCAAAGACCTTATTTTATCGTGTCGTAACAAGCGTATGCTGATCGATGTATCACATATGAATGAGCGCGCTTTTTGGGATACGCTAGAGATCGCTGATCAGCCTATTGTCGCAACCCACTCCAATGCGCACGCTTTGTGTCAGCAAGCAAGAAATCTGACCGATCGCCAGCTGGCGGCCATCAAACAAAGCGATGGTATGGTTGGGGTAAATTTTGACGTTGCTTTTCTTCGTGCGGATGGACAGCGTAACACGCAAACCTCGCTTGATGTGATTGTCGATCATCTGGCGTATTTGATTGACCATCTAGGTGAAGACCATGTTGGTTTTGGCTCTGATTTTGATGGTTGCCTGTTGCCTGATGATTTGTCTGATATCAGTCGCCTCGAAGTGCTGATTGAGCGCATGCAACAACGGCACTTCTCCGATCAACTCATTGAAAAGGTGACGTCAAAAAATTGGTTTAGTGTTTTGAATAAGATATGGCACTGATCACGTATATGACTCTTCATAAAAAACCGTTTTTCTGAATTAACGAATACTAGTGATATCTGGGTCAGGTAACAGCAGGCGGATAATAATACCACGACTAAAACTTAGATTAACTAAACAACCTTATAGACACTTTAAAACTGACTCAACTTATCTTTAAAAACCCAGCTCCTTTGCCATCAAAATCATATTTTGAATCACTGTTTATCACCAGCAGAAAAAAGAAACGACACTTTAACAAAAACCTCCTATCAAATATCCTAAGCTCACTACCCTTTTAGATTCAGCATAGGGTTGAACTGGTGTGGGTTGTCAGCTTTGACGCGCTTTGAGAACAAGTGCCTGTGACGCTTGTTAAATAAGTCGCACATTCCAAAGTGACTTGACTGCACTTGATAAACTCTCTACTTTATTAATACTCTGCTGCACTAAGAGCCCGTTTATTTATTAATAAGAAAGTTAAGGACGATTATGGATAACAACGTATTACGTGAACGCATTAGCTTGTTAGGGTCATTTCTAGGAGATGCGATTTCTCGTCAGACTGGCGAACAAACGCTTGATACGATTGAGACCCTACGAAAAGGTTTTATCCAGCAGCGCCGCGCGCCTAACGAAGCAAACAAGCAGCAGCTCATTGACTTTATTGCCTCATTAGACAATCAAACCCTAAAAAACGTCATCCGCAGCTTTTCTATCTATTTTTTCTTAGCCAATTTAAGTGAAGAAAACTATTTGCGTGAAGAGCGCCATGCACTACGTATGCAATCCGATCAAAGCTGGGAAGGATCGTTTCGTCGCACCTTACTTGAATGCCGCGCGCGCAATGTTGAACCCACTCAAATGCAGGAGCTGATTGATCAGCTAAAATTTATCCCTGTATTTACCGCCCATCCTACTGAAGCGCGTCGCCGGACAACGATGAATCTATTGCAGAGTTTATTCACGCATAGCGACGCCTTAAACAATCTTGCAGAAGACAGTTTTGCCTACGAGCAAGCGAAAGAAAAAACGGCACAAACGATTGATTTATTGTGGTCCTCGGATGAAGTGCGTACGCGTAAGCCCTTAGTTTATGACGAGATCAATAATGGCCTACACTATTTTAACGCCAGTTTATTCAATGCCATTCCTAAGGTTTACCGTAATATTAAAGACGCCATTGTTGAGGTTTATCCAGAGCTCACAGACTACCCATTACCGGCGTTCATAAGCTTTGGGTCTTGGATCGGTGGCGACAGAGATGGCAATCCTTTTGTCACTCATGACACCACAGAAATGGCCGTATTGATGCATGCAGATACTGTCTTACGTCACTACCAAGTGTTGATCAAAAAACTGCGCCGCCAACTGATTCATAGCGATACAATCGTTACGATTGCCCCTGAGGTGTATGCCAAGATCAACCATTACGCCGAACTTGATCAGCGGGTATTTGCTTACAATCTTGATGATTATAGTAACGAGCCTTATCGCCGGTTACTCTCTTTGATTCTTAATAAAGTCAAAGCCACCAATCAACTGATTCAAAGTAAAGGTGATGATCGTGAGGCCAAAAAAGACGCCTACGCCAACCCACAAGAGCTACTAGAAGACTTACGTATCATCCGTCAAAGTGTGAATACCCACGATACCGCGCATGGCGAAGGCTTATTGCTCGATACGATTCGTTTGGTCAAAACCTGTGGTTTTCATCTAGCGGCGCTCGATATTCGTCAAGAGTCGTCTTATCACAGTGAAGTCATTGCCGATATTTTTGCCAGTGCGTCTAATTTGCCAGACTATCAAACGCTTAATGAAACGGAGCGACAAGAGTGGCTGACGCGCTTGCTTGAAAGACCCGGCACACCGCTCATCTATAGCGACAACTTGAGCGATAAAACCCGCGAACAATTGGCGTTGATGAACTCAGTGGCGACCTTGCGCAAACTGGTCGGGCAAGATACTTTTGGTAGTTATGTGATTTCGATGACCAACAACGCCAGTCAATTATTTGAGGTGTTGCTACTCATGCGTTTTGCAGGCTTATGCAGAGTCGATGACAAAGGGCAACTGTCCGCTGATTTACCCGTCGCACCCTTGTTTGAAACCATCGAAGACCTTAAAAACATCGATCATATATTACCTGCCGTTTTGGACAACCCGCTGTATCGAGGACTGCTTGCGCACTCAGATAATACCCAAGAAATCATGTTGGGTTATTCAGACTCCTCAAAAGATGGCGGTATCATCACCTCTGCATGGCAGCTTTATAGTGCGCAGCAGACCATCAATCGTATCGCGGATGAATATGGCATCAAAACCCGCTTATTCCATGGTCGCGGGGGCTCTGTCAGTCGTGGCGGTGGCTCAACCCATGATGCTATCGCTGCTCAACCAGCGGGTACACTACACGGACAAATTAAAGTGACGGAGCAAGGCGAAGTGCTTTATGCCAAATACGCCAACACCGATACCGCTGTATTTGAGTTGACCATGGGTATTACCGGTACGCTTAAAGCATGCTCCTCAAGATTTGTCGTACAACCCCCTGAGTTGCCAACTTATGAGTCGCTCTTTGCGCGTTTAGCAGAGGCAGGTGAGCGGCGTTATCGTAAACTTACGGATCACACGGAAGGGTTTTATCAATTCTACTCACAGGTGACCCCTGTACAGGAAATTTCTTTATTAAATATCGGCTCACGTCCAGCCCATCGTAAAAAAGGCTTACCCAGTAAAACGACCTTGCGAGCGATCCCTTGGGTATTTGGTTGGTCATTGGCCCGTTTTACGTTACCTGCTTGGTATGGCGTCGGTAGTGCGCTGCACAGCGTCAAAGAAGACGAAGCATTGATGAAGGAGATGAATGATTGCTGGCCATTTTTTAACGTGTTTATCAGCAATATCGAGATGGCTTTTACCAAATCTGAGATGAGTATTGCGCAGGCCTATAGCCAGTTATGTGACGACGACACGCTACGCGAAAACATCATGAAAGCCGTCATTGATGAACATGAGCTCACCTATGCAGGCCTGAACGCTTTACTGGACCAAAGCTCCTTATTATCTAATCAACAAAATCTTGCCGCGTCACTGCAATGGCGAAACGCGTATTTAGATCCGATTAACTATATACAAATCGAGCTGTTAAAACGTGCCAGACAAGAAGAAACTACAGATAAAGACGGTAGTCTTGCCGTTGAAGATCCACTCATCCGTAGTATCAATGCGTTGGCGGCTGGTCTGCGTAATACAGGGTAACGAAAGAACAGCATATTTATTCACATCATAGTTGACCAAAATCGCCTTATATCCTTCCACTTTAGCTTGCACTTTAGAGTGGGGATATAGGGCGATTAATAATAAAACCTCAAATGCGCTTCGCATATCTAGTATCATATCAATACTGACAGCTCACCCCTACGTTATTTACTGATATTACAAGAGGAACATACAGTGTCGCAGGCTACGCCCACTATCGAACCCACCCTTAATCTGAGCAAAAAACAAAACTCCACATTAAAAACGCTCACGATCATAGGTTACCTAGAAGGCACTTCTTTTCTATTATTACTCTGCATTGCCATGCCCCTAAAATACATGATGGGCATCTCAGAAGCTGTGCAATACATCGGTATGGCACACGGTATATTGTTCATCGCTTACATTCTCATACTGATGGTGACGGCCATTAAAATAAAAACGCCTTACTGGACCATACCCGCAGGCGTACTTGGGTCTTTCTTACCATTTGGCCCATTTATATTTGACCATTTATTAAAAAATAACCTAAAGAAACATACATAAAAAGTCTGGGTCTGCTCAAATCTCACCCAGACCTTTTATCCTGAAAAAGCTTGGCAGTACGAGACGTTAAAAATCAACGCTGATATCAAAGATATAATAACGGCCAGGTTCATTAAAAGTACGGGCACCGGCATTTGTACCCGTGCCTTCTCGTTTAATTTGCTTGTCAAATAGATTTTTGATACCCGCCCCCACAGTGAGGCCATCCGTCAGTTTATAACGCGTGCTAACGTTAGCGATCGCGTAGGGTTTGCGGTCAAGTTTTAGTGTGTCAAGCGCATCACCCGTAGTCACAGAAACGTCAGGGGCTTCAATGGTGCCATAGTAGCTGACGCCAACATCCGTGTTCCAGCGCGGAGTGATGTCCCAATTGACATTTGAGTTCATGGTAAATTTAGGAATTAAGGATAACGGCTCACCATTGTCTTTACGCTCTGAGCGGATATTACCCGTCAAGTTAGTCGTCCACGAGACCGTATCAGTAACGGGGACTTTTACAAACCCTTCAAGTCCCTCAATGATAGCCTCCCCTTGGTTTTCCCACTGGAAAATCGAGCGATTGGTCGCATTGTCTACAGCCACGCGCTCTATCCCCGCACCTATTCGATTGTCATAAGCATTATGATAGTAAGTCAGGCCCGCGTTAAGCCCAGTACCATCATCGTAGATGAAAGACAGCTCTTTATTCCAAGAAATCTCATTCTCAAGCTCAGCGTTGCCCAGTACTTGACAGCCTCGTTGATCAGTAGGTATCCAAGATGGGCAGCCATTACCTCTGGTGTAGTAGATGTAGTTTGGATCGAGCTGATACAGCGCTGGTGCTTTAAAAGCGCGACTGACACCCGCTTTTACCGACCAGTTCGGACTAAAGTCCCAAGTGGTATTAAGACTCGGTGACCAATTGGTACCTGTTTGGCTGTGATAATCAAGACGTACACCAGGCGTGATGTACCAATCAGGCGTGACTTGGTAATTGTCTTCTAAATAAGCACCAACAAGATAAGCGTCTGAAACTGGATCACGCTTAGCTGGATCGGTCTCTGTATCGCCGAACTCAAAGCCTTCCTCAAACACGAAATCAGAAACCAGCGGATTGTCTAGTCTTTCACCACGGAACTCTGTGCCAGCAGTCAGTGTATGACGATCAAAATAAATATCCCACTCTGATTTTGCGTTTAGCGTGTCATAAGTGGCTTCTGTCCAGACATACTCTCCTGCCTCAGGTGGCGAAATTTGACCTTCATAACGGCCAGCAGCACCTTCGTTTAGACGCTCATTAATGGTACGCGTATACTCTAGGTAGCTGTTACTACTGGTGTTATCATATTCACCGCGGTGAGTGAATGCAGCTCCATAGCGCTCCATTTTATTGGTTTCTTGGCCTGCCAAGGTGTTGACCAATTCCTCATCCACCGTTTGAAACTGCGAATCACCTGTCCAGCGGTTACTTTGATTACTATAATGTACCTCAAAGCCGACGGTATTCATTGCACCCATGGCGTATTCAAAAAGCTGACGAGCGTCTATGTTTTCAACACCTTCACGGCCTGCTGCAACAGAAGCCGCTGGTCCATCACGACCATCCACAATTTGAGCCTCTTCCTCATTAATATAAGGGTCATCCCCTTCACTGTCATGATATCCAAGCGTCGTACGAAAAGACAGCTTGTCCGTCAACGGGCCGGCCATATTGATGTTAGTACGCCAATCCTTGCCCTCAAGATCACTTTCTGGCATCTCATAATGTCCAGTCACAGAAAACTCTTTTTTATTGGGAGACTTGGTGATGATATTCACCACCCCGCCCATACTACCAGAGCCATAGCGAGCTGCGGCCGGACCACGCAACACTTCGATGCGCTCAATGGCGCTTGGCGGTACCCACTGTGAGTCACCACGAGTGTCTTGCTCGCTGGCACGACCCGGACGAACAGCATTACGGGATGTGACGGGACGACCATCGATTAAAATAAGCGTGTTATTCGGACCCATCCCGCGCAGATCAATTTGACGCTGGTTACCCCGTTGACCTGAAGTAGATGTTCCTGAAAGATTCGCACCCGGCATTTTACGTACGATTTCTGCGACATCATTAGACAGTAATGATTTTTCGATCGCCTCTTCACTGATAATGGACAAACCAGCAGCCTGCACCAGCTCATCTCTCGCCGCACGGACGACAATCGTGTCCAGCTCAACGCTTGGCATGGATTGTTCTTCGGCAACCTCTTGTGCTGCTGTTTGTTGTGATGTAAGACGCTCATTACTCTCAGCAGCAAACGCAGTCGTACTAAAAATAGACGCGATGGCGATGCTTAGTAAGGCCTGATTGGTTGCTAAACCGCGTTGCGGCTTACGTGAATAAAAGCACGTTTTATCGGTAGAAGCATTTGAAAACATTGGCATAAATAACAATCCTAAAAGTACTTAGTTTTATCAAGACCTTTTAGCTTGTGTGATAAAAGGAGGCTCATCTGCCATAACGCCTATTTGTTACATCAGTATGAGGACAGATGAACAAAGCGCATGAATCTTAAGACATGGCACATAAGTAAAGTTGGCGCTTTAGCAGACTAAACGGACTTTTTACCCTTTCAATGACACAAGCTAAACGACTAAAGTATGAATACAGCCCACCACCTGACAATAGCTTGCGCAAAGCAATATCCACTGTCTGGTGTTAAAGAACGTACACTCTAGCAACATTATAAATATAATACAAATAATAATGATAATTATTAACATTTACATTTGTAATGAAAATATAGTAGCGACAAACGTGGGGGTGCTCAAAGCTAAAGCCGCTAACAGGTAGCGGCTAACAACGATACTCTTAGGGCTATAGCTCGGCAGTGAATCTAGGGCTAAAAAGCGTACGCGGCGAACTTCCTATCGTTAGTCGATAAGTAGTTACTCAATAAGTATTTGCGACCTCTTAGTAATCCACCGTATAGCTTAGACCATACGTGGTGCCTGTGGCGGGTAGACGGTTCATGTCGCCAAACGTGGTTTGATGATAGACCGTTTGATAGTCTTTATTGAGTACATTATAAACGCCATAACCGACACGGCCGACAGGCATTTTTACTTGACCCAATACATCTAACGTCATGTAACCTGTGACGGGTTGCGCACTTGTATTAGGGTCTTTTTGTTGGTCTTTAAAGGCTCTATCATCGCCACCAATTGCCAACGCTTGCAAGCGGATATTGCTGCCTTCATCAAAGTTATATTGTGCAAATGCCGTGCCTTTGAGTGGGGTCAAGCGCACCGCATCCAGCTCAAGCCAATCGCCGTCTTTCTTATACTGACCACGCGTATAAGCCACGCTACCGCCTACTTGCCAGTTATCACTGATATCCTGAGTGAGCGAGCCTTCTACGCCATAGACGCGCTCATCGGTGTCGACCACTTCTACGGTATAGCCGTTGGTAAACTGAACGGTTTTATCTGAAGTATTATAAAAACCCGTTACTCTGGCTGACGTATCACCTCGCTTACCTTCCCAGCCTAAGTCGTAGTTATTAATGGCGATTGGCTGCACGTTGTCCGAGTTCACCACAAAACCTGCCCGCACATCACGTAGGGCACGCTGTATGTCAGCGGTCGTGAAGCCTTGTGAGAAATTAGCAAATATCTGATCGTTCGGTGTTAGCTGATAACTGCTGCCGATATTAAACAAGGTTTTGTCATGGTCAGTATCACCTTTTGCTACTTCACCGGCCTGATAGTCAATACCATACTGCTTGCTCACACCAATGATACGAGGATCGTTAAAGTATTCGTCTAACAGTTGCTCATAAATCGGGATAAAGGCATCCGTTTTTGATTTGAGCTTTTGATAGCGCACACCAGCACTAGCATGCCATTTATCCGTCATATCTATATCCGCATTGACAAACGCGCCAATCTTATCGATGGTGGTCTCTGGCCCAGCATTGTAAGTCTTGCCGTTAGACACAGCGGTCAGACCATTACTGGCGATGAACTGGTTTAAGTCTTGCCCATAGTAGGTTTGTTCGCTGTTTTCACGCTCAAAATCCGCACCATAGCTCAACAGTGTGTGTTTGCCACCAAGCTCTGTGTCCGTCTGCATCGCTGCACGTAAACCCATTACTTCGATATCGGCTTCTGACTGCATCACGTAAGTTGCAGCGCCTAGGAGCTTGCCTAACGTGTCTTCATCGGTTAGGCCGTTTGCCTGCCAGACTTCAGTGGCTTGTTTATCAGCAGTTTTGCCAGAAGGATAAAAACGGCCTTTTTCATCACGGTAGTAACCCGTAATGCTTAGGTTAGAACCAGCAACGTCGTCATTGTTATAATTGAGGTTTACTGAGGTCTTGGTGGTATAAGGCTGATTTTCGATATGCGCACCATCGATCGCTTTTAATGAGGGAGGTGCTGCATCAGGATCTAACAATACTTGTAAATTTTTACCATAATCTGGACCATAGTCGGTATCTTGCTCATCGTTATAATAAGTCACCGCCAGATTCACGCTTTGGCTGTCATCGATGTCCATACCCAAGTTGGCATTGACACTTAATGACTCTGTATCTTGCTGATCGGTCTGATAGACATCTGGGCCGATACGGTCGCCGTGGCTGTCGAACTTGCCGCCTTTATTGTCATAGTCCACATCTAGACGGCCATAGACGCGCTCGCCGCCATAACCCAAGCTCTGTCCCACATGATAACCAAGGGAATCTGATTCAAATTCACGACTACTATCAATCCCTAAGCGAGTTTGACCCATAAAACCCATCCCTGCCGCTGATTTAGTCACTAGATTGATCAGCCCGCCTGCCGCGCCTGCCCCATAAATACTCGTGGCACCAGACAACACCTCTACTCGCTCAAGCTGAGCCGGATCAATACTGTTTAACTCTCGCGACAAGCTGCGTGATCCTGATAAAGGCACGCCATTAAGCAAATACTGCACTGGACGGCCACGCATGGTCGTACCATAGTTACTGGTTGAGCCACTACTGGCACCCAAACTCGGAATCAGCTGAGCCAATATATCGCCTGTCGTACGGTTGCCTGTGGCCTGCTCTCGAATATCTTCTTCACCAATCACTTGGGTAACCGCTGGCATCTCACTGATTTTTTGTGCCAATGCTGTCCCTGTTTTGGCTTTGGCTGTGACCGTAATAGTATCTAAAGTCACGTTTGGTACCTCACTGGCTACCGAGTTTTCGGCCGTGTCTATCATTGGGGTAATAACGTTGGTTTGCGCATATAACTGCTGGCTAATACATAAAGTAAGAACGGATAGAGCAACTTGATGATGGCTTTTCATTGTCATTTCACTTATTTGAAGAGTAACTGAAAGATGGAGAGGGTTCGGTGCTATGTTTAAACTTTCTTGCAAAGCGTACTAATTTTGTGAATGGTATTGTAAATGATAATTATTAACACTTCCATACCTATTTACAAACCAAAAGGTCACTGGGTCCTTCATACCAGATAAGTGCGCCAAAGAGAGGCATCACCGGCTCTATTGACATACTCTTCTGGCTCTACCTACCTGTGACTAAAACAATAAGTCCAGCTGATTGTTTTTATAAGCGTCAAAAAATAGCCGGAATTTTGTCTCATCTTGCTGATGCTTGTCTTGGCAATCAGGCAATAACTGCTGAGCAACTTCTAGCGGCAATACAAACACCCCATCATTATCCATAATAGCGATGTCGCCTGAGCGAATCAGAGTAGTCTGCGCGCCAAAACGATAGCGGATGTCAGCTCCCAACACGCCTTTTGTGTCATTACTCTTGAATGTAGTGACCGCGCTCACGCCTTGAGCAAATACAGGAAAACCCAGTTGCTGAATTTGTAACGAATCGGTTGCCTGTCCAATGACAATGACGCCTGCAAGCTTTTCATAAATAGCAGCGCAAGTACGCAACGCGCCCCAGCACGCTTTGATACCTAATACTTGCGCATCAATGCACAAGACGTCGTTGGGCTGCGCTTGGATCAGTACTTGATTGATTACTTCTGTGTTATCGGAGTTCAAAACCACTGTCACGACTTTTCCAGCGACCGTATGCGTACAAAGAGATAGCGCTTTGATGTCTGGTAAATACCCCACCTCGGTCAAATGACCAATTGTGGAGGTGGCTATTCCTGTATAGTTTTCTATAAGCGTATCAATATCGATGTCATCCATTGCTTTTTATCTCTCCATCCTGTCGTA